>Ga0315282_10007348_pt1 | contig 18133 bp, 23 predicted proteins | sample YL17G07_20_MG_FD_203693 | JGI IMG/M metagenome (GOLD analysis project Ga0315282, IMG submission 203693) | Sediment microbial communities from Yellowstone Lake, YNP, Wyoming, USA - YL17G07_20 | ecosystem: Environmental > Aquatic > Freshwater > Lake > Sediment | place: USA: Wyoming | collected...
GAGACCCAAGTTCTCCACCCGTCAGCGCAACCGCTGTCAACTCTGTGGCCGGCCGCGAGGCTTCCTGCGCAAGTTCGGCATCTGTCGCATCTGCTTCCGGCAACTGGCCAGTGAGGGGATGATCCCCGGGGTGCGTAAGGCGAGTTGGTGAGCCTGGTGACCCGCAGGCGGACGAGACGAAGGAGTCTGGGCGACGATGGTCATGACCGACCCCATTGCTGACATGTTGACCCGCATCCGCAACGCCCTGCTGCGCCGGCAGCGGACGGTCAACGTCCCCACCAGTCGGCTCAAGGAGGGCATCCTTTCCGCCCTCAAGCGGGAGGGCTTCATCGAGGACTACCGCCTCGTCGAAGCGAAACCGCGGGGGGTGCTGCGGGTCTACCTGAAGTGGGGTCCGCGGGGCGAGCGGGTCCTCGCCGAACTGAAGCGGGGGAGCACCCCGGGTCGGCGGGTGTACCAGTCGGTGGCGGAAATCCGACCCGTGTTGCGGGGCATCGGCGCCGCCATCTACTCCACGCCCCAGGGCATCCTCACGGACAAGGAATGTCGGCGCCAGCGGGTCGGCGGTGAGCTTCTCTGCACCGTCTGGTAGGAGGTGGTTCGGGTGAGCCGGATAGGTAGGAAACCGGTCAATTACCCGGCGACGGTGACTGTCGCCCTGGAGGACCGTCGGGTCAGGGTGCGGGGACCCAAGGGTGAACTCACCCTTGATGTCCACCCGGTCCTCAACCTCCGCCTGGACGCCGCGGCCCGGACCCTGGCCGTCGAGCGCACGAGCGACGAGAAGTTCGACCGGGCCGTCCACGGCACCACCCGGAGCCTCCTGGCGAATATGGTGACGGGGGTCACCGAAGGCTTCCAGAAGCTGCTGGAGGTGCATGGCGTCGGCTACCGGGCCCGCGTCGAAGGCGGCGAGCTGGTGCTGCAGGTGGGCTTCAGCCACCCGGTGCGCCTCGCGGTGGCCGCCGGCCTCACGGTGACGGCCGAGCAGGTCCGCCAGGCCAGCGGCGTCATTCACCTCATCGCCATCTCCGGCGCGGACAAGCAGCAGGTGGGTGAGTTCGCAGCGGAAGTCCGGCGGGTCAAGCCGCCGGAACCGTACCTGGCCAAGGGCATCCGCTACCGCGGCGAACAGATCCGCCGAAAGGCCGGGAAGGCCTTCGTCAGCGGGGGCGGGTAAGCGGGAAGCGGGGGCGAAGGGAAAGTCGTACCCATGACCATGGAGACAAGGGAAAAGCGGCGTCGGCACCTGCGGCGGCACCTGCGCCTGCGCCGGCGGGTCGTGGGGACGCCTGCGCGCCCGCGGCTCTGCGTCTTCCGGAGCCACAAGCACATCGCCGCGCAGGTGGTTGACGATACCCAGGGCCGTACGCTCCTGGGCCTGAGCACGCAGGCGCCGGCGCTCCGCGAGGGGCTGCCTCGTGGCGGCAACATCCAGGCCGCCCAGGCCGTGGGCGCCAAGTTGGCCGAACTGGCCCGCGCCCGAGGCATCACGAAGGTGACCTTCGACCGTGGCGGCTACAAGTACCACGGGCGGGTGAAGGCCCTGGCCGAGGCCGCCCGGGCCGGCGGTCTGGAGTTTTAGCGCGAGGGGGACGGGGAGGCTGGTGTGAGCGAACAGCGCGGGTCCGAGGAACTGGTAGAGATCGTGCTGCGGGATGGCATCCGCCGGGTCGCCCGCATGCAGAAGGGTGGCCGCACCATGTCCTTCAGCGCCATCGTCGTCGTGGGCGACCGGAAGGGCCGTGTCGGCTTCGGCTTCGGTAAGGCGCGGGAGGTGCCCATGGCCGTCGAGAAGGCGACCAAGGACGCCCACCGGAACCTTCACCGGGTGCCCCTGGTGGGGACCTCCATCCCGCACGAGGTCTGGGGAACCTTCGGGGCCTCCAGAGTCTTCCTCAGCCCTGCGGCGCCCGGTACCGGGGTCATTGCCGGCGGCACGGTGCGGGCCATGATGGAGGCCGTGGGGGTGCGGGACATCCTCACCAAGAGTTTCGGGAGCAACACCCCCATCAACCTGGTCAAGGCCACGCTCGCCGCCCTCCGGAAATTGCGGCGGAAAGAGGACGTGGCCGCGCTCCGGGGAGTGCCCATCTCATGAGGCTCAACGACGTCAAGAGAGCGGACCTCAGCCGTAAGCGCAAGAAGCGCCGGGGCATCGGTCCCGGGGGCGGCCTCGGTAAGAGCAGCGGCCGGGGCATCAAGGGCTTCCACTCCCGCAGCGGCTCCGGCGGCAAAGCCCACTACGAGGGAGGCGTCACCCCGCTCAGCCGACGCTTCCCCAAGCGGGGCTTCAACAACCCCTTCGGCCGCCGCTACACCGTCCTCAACGTGGGCGACCTGGAGGAAGCCTTCAGCGCCGGGGACGTGGTGACGGTGGAGCGCCTCCGGGAACGTCGGCTCATCAGCAAGGTGGGTGACGGGGTCAAGGTGTTGGGTGACGGCGAGCTCACCAAGTCGCTCTCCGTCCAGGCCCACAAGTTCAGCCGGTCGGCCGTGGCCAAGATCCAGGCCGCCGGCGGCTCGGTCCAGGAACTGGCATGATTGATGCATTTGTCAACATCTTTCGGGTCCGGGAACTGCGCCGCAGTGTCCTGGTCACCCTGGGCATCCTGGCCGTGTATCGGCTGGGGATGTACGTCCCCGTGCCCGACCTCGACACCCAGGTGGTCAAGCAGTTCATGGACCGGATGGCCGAGCAGCCCCTGGGACAGGTCCTGGGTCTGGTCAACATCCTCTCCGGCGCCAACTGGCTGCAGATGACGGCCTTCAGCCTGGGCATCATGCCCTACATCAGCGCCACCATCATCTTCCAGTTGCTCCTCACCGTCAGCCCCACGCTGGAGAAACTCAACAAGGAGGGGGAGAGCGGCCGCCGCCGCATCCGCCAGTATGAGCGCCTGGCCACCGTGGGCATCTGCGTGCTCCAGGCCGCGATGATGGTCTCCCTCTTCCTCAGAAACACCGAGCAGCGCAACTCCATGACCTTCTTCCTGGAAGCGGTGCTCACCATGACGGCGGGAGGCGTCTTCCTGATGTGGCTGGGCGACCAGATCACGGCCTTCGGCGTCGGTAACGGCATCAGCCTCATCATCATGGCCGGCATCCTCGACCGCCTGCCCACCGCTGTCCAGGACGTGGTCGCCAAGTTCAGGGACAAGGCGCTTGACCCGGTCACCATGAGCCTGCTGGCCTTCGTTTTTGTCGCCATCGTCTTTGGCATCATCATGGTGACCCAGGGACAGCGGCGCATCACCATGCAGCAAGCCAAGCACATCCGCGGCCGACGGGTCTATGGCGGTCAGCGCCAGTACCTCCCCATCAGCGTCATCGCCCCGGGCGTCATCCCCATCGTCTTCGCCTCCTCGCTCCTGGCCATGCTGCGGGTGCTCCTGGCCGGTTTGGGCAGCCTCTGGCCCCGGCTCGGCGGGGTGGGCTCGGCGCTCGCTTTCCGGGGAGACTTCCCCGGGCTCTTCGCCTACGCGGCGCTCATCTACTTCTTCTGCTTCTTCTGGACCAAGGTGCAGTTCCGCCCGGACGAGATCGCCAACAACCTCAAGGAGTATGGCAGTTTCGTCCCCGGCTACCGGCCGGGCCATCGGACAGCGGAGTTCCTGGAACGGGTCATTGACAGGATGACCCTCATCGGTGCCAGTTTCCTGACCCTCCTGGCGGTGGCCCCGCAACTCCTGATGCGTTTCGTCAACCTGGGTTGGAGCGAAGCCAGTTTCTTCGGCGGAACCAGTCTGCTCATCGTCGTCGGGGTGGCTCTGGACCTCGTCCAGCGCATGGAGATGCAGCTGGTGACCCGCCACTACCGGGGCTTCCTGGGGGCTTCCGGCCGGGTGAGGGGGCGACGATGAGGCTCGTCTTTCTCGGACCACCGGGAGCCGGCAAGGGGACGCAGGCGGTGCGCCTGGCCGTGGAGCGGAAGTTACCCCACATCTCCACGGGCGACATCCTGCGCCGAGCGGCAGCGAGCGCCAGCGACCTGGGAAACCAGGTCCGTCGGTACCTCGAGGCCGGGGAACTGGTGCCCGACGCGGTGATGAATGCGGTGGTGGAGGCCCGGCTCCGGGAAAGCGATTGTGACGGAGGCTTCCTCCTGGACGGCTTCCCCCGCACCGAGGTCCAGGCCGAAGTCCTGGACGGTCTCCTGGCTGGCCGGCGGGAGGCGGTGGATGTCGTCCTCTATGTGGACGTGCCCCGGGAAGAACTCATTCGTCGACTTTCCGGCCGGCGGCTCTGTCCGGACTGCGGGGCCAACCTGCACGTGGACAGCCTGCCCCCAGGCCGGGGCGAGCAGTGCCCCAGCTGTGGGGCCCGGCTTCGCCAGCGGAGCGACGACCGTCCGGAGACGGTGGCCAACCGCCTGGAAGTCTACGAGCGGACGACGGCTCCTCTGGTGCGCTACTACGAGGACCGGGGGCTTCTCCGCCGCATTGGCGGCCTGGGAACCCCCGACGAGGTGTACCAGCGCATCCTCGCCGTGCTGACGGCCGGTCGCCAGGCTCACGGCCCCCGGTCACATCGACGGGAGGTGGCGTGTTGACCAGGGGGTCTTCGGCGGTGGCGCACAAAGGCCAGGGACGGAAACTGGAGGGGATGCGGCTCGCAGGTGAGTTCGTGGGCGAGGCCCTGGCCCGACTACGGGACACGGTCCGCCCCGCCATCGAGACGCGGGAACTGGACGCCGCCTTCGAACGGATGCTCCGCGAGGGAGGGGCCGAGTCGCTCTTTCGCGGCTACCGGGGCTACCCGGCCACCATCTGCACCTCGGTCAACGAGGAGGTGGTGCACGGGATTCCGGGCAGCCGACGGCTGGTGGAAGGTGACCTGGTGAGCCTGGACGTGGGCGCCCGGCTCGACGGCTACTGCGCCGATGCGGCCCTGACCGTCCCTGTCGGTCGGGTGACGGCCGAGGCGGAGCGGCTCCTCGCCGTCGGTGCCCAGGCCCTGGAGGCGGCCGTCGCCCAGATGCGACCGGGTCGGCGCCTCCGGGACGTCTCGGCGGCCATCCAGCAGACGGCGGAGGGGGCCGGGTTTTCGGTGGTGCGCCAGTTCGTCGGCCACAGCATCGGCCGGCAGATGCACGAGGGGGTGCAGGTGCCGAACTTCGTTGATGGCGGCAGCGAGTTCCAGCTGGACCTGGTGCTTTCGCCCGGGTTGGTGCTGGCCCTCGAGCCCATGGTGAATGCGGGGACCTGGGAGGTGGAAATCCTCAGTGACGGCTGGACGGTGGTCACGAAGGACCGTCGGCTGAGTGTGCACTTTGAGCATACGGTGGCGGTGACGACGAGGGGGCCCGAGGTGCTCACCAGGCTGCCCAGGTAAGCGAAGGAAGGAGCGCCAGTGGCCAAGGAAGAGGCCATCCGGGTTGAGGGCACGGTGAAGGAGGCGCTCCCCAACGCCCAGTTCCGCGTCGAACTGGACAACGGGATGCTGGTGCTGACCCACGTCTCCGGAAAGATACGGATGCGGTTCTTCCGCATCGTCCCGGGGGACCGGGTGCGGGTGGAGTTGAGCCCGTACGACCTCACCCGCGGGCGCATCGTCTACCGGTTGTGAGAAGCCGTCCCCCGGGGGGACGGCGGCGGAGGTCGCGATGAAGGTTCGGCCAAGTGTCAAGCGGATGTGTGAGCACTGCAAGATCATTCGCCGAAAGGGCGCGGTGCGGGTCATCTGTGTCAACCCGCGCCACAAGCAGCGCCAGGGGAACTGACCCTCGGAGCGGGAGGGAGGAGAATGCCTCGAATCATCGGTGTGGACATCCCAGCGAAGAAGCACGTGGAGGTGTCCTTGACCTACATCTACGGCATCGGCCCCGCAGGCGCCCGCCGGCTCTGCACCGAGACGGCCATCGACCCCCACAAGCGGGCCGACGCCCTCAGCGATGACGAACTCAGCCGCATTACCGCCTACATCGAGCGGAGCCTCGTCGTGGAGGGGCCGCTCCGTCGGCAGGTCGCCCAGAACATCTCCCGCCTGCGGGAGATCGAGTGCTACCGGGGCATCCGCCACCGGCTCAGCCTGCCCGTGCGCGGTCAGCGGACGCGCACCAATGCCCGGACGCGCAAGGGCAAACGGCGGACCGTGGCCGGCAAGAAGGGCGTCAAGGAGATGCATCGGGGCTAATGAGCCCGTGACCGTCTCACGGAGGGTAGGGGAATGGCAAAAGTGAAGCATAAGGTAGTCCGTCGAAGCGTCCCTCGGGCCGTCGTCCACATCAAGGCCACCTTCAACAACACCATCGTGACCATCACCGACCTGAACGGTCAGACGCTCGCCTGGGTCTCCGCGGGCAGTCTCGGCTTCAAGGGGTCGCGCAAGAGCACCCCCTTCGCCGCGCAGCAGACCGCCGGGGCCGCGGCCCAGAAGGCCGCACGCTTCGGCGTCAAGGAGGTGGAGGTGCGCGTCAAGGGCCCGGGTGCGGGACGGGAGTCGGCCATCACCGCGCTGCAGGCCACCGGCCTGGACATCAAGGCCATCGAGGACGCCACCCCCATCCCCCATGACGGGTGTCGGCCGAAGAAGAAACGACGGGTGTAGGCGGACGGAGGCGCGGGGAAGCCTGCGTCTCGTAGGAAGAGAACGGAGCAGGAGAGGATGGCACGCTATACCGGAGCGACCTGTCGGCGATGCCGGCGGGCGGGACTGAAGTTGTTCCTGAAGGGGACCCGTTGCGAGACGGCCAAGTGCGGGTTCGTCCGACGGCCCAACCCGCCGGGCGACCGTCACTACCGGCGGGGGCGCCTCAGCGACTACGGCGTCCGCCTGAGAGAGAAGCAGAAGGTCAAGCGCTTCTACGGGGTGATGGAGAGCCAGTTCCGGGGCTACTACGCCGAGGCCGCGCGCCTTCCCGGGAACACGAGCGACAACCTGCTTGTTCTCCTGGAACGCCGACTGGATAACGTGCTGCACCGTTCGGGGCTGGCCCAGTCGCGGGCGCAGGCCCGGGTGCTCGCCGTCCAGGGACACATCTACCTCAATGGCCGCCGGGCGCACGCCCCCTCACAGTTGGTCTCTCCCGGCGACCAGATTACCCCGGCCCCCCGGGACCGTAGTAAGCAACTGTTAGAAGTGAACCGGGCCGCGACCCAGAGCCGGTCTCTCCCCTCCTGGCTGGCCATCAGTGGCGAGCCCCTGGAGGTGCGCATGCTCACCCTGCCCACCCGCGACGAGGTGGAGGTGCCGGTGCAGGTGGACCTCATCGTCGAGTTGCTGGCCCGGTAGCAGACGGGCGAGGAGCGGGGTCCGGGTGCCCGCCACCAGGCGGGCGCGGGCGTTCGCGGTCGAGAGTCTTTGCTCCGCTGTGGAGGAGAGCAGCAATGCGGGTGCACTGGCGAGGCTTTGAGTTGCCCACCAAGGTGGTCCTGGAGGCCGCGTCGGCCACGACCATCTATGGCAAGTTCCTGGCTGAGCCCTTTGAACAGGGCTACGGTATCACGGTGGGGAACGCCCTCAGGCGGGTGCTCCTCAGTGGCATCGAAGGCGCGGCGGCGGTCTGGCTCCGCATCGAAGGGGTGGAGCACGAGTTCGACACCATCCCCGGCGTCGTCGAGGACGTGACCGAGATGGTCCTCAACCTCAAACACCTGGTGGTGCGCATGCACACCGATGAGCCGAAGCAGCTCACCATCGACGTGAGCAAGTCGGGGGAACTCACCGCCGCCGACTTCCAGACCGACGGCACCGTCGAAGTCGTCAACAAGGACCTCCACCTGGCCACCTTCTCCACCGAGGTCACCTTCCGGGCCGAGGTGGGCGTCCAGCGTGGCCGGGGCTACGTGGTGGCCGAGGAGCTCACCCTCACCGACGACCTGCCCATCGGCACCATCCGCCTGGACGCCATGTTCAGCCCCGTCCGCCGGGTGCGCTACGAGACCGAGAACACCCGCGTCGGCCAGCGCACCAACTACGACCGCCTCATCATGGAAATCTGGACCGACGGCTCCGTCCGCCCGGACATGGCCCTGGTGGAGGCGGCCAAGATCCTCCGCAAGCACCTCAACCCCTTCGTCCAGTACCTCGACCTGGGCGCGGCCATCCCCACGGGGGTGGTGGAGGCGCGGGCGCCCGGTTCCCCGGAGGACCTGGAGCGAAAGCTCGCCCTGGCCATCGGTGAACTCAGCCTGTCGGTCCGGGCGCTCCACTGCCTGGAGTCGCAGGAAATCAAGACGGTGCGCGACCTGGTCCACTACACCCCGGCCCAGTTGCTCGAGGTCCGCAACTTCGGCCGCACCTCCCTCGCCGAGGTCAAGAACAAACTCGCTGAGCTCGGTCTGGCACTGGGGATGGACGTGGCTCCTCAGGAGGTGAAGGCAGAATGAGGCACCGGAAGCATGGTCGCAAACTCGGCCGCACCCCCGCCCATGGGGCTTCGCTCCGGCGGAACCTGCTCCGGAACTTCTTCCTCCACGGGCGCCTGGTCACCACGCTCCCCAAGGCCAAGGAGATTCGGCCCCACGTGGAAAAGCTCATCTCCCTGGCCCGCACCAAGACCCTGGCCCGCGTCCGCCAGGCCCTGGTCATCCTGGGCCACGATCGGGACCTGGTGGCCAAGTTGTTCGACGAGGTCGCCCCTCGGTTCCTGAACCGCCCGGGCGGCTACACCCGGGTCCTCAAACTGGCCAAGCCCAGGTTGGGTGACGCTGCGCCCCGCGCCCGGCTCGAACTGGTGGCCGAGGAGGCAGCCGCGGCGCCGAGCGGACGTCCGGCCGTGGAAGAAAAGGAGCGGGCGGCGAAGGAGCCCGAAGCCTCTGCCCCGGACGAGGAGTCGGAGGAGGAAAAGGCGGAAGCCTCCGCCGACGAGGAAACGTAGCCGGGAACGCAGCGCAGGTGGAGCCGTGTCCGAGTGCGTCTTTTGCCGGATCGTCGCCGGGGCCATACCTTCGGCACGGGTCTTCGAGAACGAGCGCGTCCTGGCCATCCTCGACGTCAACCCCGTCGCCCCCGGGCACACCCTTCTCCTCGCCAAGGAGCACGTGGCGGACCTGCGTGATGCGCCGGCCGTGGTCATGGCCTCCTTGGCGGAGGCCCTTCCCCACGTCACCCGCGGGGTGCTCGCGGCGACGGGGGCGGAGGGCGCTAACGTCCTCGTGAACTCGGGCCGCGCCGCGGGCCAGCTCGTCCCGCACCTCCACGTCCACATCGTCCCCCGCCGGGCGGGTGACGGCCTGCACTTCGAATGGCGGCCGGCTCGCTACCGCGAGGGGGAGATGGACGCCTGGCGGGCGCGCATCGCCCAGGCCATCCAGCAACCCTGAGCGCTTCCCCGTCCCCGTGCGACCCAGGCGACGCGCTTCAGCCCCTGCCGGCGAAGCAGCCCGCTCCTCGCCCTGCCCCTCCCTCCTTGCACCTCCGGCCACGAGGAGGGCACAATAGTGGCCGACGGGGCGCCCCCGACCCCGCCAGCGCGGCGGGATGGACGGCCCCAGTGAGGTCAGGAGGTGCTTCTTGCGCACACGAGGCGTGGTCCTTCTGGGGGCGGGCTTGACCTACCTCACCGGCTCCATCCTGCTTCCTTTCGCCGCCAGCGGAAGCAGGCCGGGGCTGCGGTTCGCCGGCTTCGCACTCATGGTGGCCGCCTATGGCGTCTCCGCCCTCGCCCTCCTTCAGCCGAAGGACAAGAGCGTGACGCTGTGGGAACTGGCCTTGCTCCTTGGCTTCGGCATCCTCTTTCGGCTCGCGCTCCTGGCGGGCTCGCCGTGGGACTTGGGCTCTTCACTGGGCTTTCCCGCGCCCGAACCGCCGGGGCTCATGCCTCGGCCGCCTGGGATGCCGCCGCAGCCTCCGCTCGGCGTGGCGCTGTCGGTCTGGATTCTCGGGGTGCGCGCGGAGGCCTGGATTGGCTACCTCTTCCTGGCGCTGTGCGAGTTGGGGACGTGGGCGGTGCTTCTGATGATGCTCGAAGCGAGCCGGGAGTCCTCGGCCTGGCTCCTCCTCTACGTGTGGAACCCGCTTGCTGCGCTGGCGGGCGCTACCGGCGCGCTGAGCTGTGCGGCCGGCTTCCTGCTCGTCCTTGCCCTGTGGTTCTTCAGTCGCGGGCTCTCCGGGCGGGGCGTCGCCCTGCTGGGGTCCGCTGCGGCGGGGAGCTATGCCCTCTTCCCGGCGCTCGTAGCCGTCGTGGCCGGGCCGCTCCGGCGCACACTCGCCGGGCCGGTCCGGCGGAAACTGGTCGGGGCCGCGACGGTCGCGGCCGTGGTCGCGAGCGGCGGCCTGGTGGCGCTCCTCTGGCCCTCCTGGCGGGAGGCCTTCTCGCAGGCTTTGCGTCAGGGGTCGCAGAACGCCGGGCCCATTGCCCTCGGCCAATGGCTCACGGGAAGTCGGCTCGCGGCGTGGGCCGCGGCCGGGGCAACCTGCGCTCTGGTCGCCGTGGCCTTTCGTCGGAAACAGCCGCTCTCGGTCCTGTCCGGTACGCTCAAGGCGGCCGTCCTCTCGGCGCCGGTGGTGCTGGCGGGTGGACTGTACGTGCTGACGCCGGTCCTCGTCTTTCGGCCGAGCGTGGCGTGGGCCGGCTTCACCTGTGCGGTGCTTCTGCTTCAGGTCGGGCGCCCGCTTTGCGGGCACCCGGGCGAGCCGGTCCCGTGGAGTTGGCTCATCGTCGAGTATGGCGGGCTGGCGTTGGCGCTCGTTGCCGAGTGGGTCGTAGGGTGGCGGGTGAAGAGAGCCGGTGGCCCTCCTGCCAGTCCGGCCGCGGGAGCCGGCGCCGCAGTCAAGTCGGACGAGAAGAGGGCTTACTGAGGGGCCTGAAGTTGCTCGCGCAGTTCCTTGCCGCGGAGGATGAGTTTCTCCGTGTCCGGCTTGGTCAGGGGCTGAAGCACCACGTCGTAGGCGTGGTTTTCGTGGATGGTGAAGGGGAAGAGGAGGTCGAAGAAGGTGTCCAGGGGGAAGGCGGAGTAGAGTGGCGGCTTCAGCGCAATGACCTGCTTCGCGATCTCGTAGTTGTCCTTGTGGAGCACCAGGGTGCGGTCGCCATAGAAGTCGAAGGGGAAGGTGCAGGGCGTCTCCCCGCGCTCCACGTCGTCCAGGTAGACGAGCGCCCCGGGTGGGTCACTGCGCACCGTCATGGTCCGCTCGACGCACCCCGGCACCACGAGGCCCAGCACGGCCGCCAGCGCGAGGGCCTTCGCCACCGACTGTATCCGCGTTTTCATAGGTCCACCAACTCCACGGCCAGAGTGTCCAGCTCCACCAAGGCGAGGGAGGCCTGTCCGGTGAGCCAGGCACCCACCTCCCCGGGATTCACCAACACCGCCGCTCCTCGGGCCTCGACTTTCCGCCGATGTGTGTGCCCCACTACGAGGAGTTCGGCCCGCGCGACCATCTCCTCCCTCAGGTCCTCTTCCCGGTGAGAGACCAGCACCTTCCGACCGCCTACCCGAAAAAGGCGTGGCCCTTTCTTGAGGTCGGGCAGAACCTGACGGAGGCCCGCCCGTTCCCCGTCGTTGTTGCCGAAGACGGCGAAGATGGGCCCGGCGAACGTCACCCAGGCCTTGGCGGCAAACGGGGCGATGAAATCGCCCGCGTGAAAGAGCACCTCCGCCTTGCGTCGCCGACAGACCTCCACCGCCCGCGCAATCATGGGCAGGTTGTCATGAGAGTCGCAAACCAGGCCTGCCAGCATCTTTCCGGACTTCCCTCTGCCCTCTTTCCCTTGCCGCCCTTGGTCGACCGGGGCGCCCATACTGTATGGTCGGCAGCCCCTGCGGTCAACGGAAAAGCCGCCTGCCTCTCGCCTCGACCGCTTCTACCAGGGCACCGGGTCCACCCGCGCCCCCGCCGGCGCCGGCATGGGCCCGCGGAGGAGGGGGTCGCGGGTCTCCTCCTGCCAGCGGGTGAGTTGGCGGGCGAGTTCCCGGCGGACGTCTTCCGCTTCCGGCTTCCCGGCGAGGTTCTCCATCTCCGAGGGGTCGCGGGCGAGGTCGTAGAGTTCTTCCGGGTCGCGGGGCGCCCGGTATTTCGCGGGCATCGCTCGCCCGCTCAGGCTTCGGCGGATGTCGGTGGGGAGCGGGAGCCAGGGCCGGCGCTCGTAACTGCGGATGTACTTGTACCGTTCCGTCCGGATGGCCCGCATGGGGTCGTAGGTGTCGTGGTAGGTTTTCTCGGTGAAGATGCAGTCGCGCTTCTGGTACCGGCCGCCGGCGACCAGGGGCCAGAAGCTCCGTCCCTCGACCGCTCGCGGTACGGCCAGGCCGGCTGCCTCCAGGATCGTCGGGTGGAGGTCGATGTTGCTCAGCAACTCCCCGAACTGTCGGCCGCCCGCAAAGCCCGCCGGCCAGCGCATGATGAGGGCTGTCCGGATGCCCGGGTCGTAGAGCGTGGACTTGGCCCGCGGGAAGGGGATGCCATGGTCCGTGGTGAAGATGACCCAGGTGCTCTCGGCGAAACCGCTTTCGGCGAGCGTCCGGAGGAGGTCGCCCACGCTGGCATCGGCGGCATGGATGAGACCGTGAAAGTCGGCGAAGTCTTCCCGGACCTCGGGCGTATCCCGGAGGTAGGGAGGAAGGAAGACCTTCGCCGGGTCGTCGGGCTGGTAGAACTCCTGCTTGAAGTCGCGGTGCACCTCCGAGAAACCCACCATGGCGAAGAACGGCGCTTTCCCCTGGCTCCCGGCGCGGGTGCGCAGGAACTCCGTCACCTTCGGGGTGACGAGGGCGCACCGCGGAGGCTCCCCCCGCTCGCTCACCCAGCCGTAGCCCAGCCGACGTGGGTCGCTCGCCTCGTGCTGGAAGCCGAAGAGAAACGTGTCGTAGCCCGCTTCGGCCAGGAGTTCAGGCAGGCACCGTTCGTCAGAGTTGAGGGAAAAGCCCCGGTGGGTGAGACCGTTTACACCGTTACTGTGCGGGTATCGGCCGGTGAGGATGCTCGCCCGGCTGGGGCTGCAGAGCGGGGTGGTGCAGAAGTAGTTGTCGAAGCGGACGCCCGCCTTGGCGAACCGGTCCAGGTGCACGGTCCGGAGCGAGGGGTCGCCATAGCAGCCCAACTGCGTCCCCAAGTCGTGGCAGATGATGAAGAGGATGTTCGGCCTGGTGCTCTTTCTCTGTGCCATGGGTGCTTTTCCTTCTCCGTCTCGTCTGCCCCTTTCGCCGGCGACGCTACGCTATTGATTTACCGAATCTCTTCCTGTAATCAAAGCCTCGTCTTCGATTCCCTGTGCCGACCGTCTTCGCCGGCCCGTCGGCGAAGGACCCTCGAGGCCATAAAGGAGGTTCGCCGTGAAGCCGGAAGAGCGCCCGTCATGTCCCTGGCAGCAGGAGTCGGTGCCTGCGGGTTCCTGTGCCGAGTCGGGGGCTGAGGTCACTCAACTCACCACCGCCCCGCTCATCCACACCCACATCTACCCGGAGGCGCCCATTTTCACCCCCGACAGCCGATTCTTCGTCTATGCCCGCTTCCCGGCCCCCGACGAGCCCCAGGAGTACTGGCTCTGCGAGGTGGGCTCCTGGCGGCTCTTCCGCCTGACGTACGAATCGCCGGTGAGCGGGCCGGTGGTGAGCGGCGATGGCGAGCACCTCTATTACGTCTCAGAGCGTCGGCCCAGGGTCATCCTCCTTGTCCGCCTGCATCTCGCGAGCCTCCGTCGCGAAGAGTTGGCCGTCGCCGAAGGGGTGACGCGTCCCTACCCGCTCGGCACCATGTCCCCCGACGGCCGCTATTACGCCACGCGCGTCTTCCCCGCCGAGGGCACCGCGAGCATCCTGCGCTTCGACGTGAAAACGGGCGAAGCGCGCGTCATCCACTCCCACCCGGAAATCTTCAACGCCCACATGCAGTGGGAGCCGGGCCGTGGGCGGGACATCCTCATCCAGCACAACCGGGGCGGCCAGCTCGATGAACGGGGCCGCCTGCTGCAGCTCACCGGCCGCGAGGGCGCGACCCTTTACCTCATCGACGCTGACGGCGGCAGCGTCCGCCCGCTCGCCATCGGCACCCCGCACTCGCCTCGCATCCAGGGCCATCAGTGCTGGCTCGGGCGGACGGAGAAGGTGCTCGGGACCCTCGGTGGCGACTTCGAGCGAGGCGAGAAGAAGGGCAACCTCGTCACCGTCGCCCAGGGCGATGAAGCCCCAACCATCGTCGCGGGCGGGCCCCACTTCTGTCACGTGAGCGCCTCACCCGACGGCCGATTCTTCATCTGCGACGAGCAGCCCGGGGGAGATGTCCTGGTGGGGTCGGTCGCGACGGGTCGGTCCAGGCTCCTCTGCCGGTCGGGGAGCGCCTTCGGCGCCCCGCAGTACACGCACCCGCACCCCTTCCTCAGCCCCGACGGCCAATACGCCTTCTTCAACTCCATCAGGACGGGCGTCCCCCAGGTCTACGCCTGCCGGATACCCCCCGGCTTCCTGGACTCCCTGCGCTGACAGCCGGGACCGGACGGAGGGCTCTCTTACGGGGACAGGGCTGAAGGCCTGTCCCGGTGAACGTCGCGAGCCGGGAGCCCTCCTATCGCGGCGGTCGGGCAATCCAGGACGCGAGCCTCTGCGGGGTCAGCCTCCCAGAGACCAGTCGGCTTCGTCCCGGCTTTCCTTGAAGTCGGCTGACGGCTCTCAGCCAACGGGCAAGGCTCCGGTCGGCGCCGGCTACGAGGAGCGGGCTCGTCGGGCCGAGGGCCACGGCGCCGCGCACGTCGCCCACCTTGCGGATGAGCGGCTGGTACATCTCCTGGAGCCAGAAGCCCTCCTCGTCTGTCGGGCAGGCACGAAGGTCCACAGCGGTCGCGCTGAGCGGCCCCGCCAGTGGGCGGGCGAGGAGCGCTGCAACGCCTCCTGTCCCCAGACCCACGAGCGTCGGCCTGGCGACGCCCTCATACTGGCGCAGGGCGCGGAGGGAGGTGAGGACGTCCTGCACCCAATGGGCGGTGAGGCTCCGGTTGAAAGCGTAGAAAAGGGGCGCGCGGCGGTCGCCCGGCGCCCGGTCGAGCAGAGGCTTGGTTTCTCCCGTGCCCAGGAGGTCGATGGCCAGCACCCGGACGCCCGCGCGAAGGAGGGCCGCCAGGAGCGGGCCCGGCCGACCTCGCCGGAAGAGCGAGGCCTTGCCCTCGCCGGTCGCGACCAGCGCCGCGGGGCTCCTCCGCCCCGCGCCCTTGGGTACGAGCCAGAGGCCCGGAATCTGCTCTCCCCGGCCGAACCGACCTATCACCCGCCCATGCACCGAAAACCGGGGTGTGCTTCCCACCCGGAAAGGCGTCCCCACGCTCACTGCTTCCTCCGGCTCCCCGGCGGCCAGCACCTCTCGGTAGGCCTCCGACCAGGTGGCCCGCAGCCGACGGAGCGCCGCCGGGTCTCTTGGCGGGTAGGTGAAGGCAGCTCCCTCTTCTTGACAGAGGCGCTCCAGGAGGGCCTGCCCGCGCTTGAATGCCCTGGGGGGTTCGCCGTCCGGGAAGAGCCGCAGTTGCTCCGATGTGGGAAGCAGGAAGTCCGGTTCGGGCACACGGTCACCGACCTTCTTCTTCCCGGCGAGCCAGCGGAGGAACCAGGCGTACATGTGTTCGCGCGTCCTCTTGTTGTAGTTGTGTGGGGCGTCGAAGTGCACGTTCCCCACCCGCTCTTCCGCGCCGAAGAGGGCGTAGACGGCGCGCAAGGCCGGGATTTCATACTGGGGGTTCTGGTTGGACCAGTCCTGGGTGACGGAGGGAAGGAGCAGCGGCCTGGGCGCGAGCGCCGCCGCCACGTCCACCGTGGTCAGGTCATCGAGGTGGACCAGAGGCGGCTCCTCGCAGGTGCAGCCACCCTGAAAGTGCGCCGAAACCATGCACACCGGCACCACGACACGCACCCGCTCATCGACCACCGCCAAGTAGTAAGTTTGCGTCGCTCCCCCCGAGGCCCCCGTGCAGCCGATGCGCTCCGGGTCCACGTCCGGAAGGCTCACAAGAAAATCCACGGCCCGCATGCTCGCCCACAACTGGAGCCCGAAGGGCCCAATCCCGTAGAGCAGCGACCGGCGAAGCACCTCGGTCGGCCAGCGATGCTCCACCTGGCAACTGTCGTTGTAGCCGACCATGTCGTAACTGAAGGTGACGAACCCGAGTCGCGCCAGCATGGCGCAGCGCGCCGGGATGTTCCCCAGTGGGGTCTGCTCCAGCCGACCGTGCTGCCAGTGACCGTGCGGCGAGAGGATGCCCGGGCGCTTCCCCCGCGCCGCGAGCGGCCGGTACAGGTTCCCGGTGACCAGGAAGCCTGGCCGGCTCTCAAACCGCACCTTCTCCACGCTGTAGCCATCGAAGTCGATGCAGCCGAAGACACGGGCATGGAGAGGCGTCCGCTCCGGCTCCGGGAAAAGCCCAGCTGCTACCAGTACCCGCTTCCGCACCCAACGGGCGCGCTCCTCGCACGCCGAGCGGCTGGTCGCCCTCGGCGCGGAGTACGCGAACTGGACGTCGCGCAGGTTCGTGAGCCGGGCATCGTGAAGCAGCCGGCCGCCAGTGAGCACTCGTGTCTCGAGCATGGACATCCCTCCGTCTTCCTCCCCTGTGTTCCGTTCCGTAGCCCAGCTGTCCGGTTCTCCCGAGGGGAGCGAAAGCACTGTATCCCGCTCGAGGTCGGGCGGAAAGCGCTTTCTCCCCAGCCTGCGCCTGACGGGCCTCGCTTCAACAGCCACTTGGCGCCCTGCGGGGTGAAGGGGTATCATGCAGGTGGCGCGGGCAGGTCGAGGGCGCCTGGTCTCGATGCTTTTTTCGCGGACGCGTGGCAATGTTTCTGGTCCTGCTTTTTCTTGGGCTGGGGATGGTGTCGGGCTTCCTCTTTCGCCGGAGGACGCGGCTCATCCGTCTCGCCGACAGGCTGATGGCCTGGATGCTCTACGGGCTCCTCTTCTTCCTGGGCGTCTCGCTGGGCGTCGACCGCTCCGGGGCCGGGCAGCTGGGCTCTCTGGGGCTTCAGGGGCTTGCCCTCGCCGTCAGCGGTATCGCTGGGAGCATCCTCTTCACGCGGCTCCTCTCTGCGCAGTTCTTCCGGGCTTCGACAGGCTCCGCCCACCCTGAGCTTGTCGAAGGGCGGGAGGCCAGGCGTGAAGCGTAGCCTCCTGATGTTGGCTGCTTTTCTTGCCGGGCTCCTGGGCGGGAGGTGGGCCCTTCTTCCTGCCTGCTTCGCGCATCCCCGTCTGGTGCTCTACGCCCTCTGTGCTCTCCTTTTCCTGGTGGGCATCGGCGTGGGGAGCGACCCGCGGCCGTGGGCCGTCCTCCGAGCACGCGGGCTATCTCTCCTCCTCATTCCTCTTGCGACGCTCCTGGGAACGTTGCTTGCTGTCGCTCTCACGTCTTCTCTTCTGCCTGCGGTGACGCTCCGGGAGGCCCTCGCCGTCGGCTCGGGTTGCGGCTACTACACCCTGACCAGCGTCATCGCAAGAGAGCTGAGCGGCCCGCCCTTGGCCGTGGTCGCCCTCGGTGCCAACTTCGGCCGGGAGATCCTGGCCCTCCTCCTCGCCCCTCTCCTGGCCCGCTTCTTCGGGCCACTGGCGCCCGTCGCCGCGGGCGGCGCCACGGCCATGGACACCACCCTCCCCGCCATCGTCGAGTTCTCCGGGAAGGAGTACGCGGTCGTAGCGCTCCTGAGCGGGGCGGTGCTCAGCGTGGTCGGGCCGCTGCTGGTGACTGCCTTCCTATCGCTGTAGGAGACGGGTGCGCTTCCTTCCGCCGGCAGCGGGCCAGAGCCGGCGGCGGCCGTCCCCTTTCGCGTCTCGGTGTCCTCCCTCCCCTGCCATCCCGGCGGCCGAGCCGGAGGACGTCAGCCGGGGTGCTCCCTTGTCTCCTCCCGGCGCCTTGTGCTATGGTCTCTCTGGGCGCGCGCGTCTGCCTGGCTGGACGCGCTACGCGGAATCTGGAGGCCGCTGTGGTGGAGGTGCTGGCGGGATGGCCGTGAAGATCCGAACGGTACTGGGGGATGTGAGTCCTGGTGAGGTCCAGGCCATGGTTCCCCACGAGCATACGCTCCTCTGGCAGGACCGCTCGGTCCCCAGGGAGGTCTACCTTCGCCAGGCCCTCCCTCCTTTTCGCCGTCGGCTGCGGGCCGAGTTCCGGAGGCTCCTCGCCCGGGGCTGCAACTGCTTTGTGGACTGCAACACCATCGGCGGCCTCTCCATCCCCGAGGAACTCGCCGCTGCGTCCCAGGCGACGGGGATGCACCTGGTG
>Ga0315282_10007349_pt1 | contig 18130 bp, 14 predicted proteins | sample YL17G07_20_MG_FD_203693 | JGI IMG/M metagenome (GOLD analysis project Ga0315282, IMG submission 203693) | Sediment microbial communities from Yellowstone Lake, YNP, Wyoming, USA - YL17G07_20 | ecosystem: Environmental > Aquatic > Freshwater > Lake > Sediment | place: USA: Wyoming | collected...
CTGCAGGAGCTTCTCCTGACCTTCAGCCCCGATGGGCTGGAAAAGGATTTGGCGGGAGTATTTCTCGCGATTCATGGGGAGCAGTCAGCAATCAGCCAGCAGCAGTTCTTTGTCTTGGCGATGGCTGACAGCCTCCATTATAGCTTCCTCCGGGCCGGCTTGGGCGGCTCAGTGCTCAGCAAGCGACGAGCTCGGCCCAAGGCCCTTGGCGAAAAATGGCTGGACTGGGCAGCTTGGCGGGACGATGATAATATAGGCGCGAAATCCCGGACGCGTTGCTTCTTTCCCTTGCTCGACTTACGCTGGGGTCGAAATGGACCCGCCTCCGACGCCATGAGCGAAGTCATGCCCTTTGAATCCGTGCGTCGCGCCATGGTTGACTACCAGATCCGCCGGCGCGGCATCCGCGACACAAGAGTGCTCGGGGCTATGTTCCAAGTGCCACGCCATGAGTTTGTGTCTCCGGCCTGCCTTTCCGCTGCTTACGAGGACCGACCTCTGCCCATCGGCGAGTCGGAGACGATATCCCAGCCTTACATCGTGGCGGCCATGTCCGCCGCGCTAAGAGTGCAGCCAGGCGATAAGGCCCTGGAGATTGGGACCGGCAGCGGATACCAGGCGGCTATCCTGGCGCACCTGGGTGCGAGAGTCTGGACGGTGGAGCGAAATGGCCAGCTTGCCGACTCCGCGCGCGAGCGGCTGGCGCGCCTGGGCTACGAGGGCATCGAGGTGATTTGCGGCGACGGAACCGAAGGATATCCTTCGGCCGCGCCCTACCAAGTGATCGTGGTCACGGCGGCCTCGCCGCACCTCCCCCAACCGCTGCTGGACCAGCTCGATGATGGCGGCCGGATGGTGATCCCGGTTGGCGACCTCTACCACCAGGACCTGCAACTGGTCTTCCGGCACGCCCACGACTTGACGACGCGCCTCCTCGATCCCTGCCAGTTCGTGCCTCTGATCGGGAAATACGCTTGGCCGGAAAAACGGGAACGAGTGTGATGAAAGCCGCCAAGTGATCGGCAAAGGATGAGAGAAGACAGCCTTTGACAGTGGACTGGCTTCGCGGCTGTCCACGGTGAACCGTCGAGTCTTCCCGAGGCTTGCCAGCTTTTGACTATCGCTACTTGACCCCGTATAGTTTCGCTCGATGTCCGAACCCTTCCTGAGCATCGTGATTCCCGCTTACAACGAGGCCTTGCGCCTGGGCAACACGCTCGAGAAGGTGCGGCAATACCTGGAGTCAAGGAACTACGCGGGCGAGCTGCTCGTGGTGGACGATGGCTCGACCGACCAAACCGGCGAGTTTCTTCAGGAGGTGCAGAGACTCCACCCTGCGTTGCGTGTCCTGCGAAACGATTCCAATCGCGGCAAAGGCTTCAGCGTGCGCCGCGGCGTGCTGGAAGCGCGGGGTGAGCTCGTGCTTTTCACCGACGCCGATCTCTCCGCGCCCATCGAAGAGACGAACAAGCTGCTGGCGGCACTGGAATCCTCCGGGGCCGACGCCGTCGTGGGCTCGCGAGCGCTCCAGAGGCGGCTGATTGGAGTCCACCAGCCCTGGTGGCGGGAATGGGCGGGACGAGCGTTCAACCACCTGGTGCGTTTCTTCACTGGGCTCAATATCCGCGACACCCAGTGCGGCCTGAAGCTCTTTCGCCGCGCCTCAACCCGGCGCGCCTTTGAACTCCAGCGCGTGCACGGCTTCGGCTTCGACCCCGAAGTGTTGTTCCTGATCGAGCGTTTTGGGGGCAAAGTTGTGGAAGTGCCGGTGCGCTGGAACGACAACCCCGCTACGAAGGTGCGCTTCCTGCGCGATGCCCTGCGGATGTTCCTGGACCTGATCACGCTCCGCTGGCGCGCCGCGACCGGGCAGTACCGGTCCTGACTTCGCGTCCTACCGTGCAATTCTCCTTGACTCCACTGGGGCCGGACTCTATCATCCCCGCAACGCTAGAAAGGAGGTGATCCATGCCAAACGAAAGTGACCTTAGCGAGGGTGCTGAGGCATAGGCGCTCGCTAGCGCGTTTGTAAGGACCTCTCCCTAGCGAAGAGAGGATAAGTGGCAAGGCGCTGGTCAGCGCCGTACCCGTTAGGAAGCGGGTTTGCCAATTCCCATCAGTATCCCGGGCCCCTGGCTTTGCGGTCCGCGCCGAGCCAGGGGCCTTGCTTTTTGGGGAGGCTGACTACCGCGTCAAAGCTCCACCCTCCTCTGCCCGAGCGGTACCCGCTATCTTCGCTTTTTGAAAAACTCAAAGGCTTGCTGCACAACCGAGGTGGCTTTTTCCGAGAGGTGATATTGTGGCAGGTCCTCGCGTCGGACCCAGCGGGCGTCGAGGACGTCGGAAGCTGGCCGGAGCCGCCCGTGCTTCCACCGGCAGGCGTAGTCCACAATCACGTAGTGGTAGCGCACGCGCGGGCCGTCACGGAAAATGCGGTCGAAGGCGGCAAGGATTTCCAGCGGCTCGACGTCGAGTCCGGTTTCTTCCTTCAGTTCGCGGCGCACGCCTTCGGCCAGTTCCTCGCCCAGCTCGAGCAAGCCCCCGGGAATGGACCAGGCGCCCTTCAGGGGCTCGTTCCCGCGGCGAATGAGCAGGACACGACCGCGGCAGACTACCACACCGCCGACGCCCACGATAGGATGATCGGGGAACTCCCGTTTCATGGCCGCCTATCCTACTCGTTTGCCGCCCGCGCCACCACCTCGTAGAGCATTTTCAGCCCGCGCCGAATCTGCTCGACGGGAACGCGTTCGTTGGCGGCGTGCTGGGTGGCGTCCAGCTCCGGCGTGATCTCCAGCGGCGCGAAGCCATAGCAGGAGATACCCAGCGGGCGGTACATCTGGCTTTCAGTGTACCCGCTGTTGAGCGTCGGGGTGACCAGCGCCTGCGGGTTGTATTCATGCACTACCTGTTCGATGATCCGGTAGAGCGTTGTATCCGTGGAGGAGGCGTTGGGCGTGCGGAAGGAGCTGAGCGGTTCGACTCGAATCTGGTCGTCCGCCACCACGGCGCGCAACTGTTCGAGAAAGGCCTTCGGATCCTGACCCGGCAGCAGACGTACATCCAGCTCGCCATAGGCGGTGTCGGGGATCACGTTGGTCTGCTCGCTGCCCTTCAGTACGGTCAGCGAAACCGTATCGCGGAGCAGGTAGTTGTAATCCTCGTCCTGCGCCAGCGCCTTTGCGAACGAAGGATCCCGGAGGGCTTTGCGGATGTTGCGGAATTGCGAAGCCCGCGGCTCCTTTTCGAGGCGCGCGACTTCGTGGAAGTACTGCTCGACGGAGGGAAGCAGGCGGATGGGCGTTTGCCAATCCACCACGCGCTCGAGGGCGCGGGCCAGGCGGTTCGTGGCTGAATCCGCGATGGGAATCGAGCCGTGGCCGCCGCGACCGGTCGCCCTCAGGCGAATCCAGAAGGGAGCTTTTTCCCCCACCCCAATGCCGTAAATGGTTCCGCGCTCCGGCGAGATCAGGCCCCCTCCGCCTTCGGTAATGAGGTACTCGGCCCCGCGCAAGAGTTCCGGGTGGTTTTCGAGCATCCAGGCGCTTCCGGCGCCCCCCACCTCTTCGTCCGCAGTGGCCAGGAAGACGAGGTCTCGCTTGAGCGGCAGGCGTTCGCGCGCGGCTATCAGCATGACCATGGCCTGGAGCAGGCCCTCGTCCTTCATGTCCAGGGCGCCGCGGCCGTAGATCTCTCCCTCCACAATCTCGCCGGAGAACGGTGGCACGCGCCAGTTCCTCGGTTCCGCCCTCACAACGTCCGTATGGTTCAGCAGGATGAGCGGCCGGAGGCTGCCGTCTCCTTTGATGACAGCGTAGATATTGCCGCGCCCTGGGGTGAGTGCGTAAACCGTGTTGGGAATTCCCGCTTGGTCGAAAAGCCGATGAAAGAACTCCGCCGCAGTCAACTCGTTGCCGGGCGGGTTTGACGTGTCGATGCGGAGGTACTCCTCGAGCAGCCGTACGGCCTCGTCCTGGTAACGCTCCCAGCGAACGGCATGGATATGGTCGTGGAGAGGAGTTTGGGTAGAGGCTGAAAGTGCGCAGCCAGCCAGAAATAGAATTGCCAAAACCGCCCGCAGTCTCATCAAAACCCCGAGGTCGTGAATTGGCCCGCATGAGCGAGCGCATTACACTAGGAGTCGCGGAGTACTATACCAAATGTCCTCGCGCCGACAAGCGCCGAGGACGCCGGGGCACTTCGCGCTGAGAATCCTCACTCTACGCAGCAAGCCTTCCAGGAGTCGCCTCTCCCCCACTTGGTGGCCGGCTGTCAGTTCCAAGATGGTGGCTCAGGCCATTCTCGTAAGTCCTTGTGTGGCAGTCAGTTGGACGAAATCTGTGCGGTCTGCTGGCCCTGCTGGATACCGTGTAGCAAGGCAAATCTCTTGCCAGAGTCATGTCGAAAATCCTATATTCTATGCGTTTACGGACGAACCGCAGAAAGTCGAGGGATGACTTTTGGCTAAGGCTGCAACGCCCTCCATTTTCGTCTCCCTGGCGGCGGCGAACCTCGCTGCCATGGAAGCCCAGGCCAGTCGCGTAAGCGGTTCTCCGGTGGGCTATGAGCTGCGCCTGGACTATCTGCGCGAGTTTAGCAACCTCGAATCTCACCTGCACCAGTTCCTCCTCGGCCTGCACTATCCACAGACCATCGCGACCTGCCGCCGAACCGAAGCCGGAGGTCAGTTTGAGGGCGAGGTGAACCAACAAGTTGCCCTTCTCCAGGCAGCGGTGCGCGCGGGCTGCCAGTGGGTGGACTTGGACGTCGAGTCGGTGGACCGTGCCGGGACCAACGTGCTCCGTCAGTTTCAGCCGGCGAAGATTATTGTTTCCTATCACAACTACCGCAAGACTCCGCCGCTGGGGCCGATTTACCGCCGGCTGGCGCGCCTGCCCGTGCAAGCGGTAAAGATCGCCACGTACGGTCGGCTGTTGCGCGACAATCTGAAAATTTTCCGACTGCTCAAGGCGCATCGTGGCCGCAGCCCGAAGCTGGTGGCCATGGCCATGGGCCCGGCGGGTATTCCCTCCCGGTTGCTGGCTTTGCGCTGGGGTTGTCCTTTCACCTATGCTTCTCCCGGCAACCATTCCAGTGCCGCGGCTGGCCAGCTCCCCTCGGACATCATGCGGGCGGTTTACCGCATCGAGCACCTGGACCGGTGGACCCAGTTGTACGGTGTCGTAGGTTCGCACGCGTCGCTCTCCCTCTCCCCGGCCATGCAGAACGCTGCTTTTCAGGCTAAGCACGTGAAGGCTCTCTATATGCCTTGCGAGACCAGCCGGCTGGCGGACTTCATGGCGTTTGCCAGACAGATGGGTTTCCGGGGATTCAGTGTCACCATGCCGTTCAAGCGCGGCGTGATGCGGTACCTTGATTGGATCGATCCGTTGGCCCGGCGCATCGGCGCCGTCAACACGGTCGCCGTCCAGAACGGCAAACGGAGGGGATGGAACACGGACGCGGCTGCGGTCGTCGAAGTGCTGACCAAGCGCTTGCGCCTGAGGGGGAGCCGCATTCTGATTCTGGGTGCTGGGGGGGCAGCGCGCGCGGCCGCCTACGCCCTGCGCTCGGAAGGCGCGGAGGTCGTGATTGCGGCCATACCCCAGGACGAGGAAGTAGCGCGTCGCCTGGCGCGTGGCGTTTCCGCCCGCGCCATCCCCTGGGCCGCCGCTGAGGGGCTCGAGGTGGACACGGTCATCAATGCCACGCCGGTCGGTATGCCTCCCCAGGTGGAGGCTATGCCCATTGACCTGGCGCGCCTGCGCACCCGTGTGGTCTTCGACATGGTTTACTACCCGCTGGAAACTCGCTTCCTGGCGGAAGCGCGGGGCCGGGGCTTGACCACCATCTCGGGCCTGGAGATGCTGGTGGCGCAGGGCGCGCGGCAGTTTGAAATCTGGACCGGCCTGGCGGCGCCGCGGGCGCTGATGGAACAGGCCGTCCAGCAAGCCCTCGGCCATTCTTCGGCCACGTAGGAAAAGAGCAAATCAAGAGGCAAAGGTAGGATAGCTTGGCTAGGAGTTTCTCTTTCTTCATTCTTGACATTTGCCCTTTGATTTTCGCCTTTTGACTTTCTTTATGTTGGACGTACGTCCCAGCTTCGCGGAATTCCGACGCTTGGCCCGCCGCGGCAACGTTGTTCCCGTCTACCGCACGATCGTAGCGGACTTTTTAAGCCCGGTGGCGGCGTTCCTGAAGGTCGCGCCGCAAACCGAGGGCGGGTCTCGGACCCGCCCCTACAGTTTCTTGCTGGAAAGTGTGGAGGGGGGCGAGCACGTCGGGCGGTACACTTTCTTCGGCGTCGATCCCTTCCAGGTGATTTCCTGCCGCGGCGACCGCATCACGCTGAGCCGGGGCGCCCGGCAGGTGCAAGAGTCCGGCAACATCTTCGATTACCTGCGCCGCGTGGGGGCGCGATATCGTCCGGTGCAGCTTCCGGGGCTGCCGCCGTTCTCAGCGGGCGCGGTGGGGTACCTCTCCTATGAAGCGGTGCGCATGCTCGAGCGGCTTCCCCCGCGCGTCGCGCCCGACGTGGAACTAGACGACGCGGTGTTCATGTACTTCGCGAACCTCGTCGCCTTCGACCACGTGCAGCACCGCCTCTACCTCATGGCGAACGCGCTGACGGAGGAAGGCGCGGGGAGCCTGCGCGCCAAGTATGACGCGGCGGTACGGCATCTCGGCCGCCTGGAGCGGCATCTGCTGCGGCCTCTGTCTCTCCCGCGTTTTCGCCGTCCGTCAGGCCCTCTGCGCGTGCGGGCCAACATGAGCCGCCGCCGGTACGAAGCCATTGTCGCGCGGACCAAGGAATACATCCGCGCTGGCGACATTTTCCAGGGAGTGCTTTCCCAGCGGCTGGAAGTGCCCGTGCGCGTCCCGCCGTTTGAGGTCTATCGGGCGCTGCGCGCGGTCAACCCCTCGCCCTACATGTATTTCCTCCGCCTGGGCGACGCTACCATCCTCGGCTCTTCGCCCGAGATGCTGGTGAAAGTGACGGGGCGCGAGGTTGAATACCGGCCCATCGCGGGTACGCGGCCGCGCGGCAAGACGGAGGAGGAAGACCGACGGCTGGAACAAGAACTGCGCGCAGACCAGAAAGAGTGCGCCGAGCACATCATGCTCGTTGATTTGGGGCGCAACGACATCGGCCGCGTGTGCGAGTTCTCGAGCGTGCGCCCGAAGGAAATCATGTTCGTCGAGCGCTATTCGCACGTCATGCACCTGGTTTCATCGCTTCAAGGGCGCCTGCGGCCGGAGGCCGACAGCTACGCGACGCTCGCCGCGTGCTTTCCCGCCGGCACGCTGACCGGCGCGCCCAAGGTCCGCGCCATGGAAATCATCGACGAGCTGGAGCCGACCCGCCGCGGCCTTTACGGCGGCGCGGTCCTCTACCTCGACTTTTCCGGCAATCTCAACTCCTGCATCGTCATTCGCACGGTCTTGATTAAGGATCGTAAGGCTTACCTCCAGGCGGGCGCCGGCATCGTCGCCGACTCCGTCCCCGCCCTCGAATATCAGGAATGCATGAATAAGGCGAAGGCCGTCCTCCGAGCCTTCGAGCTGGCGGAGGAAGGCCTGTAGGGCAGCGGGCCTCTGCCTTCCGGCGCGTCGGGATCTCGGGAGCTTGGCTTTCAGGGCTGGACTTGGAAGCTGTGGCTGCCAGTTTCCTCGCAGGTAGACGCGGCGGCCGCCGGCCAGCATTTCACGCTGCCAGTTGCTCCCACAGCGCGCGGTAGTAGCGCATGAACCGAATGGGCTCGCAGCTTTCAGGTACCTCCGCGAGCGTGTAGCGGTTGTACCCGGCGGCCCGGAGCAGGGCGAAGAGTTCGGCAAACGGATAGGGTTTGCCGTAGGCCGGGAAGCCGGGAGTCGCCATCTCAGGCGGAATTCCGCTCGCCGCGCTCCACGGCGACAGCGTGCGCCACAATTCGTTGATGTGGCAATTGCGGAGCCACGGCTTGAGCGGCTCGAAGTATTCCTTGACGGAGCCGTTCACCACGTCCGTGTCATTCGAGTTCCAGCAGATGCCCACGGCGGGGTGATTGCACACGTCCATGATGCGGCGAATGTTGGGCGGAAGTTGAGTCCCCGGCCCGTGCACTTCAAGCCAAATCTCGATTCCCAAATCCCGTGCCGTGTCTCCGCACTTGGCAAGCGCGTGCCCGATCTGTTCCAGCGTTTTCTCCTGAGGGACGCTGGGTGGAAATCCGTTGGGGCGGACTTTCACACCGATGGCGCCAACGTCGCGGGCGAGCTCGCAGAACGCCCGAGTTTCCTCAAGGTTGCGTTCCACGACGGCAGGGTCAGGCGAATGGTACTCACACGTTGACCCTAGGCTCACCAAGCGCACGCGCGAATCTTCAAAACGTTTGCGCACCCCGGTGCGCCGTGTCCTGTCGATCGAAGGCTCCACGCCATGCCGGTGCGTGGTCCGCAGCTCGACGCCTTCGAAGCCCGTCGCCTCACAATTCTTGATGATTGTCTCGAGGTCCCAGTTCTTTGCCAGCTCGTAGGTCACGAGCCCCAACTTGAAAGGCGGAGACGTTCCAAGTTCCTGCACACCCGCAGCCTTTGCCGCCGCAGACCGGCCGGGTGAGCCGAAGCTCGCCAACCCAAGCAGTCCGCTCTTGAGAAATGATCGACGTCTGGATTTGCCCATGATTCTCCTCCAGGTCGGATGAAAGCCTCGCCGCCGAATCTAAAAGCCGCTATTCTATGGCATCGGAGTTGAATATCAAACTGCGGAGGTAGAGTATGCGACGCCGACAATTCTTCAAGGCACTGACAGGATCCGCTGCCGCTCTGGAAGCCGCGCGGAGTTGGGCAACGCCGGCGACTGCGCCCGAGCTGCCCGCCGCCCACAACTTTTCTGAAATCTCCGCCGTCGGCCCCGGCGACCTGGAAGCGTACTTCACAGAGGAGAAGCTGCGGCAAGCCGTGGACACGACGCCTTCGCTCAAGGGAATCAAGTTCGAAGTCGTGGCCTACAACTTCCCGAGCTGGCATCCCAGCCCCTTTATGGAGAAGATCTTTGGCAAGGGCTGGACAGAATTTGAAACGCTCAAGAACTCCAAGCCTCTGTATCCCGGCCATCTCTTTCCCAAATATCCGCTCTGGGGCTACTTCAACGAAGCTGAGCCGGAGTGGGCCGAGCGGGAAATCGAAACGGCAAACAGGTTCGGAATCGACGTCTGGATGATCGATTGGTACTGGCACAGTGGCACCATGTTCTACCACGAGGAGCTTGAGAACGGCTTTCTCAAGGCGCGGAACCGGGCGAAGCTCAAATTCGCCGTGATGTGGGCCAACCATCATTGGAACAACGTGTATCCGGCGCGTTCTCCCCGCGAGGCTGCGACCCTGCTCCCGCAGCTTCACAGTGAAGACGACATGCTGAGGGTGACCGACTACTGCATCGAGCACTATTTCCATGAGCCCAACTACTGGCGCATCGAGGGACGGCCCGTCTTTGCCATCTTTGATCTCAACCTGCTGCTGGAGGAGTTTTCTGCGGGCGAACTCCGGCGCGTCTTCGCGAGGATGCGCGAGCGCGTAGCTCAGGCTGGGCTGGGCGACCTGCACCTCCAGGCCAGCCACGTCTATGGCGGGCACGAAGCTGAGCTGAAGGCGCTTGGCTTTGACAGTGCCACGCTGTACCACACCTTTGGGTGGAGCTACGGGGCTCGGCCGCCGGGCAGCCGAACCCCTTACGGCGAGGCGGCGCTGCGGACCGTCCAGGCCTGGCGGGAGACGGCGGCGAAGGTTAGTGTGCCGTTTTTTCCGGACTGCCCCGTGGGTTGGGACGACAGCCCGCGCTTCGGCTCGAGCGCCCACATGGTCACCCAGCGCACGCCCGACCAGTACGAGCGCTTGCTGCGCGGCGCGCAGTATTTCTCCTACGCTAGCTCGGCCAAACCGAAGATCGTCTTCCTATCGGCGTGGAATGAGTGGACTGAGGACCACGTGCTGCTTCCCGATACTGTCTTTGGCTATAGCTACCTCGAAGCCGTCCGGCGCGCGTTTCGGGGATGACGTCAACGCGCCGGGCGGACGGGGGCGGTGGCGCAGGTGGTGGAAGTGGATGCGGTCCTCGTCTTATTGCGCGACTGCGCCAAGCGAGGCCCAAACATCCCGAGGACGATCAGCAGGAGGGCCACGATAATCAGAAAATCGACGATCGAAAAACCCGAATCAGTTCGTCGCATGGCTCCTCCGTTCCCAAGACTCCAGGGGCACTCAAGCACGGTGGTTGCCAAACGTGGGCATAGGCTTCCTGATGCGGAACCCCCACAACTCTCTGTATCCATAGGAGATAATCTGCGGTCAAAAGGTCCGTCAGAATTCGCGAGGCCGGAAAGCTCCAGATTGACAGAATTTGTCACTCCGCGAGTGACGCTCTCCGTAAGAGCCGAGCTAAAGCCAGTCCCACAACCACGCGCCTCCGGACTTATAATGGTCCATTCACTGGAGCGGAGACCACCTTGATGATCCTCATGATCGACAACTACGATTCCTTCACCTACAACCTGGTCCAGTACCTGGGGGAACTGGGTGCGGAAATCGAGGTGCGCCGCAACGACCAGACGACCTTGGAGGAAATCGAGCGGAGGTCTCCGGAGCGCATCGTGATCTCCCCCGGGCCGAAGACACCCACCGAGGCGGGGATTTGTCTTGAGCTCATCAAGAGATTCGCCGGCGTCAAGCCCATCCTGGGAGTGTGCCTCGGCCACCAGGCGATTGGCCAGGCCTTTGGCGGCAGAGTGGTCCGCGCGCCCGAGATCATGCACGGCAAGACCAGCGATATTCATCACGACGGCAAGACCATCTTCGCCGGGCTGCCCAATCCGTTTCCTGCCACGCGCTACCATTCGCTGATCGTCGAGCGCGCCAGCTTGCCCGCTTGCCTGGAAGTCTCCGCCACCTCTCCCGACGGGCTCATCATGGGCCTGCGACACAAGGAGATGAAAGTGGAGGGCGTGCAGTTCCACCCTGAGTCCGTGCTCACCGCGGTCGGCAAACAACTGCTGGGGAATTTCCTGAAGCTCTAAGGCGTAACGCCAGATTCGCTTTTCAATCTTGCGGCTTTTCCCAGTCCCTCCCTGAGCATCCTCGAGGGCCGCAACTTGCCAGAGCGGGAGTTGCGTTACCTGGCGAGGGCGGGGAAAGCCGCAACGTTGAAAGACGAGCGTTGGGCTCCGTTTCGGGTTTACTTTTGACTTTCGCCCTGCGACTTTGACTTTCTCTTCCTATTTCCCTTCCAGCAGGCCTCGGAAGCTGTCGTAAAAGTGGATGGCCAGGCCGGCGAAGCTCGGCTGGGCGCTGAGCCACTCGACGGCGGAGCGGCTTTCTTCTTCAAAGACTTCGCGGCCGAGTCCATGGAACGTGATGCGGGGGGACATGCGCTGGACGCTGCGAAATCCCGTAAGGGTACGCCGGGTTTCAGGGTCCGTGATTTCGAAAGTCTCAAACCCTCTCCAGTCGGGATTCTGGGAGAGCGCCGCTTGGGCGGTGTCCAGCGTGTCTCGCACCGGATACCGTTCGGAATCTGACGCCGCGCCCAGCTGCCGCGCCAGACGCACGAGTGCGCTCTCGAAGGCTGCACGCTTCTCGGCCGTCATTTCGCGAGGCGCCGAAAGCCCGAGGTGAATATTCACCTCATCCGAGAAGGCCGACATGCGGAAGGCGTCGAAGAAGAATCGGTTGCGGAGGCCGCTGGTTGCCAGCCGCTGCCGGGCCTGTTCCGCGGGGAGGCTGGAGATAAACCAGACCGTGTTGTCCTCTTCCGAAAAAGTCTCCAGCCCCACGACGATTTTCTTTCCCTGCCCGGCGGCGTAACTGAGGGCGGGAAGTCCACGCGCGATGATTCCACCGGCCCCATCGGCCTGGTTGGTGTAGTCCATGATGGTCACCGTCTCCAGCAGGTCGGTGAGGTGCTCGCCCACGGGCTTCTCTTGTCCCTGGAACCTGACCATCAGGCGTTCGCGCTCCAGCCCGCCGCCCGGGTAGAACCACGCCGGGACGTCACAACTAAACCTCATGTCGGGTTCAGTTCGCACGCGCGTGGCGCACTGCGAAACCATCTCGAGGAATTCCTCCAGGATCTGGGTGCCGTACTGCGGGTCGGAATACCCGAGCAGCAAGTAAGGCTCGACGTCGAAGTGGACCCCGTCCAAGCGCGCGCCGGCAGGGCTGGCGCGGTTGAACGCCAGGGTCGCGTCCACGGCGGCCAGGGCGTGCGCGTGGTTTTCGCGGACCGCCCATTCGGGCGAGCCCGCCAGCCCCTCGACTCTTAGACCCGCTTGGTGGGCGCGTGCCAGGAATTCCCGATAGCCTTCGGGACTGAGGACCTCGTAGTGGGGAGTGCCCTCCGTCACCTCGCGATTGAACTCCAGCGCGAGATAGATCTCTCGAATGCGGTTCTCAGAACAGAAGGTGAAAAAGCGGTTCGCCTCGTCTGGCCGCTCGGCGTCGAGCAGCGTCATGGTGTTCCACACCCACATGGCGCGGTGCGCGCTTCCGGCGGCGTTGACCGGCCCGGAGATCTTGGCGCTCGGAGCAGCGCGGACCGTGCCGGCCAGCAGAGGCTGGAACGCGATGTCATCCAGATAGAAGCGGTAGTCTCCCGGCCTCGTGAAATTCAGGGTCAGGCGAGCCAGCCGCCGGGGGTTCAAGCCGCGGAAGTCCGCCAGCGGGATGACAACCTCTTGCCACTCGGTGGTGACCCCTTTCGGCAGATAAGCCCGCAGAGGCCGCTGGGGGGCCATGGCGTCGTCGCCCGCACTGCTCTCGTCCCTCAGTTCGAGCTCGAAATCCTCGCCGCCCTTTTGCCCTTTAATCCAGAAGCTCAGGTAGCGATAGGGGCTCACGTCGAGATACTGCCGTGGCCCTTCGGCCCCCGGGTAGAAGTCCATCCAAAGCCCGCAAAAGCCCTTCGCCTCGCGATGCGCCGTGACGCGCAGGGAATGTCCTGGCGACAGCCGGGTGACGATCGGGTCCAAGTACGTGCGCGCCCAGGAAGGTTCCCGCTGGTACACGTTGTAATGCCCGCCCCAGTCATTCACGATGCCCTGTTCGAAGTGCCAGACGAGCAAGCTGCTGGGTGAGGGCTCGACCGCCCGCGCCCACATCGGCGCCATCAAAGCCAGGAGCACAAGCCAACTCGGGTTCAGCCTTTTCTCTGGTCTCAAGGGGTCTCCTTTATCGGGCGAATTTTCGCGTGAAGGCGGCCAGCGCCTCGAGCTTCTGCAGCGCCGTGCGTGAATCCAATGCTTCTGCCGCTTGCGCGGCACCCTGAGGAAAGTCGGTGGCCTTACCCGCCGCTACCAGCGCGGCCGAAGCGTTGGCCAGGACCACGTCCCGCAGCGGTCCTTTCTCCCCTTCGAGTACCTGGCGCAGGAGCCGGGCGTTGGTTTCCGGCTCGCCGCCCCGCAGGGCCTCCGCGGGGGCGCGCGGGAGGCCAAAATCCTCGGGAGCAATTTCGCGGGTGGTGACCGTGGTGCCCGCAGTCTCGGAGATGCGGGTAGGACCCGTAGTCGAGATCTCGTCCATCCCGTCATCGCCGGCCACCACAAACGCTCTTCGCGTGCCGACCGCCGCCAGCGCCTCCGCCATCATCTCCGTGCGGGCCCGGTCGTAAACGCCCACCAACTGCACCGAAGCTCCCAGGGGGTTCGTGAGCGGGCCAAGCAGGTTGAAGACCGTCTTGGTCTTCAAGGCACGACGCGCGTTCATCACGTGCTTCATGGCCAGGTGGAGGCGCGGCGCGAAAAGGAACACCAGGCCGACTTTCTCCAGGCATTCGGGAATGCGCTCGAAGGGGATGTCAATGGCGACCCCGAGGGCCTCCAAAACGTCGGCGCTGCCGCAGCGGCTGGAAATCGAGCGGTTGCCGTGCTTCGCCACGCGCACCCCGGCGGCCGCGGCAACCAGCGCCGTGGCCGTCGAGACATTGAAGGTGCCCTGGCCGTCGCCTCCCGTGCCGCAGGTGTCGAGCAGCGGCTCACCGCGTGCCATGGTGTTTACATCCACGCCCGCCTGGAGGAGTCCCTCGGCCGCACGCGCCCGCATGACCTCGGCAAAGCCCACCAGCTCCGGCGCCGTTTCGCCATTGTCGCGCAAGGCGACGAGGAAGGCGATGATGTTCGGGTCGGGCACGGCGCCGGATAGCAGCTCTTCCATCACCGCCCGGGCCGCAGTGCGGCTCAGATCTTCATGGCTTTGGAGTTTCTCGATGGCGTCATGAATCTGCATCACGGGGTTCGGCGGCAGAGAGGTCTTTCCGTTCGTTGCATTTTCGTTGCGGATTGCCTATACTGCCGCGTTTCGCGAAGGCGCGAATTTGACATTCTAGCGCAAAATGCTGAACATCGGTCCGTTGTCAGTGGTCCTTGGTCCGTTGCGAGTTGGCTCCTCAGCCCGGAACCTCGTTGATGATTCGGCTGGGTCACGGCTGACAACTGACTACTGACAGCTTCTTTTATGAAAATCCACGAATATCAGGCCAAACAAATTCTGGCGCGCTTCGGTGTCGCGGTGCCGCGCGGCGAAGTGGCCTACACGCCGGAGGAGGCTCGCGGCGTCGCGGAACGGCTGGGCGGGACGGTGGTGGTGAAGGCCCAGATTCACGCCGGGGGGCGGGGCAAGGCGGGCGGGGTGAAGGTGGCGCGGAACCCCAAAGAAGCCGAGGCGCTCGCCGATGCCATGCTGGGCAAGAAGTTGATCACGGCGCAGACCGGCCCCGAAGGCCGCGTGGTACGGCGGGTCCTGGTCGAGGAGGGCCTGGAGATCGCGCGCGAACTCTACCTGGGCGTGGTGATCGACCGCTCGCGCGAGCGTCCGGTCTTCATGGCTTCGAGCGAAGGCGGCGTGGAGATTGAAGTCATCGCCGCGGAGCACCCGGAGAGAATCTTGAAGGAATACGTGGACCCCGCTGTCGGCTTTCAGCCCTTCCAGGGCCGGAAGTTGGCCTTCGGGCTGGGCCTGGATGCCGCGCAGGCGGGCGAGGCGACACGCTTCTTCTCCACCCTCTACCGCGCCTTCGAAGCCACGGATGCGTCGCTCGCCGAGATCAATCCGCTCGTCGTCACGCGCGACGGCCGCGTGCTGGCGCTCGATGCCAAGATGAATTTCGACGACAACGCGCTCTTCCGGCACAAGGACATCCGGGAGTTGCGCGACCTGGACGAAGAAGACCCGCTGGAAGTGAAGGCGTCCAACTACAACTTGAGTTACATCCGCCTGGATGGCAACGTCGGCTGCATGGTGAACGGCGCGGGTCTGGCCATGGCCACCATGGACCTCATCCAGTATGCCGGCGGGCGGCCCGCCAACTTTCTCGATGTGGGCGGCGGCGCCAATGAAGAACAGGTCCGGCGCGGGTTCGAGATTATCCTGAGCGACCCGAACGTCCGCGCCGTGCTCATCAACATCTTCGGCGGCATCATGCGCTGCGACATCGTGGCCAGCGGCGTCGTGGCCGCGGCGCACAGCCTGGGGGTGAAGGTCCCCATCGTGGTTCGCCTGGAAGGCACGAACGTCGAACGTGGCCAGAACATCCTGCGCGAATCGGGATTGAATTTCACTGTCGCCGCCGGCATGAAAGATGCGGCGGAAAAAGTGGTGGCGCTGGCGCGCTGATTTGTCCATTGGTCCATTGAATCATTGACCCATTGAAAAACGACGCCAAAGCGATGCCGAGAACGTTTCAAGCTGAGGAATTGAAGGAACGCTCGAAGCAGTTTGCGATTCGCATCGTCAGGCTTTTTCAGGCTTTGCCAAAGACCGACGAAGCCCGGATTCTCGGGAAGCAACTGCTGCGGTCGGGCACCTCGGTAGCCGCGAACTACCGCGCCGTTTGCCGCTCCCGCTCCAAGGCTGAATTCGTCGCCAAGATCGGCGTGGTTGTGGAGGAAATCGACGAAACGCTTTTCTGGCTTGAGCTGCTCATCGAAACCGGTGTCGTCCGACGGGGACGAATGGAGGGCTTATGGGCGGAGGCAAGCCAGCTCCTGGCAATCTTTGCGGCGTCCCAGCACACAGCCAGAACGAGCCGGGCGTCGCCGCTTCAATGATTCAATGAAGCAATGGGACAATGAGACAATTCTATGTCCATTCTAGTTGACGAAAACACGCGCTTGCTGGTCCAGGGCATCACGGGCCGCGAAGGCACCTTCCACACGCAGCAGGCCGTAGCTTACGGCACGAAAGTCGTGGCCGGCGTAACGCCAGGCAAGGGCGGCTCGAGCGTGGATGGTATCCCAGTGTTCAACACCGTGCGCGAGGCCAGGGGCGAGACCGGAGCGAACGTTTCGGTGATCTTTGTGCCTCCGGCCTTTGCCGCCGACGCCATCATGGAGGCTGCGGACGCCGGCCTGCCGCTCGTGGTGGCTATCACCGAGGGCATCCCCACGCTTGATATGATCCGCGTGAGGGAGTTCCTGCGCGGCACGGGGACCCGCCTGATCGGCCCGAACTGCCCGGGGATTATTTCGCCGGGAAAGTGCAAGGTCGGCATCATGCCAGGCGGCATCCATCGGCCAGGCCACGTGGGCGTGGTGTCGCGCAGCGGCACCCTGACCTACGAAGCCGTTGGCCAACTGACGTCGTTGGGCATCGGGCAGTCCACCTGCCTCGGCATCGGCGGCGATCCGATTATCGGCACCACGTTCGTGGACGCGCTGCGCTTGTTCAACGAAGACCCGGAAACGCATGGCATTGTCCTGATTGGCGAGATCGGCGGCACGGCGGAGGAAGAAGCGGCGGAGTTCATTAAGGCCCGGGTGAAGAAGCCCGTGGTGGGATTCGTCGCCGGCCGGACCGCTCCGCCCGGGCGAAGGATGGGGCACGCGGGCGCCATCATTTCCGGCGGCAAAGGCACCGCGCCCGATAAGATCGCGGCGCTCGAAGCGGCGGGCGTGACGGTGGCCGAGAGCCCGGCGCTCATCGGCGAAACGCTGAAAAGAATTATGAATTCTGAATAGTGAAGGGTGAATTGCGAATTTCGGATTGTGACTCCGAGTACGGCACACCCTGCGCGACATAGGCTTTCACAATTCACTATTAATTCGAGAAATATGGGAATCGAGCGCACCCTCACGATTATCAAGCCCGACGCCATGGAGGGCGGCCACGCCGGCGACATCATCAAGCTCTTCGAGGCCAACCACTTCAAGATTATTGCCGCCTGCCTGGTCAACCTCTCGAAGCAGGAGGCCGAGGGTTTCTACGCCGTCCATCGCGGCAAAGGGTTTTTCGAGAGTGTGACCACCTTCATGAGTTCCGGCCGCGCGCTGGTGATGGTCCTGGAAGGTGAGAACATCATCTCCCGCCTGCGCGAGGTGATGGGTGCGACCAATCCCGTCCATGCTGCGCCGGGAACCATCCGCAAGCTCTACGCCACCAACATCGAGCGCAACGCCGTCCACGGCTCCGACAGCTCGGAAACCGCCGCCTTCGAAATCGCCTATTTCTTCCCCGGCATGGAACTGTTAGGCTGACGCAATCACGAATTGTGAAGAAGAGGTGCGCCATGCTCGTGTTTGTCGACGAGAGCTACCGTAAGCCTCAAGAACCGAATGCCAAGAGCACTTTTGGTGCTGTTGTTGTCCACGAGCAGCGTTACAGGGAACTGGATACAAAGCTCTTCGAACTAAAGCGGGTTTTCTGGAAGGTTGAGAACTCCTATGACTTCGAACTGAAGGGGCGTGATCTATTGAGCGAACGGGCGATCAGCCTCCCCAAGAACCGGGAGTTCGTTTCGCAGCTTGTTTTCCTGTGCAAGGAGGTGGGGGCTGTCCTGTTCGCAGTAGTCCAGGATGGCACCATCACCCTGGCGAGCGAAAGCAACCGACTGCCGAACCTGTACAGAGCGTTGCTATGGCGTGTCAACGCTTTCATGCAAGAGAGGTTTCGTGAGGATCGAGCCATGCTCTTCTTCGATGGTATTGACCGTCAGACCAATCGAAAGGTAGCCATCAGCTTCAACAACTTCATGCAACGGCACCATTGGGGGAGGGCATACGAGAACGCACTCCCAACCCCCTTCTTTTGCGACTCAGAGGTGTCTCCAGGCATCCAGTTAGCCGATGTGGTTGCTTACTGCGTTAACGAAAGATATGTGGGAAGGCGC
>Ga0315282_10007350_pt1 | contig 18130 bp, 13 predicted proteins | sample YL17G07_20_MG_FD_203693 | JGI IMG/M metagenome (GOLD analysis project Ga0315282, IMG submission 203693) | Sediment microbial communities from Yellowstone Lake, YNP, Wyoming, USA - YL17G07_20 | ecosystem: Environmental > Aquatic > Freshwater > Lake > Sediment | place: USA: Wyoming | collected...
TCACCGCCCCGAAGCTGGGCTCCAGCATCCTCACGAACTCGATGATCTTGTCCGGGTCGTGCTTGCCTTCCTTGTTGTAGCTGTTCATGCACAGCGGCACCCCGTCCACGCCGCCGAGGTACTTCATTAGGAACGCCTTGCCTTCCATCACGCCCAGGCCACCGGACGGCGAGCAGTCCCCGTCGCCGAGCACGCGCGTCGAATCGGTCACCACGGCCACGAGGTTGCCGCGGTTGGTGAGCTCGAACGAGGCGTCGTTGTTGTCGCGGATCGTGGTCGACACGCTGGACACGCCCGGCGTGTACCAGACGTTGAACCAGTTGAACCCGAACATGCCCGCCTTGGGCATCGTGGCGATCTTGCCGCCGTAGAAGCGGTGGCAGGTGCTGGACAGCTCCTTCAAGAACACCGTTTTCGCCTTCGCCAGCTGCTCCTGCGTGAAGTAGCCTGGCAACATCTTGTCCAGATTGGCGAGGGATAAGTCAGGGGTCGGAATCACGTGAGGAATCGCCATGGCATTCTCCCAACTATGAAAGGAAATGGAATAAGAATGCGTCTCAGAGTGGGCAGGGCCGCGGGCCCGAACCCGTGCCTCCTGCCTCTGAGCGGACCCACGATATCATAGATGGCGGCTGCCCAAAACCCGTGATATGTGAAGATGATGTCGCGACGTTGGCCCCGTTCGGCGCAAGGGTTTGGCGAGCGGCGTCGAGGCCGCTGCAAAGGCAGCAAGGCAGTCTCCACGGGCAGGCCATGAACCCGGTTCTCGATCGAGGGGATCATAAAGACCTTCTCATTCAAGATCGATCCGCTGACGGGTGAGGAGTACGACGAGGTCTACCTGCGCGGGCAGTAGCTCCTCAACGACCCGCTGTTCAACAAGGCGTCGGCGTTCACCGAGGAGGAACGCCTCGGCCTGGAGCTGAACGGCCTGCTGCGTCCCGGCATCTCGTCCATCGACGTGCAGATGGAACGCAGCCTCGGGGCCTACCAGCGCAAGCCCGACGATCTCGAGCGCTACATCTACCTGCAGGGCCTGCTCGACCGCAACGAGACGCTGTTCTACCGGCTGCTGGTCAACAACCTCGACGAGATGGTCCCGATCATCTACACCCCACGCCGGGGCTCGAACAGGAGCAGCGGCCGTACGCGCAGCCGCGCGCGGCCGTCGCCGGCTGGACACTGCAGTCCCCGGACCGCATCACGCTCCTCGACGTCGTGCGCAACGCGAAGCCGACGGTGCTCATCGGCGTCACCGCGCGGCGCGGTCTGTTCAGCAGGGAGATTCTCGACCTGATGGCGCAGCACGACGAGCGCCCGGTCATCCTCCCGCTGTCGAACCCGACGAGCAAGTGCGAGTGCACGCCGGAGGAGGTGGCGGAGGCGACGGGCGGCCGCGGCCTCATGGCGACCGGCAGCCCGTTCGCACCGGTGGATTTCGGCGGCCGGCGAATCGTCGCCTCGCAGTGCAACAACACGTTCGTGTTCCCCGGTGTCGGCCTGGGCGCGCTCGTCGCCCGGGCGCCGAAGGTCACCGACGGGATGTTCCTCGCGGCAAGCCGCGCCCTCTGCGGCGCGGTGACCGAGCGGCAGCGACTGGAGGGGCACCTGCTGCCCGAGATGGCCGACATCCGGACGGTGTCACGCGTGATCGCGACCTCTGTCGCCATCGAGGCGCGCGAGGAGGGGATCGGCCGGCTGCTCGAGGACGACGAGCTGGAGCGGCTGGTCACCAGGGCCCAGTGGGAGCCGCGCTACTCTGCCTACCGGCCGAGACGGGTGTAGACAAAGGTGCTGGGTGCTCAGTGCTGAGGGCTACGTGCGGGTGCTCGGTGCTGAGTGCCGGGTGCTGAGTGTTGGGCGCGAAGACAAGACGCGGCACGCAAAGACCGCGGCAGACGTGCGGTCTCTGCGCGCTCTGCGTCGAGGGGCTCAGCTCGCCAGCCGCTCGACCTCGTCGATCTCGCTCGGGATCGGCGGGCCGAGCACGCGGCAGCCGGTCCCGGTGACCACCACGTTGTCTTCCACGCGGATCCCGCCGAAGGTTCGGACCTTCTCCACGGCATCGTAGTTGATGAAGTCGGCGAACTTCTTCTCGGCCTTCCACAGGTCGATGAGCTGGGGGATCACGTAGATGCCTGGCTCGACGGTCATGACGAAGCCGGGCTCCAGCGCGCGCGCCATCCGCAGCGATTTCAGGCCGAACTGCGGGCTCCGCTCGACACTCTCGTCGTAGCCCACGTACTGCTCGCCGAGGCCTTCCATGTCGTGGACGTCGAGCCCCATCATGTGGCCGAGCCCGCACTGGAAGAACAGCGCGTGGGCGCCGGTCTCGACGGCTGCGCGCACGTCGCCCTTCATCAGGCCCATGTCCTTCAGATGGGACGCGAGCGTGCGGCACGCGAGCAGATGAATCTCCTTGAACTTCACGCCGGGACGGATGGCCGCGATGGCGTCGCGCTGCGCCTCGAGCACCGTCCGGTAGAGATCGCGCTGCGCGCCGACGAACCTGCCGCCGATCGGGATCGTGCGCGTGATGTCGCTCGCGTAATGCCGCGGCGACTCGGCGCCCGAGTCGTTGACCGCCATCTGCCCCGCTTCCATGCGGTTGCCGTGATAGTGGTTGTGCAGCGTCTCGCCGTGGATCGAGAAGATGATGGGGAACGCCAGCCGAAGGTCGCGCGACACGCAGAGGCCCTCCATCGCGCCGGCGATCTCGCGCTCGTAGACGCCCGGCCGCGCCTTCTGCATGGCCAGGACGTGCATGTCGTGCGCCGTCTCCAGCGCGCGCTCGATCTCGCGGATCTCCTCGGGCGACTTCTTCGCCCTCTGGGCCACGATCGCCTTCACGAGCGCGACCGACGCGTGCTGGTTGACCAGCTCGGCGCGGATGCCGAGCAGGCGCTCGAGCGCGAGGGCGTTCTCCATGCGGAACTGCGGCAGGAAGTGGACGCGGCGGCCCCGGCGAACGGCCTGCGCGAGCTTCTCGGCGAGCGCGGCGCGCGGCGCCGTCTCCCTCACCCCCGCAACCGCTGCCCGCTCCGCGACCGTCTTCTGCGGCCCGCGCCACACGATCTCATCCATCGTGAAGTCGTTGCCGAAGACGATGTGCCGGCCTTCGCTGACGTCGATGACCGAGGCGAGATCCGGATCGTCCAGGCCCCAGTAGTAGAGGAACGAGCTGTCCTGCCGGAAGGGAAAGGTGTTGTCGAGATAGTTCATCGGCGCTTCGGGGTTGCCGAGAAACAACAACACTCCGGAGCTGAACTGGCGGGCGAGCTGCTCCCGCCGCTCGGTGTACACGTTGGCGTCGAACATCGTCTGATCCTTTCGAGTCGTCAGTCGTCAGTCGTCAGTCAGTCGTCAGTCGCCAGTCTCGACAAACCGGGAGTCAAAAACTATCGACCATCGACTGTCGACTTCAGGCAACCGGTACGTCGATGCTCGGGCTCGGCGTCGTGAACCATTTCGCGCCGTGCTCGGTGATGTACATGCAGTCCTCGAGGCGCAGGCCGAATTTCAGGCAACAGGACACAGGGTGATCCCAAGCGCTTCGTTCTTGGTGCTTGGTGCCAGTCCGTGGTTCCTGGTTCTTGGGGCATTGACGCGTGTCGCTCTCCGCTCTGCGTTCTCCGTTCTGCCTTCTGCGCTCTGCGTTCCGCGTTCTACGTTCCGCGTTCTACGTTCCCCGTTTCGGCCCCCGCTGCCCGTAGTACGCGTTCGGCCCGTGCTTCCGGAGGAAGTGCTTGTCCCGCAGGACGTCGGGCAGGCGCTCGACGCCGGCGTTGAGCGCCACGGTGTGGTAGGCCAGACAGGCGATCTCCTCGACGACCGCCGCCATGTGTCCCGCCTCGATGACCGAACGGCCCCAGCAGAACGGGGCGTGGCCGGCGACCAGCACCGCCGGGAAGACCATCGGGTCGAGCGTCGCGAACCGGCGCACGATCACCTGCCCGGTGTTCCATTCGTAGTTGGCCTGGATCTCCTCGGCCGTCAGTTGATCGGTGACCGGGATCGGGCCCTGGAAGTAGTCCGCATGGGTGGTCCCCAGGCACGGGACCTCGCGGCCCGCCTGCGCCCAGGCGGTCGCAAAGCGCGAGTGGGTGTGGACGACGCCGCCGATGCCCGGAAAGGCGCGGTACAAGGCGACGTGCGTCGGCAGGTCGGACGAAGGCTTCAGCGGGCCTTCGACGATTCGGCCGTCGAGATCGGTCACGACGAGGCTTGTCGCCGTCAACTCCTCGTACGACACGCCGCTCGGCTTGATGACGACGAGGCCCTCCTCGCGCAGCAGGCCGCTCGCGTTGCCGAACGAGTGGAAGACCAGGCCGCGGCCGACCAGCTCGCGGTTCGCCTCGAACACCTCGGCCCGCAGCGATTCGAGCACGCTCACGACTCCCTCACGGCCGCAGCCACGCGGCGCAGCATCGGCAGCGCATTGCCCGCCTCGACCGGCTCGGACTCTTGTCGTCCCAACGCGAAGTACAGCTTGCGGAACAGCGGGAAGAGCTCCGCGTAGGTCGCCGCGCTCCCCGGATCGGGCGGCACGGTGACGTAGTCGGGGCACAGGGCCGCCTGCGCGTCCTCGATCGTTTTGAAGGTGCCGGCGGCGAGAAAGGCGAAGATCGCCGAGCCGAGGCTGGTCGTCTCCTCCTTCGGCACGAGGATTGGCTTGTTCAGCACGTTGGCGTACACGGCGTTGAGCACCGGATTCCTGGGCGGGATGCCCCCGGCGTTGATGATGCGTCGGACCGGCACGCCGTATTCCTCCATCCGCTCGAGGATCACGCGCGTGTGAAACGCGGTCCCCTCGATGGCCGCGAACAGCTCGTCCTGGGCCGTGTGTGTCAGGTTCCAGCCGAGGGTCACGCCGCCAAGCTCCGGGTTGACGAGGACGGTGCGGTCACCGTTGTCCCAGGTCAGGCGCAGCAGCCCCGTCTCGCCGGCGTGGAACGTCCCGAGCCCCTGCGACAGTTCCGCGACCGTCGTCCCGGCACGCCGGGCGATGGCGTCGAAAATGTCCCCGGTCGCCGACAACCCCGCTTCGATGCCGGTCAGCTTCGGGTGCACGGAGCCCGGCACCACGCCGCACACGCCGGGCACGAGATCGGCCCCTTCGCTGACGGCGATGATGCACGTCGAGGTGCCGATGACGTTGACGACATCGCCGAGGCGAACGCCCGCCCCGATCGCATCCCAGTGCGCATCGAAGGCGCCGACCGGCACCGGAATGCCCGGGCCGAGTCCCAGCCTGGCCGCCCACTCCCCGGTGAGATGGCCGGCCAGGCGATCGGAGGTCGCGTAACAGCCGGCCAGCTTCGGGCGGACGCCGGCGAGCAGCGGGTCGACGGAGGTGAGGAACTCCTCGGGCGGGAGGCCGCCGAGCGAGGCGTTCCACATCCACTTGTGGCCCATCGCGCACACGCTGCGCGGCACCTCGGCGGGGTCGGTGATGCCGCACAGCACGGCCGCGACCATGTCGCAGTGCTCCAGCGCCGTGACGAAGCGGTCGCGCTCGTCCGGGTTGTGGCGCAGCCAGTGCAGCAGCTTCGAGAATCCCCACTCGGACGAGTAGACGCCGCCGCACCAGTCAATCGCCGGGAGGCGCCGTTCGCGCGCCCGGGCCGTGATCTCACCCGCTTCCTGCCACGCGCGGTGGTCGCACCACAGGTAGTACTCGTCGAGCGGCACCAGCCCGGCGCCGACGGGCACCACGCTCGACCCGGTCGTGTCGAGCGCCATCGCGGCGATGTCGCGTCCGTTGACGCCGGCTGCGTCGAGGGCCCGGCGCGTGGCCAGGACGAGGGCGTCCATGTGGTCCTGGTGCCGCTGGCTTGCGTGATTCGGGTCGTGCTTGGTCCGGTGCAACGGATACTCGGCGGTCCCCGACCCCAGCCGGCCTCTCACCGAATCGACGATCGACACGCGGACGCTCAGGGTCCCGAAGTCCACGCCGGCAACAACAGTCACGATGCTCCCTCTTGTCCCTGGTCCCTGGTCCTTGGTCCCTCGTCCCCGGCGGCCGGCGCGTTCCGCGTTCCGGCTGGCCCCTGATTCGGCCCACAGCGACCGACGCAACCGAGGACCAAGCACCATGCGCCGCACGAAGGACTAAGAACGAAGGACTAAGAACCTGCGTGAGTCTTGTGCCAGTACATCTCCCATCCCAGGTACTTCGTGGCCGCCTCGTGCACGACCGCCGCGACGGTCGACAGGTTCGCCGCCACGTGGTGCTCGAAGCCGCGCTCGCAGATGAAGCGCAGCAGCTCCTGCATGCGCGGGATCTGGACGACCCCGGCGCCGCCGAAGGTCTCCAGCGGATCGTCGGTGAACCGGCCCTCCCCCACGTAGCCGTGGATCCGGCCCTCGCGCTCGTCGGTCGAGAACCGCGCGTAGGTCATCGGCCCGCTCTTCACGCGGCCGACGCAGGTCCCGTAGGTGTTCTCCCGGCCGACCGTCCCGGCGATGATCGCCTGGTAGTCCATGCGGACATCCGCGAAGAAGTCCTTCGGCAGGTTGCTGCAGTGGAAGCAGACCGCCTTGTCCGGGTCGTCGGCGTAGTTGTTGTTCCAGTCGAGCAGCGCGCTCGGTGTCCCCGAGGCCAGCCGCAGCGCGTGCATGGCGATCGCGCCGCAGATGTCCACCTCGCACGCGCTCGACATCAGCTCGTTGCTCATCATGCTCATGACGGTGCATGGAACGACGCCGAAGTAGTGCTCGAGCGCGGTCCAGCACTGGATGGCGCTGATGGCGACGTCGGTTTCGCGCATCCAGCGGTCGACGACCGCGCCCAGCTTCGCCATCTTCATGAGCGACGGCGCCGGTACCCCCGCGGTCGGCACGTACGCCCGGATCGCCTGCAGCTTCTGCTGCGCCGCCTCGTCGTCGTCCTTCATCCGGTCCACGCGCCCGAGGATCTCCGACAGATCGATCGGCTCGATCGAGATGCCGCTCGCCTCGAGCAGCTTCTCGCTGTAGCGGACGGTGTTGAAGGCGGCAGGGCGGGCGCCGATGGCGCCGACGCGCAGCCCGCGCAGGCCGCGGACGAGGCGGCAGACGCCCACGAACCACTCGAGATCTCTGCGGAAGAGATCCGAGTCGGGCGCCTCGGTGTGGCGCGTCGTGAGCGAGTACGGCGTCCCGTACTGGGCCAGGTTGTTGCAGACCGACATCTTGCCGCAGAAGCTGTCGCGGCGGTCGCGGATCGACATGCGCCCCGGCGTGTCGGGCGTTGCCTGGACGAGCACCGGGACGCCGAGGTCCGCCATCCGCAGCGTGTCGGCAATGGCGCGCTCGTCTCCGAAGTTCGGCAGCGTCACGATCACGCCGTCGATCACGTCGCGACGGGCCGCGAAGAGCGCTGCGCACGCGCGCGCTTCTTCGCGGGTCTCCACGGCGCCGTGCTTGGAGTCGGACGGCCCGAGGACCACCACCTCGAGACCGGCTTGCTCGATGACGCGAATCATCTCGTCCCGGCCGCTGCGCGCCAGGTGATCGGGAAAGAAGCCGCGGTTGCCGACGATGAGGCCGAGCGTGACGCGCGTGGCGTGAGCGATCATCGAGGTCTTCGCGGTGAGAACCGGTACGAGTAGAGGCCGCCGAGCACGACGAGCAGCGCGCCCCACCAGATCCCGGCGTGCAGGTTGCCGAGCACCACGTGCCGGGCCGGCGGCACCGCCAGCTCGTACAGGCCGGCGCCGAGGATCAACACCCCGTAAAGGAGCAGCAGCACGCCGATGAAGAACCAGATGGAAATCCGGCCGTGGCCCCGTGGTGAGCCTGCCGAGCCCGCCTGTGGTGAGCCTGTCGAACCCGCCTGCATGAGTCGCCCCTACCAGAACACGATGTTGAGGACCACGAACACGGCGCCGACGACGCCCGCCCAGAAGATGGGCCGCTGGTAGACACTCAGGTGCCCCTCCGACGGGACTTCGGTGCAGCCGTAGACGAGCCCCGCCAGCTCGGCCACCGGCTTGCGCTTTGTCAGCAGGCTGACGATCACGGTGATGACGACGCAGATGATCCAGGACCACAGCGCGCGGTACATGTTCTCGGCCATGTCACGCGCCCGCGGTGACAGGGCGATGTATCGCAGCGCGGCCGGATCCAGCTTCACCCAGGCCCACATGCCGATCGACGAGACGGTCCCCGCCAGCAGCCCCCAGAAGCCGCCTGCCGGCGTCGCCCGCTTCCACAACATGCCGAGGAGGACGGTGCCGAACAGCGGCGCGATGAAGAAGCTGAAGAGCGCCTGCACGTAGTCCATGATGCTCAGGAACTGCATCACCAGGTACGCGGTGCCGATGCTCGCCAGCACGCCGACGATCGTGCACCAGCGGCCCATCCGCACGTAGTGCGCGTCATCCGCGCGCGCCCGGATGAGGGCGCGGTAGATGTCGTAGGTCCACACCGTGGCGAACGCGCTGACGTTGCCCGCCATGCCGGACATGAAGCCGGCAATCAGCGCCGTGATGCCGAGGCCCAGCAGGCCGGGGCCGCAGTAGCGGGCGAGCATCAGCGGCAGCACCTCGTTGTAGCTGTGGCCGCCGGTCACCACGGCCTGCCCCTCGCCGGTCAGCCGCATCGGCAGCAGCGCCAGGCCGAGCAGGCCCGGCAGGATCACGATGAACGGCACCATCATCTTGAAGGCGGCGCCGATGATCGGGGCGAGCTTCGCCGAGCGCAGGTCCTTCGCGGCCAGCACCCGCTGCACCACGAGGAAATCGGTCGTCCAGTAGCCGAACGAGATGACCCAGCCGAGACCGAGAACGATCCCCGTCCAGTGGATCCCCATCGGGTTGTCGCCGAAGTGGTACATCGTCCGCCACAGGTGTGTGTGATCCTGCCCGGGGAAGTTGGCCGCGATGCGGCTCACCATGCCGCTCCAGCCGCCGGTCTCGATGAGGCCGATCGTCGGGATGAGCAGCGCGCCCAGCCAGATGAGCACGAACTGCAGCACCTCGTTGAAGATGGCGGAGAAGAGACCGCCCAGGCCCACGTAGACCGCCACCGTGATCGATGACACCCAGATGCTGAAGTGGATGTCCCAGCCGAGCACCACCTTGAGGACGAGCGCCATCGAGTACATGTTGATGCCGCTCATCAGCACCGTCATGAAGGCGAACGAGATCGCCGAGAGCCCCCGCGCCGGCTCGCCGAAGCGCAGCTTCAGGTAGCCCGGCACCGAGTGCGTCTTCGAGATGTAGTAGAACGGCATCATCACGATGCCGAGGAACAGCATCGCGGGGATGGCGCCGATCCAGTACCAGTGCGTGGCGAGGATGCCGTACTGGTAGGCCGCCGCCGCCCAGCCCATCAGCTCCAGCGACCCGAGGTTGGCCGCCAGGAAACTGAGACCGGCGACCCACGCCGTCATCTCGCGGCCGGCCAGGAAGAAGTCGTCGCCGGTTCGGGTGTACCTCTTCAGGTAGAACCCGATGCCCAGCACCGCAGCGAAGTAGAGGACGATGATGGCGAGATCGACGGGCGCCAGCGACAGCAGGCGAGCGGGCACGTCCTGGGGCATCTACCGCGTCTTCCCTTTCACCTTCCAATAGACGACGTACCGCTCGTCGAACAGGCGGTTGAGTGGAATGAGCGTGACCTTCCGGCTCTGGCCGACGGTCTGGAACGTGAGCGGCTGCCCGCCCACCGGCTCCACCCACGATGCCTGCGCGATGTCATCCGCAACGATGTCAGGCGCGGGCGCCGGCAGCCCCTCGAGATAGCAGCGGTACTCGCCGTACATCATCGCCTTCGTCAGCCCCTCGGCACCGAGCCGTCCCGCGAGCACCAGCGGGCCGTACATGATCGCCTGCACGCGCGGGTCGTCCGGCATCGGATGCACAGACAGGTTCATCGGCAGCGCCAGTTCAACCCGGTCGCCGGTCTTCCAGGTGCGCGTCAGCGTGAGATAGCTCGACGGTCCGCCGAAGACCCCCAGCAGCGTGCCGTTCAGCTTCAGCGTCCCCCCACTAGTGGCCCACCAGGGCACCCGCACCCGCAGCGTGAGCTCCACCGGCTTGTCCACCTGCACGACGATCGACGTCCCCTGCTCATCGGGAAACGCCGTCTCCTGCCTGATGCGGACGCCCTTCTCCGGCCACTGCACGTCCGACGCGATGAAGAGGTTCACGTAGACGCCCACGTCGTCGTGGACGTAAATGCTGTCGGCCAGCTTCGCGAACTCCTCGACGCCGGTCCCCGTGCAGCACCAGAACGAGTTGAGCGCGGACCCGTAGAACTTCCAGTACCCGGCGGCGAGCGGATAGTAGTACATCAGCGCGGCATCACCCGGGTGCTGGGTGCCGAGGCGATGATTGAACAGGGTGCGCTCGTAGAAGTCGGCCAGGCGCGGGTCGGCCGTCCAGGTGAAGAGGTGCCGCGTGAGCTTGAGCATGTTGTAGGAGCAGCAGCACTCGGCGCTCCCCTCGCCGAGCTCGGTCGACAGCACCCCGGGCGGCGTCGCCCAGATCTCGCCGTTGCTCGTCCCGCCGGTGCAGTAGCACCGCTCGCCGGTCACCTGGCGCCAGAAGTACTCAGCGATGCTCCGATAGCGGTCGTCGCCGGTCAGCTCCCACCGCCGGGCGGCGGCGATCACCTTCGGGATCTGCGTGTTGACGTGCAGGCCCTGCAGCTCGTCACGGTGCGCCGCCAGCGGGTCGAGGAACGCCTTGTGGTCGAAGCGCCGCGCCTGGTCCAGGTACTCTTCCTTCTTCGTGACCGCCGACAGGTTGCAGAGCACCTCCCCCATGCCGCCGAACTCGACCTGGAGCATGCGCGCGAGCTGCGCCTCGCTCATGCCCTTCGTGTAGACACCCACCCATGCGGCCATGTCCTCGGCCGTCTTGAGCGCCTGCTCGTTGCCGCAGTGCAGATACATGTCGAGGTGGCCCGCCATGATCTTGTGCAGCGTATAGAACGGGGCCCATACCTTCCTGCCCGCGCGTAGCCTGTCGAAGAGCTCCTCGGGAAAGGCGCTCAGGTAGCCGTTGCCGAGTGCCCTCTGGCACTTCGCCAGATCGGCCACCATCCGGTCGCCCTTCGCCCTGAGGTCGTCGTCGCCGAAGCTGGAGTAGCCGAGGGCGCAGGCCGACAGGAAATGGCCGCCGGCGAAGTGGCCGCGCAGCTCGCAGTCCGGCTTCTCCCAGCCGCCGACCGGTTCGGCCGACGACGACAGTCCCGCGTTCACGCGGAAGGTGTGGAGCAGGCGGTCCGCCGGAAGGAAGTGCAGGTACTTGCGATTCGCCTCGGCCGCGTCGCGGAATGGCCCGGCGCCCAGGCGGACCTGCTTGAGGGGAAACGGCTGCAGCGCACCGACAATCTGGCTGCCCACCGGTTGCAGGCGCTGATCGATGCCAGCCGCCTGTGGCTCGCCGCCGGCGGCCGCCCTCGCGGGCTCACTTAAGAGCACCGCTCCCGCCGATGCCGCGGTCGCCAGGAAGGTTCGCCGAGTGACTCGCCCGGACATCTTCTTCCCCCTCCGGTTTGACTCCTCCTTGACCGCGGCCGGCACCTGCTGGTCGCTCGTTCGACGAATCATACCGCTACTGCAAGGTCAGCAGCGGCTCGCCCAGCCGCCGCTCGTCGATGTGGATCCCGAGGCCCGGTCCGGTCGGCACCGCCAGCCGGCCTTCCTTCCGGCACGGCGCATCATCGGCCAGCCGGACGTCCACGTAGCTGTTGAAATCGGTTGAGGTGAACAGAAACTCGGGCCGCGTGCTGGCCGCCAGGTGCGCGATGGCGGCCGTCGCGATGTCCCCGCCCCAGCTGTCCTCGATTGTCATCACGATGCCGAGCGTCTGGCACAGGTCGCGCAGCTGCCGCGCCCTGGTCAGCCCGCCGACGCGCGAGATCTTGATGTTCACGGCGTCCATCGCGCGCTGCTCGTACGCGGAGACGAGCGGCCCGATCCCTTTGATGACCTCGTCGAGCACCATCGGCAGATCGGTGTGCGCCCGGACGACGAGGCACTCCTCGAGCGTCGGACATGGCTGCTCGACATAGACATCGAGGCCGGCCAGCGCGTTGACGACGCGGATGGCCTGGTGCGTGAGCCATCCGGTGTTGGCATCGGCAACGAGGACGTCGCCAGGCTGAAGCACGTCGAGCACCGCGCGGATGCGTCTGACATCCGTCTCGGCGTCGCCTCCTACCTTGAGCTGGAAGCGCCGGTAGCCCTCGGAGCGGTAGCGGGCGACCGCACGGGCCATCGCCTCGGGCGGCTGCTGCGAGATGGCGCGGTAGAGCGGATAGTCGTCCACGTACCGGCCGCCGAGCAGCGTGACCACCGGCAGGCCGGCCGCCTGGCCGAGGATGTCCCAGCAGGCGACATCCACCGGCGACTTCACGTAGTTGTGGCCGCTGAAGGCCGAGTCGACGAGCGAGGCAATCACCTGCGGCCGGCACGGGTCCTGCCCAAGGAGCGATGGCCCGATCTCGGCGATCCCCGACGGCACGCCGCGCGCGTACGCCTCCATGTAACCCGACCCGAGAGGGCACACCTCGCCGAAGCCCGCAATGCCCTCGTCGGTTGAAAGCTTGATGATCGAGCTGGTGAACGACTCGACGGCGTGGCCGCCCGACCAGGCGTACTCACGGTCGTGCAGCCCATACCGGACCTGGTACACGTCGATCCGCGTGATTCTCATCGCAAACCTCACTCCCCGTCGCGCAGACGCAGACCGTGCGACAAGGCGTCAGCCTGGCCACGCCCGCAGCACACACCCATCTCGTAGGGCAAGGCGTCAGCCTTGCCACGCCCGAGCAGACGCAGGAGCGACAGTATAATCCCTGCACGGAAGGAGGGCAGGAGAGAAGAAGGCGAGGAGGGGAGGAGGGAAGGAGGGAAGCAGATTCTGCCCTTCTGCCCTTCTTCACTCAGCGCGGCAGCGCGACGATGCGGGCGCCGTGCAGCTCGCCCCAGTTGTGATGGTTCTTGTCCTCGACCCAGCGCGCAGCCGCGACGATCCGGTTGCCGGACGATGGTACCTTGATTCGCAGCCCCTGGAACTTGTCACAGGTGCCGCGCGCGTCGTTCTGATCGATCGTCGCCTGGCAAGGAATCTCGACGACCAGACGGTTGCTGGTTTTCTGATTGCCCGGCCGCAGCAGCTTCTGATATGGGCCATCCGGCCACAGGTAGATGACGAGATCGCCGTCGCGGGCGAACTCGATCGCGTCGACCGATCCGGTCGCCACCTCGCACGCCGACAGCACTCTCAGCCGGTCCTTCGAGTACACCGGCGCCCAGAGCGCCTCGTCGCACGTCACCGCGATGTCGTTCTGGGTGATGACGCACGACTTGTCCTGTCCGTCCCCGATTCCCGAGCAGCCGGGCGAGAGTTGCGTCGTGTATCCTTCGGGTCCGTGGGTGGCCGCCACGGAGTACTGGTGGCCGATCGGCACCGCGATCTCGATGGGGGTCGTGTTGCCCGCGAGGGTCTGCGGCGGCGCCGCTTCACGCGTCACCGTGAAGGTGAAGTCGGACGGGATGGCGGAGCCGTAGTGCGCGTTCGAGACCTTCAGGAGAATGCTCAGCCGGCTGCGAAGCGGCTCGCTGTCCGGTGGCGGAGAGCTCGAAACCGCTGCCGGAGACTGCGAGTTGGAAGAACAGCTTGCCACCACAAGGAGCACGCCGACCGCTGGAACAACCACACCCAGAACGGTCCGTAGACGCTTCATGGCCACACCATATCGGCCCCGGGTTTTCACGCCGGGGGTGCGGTCACCTATACATGACCTGTCTACCAGGGGGCTGTGTGCGCGTTGTGAGAGAGGACGGACCGAGAGTTGCGGCGATTGTATCACTTTCCCGGCGGATGTGCAGCCACCAGTCTCTGCTGCAGGTCGTAGGTCAGGACCCGCCACGATACGTCCAGCTCCCGGGCCGCGGCGGCTTGTCCTTCCTGGCAGGCAGCGACCGGCACGGCCGCCCGGGTCTGCAAATCCCAGCAACCGGGCTGTGATGTATACCCCTGGCCCGCCAGAAACAAGTGTTTGCCGTCCACCCAGTCGCCATACCGGCGGACCACCGGCCCGTCCCCCGGCTGACCAAGAAGGTTGCGGCCAACGTACGGCAGCGGAGCGGGATCGACGCCGAGGAGAGCAAGCACTGTCGGGGCGACGTCGGTCTGACCGGCCTCGAGGGTGATCTCCTGCCGGGGCGCCCGTTCGCCCGGCACCCGGATGACCAGCGGGACCCGGTCCGCGAGATACCAGTCGAGCTCGTCGTGGTGGAACCCGGCCGCCCGCGACACCTCGTCCCAGAGCACGCCCGCCTCGTGGTCTCCCTCGACGACGAGAACGGTGTCGTTCAGCAACCGCGCCTGTTTCAATCCCTCGACGAAGTCGCCCAGCCCCGCGTCGAAGAAATGCATCGCGTGGAGGTAGTTGGCGAGCTGGGTGTCTTTCCACGGACCGAGATCCAGCGTCTTGTGCGCCTCAGGAAAGCTGTCGAACGGGTGGTGCAACGAGAGCGTGATGAGCCACGCGTAGAACGGCTTGGGCAGCGCCGCGAGGCGGGGCGCCATCTGGCGGAGGAAATCCCTATCGTTCAACCCCCACCCGATTCGTTCGCCCGGCCCGAAGTCGGGCGCGAAGAAGCTGCGCGTGAAGCCGAACGCCGGGTGCATGACGCGCCGGTTCCAGAAGGTCGCATCGAAGGCCACTGCCGAAACGGTGTGGTAGCCACGGCCGCCAAGGAGCGCCGGCACCGCGACGAAGTGGTCGGCGGGGTAGCGGAAGGCGGCGGCGCCGTGACCGGGCGGGAGCAGAGAGACCGCATTGATCACCTCGGCGTCTGAGGTGCGGCCCTCCCCCACCTGATCGACCACCCGCGAGGACCACACGCTCTCGTCGCGCAGCCGATTCAGGTGTGGCGTCACCTCCTGGCCGTTCACGCGCAGTCCGACGACGAACCCCTGCAGCGATTCGACCAGGATGAGGATGACGTTCCGGCCGCGCGCCGCACCGAACCACGGGCCCACCCCGGCCCGCTGGGGTGCACGCCGCGCGAACCACTCGCGCACGTCGTCCATCTGCGCCTCGCTGAGCGGCGGGCGGAAGACCTTCGCCCGGAGATATCCCCAGGCGTCGTCCGCGTGAAAGCCGAACGCCCCGAGATCCTCGACGACATTCAGGTTCCGGAAGACGACGTCGAAGCTCCCCTTCTCCAGCCGGGCGAGGGCGGGCGTTCGGACGCCGCTGACGAGCAAGACCAGCAGGCCGAGCACGGCCACGGCACGCTGGGCGCGTCGCGCTCGCAGGGAGACGTCTGGCAGGCGGGTCAGCACGACGACCAGCGGGAGGGCGACGAACAGATCGGCCACGAGCCACACATCCCGAGCCGCGAGCAGGCTGCGGACGCTGGCTTCGAGGCGGCCCGCCTGGCCCGACGCGAGCAGGGCGGCACTCGAGAGAACGTCGCCGAAGTACCGGAAATAGACGACATCCGCGAGAAGGACCACGCTGCCCGCAGCCGCAACGGCCCACGCCGCCCACGCACGGTGCCGCCGGGGCAGGAAGAACAGCAGCAGCACCGGAACGAAGGCGGCAGTGGAGGCCGATGCGAGGATCGCGCCCGCCGTCACGTCGAGGTGCGTCTCCATCAGCAGCAGCAGCTGCTTGGGGAAGAGCGAGGTCGTGCACCAGACCAGGTCCAGCACACCAAGGACGGCGAACACCCTCCCGCGCGGCTCCCGGCGCCGCCGGCCGAGGATCAGCGCAAGTCCGATCAGCACGACGAGCGATGGCGACACCTCGCAGAGGGCTCGCGCGACCGACATGCCGGCCGGGACCACGAAGACGATCGTCCGGCCGGGCGGAGCCGGATCACGCTGGGAGAACCAGGTGACGCCCTCTTGCACGACGTCCCACTGCAGCAGGTAGATACCCGGAGTCGGGGGGGTCCCGAGATGGCCGTCGAGCGTGATCGATTGCCGGGGTTCAATCACGCGCGGCAGCTCCGTCCGCACCGAATCGAGCACCAGAGGCACACCGCGAAGATCGAACCAGTGATACGAGAGCCGGTACTGCGCGGCCGGGTCCAGCGGCACGGCGCCGTCGTTTCGCAGGCTCAGCCGCACGTCGAGCTCGCGGTCGGCAACGACTACCCGGGGGGCGCCGCCGGACAGCAGCGTGAAGGCGTGGCTCCCACGAAAGCGGGGCGCCGCGGCGGAGACGGCGGTGGCGAGAAGAAAAAGGAAAAGGAGGGAGACCTTTCGCATCACTGGACGAGGAGCATTCCTGACAGCGTGCATGGAACGACGCGAGAAGTCAACGCGTGGAAGCGGAGCCCATTCTGCTTGGCGCTTGCCTTATGCCCTGAACAGGCGTAGTGTTGGGATGGTTTTGCTTTCCTGAGCAACTGCTGCCCGACGTCGGGCCCTTCCTCGACGCCAAGCCCCAGCTCCTCACCAAAGCTCCGTCGCCGGCTCAGCCCGCGAAACGGACGCCATCGGCCCGGTATCCCGACGACCCTAAACGGAAGGGAGAGAAAGACATGCTGACCTACTTGCTGGCGGCCGTGGTGGTCTTGGTCTGTGGCTTCGGGCTATGGATGTGGAGAGGCGGGCCGTCGCGTTCGGTCGTCCAGCTTCTCCACGACATCGAGAACGAGCCGGCCGCGGCCAACCAGCGCCGGTAGCCCGGCGCCCCGGAACCGAGACGCCCTCGGTTTCCTCCCATGGGCGGGCCTTGGGGTCCGCCCGCGTGAGCGGCGCAGCCTTGCGTCGCCGCCAATTGGCTCTCCCCCGCTTTCCAGCCGCCGGCCCTGTGGCCGGCTCGACACCCATGAACTGGCGCGGCTCCGTGTAGCCGTCCTGCCGCAGTGTGGATAGAATGGCGGGTCGCAGGTCGCCCGCGGCCGACGGTCCGGCGCGCGGCCTGCTCCGACCTTCCAGGCATTCGCAGGAGCAGCACATGAGATACGCGATCGCTCTCGTCCTGTTTGCGTTCGCCCTTGCGGCGGCAATCCCCGCCTCTGCGCAGGCCGCCCAACCCGGAGCCGACATGAGCAAACTGTCGAATCCCGCTGGGCTCACCGAAAAGGCACCCGACGTTTTCAAGGCGAAGTTCGAAACGAGCCAGGGCGACGTCGTGATCGAGGTGCACCGGGCCTGGGCGCCCGTAGGCGCCGACCGCTTCTACAACCTGGTCAAGAACGGCTTCTACGACGATGGGCGGTTCTTCCGCGTGATTTCGGGCTTCATGGCGCAGTTCGGGATCCACGGCGACCCCGCGATCTCCCGGGTGTGGCGCAGCGCGAACCTCACCGACGACCCGGTGACGCAGAGCAACAAGCGCGGCTACATCTCGTACGCGACCGCCGGCCCGAACACACGGACGACCCAGCTGTTCATCAACCTGGTGGACAACACCAGCCTGGACAAGATGGGGTTCGCCCCGTTCGGCAGGGTGACTTCCGGCATGGACGTCGTCGAGAAGCTGTATAGCGGGTACGGCGAAGGGGCGCCGAGCGGCAGCGGCCCGGCGCAGGGGCGCATCCAGGCCGAGGGGAACGCGTATCTGAAGAAGGACTTCTCGAAGCTCGACTACATCAAGCGCGCAACGATCACGCAGTAGCCGCCGAAAGCGCCGCAGGGTGTCTACGGCCGAGCTGTGTTGGCATGCCGCCTCGACCCGGCCTACAATCTGCGCACATGAAAGGGCGGCCCTGGTCTCGGCGGCGGCAGCGATGAAGCTGCCTGCCGGTGTCGGCGCCCGCCCGGTCTCCAGCGAAGAGCGCGCCGGGCAGCAAGGCGCGGTGCACGAGCGGACGTCCCGCGCGCCGCTGCTCGTCGCCCTGGTCGTTGTCTTCGCTCTCGCGATCGCCGTGCGCATCCGCGGCCTGTTCGACGGCATTCCCTACGCCGTCGGCATCGACGAACCGGCCATCCTCGAGCGCGTGCTGCGCATGCTGCAGACCGGCGACTGGAACCCGCACTTCTTCGACTATCCCGCGCTCGTCTTCTACCTGCAGGCCGTCGTCGGGTACCTCCGGTATCTCTACGGGCTGGGCACGCACGAATGGAGCACGCTGGCAGCAGTCGATGCTGCCTCGCTCTACCCGGCGGCCCGAGTCCTCGTCGTGGCGATCGCGCTCGCGGGGATCTATTGGACGTACCTGGCC
>Ga0315282_10007352_pt1 | contig 18127 bp, 9 predicted proteins | sample YL17G07_20_MG_FD_203693 | JGI IMG/M metagenome (GOLD analysis project Ga0315282, IMG submission 203693) | Sediment microbial communities from Yellowstone Lake, YNP, Wyoming, USA - YL17G07_20 | ecosystem: Environmental > Aquatic > Freshwater > Lake > Sediment | place: USA: Wyoming | collected...
TATAGTATTACCGTTCAACATTTGCCTTTTTCGCGCAAATCTTTCACGAGTGTCACTGCGAGCCGTTCTGTGGCGAAGCAGTCTGCTGGTAGGCGAGGGGATTGCTTCGACTGGCAAAAAACGCCGGTCTCGCAATGACATTTGGTTGTGGCTGGAGGCCGCGCTATGGATTAGAATGCAGAAAGTGAGTCTATATGTTTCAGTCGATCCGTTCAGATATTCGGTCAGTTTTCGACCGGGATCCCGCAGCCCGTAGCTTATTGGAAATCTTGCTGTGTTACCCGGGTTTGCATGCCGTATGGGGTCATCGAATCACCCACTGGTTGTGGCGACACGACTTCAAGCTACTGGCGCGTTGGATTTCTCAGCTCATGCGTGGTCTGACGGGTATCGAAATTCATCCGGGCGCAAAAATCGGCCAAAATCTCTTTATCGACCACGGAATGGGAGTGGTTATCGGTGAAACCGCTGAGATCGGTATCAATGTGACCTTGTATCATGGCGTTACCTTGGGTGGCACCAGTTTGAACAAGGGCAAACGCCATCCTACACTGGGTGATAATGTCGTTGTCGGAGCCGGCGCCAAAATTCTGGGAGACATCACCATCGGTGAAAATAGCCGCATTGGGGCAAACGCGGTGGTGGTTAAATCCGTACCACCCGACTCGATCGTTGTGGGAGTCCCGGGTCAGGTGGTGACCCGCAGCCAGCCTCGCACCGCTGACAGTCGTCCGGATCTAGAACATGGTCGCCTGCCGGATACCATAGGCGAAACCCTGGCAGCCCTGGTGGTTCATGTAGAAAAGCTTGAAGAAAAAATCAACAATAAAACAATTTTCGGGCCTGCCCTGCATGCCCCCAATCATGGCGCCTGGCACGGAGAAGATTTTTCAATATGATGAAAAATTGTTTATAATTAATTCCCCGAAAGGATTGCGTTATGTCCCCTTTAAATTCTAATCTTTCTCGCCGGACCTTTTTAAAAATCACCGCCGTGGCTGGCGCCGGTTTGGCGATTAACGTCTGCCGCCCAGCTACCGATTCTTTAATTAATAACCAGGCTTCGGGATCACAAACCCAACCATCAACCGAAACACCTGGATAGGAATGGGCGCCAGCCGAGATTACTCAGAACCGACCCAAACTCTACAACCAACCCTCAACTGAAACGCCTGTGTCGAGCCAAAAGCCATCCGAGTTCACCCAGAATCTATCCAATCCCAATAAAAAACGGGTATTGCGAATCGCCCACCTGACCGATTTTCACGTTCAGCCCGAGGGATATGCCCCAGAGGGGATGGCTCGCGCCCTTCGCCACGCCCAAAACCAGAGCGACCGGCCCGATATGATCATCAACACCGGCGATTCGATTATGGATTCACTCGCCGCGGATAAGAATAGAACCTAAGCCCAATGGGAGGTTTTTTATCATATATTGCAGGCAGAATGCAAATAGCCGATATACCATGCAATTGGCAATCACGATGTATGGGGTTGGGGAAAACAAGACCCCGGAATGCAAGCCGATCCGTTGTATGGGGAAAACATGGCAATCAAGATATTGGAGATCTTATCCTGCTATTATAGCTTCGAGCGAGCTGGCTGGTATTTTATCATCCTGGATAGCACCCATCTACCCAATCCGGTCTCACAGTGTCCTTATATCGGGCAACTCGACGATGAGCTGTTCGAGTGGCTAAAGCGAGAGATCGCCGGTGTGTCGAACAGTACGCCGATCTGTATCCTCTCGCACATCCCCATCTTAGGCACCGGTGAGTTCTTCGATGGCAACAACGAATCCACCGGCAACTGGGTCGTCCCAACTGTCTGGATGCACATAGACGCCCGCCGGTTCAGACAACTTTTTCTGAAACATCCCAATATCCGATTGTGTCTGAACGGTCACGCCCACCAGTATGAATCGCTCGATTATCTGAATGTAAAACACTTAACCGATGGGGCGGTGTGCGGCAACTGGTGGAATGGCGCTTACCTGGATTTCCCGCCGGCTTACGTATTGGTCGATCTATATGAAGATGGCAGTGCAGAGAGCTTATTTGTACCTTACGGCTAGCCTTGTCTCATCCAGCGTTGCCAAAGCATAAAAAAACTATGGCTGGTTCGCTGGTCACCGCCGTCCCTCGCCGATCAAGTCGAGGATCGATAAGTTATCCAGGCGACGCCCCTGGCGGAAAGTCTTGAGAGCTGTAACTACTTCCAGGGGCGATAGAGCCGCAGCCGGATCGATGGGGATAAGCACAGCCACAGGTACGCCGTGATGGCAGCGCCAAAAACACGATGGATTTGCCTTACGGTGAGCCATAATTCTTCATAAGAATTGGAAGATAGAGGTATGTCTTCACTACAACCGTACTGGTAATCGTATCAGAATAACCACATCCATCTGTTACTGTTAGATTTACTGTTCTACGACCAGGCTCGCTATAAAGGTGACTGGCGTTAGCTCCTGAACCGATGAAGCCATCGCCGAAGTCCCAATCGAAAGCCAGGGTGGAACCATCGGTAAAGCTGGTGCTGGTGAAGTACACCGTCTCGCCCGCTTTGATGTCAGTATCCGACTGTTCGAAACCGGCTGTGATGTTGGGAGCCAGGATAGTGAAGTTCACCGGTGGCCCATCCAAACTAAATGCGCCCTGATCACTGCTGGCGACCCGGTAATTTTGGTTCTCGACTAATCCGCCAGCGGTACAGGCAAGCGTCCCATAGAATTGACGTGTATCGAATCCGCCAGATTTTGCCAGAGAGGATAAATACCAAGTTACCTTCCCGCTGCTATATGAACCGCCTCCACCATAAGTCATCCAGCCTGGAGTCCAATCGATCAACTCGATGTTGGAGGCATCCTCGTTGCCAGAGTTGGTTACTGTAAGGGTATAAGTGACGGGCATTCCGGCAATCTGGCTGCTCTCATAGACCTTACTGACCTGGAAATTCGGGTTTACTACCAGCATCGGGACCCGATCGATATTATCTTCCCAATTCATGTCGAATTCGTCAGGATTTTCGCTATAGGCTTCAATGGTATTAGTAAAGGTTTCGCCGCCCTGGACGGTGCTGCTAATTTGGGCAACGAGCTCAAAATACCAGGTACTATCTGCCCACATCGGGCCCCAACCCCATTCTAATTCGTTCTGTTCTGAAATAGAAGGATTCCAGGTTTCATCCCAATCCCAGGGGGCGCTAGCTCTCACATAAGCCATTTCAAGCGGTAGGGTATCCGTGAGGCGGCTGCCGAGGCTGGTATCTGTATCCCAAGGGCTCCGAGCGTGGTTGCCAAATTTGATTGTGAAGGTAACTAACTGCCCGGGTTCAATCTCTCCGCTGCTTATCCATTTCTCTACAAAGACATCTGTACCGCTGGATATGGTGAGTTGATCGCTGTTATCGCTACTGTCGATATCACCTTCAATCGGGACTTCAACCTGATTCGTGAATTTCATCCCGGGTTGGGTGTCACCACCATCTACATCCACCTGGTAGATGAGATTAGCATTATCGCCTGGGTACATTCTTTCCACCCACCAGATGAGCTGGCGTTGGGATACGTTATGGGTAAAGGTTACATTAACCCCATGACCTACCCACCAGTTGCTCAAACTCGTTGATAATGGGTAAGTATCAGTGATCCAAAAAGCCTCCAAAGGTTGGCTACCAAGGTTGAAGAGGTGAATTTCGTTTTCCAATTGCCCTTTACCATTCCATCGATAGGTTTGTTTATCCACTCGTAAATTCGGTCCGTAATCGTTTAGCGGATCCATCCATTCGATCTGGTTATCTGCCGTGTCATATTCATTGGGTAGGATATTTGTCCAAACCCGATGGGTGAGAATTATACCCGGCGACGCTAACCAGTCGATCTTGAGATGAACATTGATCCGCCTCCATATACCCTCCCCCAACGTGCCAATATCCCAGACCACATAATTATCTGTGACCAGGCTGGGAGTGACCGGTTGTCTGCCATATTCATCTTCATAATACGATTCCAGGAATGCGGTGCTTACCGGCAGCGTACTGGTGATCTTGACTCCGTCCGCGGGAATATTGCCCTGATTTCGATAGGTGAATTGGTAATACATTTCACCGCCGGGCACCAGTTGTCCACTATACCATTCTTTGTTCAATGCAAGGTCTTGCGACATGTAATCACGGGGTGTACCTAGCATAAGATCTATGGACGCCTGGTTGTCATCTATCTCTAGATCGTTGGCGGAATATAAAGAGGCAATATTGGTAATTTGCATGCCACCCCATGCTGCGCTGCTTAGATTGGCAAGGATATAGGCTTCGCTGCACTGGTATCCTCCAAGGGAAGGTAATGAAAGGACAAGCTTGTGGGTGCTGCTGAGCACCTCGGTCCAGCCGGGGTGTTGACCCCACCAGGATACCAGGGTAGTTGATAGGGGTAACGAATCGGTTATTACGATGTTAGCGCTATTGGTACTCCCCGAATTACAGGCATTCACTGAATAGACGAAGTCATACCCCGGGGCAGGATTCCCGGTCCAGGCGCCTTTTCCGATATTCAAGTGGGTGTCATTAACGATCACCTCTCCGCTCCACTCAGACATTAACTCGCTGCTATCGCTTGCATTATAAGGGTTGCTGGTGGCTATCCGTACAGTGTTGGTGACTCTTTCCGTCTCAGTCGCATTAATTCGGGCATATAGTAAAAACATCCGACTCGAGCTAGGTGGTATGCTCCCTAAATCCAAGACCAAACGTTCGCCACCTGGGATTGTTTCCGTCACAACGCTAAATCCCGTACTATCGCTGATATAACTCATGCCTTCTAGAGTATCGGTGATGACCACATCATCCGCTGATGCGTTGCCGTTATTGTAATAACGAATTTTGAAAACCATATTGTTGCCAGCAGCGGGGTAGCCATCGGCCCACTTTTGGATACCTACATGAGGGCGGCTCATTGGATATACATTAATTACCGAATCGCCATCTGGTTCGATGTAACGTGCCATGACATCCTGTCCGGGCAATACATTCCACATCTCAGTGAAGTCGCAGGTATAGTTGCCTCCATCCGCACTGGCAGTGGTGTCGATTCCATCCGGCCCATTGTCAACCCATACCTCACAACGGATGCCAAGCGTCTCAGTAAACCAGTTTGCATTAACCGTACCGCTGACCGTATTGGCGTCGAAATCTACTTCTTCGCTAATAGAGCCAACATGAATAAGGTTGGTGTAACCGTCATCAGCCCGGAAGTAGACCCAATCGTCTACCTGAATATCCGGCGGGTGAAGCAGCCAATCCTCCCATTGAGTTTCAAAACCGGATCCGCCCCAACCTCGATCCGAAGTCGAAGCTAACGTAGCTTTACCCTTGACCGCGCCATCGTTATCGGTAACCGTGATCCAAAAAGTATGTCCGGCTTCATAATCGCCCCCTACCCAATCGTGGGAGTAATTAACCCGCATACTCGGCACTACTTCACGAAAGACGTTGATCACCATATCACCGTCCGGTTCCTCATATCTCACCGCTACATCTTCGCCAGCTTGGAGATCCCAAATTCCCGAAAAGTCACATTGGTAACTGCCCCCATCTGGTTCGGCTGTAGTTTCGACTCCATCCGGACCGTTTTCCACCCAAATTTCACAACGGACAAATAAAGTCTGGGTGAACCAATTGGCTTCAATCGTACCGCTTACGAGATTATTATCGAGGTCTAAGACGGCGTTGATTACACCGACGGTTATTACATTGGTATAACTATCATCCCCAAGTAGATAGATCAAATCACCACTCTGGATATCCGGTGTGCCAGATGTCCAATCTTCTCCTCGGGTCTCGAATCCGGGGCCTCCCCACCCTTTGCCATAGTCGGACTCAACGGTGGCGTTGCCCTTAACCTCCCCAATATTGTCGGTGACCGTAATCCAGAAAGTATGACCAGCTTCATAATCACCGCCCACCCAGTCATGGCCATAATTAACCCGCATGCGCGACCATAAGATATCATAAAAAACCCAATTTCGGTTTGGATCGTTGTATTGCGCCCAGATGGTATCTTTGAATTGAAGATCAGCATCACCCCAGAGTTCCTGAAGCTCACTCAATGTCACCTTAAAATTGCCTTCAGCATCGGTCGGAACATATCCGTCACCATCTGGGTCTGAGTTTATCAGGATCAATGAATTTTCTGGACCCTGACCGAAGATAACATCCGTTTCTGGATCAGCGTTGAGTGTCAGGTTGGGGATTTGCATAGATTGGCTATAACCAGCCGAAGACTGCACTTGAACCCAGTCCCCGGGATGAATTTGCTCACCGCTTGAATTGAAATCTTGCCAGCCAATATCGCCACTAGGTTCGTTAGAAAAGCCGGTAAGTTGAGCCTTCGGTGTGTATCCACTATCAAATAAAGTGATCGTATAAGCGCTGCCGGCTGGAGCCAGGTTTGCTACGACCGCATTACCATTAATAAATACCCCAAAACCGCCAGTCTCACGATAGATCCTGTCAATAAAGCCATCCGCAGTGCGGTGATTGACGTTATAACCCACGTTGAAGTCCACATCAAACCCTAATGGGGTAGCAGTGAAGGGGCTGCTTGCCGTAGTTACCAGGTCAAAAGAGCCGGCTTGCGGATAGAGTTTGCTCATCCAATAACCACCTGAAAGCTCCACTCGATCGGAAGGTGATTCGACGCTACCGGTAAAACGATCATTGTCCAGGTCGTGTTCCACGGTGATTGTCTTGACCGGCACTACTCCTTGCCAGGCGTTCACCTCAATATTCACTGTGACCAAATCGCCAGGGGCGATATCTGGCATCTCAAATTCCTTTCCTGTAAACTCGAAATAGCCATTCCAGGACATCTGGGTAGTGTATTCGGATACCGATTCAGAAGCAGCGTTGAAAATCGTCAGCGTGACTGGTTGGCCAGCCAGGTCTATGTCAGGTTGGATAATGCCGCGCCCGTAGACCTCATTCCAGGTCTGGTCAACTTCAATAGCAGGCGCAAAGGAGCGTGGGTTCAATTCATCGCCTTCATCGTCGGCAACAAAAACCGCCGCAGTTTGTCCAGGCATGATATCTACGCTACCGCTAAGTTCAAGGGTATATGTGCCGCTGCTACCCACAGTAGCGCTGGCAGTATGGGTTTTCCATCCGGAGGGGGTTAAATCATCCAATTGGGTGCGGACTGTGGCTCCTGGCTCAGCCTCACCGGTTATGCGATCATTCTCTGCGTCTATATACAGGCTGAGAGTATCCACCGTGCGGCTCATTACCTGGCCATTCTCGAACTGCACGTAGACCACATCGCTCTCTACGATATCGGTCAGCATGGCTGAAAAGAAGAACCCGCCTGGAGGCGTACCTTCAACCGTGGCACTATCTTTTATTGTCGACTGATCAGCAAGGTAAACCGTCACCGTGACCAGCGAACCAGGATCTGTCATCCCCATAACCCAGTTATAAGGCTTGGGGCGCACCAGCATACCTGGTAAAGCATAGACATGTTGGTGGACTTCAATGTCGTTATCGGAATATGCGACAATAGCTTCATCCCAGGTGATTAAATCCAGGATACCGCTGAAGTCTGCTTCAAAGTAACCGGAGGCGTCGGTGCTAACCGTTTGACTGTAGGAGGTTAACGATGGCTCCGAAATCGGTGCGTAAATCGTTACGCTGATCGGAGAACTGACTCCGCTAATTGTGCCAGATACGATTTCATGGTACTGGTCAATCTTACCGGTGATCGACTTCAAGGTCAGGTTAGCCTTCTGGTTGCCGTTATGAAAAATGGTTATTTGATCACCCTCGTTCAATAAGGGGCGGTTGCCATTATTGTCATAGAGAGTGGTCCAAAAATAGCCCCGATGATTTGCTAGGCTGGCGCCCATCTGAGAGCCGTTAATGGTGACAGTTACCGTCTCGCTGGGGTTGACCAGTCCCCAGACGCGTTGGGTGCTCATACATACCACCCCCTCGGCTTCGCTTGGTAAAGGAGGATTAGAATCTGCAGCCAGAGAGAAAAAGAGCTCACTTTGGGCTCCGCCCAACCTAATCACAGGCGCAGAACCGGTGTCTGGTTGGTGGTCGGAGAATACGTTCTGATTTCCGGATGGCCGGCCAGCCGGGCTAAACCGGTGATAATCAAACGACCTTGAGGCTGGAGGATCTTGCGATTCTGGCAAATTAGGTAAAGTGATCGTTGTGGGTTGAGTTTCGGGTATATTTTCTAGCCTGGCTGCTTTTACCGCCGATTGGGCTGCCCTGGCGGCCGAGAGCGCTGCGCCTGCCAAACAAAAAGATAACAGTAGAATAGAACCCACAAAAATCAGCTTATTGTGTTTCATGTATTAACCTCCATCAACAAAGATGTTGATTGATTAATGAAATGTTATCAACCGTTTGTTGATTCTCCCACTAGCGCGGAGAAGCCTCAGAGCAATCACTTGCGATTTTTCTTCTGTTGTCCTACCACCCCAGGAGTTACCGTTAAAAATAATTCCTATAACCCAACTACATTTCCAACCAGCGCTGTTTTTACAAAACGTATTCTCTTATGATCTTTAGTGCTTTACACTTTATTAAGCAGATTGCAATAATCACCGCGATAAGTAATGTAGTTTAATGCTATATATCGCAGTTTATGGTATCAGTGCAGTTGTGTTGTTAACTATATCAGAAGATAGCTATCAAATCAATACTCAATTGAGGAGATTGTGGAGAAGATTGAACAACAGATCATAGGTATCACACGCACAAGAGAAATTGTGGCCCTAACTTATTCATCCCGCCCAGGCTTAAATTTCCAGATTATAGAGTCACAACAGGCAAACCCGGTTAGAATACATACCCACATCATTGGCCTATCACAACCGTAAAATGTGTAATAATTGGGCTATGAAAACGTTTGTAGAGGTAGGATGAATGCCCGATTGGCGCGCCCTGAAAGACGACGAATTGATCGACCTCGCCCGAAATGGCGAGGTAGATGCCTTTGGAGAGATCTATTCACGTTATGCAGACTCGATTTTTCGCTACTTATATGCCCATTTGAACGATGTTCAGGATGCTGAAGATTTGATGGCCGACGTATTTTTGAGAACCTGGCGTGCCTTACCAGAATTTCAACCCAATCCTAAAGTGCCTTTCTATGTTTTTCTATACCGCATTGCGCGTAATCGATTGATTGATCATTACCGGCGGGCAGCGGTGCGTCAAAACGATATCTCTTTGGAGGAAAACGATGAGCTGGAGCAACCCTCGGATGCCAGCCAGCCGGCGCTTCAGAATCTGGAACGGATTGAAATGGGTAAGGTCATCCAGAAATTACGGGCAGAATATCGCACGGTGTTGGTGTTGCGCTTTCTCAACGGGCTTACTCCTGAGGAAACAGCCCAAGTGATGCAAAAATCGGTGGGGGCGGTGCGGGTGTTACAGCACCGCGCCCTGCGGGCATTACAGAAACTATTCGTAAAGGCGGCGAAATGAACCCGGGTTTGGATCGCGAACAGGTTCTGCAACTTTGTCTGGAGCAGACGCTCAGCGGAAAGATGACAATTGATCAGGCGCTGCAACCTTACCCCCAATTTGCTGATGAATTGCGTCCCTTGCTGGAATCGGCTATCTGGCTGCAAACCCAAAGACCCAATCTTCAGCTTGCTGACCGGCGCAAGCAAGCGGTCAGACAGCGATTGATGGCAATCATCCAGGAGAAGCAGCCAAGCCGAGCGGTGCGCCCAGCCAGGCAGCGCCGTTTTTCCTTTCCTTTGTTCATCCGCCGGCAAAGAGCCTGGGCCTGGATGGCGATAATCTTGACCCTATGCCTGGCGTTTACCAGCCTGGGTAGCGGGGTAGCGCTGGCAGCCCAAACCAGCCTGCCAGGCGATGGGCTTTATCCGGTGAAGATCGCGGTCGAGAACCTGCGCCTGGCGGTGACGGTCGACCCCAACCAAAAAAGCCAGCTCCTCTTTGAAGACTCTTCCCGGCGATTGGAAGAAGCCCAAACGCTGGATCGACTTGGTCGCTATGAAGATATTTCGATCGCCCTGAATATTTATGAAACTCAAGTCAGTCGGGCGCTACAGGCCGCCCAACAGGGCTATGCCACTGTTCCCGCAAAGGCAAAGGCGCTCTCGGTAGAGTGGCAAAGACGCCTGGAGCGACAAACGCAGGCGTTGGCTGCGTTAGCAGAACAAGCGCCGGTTGAGGAGCTTCCGGCTGTTCGGCGGGCGTTGGAAGTTTCCCAAGGAGCAGCAGCGCAATTGTTGGTGGATGCCGGCATACCCATCAGCAGCGTCACGCCATCTGCTACGTTGCCGGAGGTAGATCAGAACGCTCCGATTGGCGTGACGGAGTCGCCCAGCCTCACGCCGACCAGCTTCGTACCGCCGGGTCAATTAAAAATCACCCAAACCGCGCTGGTCACCCCGCCTGGCCCCACCTCGCCGCCCACGATCAAGCCAACCAAGACGCCTAAACCGACCAAGACGCCCAAACCCCCCAATACCTACAAGCCTCCCACTGAACCCAAACCGACTAAGAAACACACGCCTTGATCCATTTGTTTTTATTGCCATCCTGAAACCCGGCGTTCCTTGCCGGGTTGAAGAATCTCCCCATAATTTCCTAACTCGGACAAGCCGAAAAAGATTCAAACACTAAGGTCACGAAGAAACACAAAGGGAAGCCTTAAAAAAACTTCGTGATAGTATTACTGTGAATCATTCACATCTTTCACGCAAATTGTAGCGCAAGTCTCAGACTTGCGCTACGTTTGGCTGTTGCTGGAAGCCGCGTTATGACCCTCTGTGGTTCAAAATTCTTGCCCACGTGTGCCTGCAGCCCAGTGCAGGTAAAAAAATAAGGATTAAACTAATAAAGTACCAGCATGCAATATGGATTGGAATTGTAAGCATGGGCCGTACATTTTCCTGCACAGGGGCGGGATAAAACCGTCCTTATCCGACGCTGGCTAAGTAAAAGCTTGGTTTATAGGTGTGGTTATCAGACTTCCGAAGTCTCCCTTACTTCGGAAGTCCGATTTAGATTTAATGACAGCCTCCTAACTCGATAGGCGTCTGGCATAGAGTAGGCGTAATGGTGGGAGTGAAATTCGAGGTCGGCGTGCGGGTTGGCGTTGGGGTGCGGGTGCGCGTCACAGTCGGCGTGAGGGTCCCGGTGGGCGTTGGGGTAGGCGTGGCGGTGCGGGTCGGGGTAAGCGTGACGGTTCCGGTCTTTGTAGGCGTATTGGTAGGCACAACGAGCGTATTGGTTGGGGTTGGTGTGCTGGTGCGGGTAGGCGTTATTGTACGGGTAGGCGTGATGGTTGGCGTTTCGGTAACCGTCGGCGTGCGGGTAATCGTAGGTGTGCGCGTGCGAGTGGGGGTTATGGTCCTTGTAGGGGTTATTGTGCGGGTAGGCGTTATCGTACGGGTGGGTGTGATGGTTCTCGTAGGAGTTATAGTGCCGGTCCGGGTTGGCGTGCGGGTAATGGTGGGCGTGCGAGTGATCGTTGGCGTTTTTGTGATCGTAGGCGTGAGGGTTTTGGTGCTTGTGGAGGTCGATGTAGGTGTTGTAGTGGTGGTTGGTGTATCGGTGGGTGTTCGGGTTACAGTCGGTGTGGATGTAATGGTAGGCGTGGAGGAGGCAGTTGGGCTGACGGATGGCGTGGCGGTCGAGGTGGGCAGTTCGGTAGGCGTGGTGGTAGGAGTCCCGGTTGAGGTGGGTGTTTCGGTGGGCGTATTGGTAACCGTGGGGGTGTTTGTCTTGGTAGGGGTAGGCGTGGCGGTTGGTTCGTCGATGATCTGGCTGCCGATGCCGCTGATTCGGGCGGTGCGGAATTTCTCGACGATCCCCTCTCGCCAGGCAGTGAGTGGGATTTCAGGCCAGATATTGGATATCAACGGCAGGATCATAGGATGGGTGTAGGTTACGATCACCCGCACCCGGTCGCCTGGACCGCCGGCGTTGTCCATGTAGACATCATCGGTCACCCGTTTGCATAGTGGGGGCTTAGCTGTCATATTTTTTTGGAAGTCGGAATTGCCGTCCAGGTTCAGGTCCCGGCTACTGCACACCGTCACGTGGAAATAGCCGCGCAAAGCAGGGTTGCCCAGATCTCCCAGGTTGTGGCTGTTTAAAAAGGTCAAGTAATCGCCAGAAATGTCAACGCTTTCATTCAGGGAGATGCCGGCTGCGCCGGTTCGGGCTACATCGCGGATAGAAGGCAGGCGTGCCCAATCGATGACCTGGTTGGTTTTATTGAAAGCGTCATCGACCTCGTCGGCGACATGACAGGGGGAATCGACATCCGCGCTCATACCCATTGCGGAAGCAGCTGCGTCGCAATAAGCCTCGTCGAACTCACCGGTGACGGCGTAGCGGATGCCAAAGCGAGCCGCGTTCTGAATCGCTAACCAGGCTTGCAATAATCTGCCAAATTCGATGATGCCAAAAAGTAAGAAAAGAAGAAACGGGAGCGCCAGCGCAAATTCCAGCAAGCCTTGCCCCTGCCAGCGTGATTTTTTGGTTAGGTGCGTTTTCTTCGTGACCATAGCCTTCTTCGCTTTCATCAACGGCTGATCTTGGTAAATATTCGCCCGGCAATACTCTCGAATACCTGGTCGAGATAGGCGCCACTGGGTGAGTAGTAATAATTCCCACAATTAACGGTGGGGTCTTTGTAGGGATTGGTATCGGGATCAAAAGGCAGGTTGGGGTTGGTCAGACATAAATCATTTTCTCTGGATCCGTCATCGCCGATATTAGCCATGTAGCGGAGGACTGGCGATCCCACCGCCGCCGCCGGTCCAAGCCCAATCGCATAGACGATGATATCTTCCCCAATCGGTTCATGCGGGTTGGTGGAAGATAGCAATGCGGCCGAGTCGATCATATCGCGGGCGTAATCTTCCACGCTGTAGGGCCCACTGGTGGTGGTATGCGTGCTGTCAGGTGGGCATTCAGCCGCGTTAACATCGAGGCAATATCTGGGCGAGTAAGACCAATCGATGCATTTGGTGCTCCAGAATGAGGTTTCGGGGTTGCTGCCGCAGAAACCATAGATATAGGTTGTGGAAATATCGGAGACGCTATCGTGGGCGTCGCTCAGATTGGCGATGCCGTCGGTCAAGAAGATGATCACCCACAGGCTTTGCGGGCGACCGCTCCCTTTCAGCACTTCGGTCGCCACCCGCATACCGCAACCGATGCAGGTGGAGAGGAGCGAGGTGTCTTCATACGTGCCATCGACCGGGTCGTAGTTGTCTTCATCTTCACCAAATATCCCGTTGCCGTTCCAATCGTAAGCGTCCAGGCGGTTATCGTCGTCGCAAGGCTCGCCGGTTACATCATCCCACATATCTTTGCCGGGTCCATCGATGCGCGCGTCATACTCATCGACACAAGAGCCAGCGTCAGCATCTTGCCCGTCGCCATCCCGGTCGTCGGGAAAAATGGGATTGAAGGTTTTATATTGACCATCCAATGGGCTTGGGGCAGACCATGCTAATCGGGCTGAGGGTGGGTCGTCGTGCACACCAATCGAGTTGATGGATGCGCTGACATTGACCATGTTTGAATCAAACCCGCTGATGATATGAGCCCGGTAATTGAAAGTGACCACCGCAACCCGGTCGTAGCCGTCGAACAAATTACCTACCAGCCCGCGAGCGGCATCTTTGGCCTGCCGCATGGGATAGCAATCGTCGGCCGCGTTGCAGTTAGCCGGGTCGAAATCGTTAGGGTCGTAACCGCTGGTACACACGCCATCATCCGAGCAGTTGTTGTCCGAAGCCATCGATTCGGAAGTATCGAAAACCAGCACCAGGTCTACGGTAGCGGCTTCGCCAACCGCTTCGGTCTTGAAGGGAATCGCCTGGATTCCGAACAGGCGCAAGAAATATACCGGGGAGGTTTCGATGGCTTCAACCCAGGCCAGTTTGCGGGGCGATTCGCCGGCGCCAATATCCGGGCACATCGCCGTAAAAGCTGGCGGTTTGTCCTCGTCGCTACATTCATAGACATTCAGGGTCGAAACATCCGTAATTCGGTTCAAGATCAACATATCGCGGGCGGCTTCGGTGATGCGGGTTTTCCGTTCATCGGCGCTGGCGGAAGCCGATTTGATGTTATTGGCGGCCGCCACTGCCGCGGCGTCTACGGCTCGTTTTAAATGGGTATAGGTCACGTACAACTGGCCAACATCGATTACCAGCCCAACGAATCCCAGCAACGCCACAAAGGTAATCGCCAGGATGACAAAAGCCTGCCCGCTCTCTCGCTTGCCTGGTGGGGAAAACGAAGGAGGTCTGCGTACAGGCTTGAAAATAGATTTGATCCGGGTTACTTCAGGAGGGCTCATAGGTTTTTATGGCGACGAGATAGATGTAGGCGTGGGTATGGCTTCCGGGGCCGGCATCAAAGAAAAGGCATGCATGCGCATGGGGGTGGGAAGAAATTCGGTGAGCACCGGAAGGCTCAGAATTTGCTGGTAACAATAATAGACTTCGACCATGACGATACCTTTGTTTTTAGGCGCAGTCGGATTGGAGGAGAACATGGCGTTCATCTGAGCGTTGGTGTAGAACGGCGTGTCGCGGACCACATTGCCATGACAATCCTTCTTCCAATTATCGCCATATAACGTCCATTGGTTATCCTCTTTGCCTGGGTTGCAGGTCTCGGGCCAGCGGTCGGTGACCATATCGTTCGAAACGGTGAAGACCGTGATTACCACGTCGCTATACAGTGTGTTGGTGATGGGGATGTAAGGGTTAAGGTTATCGTCGATGAAAAAGCAGGCAGTGTCTTTGTAGTAATCCAGGGTGTCATTGGAGCACTCCACCAGCGTAGCAGGCACCTTATTGGCTGGGGTGGTAAACAGGTAATCAAATGGCATCTACTGTGAAAATACTTACAAAAGTAATAACTAGATATCTTATGTCAACACTATATTTTTCTGTGGCACTCATGTATAATTTTAATTAACGAAAGGATATTTGTTCTGTTATACAATCAATTATTACTGGTCAATTCCGGTGGTTGAGCAAGGAAGACCAGTGGTTGCCTCTGGCGAGGTACAGGTTAATGATCGAGGATGTGAATATCATCAATCATAAAGTTCAGGGTCAGAGTTTTATCGAGTTGTCTCTGATCATTCCTATTTTGTTGCTCTTACTTGACTATATGGTCGAGCTGGTTTTTTTATCTTCACCTACCACAACGCGTTGGATCTAACATGCGAAGCCACCCGCTTCGCCTTCACCCGTGATTATCGCCAGGCTACCAAAGGCGTGAAAGATTCTATAGCAAATAAATTCATACGCAAACATGTCTATCAAATATTTTTTTAGTAAAAATAAATCTACGGATGCATAAATCAAGAAAATTCACAACACTGACTTATTAGAATTGTTAGCTATGTAATAATTCAACATTATTTTCGTTTATATATATGATTACAAATAGAATTTTGTCTATCCGATATCTATCCGAAATTAATCTGGAGGCGTTTTGTGGCTGGTATTCAATATAAAATACCAAAGCCCCCAAATTTTCGGGAGGAATTTCGCATTTTTATTGTTCGCGCCAGAAAGGTATGTTAATTTTTATTAAACGTCGCCTGGTACTAAAAGATAGAGCTCAAGGGATAGTTGAATTTGCATTGATATTGCCCTTGTTATTGTTTTTAATATTCGGCATTTTCGAATTTGGCCGAATCCTCTTTCTGATGGCTGTTGTCCATACTTCAAGTCGAGAAGCAGCCCGTTATGGAACGGCTTCGGGCGAGAACAGCAGTTCGGTTGCCCGTTACCAGGATTGCGCTGGCATCCGCGCCGCCGCTTTGCGAATCGGGGGTTTGGCTGGGATCACGCCCAACGATATCACGGTCAGCTATGACAATGGAACAAGCTCAAGCACGTATGCAACCTGTCCGGTAGGGGGAATTGGTCCCACTGAGGTAGCCTCGGGCAGTCGAATAACGATAAATATTAATGCGAGTATCTCACCCATTCTTCCAATTCCGGGTATTCCCACGATCCCGATCAGCGCCTCGACTTCTCGAACCATACTTTCGGACATTTCCATTTTTGGAACGCCTCCCGCGCCGGGGACTGAACCGCAACCCAGTTTATATTTCACTATATCAGATAGCCCGATAATACCTGAAGGGGATAGCCTGACGGTTGAAGTTCGTTTGAGTTATGCAATCCAAAGCAATGTGACATTCGATGTTTCCGTTGCCGGGAGCGCCAGCTCAGACGATTATCTACTTTCCCCCTTGGGTACGGTAACAATTCCAGCCGGTAGTATCCGCACCTTTTTGACTTTCCAGGCCAAATCCGATACGATAAACGATGAACCTCTGGAAGATGTAATTATCATCCTGAATAATCCTACCAATGCAATTTTGGGTACACCATCGAGTTATACGATCTGGATATCGGATGTTTACGTACCGCCAGAAGTGTCCTTTATCACTGATCAACTTCAAGTATCCGAGAGTGGCAAAAGCGGGATCTTGATAGTACAACTCAGCCACCCCACCAGCCGGGATTTGACAATTCCGTTGTCTGTTTCAGGGACCGCTACCCGAGATTTATCTGGAGATTACACGATCGTCCCGCTTAATTCTTTGTGGATCCAGGCTGGCTACAAATATGCTTCTATTGTTGTCAATATTTATAACGACCCAATAGATGAATACGATGAGACAGTCATAGTAACTCTGGGAGAGCCCGCAGATGCTGTTCTGGTAAATCCCACAACTTGTACCTTAACTATTCTGGATGATGATGATCCTCCGAATGTCCATTTCACCAAAGAGACACAGGAAGTTATGGAGTCGGCCGGGTCTGTAAAATTTGCCGTCCAGCTAAGCATTGAATCGGGTAAGACCATCACCGTTCCGGTAACCTTTGCCGGAACAGCTCTTGCAGGTGGCGTAGATTATCTTTATTCCGAGGGTTCGATTATCATTCCGCCTGGCCAGACGCAGGTCGAAAAATCCATTCAGATCAGCGATGATTTAATCGATGAGTATGACGAAACGATCGAAATCTCGTTAGGTCCTCCCATTAATGCGGTACCAGACCAACCCGATAAACAAACGATCACCATCATCGATAACGACTCCCCCCCGGATGTATTTTTATATTCGTCCCAAAAAAGCATTTCAGAAGGCTCCCCTGGAATGAATGTGGAGGTGAAATTAAACTATCCGTCAGGAAAAGCAATTGTGGTTCGATTAACTACGAGCGGAACTGCAACCCAAGGGGTTGATTACAACCTTTCCAGCAACCAGGTGACTATCAACCCGGGCGAAATGAGTGGAGCAATCTGGTTATCTATATTAGAAGATAGCCTGGATGAAGATAATGAGACGATCAGCGTGGAAATTGCGTCTGCCCAGCATGGTGATATCGGTACACCAAGTTCCCAGATTATCAGCCTCGAAGACAATGATGAACCACCCTTGGTCAGCTTTTCCACCTCGAATATTGTGGTTGGAGAATCGAATGGGCCGGTGGTCATTTCGGTAAGATTGAGCAAGGTTTCCGGTCGAAACGTTCAAATCAATCTATCAACCGCTGGTAGCGCGATCGTTGGAGAGGATTATGCACTCGAGACAACCCAGGTGATCATCCCTTCTGGATCGACTACGGCAAATATTACGATTTCCATCTTGGATGATCCGGTATACGAAGGTGATGAGAATCTGGTGGTATCGATTGGCGAATTGATCAACGGTTTGGTTGGTGATCCCAGCTCAGTCGCCATAACGATTGTTGATAATGATTCGGGTTCCTGAAGGTTAAGATATGCAATAAACTGGATAGTGAAAACTGAAACCTGGTAAATTATGAAAGACGGGCATCCAAAGCAAAAAAATTTATATTTACAATCCGGTCAGAGTTTGGTTGAATTTGGCTTTGGTTTCATGGTTTTGATCATCATGCTGGTAAGTATTGTAGATTTAGGAAGGGCAATTTTTACATACATGGCATTAAGAGACGCTGCCCAAGAAGGCGCTCTGGTTGGTTCGATAAATCCAGGAAATCAAAGCCTGATTAATGAAAGAATTACGAATAATTCGGACTTGATCTATAACCTGATGAGTGATCCA
>Ga0315282_10007353_pt1 | contig 18125 bp, 15 predicted proteins | sample YL17G07_20_MG_FD_203693 | JGI IMG/M metagenome (GOLD analysis project Ga0315282, IMG submission 203693) | Sediment microbial communities from Yellowstone Lake, YNP, Wyoming, USA - YL17G07_20 | ecosystem: Environmental > Aquatic > Freshwater > Lake > Sediment | place: USA: Wyoming | collected...
GCGCGTCGATAAGACGCGGCTCGAGTTCCGCCAGTTCATGGAGGTCCACGAAAATGAGCAGTGCATCGTGGTGGACGACATCCTGCGGACCGGGCACATGCTGTCGCAACTGCGCGACCTGTTGCTGTCGCGCGGGGCGAAAGTGCTGGCGCTGGCCGTGATCGTGTATCAACCCAACGTCGAGACCGTCGATCTCAGCCCGCTGCCGGTCTATTCGCTGGCGCGCGTTCAGTACACCTATTGGGAGAACGAAGAAACCTGCCCGCTCTGCAAGAAGGGCGTCGCCGCGGTGTCCGTGAAAGTGTAGGCTGTGGGCTGGCGGCTCCTCAGCATCCCGCCTCCAGCCTCACTTGGCCAGCCACTGCCGCCACCACCCCAGCACCTCGCGATACCAGCGGGCGCTGTTGGCCGGCTTCAGTACCCAGTGCCCCTCGTCCGGGAAGTAGAGCATTTTCGAGGGCACCTTCATCCTCTGCAGCGCGGTGAACATCTGGAACCCCTGCGAGACATCCACGCGGTAATCGAGCTGGCCGTGGATGACGAGGGTGGGCGTCTTGAAGTTTTTCACGTAGCTGCTGGGCGACCACTTGCGGTACATCTCCGGGTTGTCCCAGGGCGTGCCGCGGAACTCCCACTCCGGAAACCACAACTCCTCGGTTGAGCCATACATGCTGGCCAGGTCGAAGACGCCGTCGTGGGTGACCAGGCAGCGGAAGCGGTCGGTGTGGCCGGCGATCCAGTCGATCATGTAGCCGCCGTAGGAGGCGCCAGCGGCGCAAAAGCGCTCCTTGTCGACGTAGGGCAGCCGCTCCACGTGCGCCACGCCTTTCATGATGTCCTCGTAAACCTTGCCTCCCCAATCGGCGTTGATCTCGTCGGTGAATTTCTGGCCGTAGCCGGTCGAGCCGCGTGGATTCAGCAGGGCGATGACGTAGCCGGCGCCGGCAAAGACCTGCGCGTTCCAGCGGTACGTCCAGCCGTCCTCCCAGGCGCCCTGCGGCCCGCCGTGGATGAGGACGATCACCGCATAGCGCGACTGGGGCTTGAAGCCGGGCGGCTTCACCAGCCAGCCGTGCGCCGTGGCGCCGCCGGCGCCGGCGTAGCTGAAGGGCTCCGGCGCCGAAATATATGTATCGGCCAGCAGCGGCTCGTTGATGCGCGTTAACGGCCGCGGGTTGGCCGTGGTGGCCCCCGTGGCGGCCCGGAAAATTTCGCTCGGTCCCCGCAGGCTGTTGCGGGTGAAGACCAGCGTGGCGCCGTCGCGGGTGACGCCGGCCTCGTCGTTGTTGGCGCCCGTCACCACGGCGCGCGGCTCCCCGCCGTTGGCGCCGATGGCCCAGATCGGGCGCGTCGCTTCGTTCTCCGCGCCAAAGTAGATCCGGCCGCTGTCGGGCGCCCAGAACAAGTATTCGACGCTGCGGTCCCAGTTCTCGGTCAGGCCGGTGTGCCTGCCCGACTGGCGGTCATACAGCATGAGGCGAAACCGGTCCGACTCATAGCCGGGCCGGCTCTGTGCCCGGTAGGCGATATACCGCCCGTCGGGCGAATAGACCGGGGTGGCGTCCCAGGCGGGATTGGTGGTGATCTTCTTGGCCGGGCCGCCACCGGCCGGCGCCACGAAGATGTCGTAGTTGGTGCTGGCGGCTTCGACCGCGTCCAGGCAGGTGACGTAGGCCACCTCGCGGCTGTCGGGCGAGAAGGCGTAATCGTCGGGCCCGCCCAGCGAGAACGGCGGCACATCGTGATCGCCGGGAGTCAGATCGATCGGGCTGCCGCCGTCCACCGCCACGATGAACAGATGGCTTCGCTTCCCGTGCTTGAAGCTCGACCAGTGGCGGTAGAGCAGGCGCGTGAACTCTTCCGCCTTGACCGCATCGCGCTCCCGCCCCTCCTGCTTGCGCTTGTTGCAGGCCATGTCCCGGCACTCGGGATAGACCTCGGAAGTGAACAGCAGGCGGCGGCCGTCGGGCGACCACATCACCCCGTCGGCCTCCGTGGGGAGGTCGGTGAGCTGCCGGGCGTTGCCGCCGTCGGCATCCATCAGCCAGACCTGCTGCGGGCCGCCGCGGTTGCTGATCCAGGCGATGCGCTTGCCGTCCGGCGACCAGCGGGCGCGCTGGTTGCGCGTCCCCTCGCGCGTCACCTGCTGCGGCGCTCCGCCTTCGAGCGGCGCCCGCCAGATCTGCGACGGCCGCGTGTTGCGGGCCACGTCCGGCGACGTCACCGCGAACAGAACCCTCGTGCCGTCGGGCGACGCCTGCGGATCGGAGATCCGTTGCAACGAGAGCAGCGTTTCAATCGAGAACGGCTTTTTTTGAGCGGCCAGCGGCCCGGCCGCCAGCAGGACAAGAAGGAGCGGTCTAACAAATCGCATTCCCTCCTTGTACCACAGAGACGGTTCACCAAAAAGGCGCAAAGAAACGAAAGGCCACAAAGAACCGACTTGGTGTTCTTTGTGGCCTTCGGGGCTTTGTGGTTCAAAACGCGGTTAACGGATCATGGGAATGACGGCGCGGCCGGTGGCCGGCGAGCCATCCACCGATACGACTACCGGCACGTTGTCGCCCGCCACGCCGGCCGGCACCACCACGTTTATTTGGTATAGGCCGACCCATCCCGGCGCGGCGCCGGCATAGCGCACGGTCGCGGGTACGCCGCCGATTGTGGCAGTCACGCTGCCGGCTACTTCATCGGTGCCCGGCGATGCAGCGCCTGTGCTGATGGGCGTCTTCAGCAGGCCCAGGCCGGTGGCGTAAAGCTGCAGCGCCTCGCCCACAGTGACCGGACGGGTAGCGTCCACGGGGCTGTTGTCGGCGTGCAGGAACGCGCCGGGCCCGTCGCCGGTCTGGCTGGCGGTGAACAGCGCGGGCGCGGTGCCGATGGAGATGGTCTCGGGCACGCCGATGACGCCGTTGTTGTTCACGACGATGTCGGCCTGAACCACGCCCGCCAGCTCGAACGGCGCCTGTACGTTGATCTGGTCGGAGCCGCTGGAGGAAGCCGCCGGAATGGCGACCACCAGCGGCGCGGGCACGCCGCCGATGGTGACTGAGACGCCGGAGAGGCTGGTGGGCAACGGCACGCTCCGGGCGCTGCCGCCTGCGCCGGCGATGCCGCGGCCAAACACCGACATCAGGGAGCCGGGGGCCAGCGGCGTCGGCGAGGGCGCGAAACTCGCGGCGCTGACTCCGCCGCCCTGGAACACCAGGCTGGGCGATACCGCCGCCGACTCGACGTCCCCGGAAACCGCGAACATCTCCGAGGCCAGCGCCTCGGTCTCGGCCCAGCCGGTCAGTGTCAGCGGCCCGCTCGACAGCGGCCGGAGCAGGCCCGCGTAGCGGCCGCCGCCCAACTCGTCCAGAGCCAGGTCCGGCTCGCCGTTCGAGAAGCTGACTAGCACGCTGGCCCCCTCGACCGCGACACCCGCCGCATCGACCAGCAGAACCGCCACGTTGAGCGGCAGGTCGGCCCGGCTGATGAAGCCCTCCGTGGGGCTCTCGACCAGCGCCAGGACCTGTCCCGCGGCCGCGGCCGACACGACCGGCCCCTGGTCCTTGCCCGTCGTGGCCGCTACGGCGGTCACGGTGAGTTTGACCTGGAGGGAAACGGGCGAAGCGCCGCTCGAGGCGACCGGCGTGAAGACCACCGTTCCCGCATATACGCCCGCCAGCAGCCCGGACGTGGAGGCCGAGACGCTGACGCTGTTGGGCCCGGCAGCCGTCGCCGTGCCGGAGCTGGGCGTGACCGTCAGCCAGTTGACGCCCGAGGCGGTGCTGGCGGCCGCAGTCCACGGCACGCTGCTGGCGCCCTCAACCTGCAGGTTCACAGTTCGCGCCGCCGGGTTGGCGCCGCCCCTTACGCCGGTGAAGGCCAGGGAGCCGGGTTCCAGCTCCAGGTGCGGTGTTTCGGTTGCGCCCACAGCCGCGACCTTCAGACTCACGTAGACCGCATAGGTTTCCTGCGCCGCGCCCGGCGCCTTGATTTCCACCGTCGCGCTGTAGACGCCCGGCGCTAGGCTGCCCACCGTGACCGAAGCTGTCAGGGTAGCAGGCACGCTGCCGGAGGCCGGCGTCACGCTCAGCCAGTTGCCTCCCTGGGCGGTGGTGGCCTTGGCGGTGAACGACAGGCCAGTACTCGTGCTGTCGATCTTGATGGTGCGCGAGGCCGGCGAAACAACCCCACCGACCGCCGTAAAGCTGAGCGACTTCGGTGTCACCGTCACGCGCGGCTTGCTGGGACCGAGCAGGCGCAGAAACACCTTGGCTTCGGCGCTGTCATTGCCCGCGGTCACCACTACGCTGCCGGCGTACATGCCGGGCTGCAGACCGGTGGGGTCAACCCTGATCGCGATCTGGCCCTTGCCGCTGCCCGAAGCGGGGCTGATCGACAGCCACGTGCCGTTGGGCGGCGAACTGAGGGTGGCCCTCGCCGTCCAGTTCAGCGTTCCGCTGCCGGCGTTGCTCACGTTCAGTGTTCGCGGCGCGAGCTTCTGGTTGGCATCGTTGACGATGAAATTGAAGGCCCGCGGGTCGATCACCAGCTTGGCCGCCTTGGCCGCCTCCAGGTCCAGTTCGACATCCACCGCCGCCTTGCTATTGCCGCTGGCAACGGTAACCTGTCCTTTGTAGCTGCCCTTGGCCAGGTTGGCGGGGTTCACGTCCACCTGCAGCACGCCCTTGCCGGAGCCGGAAGCTGGCGAGACCTTCAGCCACGTGCCGCCGGCCGGGGTGCTGACGGTCGCGGTGGCCGTCCAGTTGAAATTGGCGCCACCGGGGCTGTTGATTTCCACCTGGCGGCCCTTGGGTGCCGCGCCGCCCTCGACAGCTTTGAACTCCAGTTCATTGGGGCGCACGATGAGCGCGGGCGGCCCGCTGGGTCCGCCGCCCGGGTTCCCCTGGCCACCACCGCCGCCCTGGCCCTGCCCCTGCAGTTCCAGTGTCACCTTCACTTTCAGCGGGTTGATCGAGAAGCCGGCCGCGGTGGCGGTGATGGTGACAGTACCCGAATACTCGCCCGCGGCCAGGCCGCTGGTATTGACGCTGACAGTTGCGTTGCCCGGGCCGTTGCCGGCGGCTGGCGTTACACTCAGCCAGTTGCCGCCGGACGAAGTGCTGGGGGCCGCGGTGAACGACGTGAGTGTGGCGTTGTCGCTGGCGCTGATTGCCAACTGCTGCGCCGCCGCCGCGTTCGGCCCATTCTGCCGGAAGAACAGCGAATCGGGGCGCACCACCAACTCTGGCGAGTCGGCCAGCGCCACGGCCCCCACACTCAACACAGCCACGCACAGCCACAGAAACTTTCTCGAAATTGACATAACGGTTCCCCTCCCGACAAATCTTCTGGGGCCGGCGCGGTCCGCCCCGGATTTCGAGATATAAGCGTAAACAAATCGCGCTCCACTCACAATCCCCCGAAGGGGTAGGGGGTCTATTACGCAAGTACTAAAGCGTGCGCAGTTGTGCCGCCGTGGGGACAGGCCGGGAGGCCTGCCACCACAAAGGTTTCTCACCCCAGATCCGGGCTGCTCCCTGCCCGCTGCTCGGGGCCTACTTTTTCAGCCGGTCAATTCTCCGTTTCAGCCCCCTGATATGCTTCGTCTTCCGCTCGCTCTTCGAGTTCCTCGATGCGCCGGGCCAGATCGGTGGTTTCCAGCGCGCGCCGCGCGCTTTCCAGCAGCGCGGCCACCGAGGTGGTTTCCGAGGGCGTCAGCTCGCCCCTGCTGAGCGCTTCCACCACGCGGGCAAACCCGGCGGTGATGTCTTCGGCCGTCATGGGTGAGGGCAGTTGCAGCGTCAGGGAACGCTCCCTGGGAACCGGCAGCAGGCGCTCCAGGCAGAGCCGCAGCGCCGTCACGTCGCCGGCCAGCGCCAGCTCGACGGCCTTTTCGGTCAGCGCTTGGGCGCGCCCGTCCAGCAATTGCTCCGCAAGCACGCTGGCCCGGTCGCGGCTGCCCTGCGGTCGCCCGTGCGGGTTGCCGGAGACGCCGGGACGGAACCGCCCGTCCCCGCCTCGCCCCGCTCCGGGCCGGCTTTGTTTCCCGTGGTTGATCGATTTCGCAATGGTTGCTTCCATTTGCACTCCTTTTCATCACCGCCACCTGTTAATACAGGCGAACAACAGGCGAAAGTCGATAACATTGTGGATATTACTGTTTCCACAACGTTATTTCAATCTGACATAGTTGTCAAGGGTTTTTTTCCTTTTCAGCATGGCCGCGTTGAAAACAAAGGAAATAAAGTGGGAATAATATACTTGACAGACCACGAAAAACCTGTCATACTTGCCAAATCATGGACGAACCAAGGACCTTACGGCAGGCGCTTCAACACTTTACGGACTACGAGCATTGCTGGCAATTCATGGTCGGACTGCGTTGGCCCGACGGCCGCGTTAGCTGCCCGCAGTGCGGCTCAGACCGCGTTGTCTATCTCGAAAAGGCGCGAGTCTGGAAGTGCTACGAACGGCACCCGAAGCAGAAGTTTTCGCTCAAGACCGGCACTATCTTCGAGGACTCTCCGCTCGGCCTGGACAAGTGGCTTGCGGCCGTCTGGATGCTGGTGAACTGCAAGAACGGCATCAGTTCCTACGAGATTCACCGGGGCCTCGGCATCACGCAGAAAACCGCGTGGTTCATGCTCCAGAGAATCCGGCTGGCCTTGCAGGAAAGCTCTTTCGTGAAACTTGGCGGGCCGGGAACCGAAGTCGAAGTGGATGAAACCTTCATCGGCGGCAAGGCCCGGAACATGCACGAATGGCGCAAGCGCAAGGTCCTCGAAGGCAAGGCTGGCGGCGCCGTTGGGAAGGTCGCCGTTCAAGGACTGCTGGAACGGCGTGGCGAAGTGCGCGTGCGGGTCGTTGGGGACCCAAGCGCAAAGTGCTGGTCAAGGGCGTTCGCATGCACATCGAGCCAGGAACCAATGTCTATACCGATGACACCGTGGCCTACTACGGGATGGAGGGCTTCGTTCATCGGGTCATCAACCACGCGGAAAAATATGTGGACGGCCGCGTCCACACCAACGGCATCGAGAATTTCTGGAGCTTCGTCAAGCGCACCCTGGGCGGAACCTACATCAGCGTGGAACCGTTCCATCTGTTCCGCTATTTGGACGAACAGGCTTACCGCTTCAACAGTCGGAAGGAAATGAACGATTTCGACCGCTTCCAGTTGGCGGCCAGCCGGATTGTGGGCAAGCGGCTCACCTACGATCAACTCACCGGCAACACGGAGTGTCAAACGCCGGTTAACTGACAAGGAACGCGCGCGACAGAGACGCGGGAAACGAAGGGCCGGTCAGCCCTTGGGTGGAGCAAGAAATCATGAACGAAACGCCGGAACTCAACCAACTCCGCGATGAATTACGCCGGGAAATCCGCGAGGTATTCGATGGGCTTGTCGAACGTATTAACGAGAATATGCTGCGCTTTGAGGCGCTTCGCATCCTGTTAGAAGCAAACGGCTTGCCGAACGAGCACTTTAAGCAATCTCTTTCTCAAGTGCGCGAACGCTGGAACGCATCGATGGCAACGCACTACCGGGAATGGCTAGAGCAGGAAGAGGTCGCATTGCGCGAACGTCTGCTTCAGCGTCTCGCTGAATACAAAGGTACACAGCAATAATTGGGTCGCTCGGCATCGGCGGGTTTTGAAGGAATCGAGCTAGTTCCTTCTTGAACCCGCTGTTATGTTTTTTGCTTAGGCTCATCTTTTACTGTCGCGCCATCAATGGAAGCGGCTTTGACCGATCATGTCTGGATGCTGGCGGAGCTGCTCGCTTCCACATGAAGGTGGACCCTGGTCGCTTATTTGCGATCTTGGGGGAACCGCCGGAATGCATCTTCTTCTGCGGTTGACATCGGTAAAGGCTGTTGTGGTTCTGGCCCAAAATAGACGCCAATTGTCCCTTCGGGCAAACTTGAGTCGCTCGCCCCTGTGACTTTGATTTGAAGTTCACGCAACGCGCGCTGAATCGTGATCTCGCTTGGCGTCATTCGATGCCACATTCCGAGATGCGGTGGTAGTGCTTTATCTCTCTGTTCGCCCGGACCGGGGCGACTGGCTACCGCTATTCCGTAGTCTGGCACCAGCGACTCCATTCGGAAGACCCGCCCAGAGTCAATCCGCCATCCAGCCTCACTGAAGACCAGAAGAAATCTTCCTGCGGCAACGCAAGCAGCCTCGCTCCAATGGACGCAGCCTATCCTTAAAGTCGCTTTGGGTGCCTGTTGTTGAAGCAGGCCGATTAATCTAATCCGCCTTATTCCAGAAATGTCATATGGCCGGACCAGCGGCATGCCGGCATCCCCCGTCCGATCTCCACCACTCTTTGGCCAGGCAAGCTGCCCTACAAGAAACAGCGCAACCGCCAAGAGAGCAAGGGCGAGAATCCTTCTCAGCATGGTGCGCTCTATCCACCAAAGGTTCCAGAGGGGGTGGCACAGCAACGCGAAAATAAACGCTAGGCAACCAATGACGACCAAGGGGGTCTTGGGAAGTAAATACAAAATTATTGTCACGGCTATTGCTAAGTACGTAAGCCAGCGATCAATCGGCTTCCCTTGGGGCGCGGGCGATCTTGCGGCGTCCATCGGCAGACGAGCAATTGCGTTGGTCTCGGCCCTCCGCTGCACTGCTCGTTTGAAAGTCCTGCGGTCGTGCGAACTTCCCACGTCCCGCACTTTATCACACCCTTAAGTGACTTTGAGTGGTGGCCAAGGCGGCCTATCTTGCGTGGCGGAATTTCGCAAACGCAATCCGCAGTCGGCGACACGCTTTTGGCCCATTACCCAATCAGCGTTAGCCCTTACGGATTGCCAGCTGTTTTGGCCGGTGGCGCTTCGGCGGGGCGACGACCGCGCTCTTGGGAACGGAAACGATCTTCGCCATGGCCTTGCGGAAGCGGTCGAACGCCTCCGGGCCTTCGTGCATCTCGTGGGACTTCATGGGATTCATTGTAGCACTTCGCGCAGTCCGATTTTTTCCAGATGCTGCATGAAGTCTTTGACGTGCTCGTGGATTCGCAACGCTTCGCCCTCGTCGTACTTCGCTCTGCAATGCATAACGTGGTTGCGCCACGCATCTTTGAAGTAGCGAAAATTGAGAGCTACGCCAGAATACTGCTCCTGTCTTTCCTTCCAGTGCGCTCCTGCATGGGGACCGTTAATCTTCCTCACGGCCGCCTCGATGTCGTTGATGACGTTTTCCCAATTCCGGCGGTCGTAAGGAACCTGCAATTCTGTGGCGAGGACGGCCAGCCCGCTCTCCAGAACTCGCATGAGATGGAAGACACACGCAATGTTGAATCCGGTGGCGTAGCAACTCCCGGCGCGTTCGGCGTCCGACTCGATGGAAGGGAAAGCGTTATTTACCGGCTCCCCAAACGAATGTGCTTGCCGGTAGTATCGGGACTTGTCGGGAGAAATGAACATGAACACGTGTTTGCTCATCTCGGACTGGATGATCTTGTCGAGTGTCACAATCGCCCATTCAACGTGTTCGTGATTTGCAATTCTCCCCGAAGACAGATCATCAATGTATCCGTTCACGATTTCCACGGCTACTTGCAGTGAGATACTTGCGCAATGATCGCGGATGCCTTCAAATACGTGAATCAGGCCCTGCCTGTCCTTCGCTTCGAGTGAACGGATTGCTCCACCGAACGAAAAGGCGGGGTCGCCGCCCCCAGTCAGGGCACCTATCCGGTATTGGACGCGGAGTTGCTCCAAGTAGCGCCCGATGTAATAAAACGCCCATGCGGAAAACTGCTGCATTTGCCACCAACTGACCAAATCGTAGGGCGCTATCTGCCAGGGCAGGACGGCGGACACACGACCAGCGGTATGCTCGGCCTGTAGCCCCACTTGCTCTGCCGCTCCCACTATACACCCCTTTCGTGGTCTGTCAGCGATGTTGGTCCCAATAAAGTTCGGACAAGAATTTTGGCCTGAGGCCCAAATTCACCGATTCACCTCGGATGAACGGGATGCCGTTGTACCGCCGGCATCCCGCGGGAGCAGCGCGGCTTCACGGCGCCGGCCGGTAAGGAGGCGGGTCGGGCATCTTCTGGTAGGTCTTCAGCGCCTCGAACGCCAGTTCAATGGCTATCTCGAGCTGCGGATCGCGGCCCCGGGTCAGCGCGTACGGCTTCAACTCCACAACATGATCGGGTTGCACGCCGTAGTTCTCCGGATTCCAGCGGTCGTCGCCGAGTACGTAGAAGCCGAACTCCGGAACCACCAATCCCCATCCGCCGGTGATCTTGTAGGTGGCGCCGGAGCCGATCATGCCGCCCATGGTCCTGGTTCCCACCAGCGGCCCCACGTTGGCGCGCTTGTAGAGGTAAGGCAGCTCGTCGCCGCCGGACACGGCCTGATCGTTGGTAATCATCACCTTGGGGCCGTCCAGGTAGTAATCCCAGATGGGCACGCGCCCGCGGCGGTCGTACATCAGGCGGGTGGGCTTGCGGGCCATCCAGTCCACGATATCGTCGGCCTGGCCGCCTCCGGAGTTGCCGCGCGCATCGACGATGATGGCCGCGACTTTGAGCCGCTGCGCGCGCCATTCTCTGCGGAAGGCCTCGACCCCGCCTCCGCCGACGTTCCCCACATGGATATAGCCGACCCGGCCTTCGCTGGCCTCGGCCACTCGCGCGCGATTTTCGCGCACCCACTGGTGATAGCGAAGGATTCGCTCGTCGGGCACCGTGGTCACGGTCACCTCGCGTGCTCCCACCTCCGATGGGGCGCCATTCAACGTCAGCTTCACTTCCTTGCCGGCCAATCCCTGAAATGCGGCGCACACCTCGGTGCTCGTCGGAACGCGCTTGCCGTTCACCGCGACCAGGTACTCCCCTTCCCGAACGTTCAGGTGGGAAGCGGCCAGCGGGCCGCGCGCCTTCTCGTTGCCTTCCTCCCCGCGATAAATCTTCACGATGCGGTAGAAGCCGTTTTCGGCCCGGAAGTCGGCGCCCAGCAGGCCGATGTCCGGCGGCGGCTGCTCGCCGCGGCTCAGAATAATGTGCGACTGGCCGGCTTCACCGAGCATTTCCAGCAATACGTACTCGGCATCACTACTGTGGGCCGCCCAATTCATCAGTTCTTCGTAGCGCGGCCGGACCTTGTCCCATTGCGGCACGGGGTAGAAGGCGTGATCGCGATAAGCGCGCCAGGCATCGTCGAGCGCCTGCCGCCATTTCGCGCGCTCTTCGTTCCCCGGCAAGGCCTCCAGGGGAACGCAGATGGGAACCTGCCGGACCGACTGCTGCTCCAGGTCAAGCGTATACAGCCATCCGCCGTTCTCGTAGACAACGGCGTCCGGGCCGAGGCTGGGATGCTTTACATCCCACTCGGTGTAGTTCGTCAGGCGCGCGGTGCGCCTGGCCGCCAGATCGTAGCGGTACAGGTTCATCGTGCCGTCGCGGTCGGAAGCGAAGTAAATGGCGTTGCCGTGCCACATGGGCAGGACGTCGTTCGCCTGGCTGCGCGGCAGCTCCTGGTATTGGTTGTTCTCCAGGTCATAAATGGCGATGTACCCCAGCGAGCCGCCGCGATACCGCTTCCAGGGCAGCCACAGAGCGATCTCGGGGTTGGGACCGTAGGCGATGCGGCGGCCGTCCGGCGAGAAGCTGCCGGCGGTGCCGCGCGGAATCGGCAAGGGCGCCGGCAGGCCGCCCTCCACCGGCAGCAGGAAGAGGTGTGGCGTGTGCGTCAGCGCGTGTTTGAGGCGGTCGGAATGAATCAGCAGGTTCCGGCCGTCCGGCGTCCAGGCCACCGCCCGGTCCGCCAGCGGATGCCAGGTCAGGCGGCGCTCGGAGCCGCCCTGAGCGGACATGACGAAAACGTCGCCGGCGCGGGTGAACGCGATCCATTTCCCGTCGGGCGAGAACCGCGGGCCGCCTTCAGCTTCCGCCGTAGTCGTCAATCGCCGGGCCGTTCCGCCCGTCCGGGGCGCAACCCACAAGTCGCCGGCGTAAACGAAGGCCACCTGGTCACGCGAGATGTCCGGTTGCCGCAGCAGCCGCGTGCCGGAAGGTTCCGCGGCCGGCAGCACGGCGGCCAGCATCGCGCACAAAAGCAGCGCTTGAATCATAGGCGTTTGGACACCGGCCCGCAGCAGCAGGTTCCGTGATTTACGGGTGGACAATCCACGCGGCCGAAAGGGCACGCGAAGACGTTTGGATGAGACTGCTCGCAGCTACCACCAGCGAACGTGTTAAACAGGGGCACGGACTCCTCGGGGCGTTCCTGGCGGCTCTGTGCGGAACTGATCGGCTTGCGGTTGCCAGGGGGAAAGCGGCGGCATAACACCAACTTTGTGCTTGGAAGCGGGCGCCGCGGCGGTGTAAACTCCTGCCTCTGCTAAAGATGGCGCGGAACGGGCGGGAAGGGGCCGGCGCGTTTCTGCTATCACCAATTCATCCCGCCGATGACCCTGGCCCGGCCGGCAGCGAATGGAGCGGCGGCGTTGCGCCGCCATCAGGTCCGCCATGCCAAGGAGCAAATGAAGCATGCAGCAGATCAGCCATGACGTCATCATCCTGGGAACCGGGCTCGCGGGGTTGCGGGCCGCGGCCGAAATCTCGATCCGGACGCGGGGCACGACCGACATCGGGGTGGTCTCCAAGGTGCAGATCATGCGCTCCCACTCCGTCTGCGCCGAAGGAGGCACTGCGGCGGTCATGCGGCCCGAGGAGGGCGACAGCTTCGAGCTGCACGCCTGGGACACGGTGAAAGGCTCCGATTTCCTCGCCGACCAGGATGTGGTGGATCGCTTCGTGCACCAGTCGCCGGATGAAATCCGGCTGCTCGATCACTGGGGATGCCCGTGGTCGCGGCGCGAGGACGGCCGCATCATGCAGCGCCCGTTCGGCGGCCACTCCTTTCCGCGCGCCTGCATGGCGGCGGACAAGACCGGCTTCTTCGAGATGCAGGCGCTGTACGACACGCTGGTCAAGTACAACAACTTCAAACGCTACGACGAGTGCTTCGCCACCGCGCTGCTCGTGGAAGGCGGGCGGTTCGCGGGCCTGACGCTGTACGACCTGCCCAGCGGCGAGTTCTACGTGCTGCGCGGCAAGGCCCTGCTGATCGCCTCCGGGGGCCTGGGCAACCTTTACGGCTTCACCACCTATTCGCAAACCGTCACCGGCGACGGGCAGGCCATCGCCTACCGCGCCGGCCTCCCGCTGGAGGATCCCGAGTTCCTGCAATTCCACCCCACGGGCCTGGTGCCCTCGGGCATCCTGATCACGGAAGGCTGCCGCGGCGAGGGCGGCTACCTACGCAACAACAAGGGCCAGCGCTTCATGGAGAAGATCGCGCCGAAGATGATGGAGCTGGCCCCGCGCGACATCATTTCCCGCGCCGAAATGACGGAGATCCTGGAGGGGCGCGGCTTTCCGGGCCCCGAGGGGCTCGACTTCCTGCACCTGGACCTGACCCACCTGGGAGCGGAGCGCATCAACAAGCGCCTTCCGCTGATCCGCGAAGTGTGCCTCAAGTTCGTCGGGATCGACCCCATCACTCAGCCCATCCCCATCCGGCCCGTGGCCCACTACTCGATGGGCGGCATCGAGGCCGACATCGACGGCCGCACACAGGTGGAGAACATCTGGGCGGCGGGCGAGGTGGCCTGCCACTCCCTGCACGGCGCCAACCGCCTGGGGTGCAACTCGACGGCCGAATGCCTGGTCTGGGGCGGCATCACCGGCGGCGAGATCGCGAAGTATCTCGGCCAGGCGCCCAAGCTGACCGACATGCCGGAAGCCCAGGCGCGGGAAGAAGAGAAGCGCGTTTTCGACGGCCTACTCCAGCGCAACGGCGCGGAAAACCCGGCGCACATCCGCCGCGAGCTGCGCGCCCTCATGGACAGGCACGCCGGCGTCTACCGCACCGGCCAGTCCGTGCAGCAGGGGCTGGACAAGATCGCCGAGCTGAAGCGGCGCTTCCGCTGCATCTCGATCCAGGACAAGAGCCGGATCTACAACTCCAACCTCATGCAGGCGCTGGAGACGGAGAACATGCTGGAGCTGGCCGAGGTGCTGCTGTTCGCCGGGCTGGCGCGCCAGGAGTCCCGAGGCGCTCATGCCCGCACCGATTGCCCCAGCCGCGACGACGACAAGTTCCTCCGCCACTCGATGGTGTACTCGAGCGGCGGCACTCCGAGGCTGGAATATAAGCCGGTGACCATTACCAACTGGAAGCCGGTGGAACGTAAATACTGAAGGCAGTAGGCAGTAAGGAGCGGCAATTGCGGATTTTGGATTGCGGATTGCGAACACGGGTTGAAATCCGCAATCCGCAATTGATAGCGCCTGCTGCGTAGCGCAAAGGAGCGACATGGCCCAAATCAAGAGGCACGATAATCGGCTCGGGCTGTGGGGATGGCTGGGCGGGGGCCGGTGGGGCATCGAGCGCTATGCCTACATCCTGCACCGCCTCACCGGCCTGGGCATTCTATTCTACTTCCTCATGCACATCGTGGTGACCAGCCTGCGCGCCTTTGGCGTGTACCTGTGGATCGAAGGCGGATTCTTCCACCAGCCGATTTTCCGGGTGGGCGAGTTCCTGGTTTATGCCGCGTTCGCCTACCACGCTTTCAACGGCATCCGCCTGGTGCTGGTCGAGCTGGGGTTCGCGGTGGGCGCGCCGATCGAGCCTGTCTATCCTTACAGGACATCGCTGAACGTTCAACGGCCCCTGCTCATTGTCATGATGATCCTGGCGGCCATTTTCCTGGCCGCCGGCGGCTATGAGGCCATGGGGCTGGCCCGCTAGGAGGAGAGATGCGCGAAACGAAATACTGGACGTGGCACATGGCGGCGGGAGTGGTGATCTTCTTCCTGCTCGGCCTGCACATGCTGGTCATGCACCTGGGCGGGTGGACGCACCTGTTCGCCCCCTTCGGCGGCGAGGCCGTCTCCAGGGACAACAGCCTGTTCCGCGACGGCAAGCTGTTCTTCACCGCGACCTACATCCTGCTGCTGGGCGTGGCGCTTTACCACGGGCTGTATGGCCTGCGCACCATCCTGTTCGAGCTGACGTTGAAGCCGGCGGCGGAAAAGGCCATTACGTTCATCCTTCTGGTGGGCGGCCTGGGACTGTTCGGGCTGGGCACCTGGGCGGCCATCGTGGTGCACGCTGCGGCGGCGGCCGCCAGGGGGTAGCCGTCTTCAGGCTGGAGGCTGGAGGCTGGAGGCTGGAGGAATACTGTGGCGGACGACAACAAGACCGTGCGTGACGTTAAGTTCCACGTGACCCGGTACAACCCCGAGACCGACGCATCGCCCTACGTGAAGACCTACACCGTGCCGGTGCGCGAAGGCATGACCGTGCTCGACGGCCTGCACTACATCAAGGAAAACCTGGATGCCTCGCTGGCCTGGCGGTTTTCCTGCCGCATGGGCATCTGCGGGTCGTGCGGCATGCTGTTGAACGGCCGGCCGACACTGGCCTGCAACACGCAGATCCTGCACATCGCCGATACGCAACTCACCGCCGGCCCGCTGCCGAACTTCGACATCATCCGCGACCTGGTTCCCGACCTGATGAGCATGTTCGAGAAACACCGTTCGCTGAAGCCCTACGTGGTGCGCGCGGATGAAGCCGAGGTGAACGACCCGGCGGGCGAGTTCTACCAGACCCCGGAGCAGCTCGAGGCCTACCTGCAGTTCACCTACTGCATCAAGTGCGGCTGCTGCATGGCCGCCTGCCCCACGCTGGCCACCGACGCGCGGTACCTGGGCCCCATGCCGCTGAGCGCCGCGCAACGCTATAACCAGGACACGCGCGACGACGGCCGGCCCCAGCGCAACCAGGTGACCGGCAGCGCGCACGGCGCCTTCCGCTGCCACTACGCGGGCGAGTGCTCGCGCGCCTGTCCCAAGGGCGTGGACCCGGCCAAGGCCATCCAACACCTGAAGCGCCGCCTGGTGCTCGATTATCTGCGCCTGGCGCGCCGCAAGAAGGCCTGCCAGAAGCTGCACGGTCCGGGCCAGGGCCAGCCCCCCGGCAACATCCCCGCCGCCCCGCCCAGAACGGTCACGCCGTCAGCCTGAGAGCCGCGGCAGACCACAAAGGCCACAACGAACACAAAAGGCTCACGAAGACCGCTTCGTGAGCCTGTGTTGGGCGCATTCTTTCCTAGGCGCTGCGCTACCCGGCCTTTAGCCCTCGCTGGTTCCTCGGGAGCCTCTTCGGCTGCAGAAAGACAACACGCCGTCCGCTCCCGGCCTCCTGTCGCTGAAGGGCTCGCATGATCGCCTTGATGTCGTATCCGTGCTCTTTCGCCAAAGCTTCGCGGACCGCGCGTACTTCTTCGACGATCGGGTCGCGGAGCATGTGCTATCCCTCCATCATCCGCGTCAGCCGCGGGCCGCTCTTTTGCGCGCCGGCTCCACTCGCCTGTGAGGCGGCGCCTGAACGCCTCGCGTGCGAACTCTGGCTGGGACCGCACCAAGTCTTGGGCGACGCGCCGGGATTCCGTGAAGCAGGCCCTCCACGCTGATGTCTTCGTCAACCTCGGGCCAGTGGACCCCTTGGCCGGTGCCGATCAGGCGAAAGTTTGTGCGCTGCGCGGGCGTGGCATCGGATAACCGCCAGGACCAGGCCAGCGGCACGCGGATAACCCGGCCGTCTGCCAGGTACGCGATGATTTCGTCTTTGGTGACACGCACCTTCTCAATGCGCGAATCGCTGCTAGCCACAATGCTCATCCCAGGCCGCCCTGAAGCCGATTGAACCACAACGCACCAGAGAACACAAAGGAGCTTCTTTGTGGTACTTTGTGGCCTTTGTGTCTTGGCGGTGAAAATCGCGTATGCGTTATCTGGTGATCCTGTCACTGTTCATGGCTCTGCCGTTAAAAGCCGAGGACGAGTTGCTGAAGCGGGCGAGGGAAATCCACCGGCGCGCCATCGTCATCGACACGCACGCCGACACCCCGCTGCGGCTGCTGGATGAGGGCCTGGACCTGGGCGCGCGGTCGAAGGAAGGCCACCTCGACCTGCCGCGCATGCGGGAAGGCGGGCTGGGCGCCGAGTTCTTCTCCATCTACGTGTCGCCGCGCTTCGCGCCGCACTTCCTGGCGCGGGGCATGGCCGAGATCGGCGCCGTGCTCGAGCAGGTCGAGAAGCACGGGCGCGAGCTGGAGCTGGCGCGCACCGCCGCCGACATTCGGCGCATTCACGCCGCCGGCAAGATCGCGGCATTGATGGGGGTGGAAGGCGGGCACACCATCGAGAACGACCCGCGCGTGCTCGACGTGCTGTACCGGCTGGGCGTCCGCTACATGACGCTGACCTGGGCCATCTCGACCGACTGGGCCGGCTCCTCCGGCGATTCCGGGCGCAACCGCGGCCTCAGCCCCATGGGGCGCGGCATCGTGGCCCGCATGAACCGGCTGGGGATGATGGTGGACATCTCCCACGTCTCCGATCCAACCTTCTGGGACGCCTTGAAGGTGACGCGCGCGCCGCTGATCGCCAGTCACAGTTGCTGCCGCGCGCTGTGCGATCACCCGCGCAACCTGACCGACGACATGCTGCGGGCCCTGGCCAAGAACGGGGGGGTGGCCCAGATCAACTTCTACTCCGGTTTCCTCGACGGCGGGTACGCCGCCGCGCAGAAGAAGCTGGAGGCCCAGTACGAGGCGGAAGACAAGCAGTTGATCGAGAAGTGGAAAGCCGATCCGGCGCGCATGTCGCGCGAGCGCCGCCGCCTGGAAAACCAGTACGACGCGCGCCTGCCCCGGCCGAGCTTCGAGCGCATCGTGGACCACATCGACCACGCCGTCAAAGTGGCGGGCGTGGACCACGTCGGGCTGGGCTCGGATTTCGACGGCGCCCTGATGCCGCGCGGCCTGGACGACGTCTCGAAGCTGCCGCTGATCACCGCCGAACTGCTGCGCCGCGGCTACAGGGAACCCGACATCATCAAGATTCTGGGCGCCAACCTGCTGCGCGTGATGGAACAAGCAGAGAAGGCCGCCGGCAGGTAGGCCCTCACCACAAAGACCCGACGCAGCTATCGCCGCAACCAAGAACGAAGCCGCAGATTTCGCAGATTCCACAGATTGGCGGCAGTGAAATCCGCGGATTCCGCGGATGAACGCGGATTCGCAGTTTGCCG
>Ga0315282_10007355_pt1 | contig 18121 bp, 14 predicted proteins | sample YL17G07_20_MG_FD_203693 | JGI IMG/M metagenome (GOLD analysis project Ga0315282, IMG submission 203693) | Sediment microbial communities from Yellowstone Lake, YNP, Wyoming, USA - YL17G07_20 | ecosystem: Environmental > Aquatic > Freshwater > Lake > Sediment | place: USA: Wyoming | collected...
GCCGGCTTCAAGATCGAGAATCCGAACGTCAAGAGCACGTGCGGCTGCGGTAGTTCCCACGCCTTCTGAGGCTGTGGCTCCCCGTGGGACCGTCTTGGGATTCGTGGGACGCCGAGGCATCCGGAGCACCGCGCGTCATGGTTTTCGGAAGTCGCGCCGTCCGGGTCTTCACGGGACCGGGACGGCGCATTTCTGTTCTGGCGGCGTTGCGTGCGGTAGAGGGGCTGTCGTCTGGCACGCGATTCGCGTGTGCACGCAGGACGGGATGGAGGTACTCGCTCATCCTGCGCTGCCGGTGCACAGAATGCCACCGTGCACCTGGGAACCGACCTCCCGCCGCCCGTGCCCCACAGCAGCGGCACGGTCGGGCAAGTCGTGCCGGCGGCCACGCTCAGCGGGCACAGAAGCCGGAGACCAGGTGCTGCTGAGGTGAGAGACACGACCATGTACCGCCGCATCATCGAAGGCTGGGTGCGCTTCAGCCTGCGCCGCCCGTGGGAATGCGCGCTCGGCTCCCTCCTCTTCACGGGCCTCGCCATCTGGGCTGCCTCGCATATCACTCTGAAGACCGACCTTGCAGCCCTCCTTCCCCGCACCTATCACAGCGTCCAGGAGCTCGACCGCGTCAAGCAGAAGGTTGGCGGGCTTGACAAGATCGTCCTGGTCATCGAATCGCCCGACTCCGCCGCCAACCATCGCTTCGCCATCGATGTCGGCAGGCGCTTGCAGGAGCAGCGGGAGATCAACTACGTCGAGTGGTCGCAGGACATGAGTTTCTTCGGCGACCGCAAGCTCCTGTACATGGACCTCGCTGACCTGAGGCAGGTGTACCGGCGGGTCTCCTCGAAGGCGCAGATGGACTTGTTCAGCGAGCCACTCGACTTCAGCGACATCGAGAAGAAGTACGCCTCTTCCGACACCACGAAGAAGGACGCCTGGGCGACCGGTGATGGGACGATACGCCTCGTGCTCGCCTATCCTTCCGCTCAGTCCGCCGACATCAGCGCGTCGCGCCAGCTCATCGCCATGACGAAGCGAGTGGTCGCACAAGTGAACCCCGCCGCGTATAACTCCGCGATGCAAGTGTCGTACGGCGGGGACTTCAAGAATCGCGTCGACGAGTACGAAGGCCTCAAGCGGGACATCTTCTCGACGACGACGATCTCGGTCATCGGCATCATCCTGACGATCTCGCTCTACTTCCGCCAGGGCTTCGCGTGGTTTTACATCGGCTACCCGCTCATCGCCGGACTTGGGTGGACCTTCGGCATCGCGGCGCTGACGGTGGGCCACCTGAACCTCGTCACCGGGTTCCTCATCGCGGCGCTCACCGGCCTCGGCATCGACTTCGGGATCCACGTCTTCTCGCGCTACATCGAAGAACGCGGGCGCGGGTGCGACCTCAGCGAAGCCGTGAGGCTTGCCGTCGTGAACACGGGCGCGGCGCTCTTCACGAGCGCGACGACGACGGTGGCGGCGTTCTACGCGCTCATGATCACCGACTTCAAAGGCTTCTCCGAGTTTGGGTTCATCGCGGGCACGGGAATCATCATGACGCTCACCGCCGTGCTCGTGAGCTTTCCCGCGTTCATCTTCATCGGCGAGCATTTCCACCTCGTGCGCCATCGTCAGGCGGTGAAGGGGTGGGGACAGAGCGGATCGCGCTTCCCCTTCGTACGCGGCGTGGTCTTCGGAACCGTGATCGTCCTGTCTGTTGCCGTCGTCCTGGCCGCGCGAATCCAGTTCGAGTACGATTTCTCTCGGCTGCGGGCGGACATCCCGGCGGCGGCGGCGGTGAAGGCGAAGATTGCGCAGATCCAGACGATGGAGTCCTCCCCGGCGGCGGTGGTGGTCGAGGACCCGGCGACGCGGCAGGAGGTGTACCGCACCCTCAAGGAGCGGCAGAAGACCTCGTCGACGATCAAGGAGGTGCGGACGGTCGAGTCGTTCCTGCCGGATCAGCAGGACGAGAAGATGCGCATCATCCGCCGGTTGCGAAACGTGGTCAAGGGCAGGGAAGACAAGCTGCTCGGCGGCCAGACGAAGATCGCGAAGGAGGACCTCGACCACTGGCTCAATGTCGAGCCCGTGACGGTGAGCGATCTGCCCGACTTCATCACGCGCAAGTTCCGGGGGCCGGACGGCACGTTCGGGCAGTTCGTCATGATCGGGACGAGCGTTTCCCTGCGAGACGGCAAGCAGGTGATCGCCTTCGCCGACGAGGTGCGCAAGATCGAGACGCCCGACCACGGCACGTTCTACTCGTCGGGCAGCGCGGTCATCTTCGCGGACATGCTCCTCGTGATGGAGCACGACAGCCTCATCGCCATTAGCGTGACGTTGCTCGTCGTCCTGGCGCTCGTACTCGCGGACTTCGGCACGCGGAAGAGCGCCGCGCTGGCGCTCGCACCGCTCGCGTTCATGCTCCTCCTGACGGCGATGGAACGGGTCTTCGGCGTCCGGGTCTCGATGGGGCTCACCGCGACGGCCTGGACGTACAGCGCTGTCGCGCTTGCCGGTGTGGCCCTCGTTGCGGCATTCGATGCTCGCAGCTTGCGTGCGAGCGCTCTCGTCATGACGCCCCTGCTCGGCGGCGTCGTTCTGATGCTGGGCATCATACCGCTCTTCGGCATCAAGCTGAACTTCTACAACATGGTTGCGCTGCCGAGCATCCTCGGCATGGGCGTGGACAACGGCGTGCACATGTGCCACCGCTACCGGGAGGAGGGGCGCGGTTCGATCATGTATGTGCTCAAGACGACCGGCGGCGCTGCGCTCATGGCGTCGCTGACGACGATGGAAGGCTTCGGCGGGATGCTCACGGCGAAGCATCAGGGGTTGTTCAGCCTCGGCGAGGTGTCCATGATCGGCATGGGCATGTGCCTTTACATGTCGGTCATCTTCTTGCCCGCGCTGTTGTCGTACCTGGAGGCGCGGGGAGCGGGTCGCCCCACGGTCGAGACCGGAGAGAAGAAGCCGACGGCGATGCCTTCGTATGCCGAGGGGTAATTCCGTACCTTCAGGTAAGGCGATCAGCGCCCCGTGGTGCGGTCCCACGGAGTTGCGTTCCCGCCTCCGCACGGGGAGCACGACCCGCGGCCCAAGTCAGATGACACGTGTCCGCACGCGGCTTCCGTCGCCCAGGAGGGCGGATTCCGCGCACGAGAACGTCTTGTCTTCAGGGGAACACGTCGGTCATGTTGCTACAGGAAGGATCGCTCTTCCGCCGTTGAGTGGAGACATGGGTGCGGGTCAGCGTGCGGCATCCGTGGCTGAGTGCCGCAGTGTGGGTTGCCCTCACCGCGCTCGCGCTCTGGGTCGCCTCCGGCCTGGCGCTCAAGACCGACCTTGCCGCCCTCCTTCCCCGCACCTACAAGAGCGTCGAGCAGCTCGACCGGATCAAGGAGAAGGTCGGCGGCCTGGAGCGCGTCGTGTTCGTCGTCGAGTCGCCCGATTCCGCAGCGAACCATCGCTTCGCGGTCGCCATCGGCCAGGCGATGGAGAGGCGAGCCGATGTCAGCTTCGTCGAGTGGACGCGGGACCTCAGCTTCTTCCAGGACCGGAAAGTCCTACCGATGCTCCTGACGTATCGGGAGCGGAGGTCCGGCCACCCACAGAATCAGGGCGCCAGGTCGGAATCCGGGGAGAAGACGGCTGCGATGGCATCGGAGGTGGAGGGCTGATCGGTTACCTTTCGGAGGCGCTCGACCATGACCGCGCCCGGACACGCCCTACCGCATCGCGTATCCTCATCCCGGCAAACGGAATGCTCGCATGAGACAGGGAACTCTGTGAACGGGACCGATACACGTCACATCCACATGATCGGCATCTGCGGGACGGCGATGGGTGCAGTCGCCGTGCTCCTCAAAGAGTGCGGCCACCACGTCACGGGCTCCGACGAGAAAGCCTACCCGCCCATGAGCACGGTCCTCCGGGACCGCAGCATCAGTGTCATGCAGGGCTACCGACCGGAGAACCTCGATCCCCCGCCGGACCTCGTCGTCATCGGCAACGCCATGAGCCGGGGGAACGAAGAGGTGGAGGCGACCCTCGAACGGAAGCTGCACTACGTCTCGCTCGCCGAAACGCTGAAGGAGTTCTTCATCCGCGGGAAGGAGTCTCTCGTCGTGACGGGGACCCACGGGAAGACGACTGCGAGTGCTCTTCTCGCCTGGGTCCTCGAGAATGCGGGGCGCAGCCCTGGGTTCATGATCGGCGGCATTCCGGAGAACTTCGGTGTCGGTGCGAGACTTGGGGGCGGCCCGTTCTTCGTGACGGAGGGCGATGAGTACGACACGGCGTTCTTCGACAAGCGGTCTAAGTTCCTGCACTATCTGCCCGACTGCGTGATCATCAACAACATCGAGTTTGACCACGCGGACATCTTCGATTCCGTAGAAGCCATAGAGCTGAGTTTCAGCCGGATGCTCAACATCGTCCCGCAGAGCGGGCTGGTGGTGGCGAACGCGGGCGACGTCCGGGTGATGCGTCTTACGGAGAAGACCTGGCCGCCGAGGGTGACGTTCGGCCTCGGTGCTGGCGCGGACTGGACCGCGCGGAATCTCGTCGAAGGGGGATTCGGGTCCCAGTTTGACCTGGTCGGCCCGGTGGGTCGCATCCGGTGTCAGCTACCCCTCGCCGGGGTGCACAACGTGACGAACGCCCTCGGCGTGGCGGCCATGGCAAGCCACATCGGCCTATCTCTATCGGAGATCGCCGGGGGGTTCGCCGGGTTCAAGGGAGTGCGGCGGCGGCTCCAGAGGCTGCCGTCGCCGGACGACATCGTCCTGTACGACGACTTCGCGCACCATCCGACTGCAATCGCGGAGACGTTACGCGCCCTTCGCGCCCGACACCCCGGAGGGCGCCTCTGGGCGCTGTTCGAACCGAGATCGAACACCACGGTGCGCAACATCTTCCAGAAGGAACTCGCATCTGCTCTCTCCGGGGCGTCCGTGGCGCTCATCGCGAAGATTCACCGACAAGACAAGATCCCTGAGAAGCACAGGCTCGACCCGGAGCAACTGGTCGCCGATCTCCGGTCCTCCGGCCTCGATGCGCAGTACCTTCCCGACCCCAAGGCGGTTCAGGAATACGTCGTCGCACACGTGAGGTCGGGCGACGTGATCACGCTCATGAGCAACGGGGCGTTCGGCGGGCTTGCGCAGACGCTGCCCGCTGCCCTGAGCCGCACGAGCAACGCACTTGGGGGAGGGGGGTGAACCTCCGCGTCGACGGGAGCGACGGCGATTACCAAACAGGAATGGCCTTCCATCTCGTGCCGCCGGTGAGGTATCTGCATGCTTGGCCCAGATCATTGGTCCACTCCCGAACGGTACATGGTGCGCTACCATGTCGCGCAGCTTGTATGGTGGTGGTCGGGGACTGTCGGCGCGCTGATCGTCGCGGTCGGGATCGTCTCCGCCCTCGCGCGGGCACACGTGCTCGGCGCGGTGAGTTCGGATGAGATGTGGTGGTATGTGACGCTCGCGGTCACTCCGCTGCTGACGGTGCTGTCGGTCGCCGCCAAAGCGCATCTCCTCAGGCCGGTACGACCGGAGTGGAGCCTCCATCGGACGATCACATACTATAAGCGCATCTGTGTTCTTACGATGTCGACCTGCCTTGTGGCTGGGCTGCTGCCGTGCATTGTGGTTGCGCTTTCGGCTTCCTTGGGCCTTCCGATGCTCGTCACAACCATCCCCCTGGTGGCCCTGTTGCTCCATTTCCCGAACGAAGAGAAGTTCGCCCGATTCGTGGAGGGTACCACCAGCGCGGAAAGCCACGACAGTCACCCGTGACGCGGGCGCTTCCCCTGTCCCCGACGCATCGGGGAGCCCACATGCAGAACGGACGGTACGAGAACGCAAGAGCAATGCGCTCGCTCGGACTAAACGCGCGCGCCGGCTCCACCCTCGCGTGCGCGCTCTCCCGCCGACCACCGCGCCGGGGGATCGGCAGATGCGTCCATGAGTACGCTCACATCGGAACGCCTACGGGGAGCGCTCGCCGGCGCAGAACCGGCATGGCGCGAACTGTTGAGAGACGCCTTGTCCTCGGCACCCGCGCACATGGGGGAAAGCGGCCTCGAGCCCGGACGTTGGGAAGGCTGGTCGTTCGAAGCGGAGAGGATCGTCGCCCAGGCGGCCGGTCACGCCCACGCGGAACGGCTGCGGTGTGCGGCGCTGGCCCGGTGCGCGGCGGCGCGGATGTATCCCCCCGCCGCCGAGCCGTCAGGCGCGGCGCACCTGGCACGCTGGCTGGCTCACGCAGCCGGATGTCCAGCCGACACGGTCGAGTCCGCCGCGAGCCTTGCACGGCACGTGCACCTCGCCGTATCCGACGCGCCTCGGGACCTCTTGCGCGAAGCGTCGCTCGAAGTGGACACGCGGGAGTTGGCGGCGCTCGCGACGATGATAGCGCCATCGGCGGATCTCATACGGTTTCGCGAGGCGTGTCAGCAGGCGGACTGCTGGGGACGGCGTGTTGCTCCGCCCCACCTCCCGCAAGGGGCTCGCGGCAGGATCCGCAGAGCGCTTCTCCGAGCGACGATCGAAGGTCTTTGCGAGACCGAGGAAGACGTCCAGTCGCTCCTGCACGTCATCCCGAAGGGTTCCGGCGGCGTCCTCATTGCGGCGGTGGGCATCCCCGGAAGCGGGAAGACGACGTTTCTCGACCGGCACTTCGGCGATGTGCTCACCGTTTCCATGGACCGGATGCGCGCGGCGTTCCTCGGCGACACATCCGACCAGTCCCGCAACGAGCTGATCCACCGCCAGAGCATGACGGCGCTCGCGCACGCCCTCGAACGAGGCAGGCGAGTGCTCTTCGATGCCACGAGCACCACGCGCGAGCGCCGCGAGCCTTTCCTGTCCATCGCCAGGCGGACGGGCGCGGAAGTTCTGCTCGTCTTCTTCGACGTGTCACTGGACGAAGCCTTCCGGCGCAACGCTTCCCGCACACGGAAGGTCCCGGCGGGGGTGGTGCAGGAAGGATACCGCCACCTTGAGCCGCCGCGCCCGGACGAAGCGGATGCCGCCCTGATCGTCTCACCCCCATGGTCACAGCCGCGCCTGTTCCTCTTCGACCGAGATCAGTGGCTGTGGGAAGCGCAGCCCATTAGCGATATTCGTTCTGTGGTGGAGCGATCGGACCGTGGGCCGGGATAGCCGCAGTGGGAGGCTGACATGCACATCCTCGTCGTCAACGTGGGTAGCACGTCATTCAAGTACAAACTGCTGGACATGCCCGCCGAGCGGGTCATGGCCGAGGGGCGGCTCGAGCGCATCGGGAGCGATGAGTCTCCCGTCGAATTCCGGTCGGGCGACCATCACGACAGAGCCACCGCACGACTGCCCGACTACGCCGCCGCGATACGCCGGATGATGGACGACCTCACCGGACCGGGCAGCCCGGTGCACACCCTCGACGAAGTCCACGCGGTCGGATTCAAGACGGTGATCCTCGACGGGACTCCCGGATGCTACCTGCTGAGCCCGGACATCGTCGAGAGGATGGAAGCGATGAACGACATCGCACCGGCGCACAATCCGCTGTACGTCCAGGCGGTCCGGCAGATGGCCGAGCTGTTCCCCGCGCTGCCGCTCATCGGGCTGTTTGAATCGGCGTTCCACGTTACGATGCCGGACTACGCGGCGACCTATGGCGTACCGTGGGAGTGGAAGGAGAAGTACGGCGTACGTCGGCTCGGCTTCCACGGAGCGTCGCACTGCTACGTGTCCGAAGCCGCGCCGAAACTCGCGGGGAAAGACCCGGGGAACTGCCGCCTCATCTCGGCGCACCTCGGCGGCTCGTCGAGCCTTTGCGCCACGCTGAACGGGAAGTCCATCGACACCTCCATGGGCATGTCGCCCCAGAGCGGCGTCGACCACGCCACGCGCAATGGCGACCTGGACGTATTCGCCCTGCTGCACGTCATGGACCGGGAGGCGCTGCACACCGGCGACGCGCGACGAATCCTGTGCAAACAGGCGGGGCTTGCGGGAGTGAGCGGGACATCCGGCGATGTGAGAGACCTTGAGGCAGCCGCTGAAGCGGGAAGCGACCGGGCGCGCCTGGCGCTTGAGATGTTCTGCTACGGCGTGAAGAAGACCATTGGCGCGTATGCGGCTGCGCTCGGAGGACTCGATGTGATCGGCCTCGCAGGCGGCATCGGCGAGCGGGGCGTAAAGGTCCGCGAGCGCATGCTCAGAGGACTGGAGTTTCTGGGCGTCTATCTCGACCCGGCGAGGAACGCTGCACACACCGGACAGGAGGGGATCATCTCGACGGACGATTCACCGGTCGCGGTGGTGGTGGTGCGGACCAACGAGGAACTGGTGGTCGCGCGCGAGGCGTATGCGCTTCTCTCGCGGTCCAGGTGACGGGCACGACGACGCTGGGAATTGGAGAGACGGCTGGTATTGCCGAAGCGGGGTCCACTCCTCGGAGCCTGGGTTGATGCGCCGATGCGGGGCGGTGACTCCGCGAAGCGGCCCGTGCGCGCCCACGACGCGCAAGCGGAGTCTCCGTATCTTCGCGTGAGACCCCGCGGCCAAGGGCGGTAGGAAAGTATTACACCGTCGTCCGGCGCCTGTCGGCGGCTCAAGGATCTCATGGCTACGCTCTATCTCGTCAGGCACGGACAGACGGATTGGAACGCCGAGCGTCGCTGGCAGGGAGAGCGCGACCTTCCGCTCAACGAGGAAGGACTGCGCCAGGCCGAGGCCATCGCCGGAGCGTTCAGGGCGGTACGGGTGGATCGGGTGTTCAGCAGCGACCTCGGCCGCGCCAGAGATACCGCGGCGCTCCTCGCCCAGGCGACGGGCGCGCCACACGTGGTGCTCCCTTCGTTGCGCGAGCGAGCGTTCGGGAGGTGGGAAGGTCGCACGAACGAAGAGATACTCGGAGAGTACCCCGATGAGATGGCCCAGTACCAGAAGGACCGGGACCTGTTCACGCCGCCGGGCGGGCAATCGTGGGTGGACTTCGCGCCGACGGCAGCGCGCGCTGTTGAGACCATAGGGGTGGACCACACCGATCAGCAGCTTGCCATCGTAGCTCACGGCGGACCATTCAGGGCATTCATCAACCACGTGCTCGGCATCGAACGGGGTCCGCTGAACCAGTTTGTGCTCGACAACGGGTCGATCAGCACAGTGGTGAGGATGGAACACAGGGTAACGGGACGCGTGTGGTGGCAGATCACCGCGCTCAACATCACGTGCCATCTGAACGACGGGCGGAGGCTCTCCGGATGAGCGGTCTGTTCATCACCATTGAAGGCATCGACGGTTGCGGCAAGAGCACGCAAGCGCAGCGCCTCGCGGAGTTGCTCCGCTCCACAGGTCGCACGGTGACGGCGGTGCGCGAGCCGGGTTCGAGCGCGCTTGCCGAACGTGTGCGGTCGATCCTGCTCGACCCGGAGATGACCGGAGTCAGTCCTCGTGCCGAGCTCCTTCTCTACGTTGCGTGCCGCGCGGAGCTGGTCGAGAAGACGATCCGTCCGGCCCTTACAGGGGGCGGAACCGTCGTCGGTGATCGGTTCAGCGACTCCACCGTTGCCTACCAGGGGTACGGACGGCAGTTGGGGCCCGAAGTGGCGCGGCAAGCGAACCTGATCGCCACCGGAGGTCTGTCGCCGGACGTGACGTTTCTCATCGACGTTCCCCTCGAGGTCGCGGGGGCTCGGATGAGCGCGAAGTCCGCCGACCGCCTGGAAGGCGAGCAACGGGCGTTTCACGAACGCGTGCGCCACGGCTTCCTCGAGATCGCCCGAGGGGAGCCGGAACGAGTGTTCGTAGTGGACGGGACGCTCCCCGCCGACGAGGTGACCGAGCAGATCATCGAGCGGCTCGTCGCGCGCGTGCCCGGCCTGCGCAACGGCCGATCGCGATGCGTCGGCGGACACGGGTGAACAACTACTTCCAGCCCTCTCGGCGAAGCGGTCGCCCGATCTCCAGCCCGTCGGTCGGTCTTCGGCGGCGGATACATGGAGAAGATCGGAACCCCCGGCGGGGCTGCCTATGTAGTGAAGTGCAGAGTGTTCGCGTTCCTGATCGGTCAGCGGAGTACCGTCGGGCGAGCGGTTCGGAAGCGGCGCGAGCGAAGGGTATCACGTAGTTCTCCCGCTTCCCTCATTCGGAGGCACGGTAATGGCATTGCGACGACGCGACTGGTTCTGGCTGGCGCTCATGGCGGCAGTCGTGATCTGGGGCGGGCAGGTGTTCGATCACGTGGAAGCCGCCGCGCAGGACGCCTATGGCAAGATCGGTCAGACCGCCGACGACCGCTACGGGGTCGAAACGGCGCTCCTGCGCTACTACGTGGAGGAAATCGACCCGGTCAAACTCCAGCTTGCCGAGATAGGCGGCATGATGAGGGAACTTGACATCTACAGCGACTTCCTCAACGAGAAGGAGCAGGAAGACCTGCGCATGACCACCGAGGGGGCGTTCGGCGGCCTTGGAATCGAGATCAACACTGTTGACCACTATCCGACGGTCATCTCGCCGCTCGAAGGGACTCCCGCGTGGGAAGTCGGCCTTCAGTCGGGCGACCAGATCATCGAGATCGAGGGTGTCCCGACCCACGACGAGAAGCTCGATATCATCGTGAGCAAGCTGCGCGGGGCACCGGGAACCCCGGTGAACATCAAGGTCAAGCGCCCGGGCGTCGCCAACTCTATCGACTTCCGCATCGTGCGGGCGGAGATACACGTCTACTCGGTGTACTTCCATGGTCCCGTATGGGACGGGGATGCTCCGGGCGCACTTCCCGCCGATGTGCCCGACTGGGTAAAGGAGGGGGGCAGGATCGGGTACATCCGCCTCTCGTCATTCTCGCGAGGCGCGGCGGAGGAAGTGCAGGCAGCCCTCGAGGAGTTCCGCGCGCGCCGCGTCGAAGGGGTGATACTGGACATGCGGATGAACCCGGGTGGTCTGCTTGAAGAGGCGCGAGCCGTTGCCGACCTGTTCCTGCCGAAGGGGCAGCTTATCGTCTCGACGAAAGGGCGCAACCCCCATTCCGAACAGCGCCTCTATTCCGAACGCGACCCGGTGATTCCCCCGTCGGTGCCGCTCGCGGTACTGGTTGACGAGCAGTCGGCGAGCGCTTCTGAGATCGTGGCAGGGGCGATTCAGGATAACGATCGGGGACTCATCATCGGCAGACCGACCTTCGGCAAGGGATCGGTGCAAACGGTCTACAACACCGAGTTCGGGCCGCGGTACGGCCTCGACCTCTCCTCGGGCGCCCTGCTGAAGCTCACCACGGCCTACTACTACTCGCCGAGCGGACGATGCATCCACAAACCGCGCTGGCGGGACGGAGACCGGGGCGCGGTCGCCTCGAAATCCGCAGGAGACACTTCCACCGTCTACCACACGCTGCGGGGGCGTGAGGTGAGGGGAGGGGGCGGGGTCGCCGTCGACGTCAACGTAGGCCCCGATATCCCGCCACCGCTCTACTGGCAGCTTCGAGCGCGTCGCCTGTTCTTCCACTATGCATCCGAGTTCGTCGCCGGACACCCGGAACTGAGCCCACACACCTTCCGAGTGACCGACGAGATCGTCGAGGGCTTCCGCGCTTTCGTGACCGACACCGCGCGCGCGTTCACCTACGAACCTCAGGGGACGAAAGAGCTTGCGGCTCTGGAAAAGGTCGTGCGGGATGCTGGGTACGCCGAGGGAGTGTTGGCACAGATGCGCGGGCTGAAGGACTCCCTCGGCGCACAGCAGACGCGAGAGTTCGAGCGGGCGGACCCGTACATCCGCGACGACCTTCGCAGTTCCATCGCCGGACGAGCATGGGGACGCCAAGCTCGGGTCAGGGCAACGTTCGGGCGAGACATGGCGCTCAAGGAGGCCGTCTCCTATCTTCGAGACGGCGGCCGCTACGCTCACCAGACAGCCGTCAGCCCACAGGTCATTCGCGAGGATCGGGACCAACAGACGGACGAGCAGACCGAACCTCCGGCTCACGAATAGGGCTGTTGCACTGGCGAACGAGACGAGAGGCGGGCTGCCGGTTCAGCACGGCAGTGCGCCCTTCTTGTCTCTGAGGCGGTTGCCGAAAGGGGTAAGTCGATGCGAGCATACGAAAGGCTGCCCTTCATCCGTTTCAGAGAGTGACTGACTTCCCGACCATGCGAACACAGTCGGAACTGAGCGACGGCGAGTTGATTGCGCAGTTCAAGAACGGAGATGCGGCTGCGTTCGACGCTCTTGTTCGCCGGTATGATGCCGCGCTTTCCGGGTTTCTGCACCACATGGTTGGGGATGCGGCGCTGGCGGACGATCTGTTTCAGGAAACGTTTCTCCGCATCCTGCATTCCTTACCGGCGTACCAAGAGCGAGGTCGGTTCAAGAGCTGGCTGTTCGGCGTCGCGCGCAACCTCGCAGTCGATGCACTACGGAGACATCGGCTGGAGCGGGAGTTGTTCCATCGCCCCGCCCCCTCCGACCCGGACCGGTCGAACGCCCGCGCTCTCGATGAGGGGGTCGCCGACGCGCGTCATGCTCCTGATGTTCGGGCGGAGCGCGCGGAATGGGCAGAGCGTCTGCAAACGGCCATCGCGGAGCTGCCGCCGGAACAGCGGGAAGTGGTGATGCTTCGCTACGGGGCGGAGATGACCTTCCGGCAGATCGCGGAGATCACCGAGGTGTCCATCAACACCGCGCTCGGACGTATGCGCTACGCGACAGCCACTCTCCGAAGGAAACTCGGTGTCGCGGTGACGGGGGACGTGACGGATGGAACCCTATGAAGAACTCCATGCCCGCCATATAGCCGGGTGCCCGAGAGCACAGACCGACGCGGCGCTCTACAGTTCCGACGAGTTGACCCCTTCCGCCGCGCGCGAATACCGGGATCACGTGAGGTCGTGCACACATTGCGCGGCATCGATCGCCGAGGAACGCGAACTGGCGCGGCTCATGGCGGCACTACCCCGCGAGGGAGCTTCTTCCGCCACGCTTTCGTCCCTGTCCATAGCGGCTCGCGCCTTTGTCGGACAAGCGGCAATGAGGCGGAGCACGGCCCAACAGACCTGGCTCGGATGGCTTCACAGGCAGATCCTTCCGCACGTTGCCTCCTGGACCGTCCCGCGTTCTTCCGGGGCGCTCGGATGGGCGTGTGCCCTCCTCGTTGCCTTGGCTTCCGCTCACATGCTGGTGAACGGACCACAGTTGCGGTCCGGCTCGGCTTCTGTGCCCGCGCAGGCGTCCCTCATCGCGGACATAGAGTGGGATGCAATGGAGGAGGCCGCTCTGAGCACCGAACTGGGGGTCTTACGGGAGAATATGAACTCGCTCGCGGTCGTTATCGCAAGCGATGAACCATGAGCGTGTGAACGGCGAGGGCGGCAGCGCAATGCGAAGCAGGTACCGGCTCGCGCTCGGGGCGGTCGCAACGGCACTTCTGCTGATATCGACTGGCTCTGGCGGGCGGGCGCATGGCGAGGCGGGAGCGCACCGAGACTTGTCCCGCCAGCGCATGACTGGTCCGCTCGAACCGGATCAGGAGCGTCGTGCCCTCGAGTTCGTGCGTCAATTCGATCCGGAACGGCTGTCACGCCTCGAGCGCCTGAAAGCGCAAGCGCCCGACCGGTACAATTTCTCGGTCCGCCGATTGCTCTGGATGCAGAAGCACTTCGAGGACCTGAGATTGCGGGAGGACAGCACGGCATACGAGCGGCAGGTTTCGGCTTTCCGACGCATCTTCCTCCTGCAAGGCGATGCGGAAGACATCGTCGTCCGGTATCGGAACACTGCCGACAAACAACTGAAGGCCCAACTTCGAACCGAGCTGACCGACAAGATCACGCAGGTGTTCGAGACATGGGAGCAGGTCAAGCGCAACGAAGTGGGGCGCATGGAGGCGGAGCTTGCGCGCCTCAAACGCATCGTCGGGGAGCGGCAGCGTGAGCGCGCTGCCATCGTCGAAAGGCGCGTGCGGCACATGCTCGAAGAGCCGGAGACCGAGGAGGAGGAGTAGGTCTACCGCCCGTCGCGCTCGGCATCCGAGTCCTCCCTGCGGCAACCGGGTCCCGCACCACAGACGAAGGCGCGGCCCCGCAGACACCTCTCGATCCAGCCCGCTCGGAGGTGGGTTTGAGCCCCCCAGTTGCGGGCGTATCATCCATCGTTGTGACCGACCAAGATGACATTGGCAAACGATGGAGCCCTTTCTATGACCCCCATCTCCCTCCCGCGCGCCGAGAATCCGGAGCAGTTCCACCTGTGGACGCAGAACAAGCTCTCTGAACGACTCGACGAGGGCGACAGAGCACGCGCCCTCATCACGAAGGGGACGTGGCCGGAAGAGCGCAAGAAGCGGCGCGCCATGATCGGTGAGGTGCTCGTACCGAACTGGCCGAAGCCGGAGCTCCGGATGAAGGTCACCGGCGAGATCGAGCGGTCGTTCCCGCCCACGGGCGCGGCGTGGACCGTCAGGAACTTGCGCTTCCAGTCGCTCAGCGGCTACTGGGTCACGGCCAATCTGTACGTCCCGAAGTCGAGGGTCGGGGCGCAGCCGCCCTATCCCGGGATGATCGTCGCCAACGGCCACACGCTGGAGGCGAAGGCGTTCGCCGAGTACCACTCGATCTGCGAGGAGTTGGTGCGGCAGGGCATGATGGTCCTCTCGTTCGATCCGGTGAGCCAGGGCGAGCGCGTGCAACGGTGGGACTACCTGCACAATCAGTTCCTCGTCGGATGGGGCACGACCGAGCACGAAATCCTCGGCCAGAAAGCGCTCCTCTGTGGCTGGCCGCTTGCCCAGGCCTTCGTGTGGGACGGGATGCGCGCCATGGACGTGCTGCTGGATCAGCCGGAGGTCGACCGACGACGCCTCGGAATGTGCGGGATCTCCGGTGGAGGAACCCAGACGAGCTGGCTTCTTGCGGCGGAGGACCGGCTGTGCGCGGCTGCACCGGCGTGTTTCATCACCGGCTGGCGCGAGCAGTTGAAGGCGCGGGTCGGCGCGGATCCGGAGCAGTTCCCCTTCCCGGCGAACAAATGGGGGTGGGATCAGGTGGACATGTTGGCGACGTTCGCACCGAAGCCGCTCCTCCTGGTCGCTGCGACGCGGGACTTCTTCCCCATCGAAGGGACCCGGACCACGTACCGAAAGCTTCAGGACCTCTACGAACGTCTCGGCGCTCGAGAGAACGTGAGGATGTTCGAGGCGGATTTCGACCACTCCTACTACCCGCCGCTTCGCGAGGCGACGGTGCGCTTCTTCTGCGAGACGTTCGGCGTGCGCTACGACGGAGAGGGCGTGGCGCGGGACATCCTTCCGCCTGACAAGCTCTGGGTCACCCGGACCGGGCAGCTTGCCACGAGCGGTGCGGACGGTGAACCCGTTCGGACGCTTCACGACTGGATCGTCGAGCGGAAGCCGTCGCCGACCGGCGCACGGGTCACCGAGACCGTGCGAACCGGCCCGGACACGTGGCAGGCGCGGCGGCGGCGGAGGCTCGGGGCGCTTCTCGGCGTTCCCGAAGAGCCGCCGAACGTCGAGGCGACGCTCATCGACCGACGGAACGCAGACGGGTGGAGCATCGAGCGCTGGCTCATCGCCCCGGAACCGGGCGTCGAGCTTCCTGCAGTCCTTGCTCGCCGCGACGGAGATGTGCACGGCGTGGCGCTCTACGTCCACGAATCGGGCGCCGACGTCGGATGGCGCGTTCCAGGTGGCGCGCTCCACGAGTTGGTCGACTCCGGGTGGGCCGTCCTGTCCGTCGATCCACGGGGTATCGGAGCCGGGATCGGGAAGGACGAAGGGCAGTTCTCCCCCGGCTATTTCGGACGCTTCGGTATCGAATCTCACCTTGCCTGGACCTGGACGATGATGGGGAGACCGCTCTTCGGGCAGCGGGTATTGGACCTTGCGCAGGCGGGGCGGTGGGTCCGGGGGCGGAGGGAGTTCTTCGGCCTGCCCACGGGGATGGTCGGTGTCGGTGTCGGGGCAATCTGGACGATGTTCGCGGCCGCGCTCGACCCGATGACGGAGCGGGTCGTCGCCCACGCACCGATTGCGGCGTACGGAAGCATCCTGAAGGCACACGACCACCCATGGCTTGTGAGCGCACTGCCGCCGGGTATCCTCACGTGGGGCGATCTGCCCCAGGTCGCCGCGCTCATCGCCCCGCGTGAGCTGGCGATCATCGCACCCGTCGGCCCGGATCGACGACCGGTTAGGGCGACGATCCTACGCCGCCTCTACGGTCCCGCGCGCAAGGTCTACGAGGCGCAAGGCGCCGGGCTGCGATTCCACGTCGTGCCGTCGGACGACTGGGCGGAGACGATGCGGGTGAGCTACCGCGACTGGCTCGACGGATGAACGCCTGGGCGCGGAGAGCTGCCGCCACGGGCGAGGCGACCGGTCGCTGACCTGTCGCGAGAGAGGCATTCTTCGCTTCAGCCTAATTGGCCCCGCTCGACGCTCGCGGGGACCCTCCGCGGCACCAGGCGATTCGCCTCACCTTCCTTCTCGCGGGTTGCCTCCATGACGCCGAACGCGGAAGTTCGTACGTTCTTCACCGGTATCAAGAGACCTCACGCCAACCGGGTAGCGCCTCATGACAACGCTGCGAGTCGAACCTCGAACCTTGCGCGGGTTCCGCGATTATCTGCCTGAGGACATGATCCCCCGCCAGAGGATGCTCAACCGCGTCACCGAGGTGTTCGAGCGGCACGGGTTCTTACCCCTCGGCACACCTGCGCTCGAGTACTCTGAGGTGGTGCTCGGAAAGTACGGTGCTGACGCGGAGAAGCTCCTCTTCCGCTTCCTGGACAACGGTGGGCGCGACGTGTGCATGCGGTACGAACTCACGACCTCGCTTGCGCGCGTGGCAGCTCAGTACCGTCACCTTCCCAAGCCGCTCAAGTGCTATCAGATCGGACCGGTCTGGCGTGCCGAAACTCCCGGACACGGGCGATTCCGCGAGTTCTACCAGTGCGATGCGGACATCGTCGGCGCTGAAGGTCCGCTCGCCGAGCACGAATGCCTGCAACTCGACTACGACGTGCTCACCGCCCTCGGCATCGAGCAGTTCGTCATCCGCGTGAGCAACCGACGGCTGCTCGACGCTCTTGGGGAGAAGCTCGGCATTCGGGACGTGGATCGGAAGCACGCCGTCGGACGGACCATTGACAAGCTTTCAAGCCAGGGCGAAGAAGCGGTGCGCGCGTTGCTGGCGCGCGACGCAGGGCTGACCACGGATCAGACCGCCGGCGTGTTCGACTTCCTCGCAATCAAGGGGACGAACGAGGATGTCCTGCGGGGTCTGCGCGCCTACTTCGACGGTATCACCGAAGGGACCGAAGGGGCGGACATCCTTGAGACGTTGCTGGGCTACGCACACTCCGGCGGCGTCCCGGAGGGTGTCATCCAACTGGATACGAGCATCGTCCGGGGACTCGACTACTACACGGGAACGGTCTACGAGACGTTTCTCCTCGACATGCCCGAGCTCGGCAGCGTCATGAGCGGCGGACGCTACGACGGGCTCGTGTCGGTGTTCACCGAAGAGGAAGTACCGGCGGTCGGCATTTCCATCGGGATCGACCGGCTCCTGTCCGGGTTACAGGAGATGGGCCGGATCGAGAAGTCGGCGAGCGTCGCCCGGGTGCTTGTCACGGTCTTCAACGACGAGATGGCCGCCGCTTCGCTCAGTGCGGCATCTGGACTCCGCAAGGCGGGGATACCCACGGAGGTGTCGGTGGAAGGCGGGGGATTGCGAAGGCAGTTGAAGTACGCGAATCGACGGAACATCCCCTTCGCCCTCATCATCGGCCCTGACGAAGCGGCCGAGGGGAAGATGACCCTCCGCGACATGACCAGCGGCGAGCAGCACGCCTGTTCGACGGTAGATGAGGTCAGGGAGATCGTCTCAAGGGACCTGTAGGGGCGCAAGGCCTTGCGCCCCTATACATGCCGCCCTCAGGCCACTCGCAGAACTGCCTACCACCCATGTATCTGATGCCCCGCGCCGGGGAACCAGATCCAATCGATGACGAACGACTCCGCGATTCCAAGCGCGTATCCGGCGATGAAGCCGAGGAAGACCGGTCTTCCGCGCTCGTACGCCTGGACCCCGCCGAGCTTCAGGATG
>Ga0315282_10007356_pt1 | contig 18116 bp, 27 predicted proteins | sample YL17G07_20_MG_FD_203693 | JGI IMG/M metagenome (GOLD analysis project Ga0315282, IMG submission 203693) | Sediment microbial communities from Yellowstone Lake, YNP, Wyoming, USA - YL17G07_20 | ecosystem: Environmental > Aquatic > Freshwater > Lake > Sediment | place: USA: Wyoming | collected...
TTGTGTTTTTCCCGTTTGGTGCGACTTCACATTTGTACAGTATCTAACGTATCTAATTAGGGTATCTAACTTGCCCTTTTCGTATCTAACTTGCTCCGTTTTCGGGTTTCCATAGGGTTGAGGGCCCTAAGGATCGCGCAGGAGCAGCTCTGGCACGTTAAATTTGGATCACAGTTTGGATCATTAGGGTTGGCGGGTTGACGGGGGGATCCGGCTGGGTTTAAGTTTAATCTGAAGTTTAATGAAAATTTTGGTTTACGAAAGTATCTAATGTAGAGTATCTAATTAGGGTATCTAACTCCACCGGTTTCTCGGGTTTCGTATCTAATTTTGGTATCTAACTTGCGCTTTCCCGGGGTTTCGAGGGCTTCTCTGCAATAGTATCTAACGAATCGTATCTAACAGGATCCTTTGGGGCTTATGTGAAATGTGAACAATAATGAAAATTTAGTTTAACCCGAAAAGGCGCTAACCGAAAGATGCAACAAAAAGTATCTAACAATGGTATCTAACGAAAAGTATCTAACTAATCGGGTTTACGTAAAGTATCTAACAAGATGAAGAAACAAAAGACACAAACCAAAGCGGACTAGGACAAAAAATCGCAAAAAACAAAAACAAACAAACAAAACAAGAAACGAACAAAAAGGAGAAAACAGACAAAGCCAAAAACAAGACCAACAAAAAGGCAAAACCTAAAAACACAAACAAGCCGACAAAAACCAGAAACAAGCCCAAAACAAGACAAGCAAACGCAGAAAACAAGCCAGAAAAAACAAGAAAACACAAAAACAAAAACAAGAACAAAAACAAATTAAGCAAACTTAACCGAGAAAAAAAGGACCAAAAAAACCAGAAGGAGACTAGGGAGAGATCGGGGTCCGTGACGCCGTTGTGGCGCAAATGTGGCAAAAAGTGACAAAAACTGGGTTGAGACGGCAAAAATTAGAAATTAAACGAGCAAAAATAGAGGAGACAGCATTGGGCGACGTAGAAACGTTAAATGGGAACGGAAAAGGTAGGGGGTTGCACGACTTTAGAGCATTTTTGAACGTTAAAAACTGAAAACAGGCTTACTTTCGGGTTTATCACCTCAAATTTTACTTATAAACAGGCTATAGAGGGGGGTTTTGAGGGGCTTTGGTGTGTTTTTATGAGTTTTAGCAGATTTGGAACGGTTTTCGGCGTTATTTTTGCCTCTCGAAGGCATCAGTCTTTGTATGTAGAATTCGACAAGCAAAAACCTAACAAAGTTAACTTTTTATTCATCAGCCTCCCCCAGTTTTAGTTAGGACATGTGGTCTAACAAGTAAAGTTTGCCTTCGAACGGCATCCTCTTTTAGTGCGAGTTCTACTAATTTAACTTTGAACGAGAGGAAAAAAGGATCAGTTATTTGAGCGTAGGTTAAGCGGACGCGGTCCTGATTTTCGGGCGGGGATTTTGTTTTTGTGGAGAGCGCGAAGCACCGTTTGACGGGATACATGGATTTCGGAGGCGATTTCTCGCATTGTTTTGCGCTTTTCGATGTAATTATTATGAAGCCGTTGAAAGTTAAGGTTGGGGTTTGAAAAGGTGTTGGAGAGAAGTCGTCCGGATTTTCGAGGTGAAATTTTGTTTTCGCTAAGAGCACGAGATACGGTTTGGTATGATACGTGGAGTTCAGAAGCTATATCTCGTAAGGTTCTGCGTTTTTCGACGTAATTTTTATGAAGCCAGTTGAAGTCAGCTTTGATTTTATGAGCCTGCCGATTGAAAGACGTCCATAGAAAGGGGTTAGGAACGTTAATCTTATAGATGAAAAATGGAAGTAGGTATGGTCGGATCAAGCTTGCAAGACAATGAGAATCTTTACTGTTGAAGCTGAGATAATGATGGCCCCGCAAAGTATGATATATTTTTGGTTGAAGGTTGTATTTTTCGGCAAACCAACTACACATTAACTCTTGCTCTTTAAGGGTGTAGCTTTCAGTGCTAATAGCAAGGTGACCTGGCAATATTTTGTTTCCATGACCATCATCCATGATCCACACCGCTAATCCAAACGGCTCAAGCTTCTCCAATATTTCTTGGTCTACTATTTTTGTTCCTTTTGGATAAAACTTACGACGTAACTCGTTAAAAATTGGGTGTCTATATGATGCCGCATGACAGATGGCATATATCTTTGCTGTTCGCTTATCCTTTTTATAATAGATGGAGATTTTGCCTGAAAAAAAATCCGTAAGAAGGGATATCTTCCATTTGACATATTCTGGTTGTTTTTGGCCAAACATTAGAAACGCAGTGCCGCAAGTTTTTTCTTTTACTATTGACGCATCACCAAGCAATGTTCCAAAAAGTAACTGTTGTTGTTCGGGTCGCAAGTCCTCAAAGTCACCATCAAAATGTTCCATCCAGCGAGGATCTTTAGATCTACCTTGCGCCAAGCCCTGATTTATAGGTTCTATCGTCGCATTCAATTATTTCACCATCCCATCAACTTATCTCTTTTTAACACATCTTTTAAGTGAGAGGTTGTAATTAAGTTTATGCTTTTCAATCTGCTTCTCAATAAGGTTTGCCTCGGTTTACAAGATTCCACGGTGTCAAGGGGGTTTCGCGCCTCGGAAAGCAACGGTTTTTATGTATGACGGGGTTTTAAACTGGCAAAAACAGGTTGAACCAAGCTATTCAATCTTATTCCTTCCATTGTTTCAGCGAAGTTTTGGTAATCTAAACAAGCTAAAGATTTACTTTCATAGATCGCCTCTTTTTAGTGTGGGCTCCGTTTTTCGAAGAAGAAGCCTATGTTTTTTGCTCGGTAGCGAACGTATCTGTGGGCTTCAGGGTTCCAGTTTTCGATTGTTCGCTCCATTTGGGTAAGCCACTGAATTTCTTTTTCAGACATTTTGTGTGAACGGTCTATCTGCTTCACCGTGTACGGAGCCCTCTTACCTGTTATTTGCTCCCAGAGTTGCACTGAATGAATGAACGTTTGTTTTTCCATCGTGTTCACCTCTATTTAGAAGTTTACGAGCACCCAAATGTCAGGTGAAGTTCTGTATAGAATGGCACGGTGTATTTCGTGTGTGTCTCTGTTTCCTGGCAGGTAGGCGGTTTTGCGGTACACAGTTAGGTAAGCCTCGTCGAAGACGCTCCAGTGCCCGTGTTTCAACGCGTTTCTAAGCTGCCTGCCCCAGTCTCGCTCATTTGGAGTAGGCGCATAGTAGATCAGGTGAACATTGTTGCCTGGAAGCTCCACAGAGACAACGCTGAACCAGTCCAAGTTTTGTTGGATTCTCTGGTGGCAGACGGAAGCCACATGCTTCATTTCAGGATCATCAAGGCTTTTTATGTGTGCGGTTAACCCGTTTGGAAGAAGAAAGGTCATTGTTTTTCCTCCTTTTTACGTTAATGGTTAGGGTTTATTTGGCAAGAATACTAGGCCAACCGTGTTCTCTCACTTCCGCCACGATGCATTTGGGAAGTCTTCCATCTTTAAAGGAGTATGCTTTCGCGAGCAAACCGTTTGAAAGCCTGAAGCGAACTGTAAGCGTCTTCTCTTTTTTAGTCATTGGGAGTACACAACCTTGTATACCTCTGGCTTTAAACCTTTTTTTATGGCTTCAATGAGCGGTCCGCTCTCGCTGCTGCGCCATGCGTAGAACTCGTTGCGGTAGGACACGTACAGCATTTCGATAAGCAAGTCGTTTAATCCCTTTTTGCGCCTTGCTTTATCACACACGAATTTTGGGATTGGAGGTCGTGTTTCAAGGAGCACGCGTATACTTGCAGAGCCTATGCGCACTTTCATTAGGTAGCAGTCGGGGCTAAGCAGGAGAGACGGGCTTCCCCGTTGCTTGTAAGGTTTTTGCCGCTTTTTCTGTTCAAGTAGCAGGCAGTGCTTAAGGAACCGCAGGGTTTCACGGTGCACTTCAGGGTACACTGTGATTTTCGTTCCGTTTGGCAGGGTTGCATGCGCCGTTCTAGCCCGGTCTTCAACAGCGTAGCGGATTCCATTCATTGTTATGATTTTGCCTTCGGGGTACTGAAGCGAGGGGTAGCTTGATTTTTTCGAATGTACCATAAAATCATCCTCCATATAGTTTTGGTCTTCCCAAGGGCAGGGCAATCCCTGTTTTCCCTTGGCAAGCAGCGAGGTTAAACGTATGGTCAAGGCCGTTTGCTAGGAATATTTGCCTTCTGTGTCTACGTAGGAACAGCTCTCCTGCAGTTTGTTTTTGTCTCTTGTTCTCACTTCCTTCTGTGTTGGGGTTAAACCTCCCCGCACTTGAGGATCCCTTCAGTTGCGACGCTCATTTTGGGAGTGCACGTGGTTTTTTTGATCGTCGATGGCTTATCACCGTCAATCAAGTTCGCTCTACGCTGAGTCTTCGGCGTTTCGACCTGCCGCATGCCACGCTTTGCGTGGGGCCGGGCGAACAGGCCAACCCCCTTTCGGGAGCGGATGGAATCCTCTTCAGGAGCGTTTCCGGCTCATCAGGACTTTGTCCTGGAACACCTCAGACGAGCACCAATTGGGCTGGAATGCACGTCTGGAATGTCCAGCATAGAAGGACTCTTGGTCCTTGAACACTTTAGAGTGGCATCCTTGCTGGGGAGATGTCGCTCCAGAATGTTTTGCCAGCTGTAGCTTGTGTCCCGTCACGGCTGGCATCTTGTGACAAGACAATTTTGTTGAAAGCTTATAGTGTGTCCCATTAGACTGTTAGAATGCAACCAAGTCGGTGTAGGCGGTGTGAGACGAGTTTTTCCACATTGATAGGAAGTAGGTTTTAATGTAAGGGTCGTGTCGTGATCAATTTTCTGTTTGTGGTGTTCACCAAAGCGTATATTGAGAGCGGCGTTTTTGTGTGAATGGCCTCGAGGATAAGGCGAGCTTTGCGGTTTGAGAAGTAGTCCGCTTGGTTTTGGTGAACGACGAGAAAGACTTCTTCGAACTTTTCATCACATTGCAGGTCAGCGCATATTCGTGAAGGGGGAGTTCCGCAGAAGTATACGAGGCAGACGACTTCGCCAAAAAGGTTCAATTCAACGACGTGATGCATTTTTCTCTCTTTTCTGGGGACGGCACAACACAGTTGCTTTGGCAGTATCGGCTTTTCGCAGGCTAGGGCAATTGTTTCCATCTTTTTATTGCCTGGTCCGTAGAGGGTGGCATCGAGTTCGTTCTTTAGCTTGAACTTCCACTTGCCACCAGTTAGCATCGTCAGCTTCAACTTTGCGCCTTTGAACATTTTTTTCCTTCTTTTCGTGTTATGGAAGCAGGAGCAGGGGCATTGTGGCGTTTACTGACCCGACTGCTTTTGAGAGTCTTACCCGTTCATCGTCGGTTAAGCGTTCTTTCCTCAGGTTTGTGATGGGCACGCCCTGTTTTACTGCAAGCATCACGGTTTCAACAAGTGAATCTTGGCCTTTTCTGCTGAAGACGTAGACTTCGCCAGTGTGTGTTATTAGGTAGCCTCGTTCCCATCTTCTGCTCACGTCCTTGTAGACCAGGTATCCTTGAGGGCATTTGAGGGCTGCACGCAGAAAATTGATCCACAGTTCAGCGTCAGCCACCATTTTGTCTGCGAGTTCACGGTTGATTAGAAACGCTTTTAAGGTCTCGCCAATGTTTACGCGGTAGGAAAGCTCGTGCATTTCAACGATTTTTTTGGTGAACTTGAAGAAATCGTCGGTCTGCTGTTTGGCCAAGTCGAAAAGCTCTTTGTTTAATGTTAGCCAGACGTTTTCTTCTTTGCAGTAGACGTTTGGAGGCAACGATTCAATGTTGAGTGTGGTGCTGAACTTGAAAGCATCGGTGCCGTCGGTTAATACTATGAAGGATTCGTCTTTTGTTCGTGAGCTAAGGCTTCGGTAGAATTGAGGCTTACCGTTCGGTTTGGCGGTTTGCAGTGAGTCAAGCATTTTCCATCCTGCACTTAATCCTCCTTTAGCCACAGCGTCGAAGACCAGTTTGCGTCCATCAGACTCTCTGTCGGGGTAAGCAAAGAAAATTTTAGGGTATGTTTCAGCCACTTTTCTAATGAGCCGTACTACATCCTCTTTTGTTTGCGGGTTTAGAAAGAAAGCAATGAATTCGTCGGGAAGAGAAATGTCTTCAAAGTTTTGGAAGTATGGACTTATTCTCAGCCCGTTTATGACTAGTTTTCCATCTTCCATCGTTACTTCCGCGTTCATGTTCTTTTCCTCCTAAATTTCAATGTGCAGTTCTGCGCTGGCATGCTTGAACTAACGATTTCCTTTGAGTGGCTGTGCGGTTCGCATTTCGCTCGTTCAAGGAGTTCAGGCCTGTTTCTTTCTCGGCTTGTTTGCACGATGTCACGGTAATATTGTTCGAGAATTCCGCAGTACGAGCACCGGCCGTTGGTGAAATGATGCTCAGTGCAGGAGAGGTACGGCTCGTGAAAGGCGGCAACCGCCTTCCAACAAGGGAGCTCGACTGGCGGCCTGTCCGCTCGGGTTATCGTGTACCCGCAGAAACTGCATTTCCACGTGGACCGTTTGGGGTCAACAGGTATTCCGTAAATGTTTTGAGTTTCGGTTCTCTGCCATTTGTGCGGGAATCTTGAGGCCATGTGGTAGACGAACATTTCAATCCAGACCTCAAACTTGGCCACCCATGGGTTGTGGCCTCCCCTGTACTCCACGTATTCTTCAGGCGAGCGAGTTATGCATTCGAGTATCTTGTCGTGCAGCCCAGATCTGGCGGTGCCTGACGTTTGGCGGACGCTGACGTATGCCAACAGGAGCGAGAAAGGAATCTCTTTGCCGTAGATGTTCATTTTGGTCACCTCACACGCTGAGCAGATTGAAAAAGGTGGCTGTGGCAGCCGCGACTTTCAATGTAGTACGCACGTTTCAGGTTTTTGTTTGCTTCTCTAATGATGTGTGTCATTGCTTTTGCCTCAGGTTACCAGTGCAGCGATTTCGAAGGGCAGGTTTTCGGCGATTGCGGCCATGGCCACATGGCGGCTGCGGCAGTCATGTAGAAAATGCCATTCTCCGTCTTTAAGGTACCGGATGCTTAAGGGCTGAATGCGTTTCAGCGTCCTTGCGTTTCGCACGGCATTGTCTTCTAGAAATACCAATTGGCTTATCACCAATTCGCATTCTAGCTTGGTTCCAGCGCAGTTGAACAGGGCGTACCATCTTGGAAAACCTTTTTGCAAACAGAAAGTTTTGATGTTGCACTGGATGCCGTTTGACAGAGTTATCGTTTTTTGCCTGTGGGTTTTGTAGTACTCGCGAATATCGTTCATGTGCCATGCGGCCTTCCTGTTTTTGAGTGCCCGTGCCGCGCATTCCATGGGGTCTTTGGTTTTTCCTTGAGGGTGGCGGTAAATTAGGGAACGGGAGAACAACAGCTTGCCAAGATCATCGAGCTGTCGCAGTATTTCGGCGAGCCCATCGATCTTGTCAGGATTGTTTGTCAGCCAATCTAAAAGCCAGGTCACCTTTCTGATCGGGCAGCCGACGTTTGCCAAGCTGTTCATCACTATTTTAGGCACTATCCAACTTTCTTCGTTTTGCATGTAGAGTCCTCCTTTAGTTAAGAATGCAGTTTGTTTTTTCTTAATGGTTGGTTTTATCAGTTGGTTTATCACGTTTTTTCCTCCCTATTAGGATCCTGTTGGGACAAGGAGGTGGTTTCGTGTGCGAATGTTGTCAGTTTGATTTTCAAACACATTGTCAATCGTTTCTACACCTTTGTTCGTTTGATTTTCGGAATTTTTTGTTTTGCGAGGCTGTTTTTTTGCCATGCCCAAACTGCCGTGCGTTAGGGGCTAATCCGTTCGGGATTTCAAATTGGTCTCCAACGGCCATGATGTTCGCCTCTCTTTTTGGTTGATTTTGTGGTAGGGCAACGGGAGTTTGTTGTCGCATGCGTCATTCTCTTTAAACATCGTATATTAAAAGCCACAATGCGAGAAGTCGCTGCAGATGTGGAGACGCGTGTTTTCTTATCCAGTTGTGGTTTTTGAAGAAACAATTGAATTCTTTCTCGGCAGGTTTGGCATTCCCTAACAGGTCGCACAGGTCGTTATCGCATCTAAATATTTTATGCAGTTTTTGGAGGGTTGCCGAAGCAGTCAACACGGTGATTTCAGAGTGGTCGTCGAAAACGATGAAGCACTCTTGCCTGCGGTCTGTTGCCAAGTACTTGGAGGGGTCGTTGATGGCCAGTATAAGATTGTAGGTTTTTTCGCGGTATCGGATCGTTTTTAGCGGGTTGCGAGTGAGGTACTTTTGTTGAAGTGGACGTTCATCTCTTTCCTCGTTTACTGGCGCGGGTTTTCCGTTGGTTTCGTTGGTTGTAATGTTTATTTTTAAGCCAGGTCTAATCAGGTATGTGCGGGAGTTGTTGACGTTTGCGATGCGATAGAGCCAATTTTTTGAGGTGCGAACTGAGAGTTGACACCAGTCAGTGCACATCAATATGTCTCCGACGCAGTTCACGGCATGACCCATCAAGGCAAAGTCTCCGAACACATGGAAGGTCAAAACGTTTCCTTCTCTGGAGAGCACGGGCTGGTTTCCACAGGAGTACGTTATGCAACGGCCTGTAACTTTTACTTTCTCAAGAATGATGTTCCAACTTTTCATTTGAATTTCTTTACCGCTCCAAAACGCGCGAGTAATCTTGTTCATAATTGTCACCTCGTTTTATGCATTAATTATTTTTTCTCCATTGCTTGGCAAACGTGTCAGATCAAACGATCTTGATATCGTTTCTGCATGCGCCACAGTTGCGAAGCGGTTGGAAAAGTGATTGATTTTGATCAATCGAGTTTCTCCCTTAGGCCAGTGCGCATATTGGTGGTGGAAGACCAGTTTTCACGGCTTTTAACAGGAGTTTCCATTGCGTATCCCTGCGACCAAGTGTTCTGCCGTTGTACACCATGAATACTGCGTTGTGGACGTACTCGTCGAGTTTATTTGAAAGGTTAGCTATTAATGCTTCAGAATTCATAGGCGTGTAGTAGACGAGTTGAATAACGTCCTTTCTGAATCTTACGGTTACTATGGAGAACAGTTGGGGCTGTGCTAGATCATAGGGCACCCCATCTTTTATGGATGCAATTGATGCCGTTAACCCGTTTTGCAGGCGGAATTTCTTCTCAAAAAGCTTCATGGTTTTCCCCCTTGTGTGATCTTGTTGTGGAACATTCGTTTTTTGTGTTGTTGACAATGGCGTTGAGTTTCATGGTTTTTTGGATGCTTTGAGTTCGTCTTTCAGGGCGAAGGTAGTTGGCGAACCCCTTTTGTTCACTTGTTCTCCACATTTGCGAACAGTACTAGTCTTGTAGTAAAGCGTTTATTTCGACTGGTACGCCGTTTAGCAGTGCGCATTTGATTTGGGTTGCCATGTCTTCGTAGGCAGCGTACAATGTTTTGTGGTAGGCAACGAAGTTGACGCGGTTGACTTCGGACACGAGGTTACACTTCAAGTCAAAGATTACTTCTTCGGGTGTTGTTAACGGCTTTTCGCTTGTCCACAGGTAAACTAGATAAGCCTTTTCGTGTTGTAGTTTGACTTCGACGAGGTAACAGTTTTTGATTGTTGAGCCCCAACGAATTCGTGCTCGGTCAACAAGCACCTTGATTAAGCGATTTGCTTGTGGCGTTGTGCATTCACTAGTGTACAGGCACGCGTCAAGGCCGTTTTGCAACACGAAATGAAGTGGTTTCATGGCGTTTCCTCAGTTTGTTGATAGACGAGAATGTAGGTTTCAGGAGTTATTCCTTTTTGAAGTGCTTTAGATATTAGTTTTCCCTCAGCGTCTCCGGCGTTGTAGAACCGTTCTTCGTAGCATATAGCATAGTACTCTTCTCCTCGTATCACATTAAATGGATCCTCTGTTGTCAAATCGCGATCTTGGAAGCTGACAAGGTGAAAATGCTTTCCATCCACCGTCACTGTCATGACCCAATGTTTTCTGCGCTCGTTTTTAGAGATGCAGGAAAGAGAAGCAAATCTGCCCTCGCGGCTGCAGCAAGGTGCTTCAGGGTACGGGTTCAAGCAGAGCTCTGCAACGTCTTTCACTGTTGGGTCGTCGAGACGGTGCACAATCGCTTCTATTTGCTTGATTTTCGTGCGTTTCAAGGTTTCACTGGCTCCCAGCTTGTTGCCACTAACACGCAGATCGTCGGCTGGACTCCAGTTAGAACTGCTGTTTCTAAAGCTTGCCGCGCAACGTTGTTTGACTCGTAGGCTTTTCCAGAGTACACTAGGCAATTGGCAAATCGGACGGCAGGTTCGAAATGTTTTGTCAAGACTGCTTTAACTGCTTCTGCTCCAGAACCCAAGAACAGTCTTTTGGTTTCTCCTTTTTCTAGATACTGGTACAGGCAGTCTCCCGAGAACACTAGTCCAACAGAGTCTCCTTTAACATTTATTTTCGCAACGTGGCTGTTGGCGTAGCACGTGACCTGTTTTGGCCAGTGTTCTTTTCTTCCGTTGCTGTCGTTGATGCGTAAAACCTCTGCGGTTAAACCGTTTGGCAACTTGAATTTTGTCACGAACATTCCTCCTTCTACCTAATTGCTGTTTCTTTTGACTGCTCATTATTTACAATTAGCCTCGCAACCTCAGGCGTAACCCTATGTTTTACTGCGTATGTGAAAATTCGCCGATCTAGAGAACCTTTAACAGTGCGAACGTTGAGATAAGCTCTATTCTGGTATATAACGTAGTTGGTCCAATTGAACAGGTCTTCAGTTTCAAGCTTTGAAATATCTCGTACCTCTTTCAGATCAGTAGGGTACCCTATGAGAAGCTGAATGCAACTACCACTTATTGAAACTTCTAACATACACCAACGCCAAGATGCTTTGCTTTTCAGCTTGCGAACATCGTCTTTGGAGAGTTCTGTCTTCAATTGTTGAGTACACATCTCGAGCGCCCGTCGAGTTTTCGGATCTTTGCAGGGATAATATTTTGCGACAAGCCTATTTTTGAGTTTTACGTTTACTGCTTTTTGTTTGTCCAAAATCATTTTGTAACGACCTCAAGTTTTGGTTCTTTTTTAGGGTTCTATCTTAGAATATTCCTTCATTGTCGTCTAGCATGTGAGCCACAGTCTGGTCGAATCCTGAACCGTGGCAGCTTTTGCACACTTGCATTTTTTCGTCGTGTCCTGTGCTTTCACAAGCTTTGCAGCCTCTAAGCCGGAAATAGCGCTCCAAAAACCGCGCATAACATGGGTTGCAGGCAACCGCGCCTTTTGGTCTCCTCCATTTTAGGAAAACCTTCAGCTGTTGTAGGGTTATTGTTCTGTCTTTAGCCAGTTTTTCCAACACAGTTTCCACTTCCACATTTCGGTATTGGTTGGGAAAGAGTTGGTTTAGCCTGTTGTACATTTCAGTTAGGCATTCAACTTCTTTTGGAGTGAGCACCAGTGCCCCTTCTATGGCTCGTACCATTTTTTAAGCTTCCTAGTTTTACCTCTCTTTCATTGTATCGCTTCTGAGACGCCGTAGAAGCCGAGTCCCCTTCCTGATTCCTCCTCGGTTGCGTCTCGCAGCACGCATTTCTTGTTTTTTTGGGTTCTGCACCAAGCACAGTGCAGGATCGCGACTGCCTCTCGGTACAGGTTTGGAACCTCTTCCTCTGGCGTGGCTGTGCTAAATATCTGGCTTCGTATGCGTGTCAACTCGTTTGTTTCTGTTTTCGTCAGTTCTTTGCTCCAGTAAAGTTCGAAGTTGTCAACGCAATTTGGATCCCAATACTCAATTTCTTTATTTTTCGTAGTCTGTTTTGGGGTCAAGTTGCTTTTTCCTCGGTTGTTTGTGTTAAAAGTCCTCATTCGAGGATGGGCAAGTGGCGCGATTTCAAGGGGAAAGTTCTTAACTAGTGCCTTGAGGATTTCAGGATACATTTGCGGACATGCCCGTACCTTTCTTCTGTTTACATACAACGTCATGCCATGTGGGTGCATGTTTTATTCCCCCTCTAAACCCTTGGCCAGGAGAGCCGCGAGGCCTGGCTTCATTTTTCGGATGATAGCCTTGCATAGGATGAGGTGGGACTGCAGGGGGTAGGGGTACAAGGCGTTGTTGTAAATGATCAGGTTGGTCTGCGTGATCAGGCTATACGCGATGTTGGTTTTCAGCTGTTTGATTAGCTCTTGGTCGGTGTGGCTGGTCGCTAGGTAGATTAGGTACACATCTTCGCCTTTCACTCTCACCTTCACCACTTTTGTCTCCTGGGGCTTGATGATGGGTCCCTCGCCACGGTTGGCGCATGCCTTCAACAGGCGTCTCGTTGCGGCACCGCCCGACGGGTACAGGGTTGCCTCTAAGCCGTTGTTGGTTCGGAAGATTACCGATCTTCGCATGGTCTTTCCTCCTGTTTTGCTTCAGATTGTAGGAGTGCAGTGATGTTTGGTGCTAGTTCGTTGACCAGTTTCGCTTTTTTCATACAATCACCTTTCTGTCAGCAGTATTTCCACATTTGGATTTTTGTTTGCTGCTATCGCGTGAAGAATTATGCCTCCAGTGCGGCCTGCCCACTCGTGGACATATCCGTTGCACACAATCGAGAATACGCTCTCGTATAATCCGTCAAGGAGTTTCAGTTTATACAAGCGAACAATATTTTCAGGCATTCGGCCCTCTAAACAGATTACGTATGCGACGCAGTTGTCGATTGTGAATTTGACCGCGTAATATTTTTTCAGTTCTTCATGTAGCCGTTTATGTTTCCAGTCCAGCAGGTGCCACTGCGCGAATATTTTAACCTGTTCCGCAAGTTTCGGGCAGTCGAGTCGATATATCGTTGCTACACCCGCTCGTGTTTCGAAATTGAATCCTTCATCTTCGCTTTTTTCTCGTATTTCAACGGTTTCTTTGTTCATTCCTTTTTACCTCCCTGTTTCAGCAATACAATTGGAGTGCCCAGTTGCGCTCTAGGCATGCTTTGACAACACGGGTAGCTGAAGGATCCTCAAGTCCAACTATTGATGCTGAAAGGCCGTTTTGCATTTTGAAGGTTACTGGCTTTTTGTCCATGCTCTCATCCTCTTACGATATGAGTGTTGCCACGCAGGGTTTCACCTTTTGGATTATGGCGTCTGCTAAGGTGCCGCTGGCCGCATCGTCAGGATAGTATACCGCGTTGTTATAGATCATGAAGGCCAACGTGAACCATCTGAGGTTTGCGGCATCCAATTCATGTTTTAGTCTAAGAATGGCGTGTTTGGGTGCAGTGACAGCTTGCCAGTAGAAGAGGTAGATGCTTTCGCTCTCTATCTTCACTTCCACAGCGAACAGCGACGGGCGGAATTCGACGGATGAAACTTGCAGTTTGGAGCATATTCGCCTGATGCGAGTTTTTAGCAGCCGATCAACCGTTGAGCTTTTGATCGGGTGCAAGATGGCAACCAAACCGTTTTGCAGTTTGAACTTTATCTCTTCTTCACTCATGTTTTTGCCTCCGAATTTTTCTCTTCCTTGTCCCATGGTCGGTTTCCGAATTGCTCTAGAAAGTTAACGACTCCTTCTGGAAGCGGCTCATACAACCAGGCACTTCCATAGTTGTATCCGCAGTGGGGACACCTTTGAAAGTCCGGTATCTTCATCAGGTCGTCGTACGAGTGACCGACGCCCAGCAGTTCGCACGCCCAAGGAAGCAACTTGTTTTGATGGGCACAGCCCGCTCGCATATCGTTGAGGTGCCACCGTTTCCAAACGTCCAGCAGACGTTCTAGTTCTTCTCGGCTTACAAACAGATTGTCGAATTCGGCGTTTCGAAGGTGTCTTCTTATCGTCGCAGCTATCTGTCCGCTCTCCAAGATTGAATGGCTTGTCCCCACTTGGCCCGTGATGCGCAAACTTTCCCCAACCGTAGCATTTCGGAGGTGCACATCGCGTTTAATGATTGCCTCTTTTTTGATTTCGATTGTTATCTCTATTTGCGCACGCGCCCGGCGGTAGTATATTCCAGGTTTGATCGATCCAATTACCACGGTTTTCTTGCGGTTCATAACGCATCACCTTCTCTTGTCGATTTGTTTCTGACGTCCTCCCACCGCTAAAGCGTGTGGGGTTCCCTCACGGGTTTAAAGAATTTGCCTCATCAGACGAAAGCCACATATGGCCGTTCCATCTGACTACTACTGGGCCTGCCAGTTTGCCCACTACCCCTATCCTGCGAATTGGGGATACGTTTCCGCCGATGTTGAATGCTCCGCCGCAGTCGGCGTTGTACTGCCCGCCCAGTTTACACCTGAACAGGCCCCTGTGAACCCTGCCGCCCCTGTGCGCAACGCGGCAGGCCACACACGTTCGCGACGTGTTTCTCTCGCTTCCGATCCTGAACGGCACTCCTGCGAGTCTACACTTGTAGCCTAGCTGTGAAAGCATCAGCCGGTACATCCACTGGTGCAGTTTCTGGTTTGCCTTCCTGCCCCGTTTTTGGTCAAGTATGCCCGTTAGGTCTCCGGCGACTATGCCCTTTTTCTCCCGCACCGCCTTTTCCACGAGGGTTTTGGTTAACGCGTGTATTGCGTGCCTTGCTTGTCCAGTGAGCCCGCGGTTCAGCTCTTTCTTGGTCTTCGACGTTCTTTCACCGTGCGTGGCGAGAACCGCCTGCAGATATCCGTTCTCCTTCTCGCGGTACCTGAGCGTTGCGCTCACGGCCCCACCCTTGTATATTTCGGAGTTCTGGCCGTTCCACGTTGCGGCCAGGTTGATGATGCCGGGATCCACGCCTATCTCTCCGTCCGTTTCCGTCAGTTCTGGCTCTTCGACCTCGGAAACGACTGAGGCAAACCACACCCCGTTCCGCGGGTACAGCTCCAGGTACTTGGTTTCTCCGTCGTGCCGCCTGCCGTACGTCTTGAGGGTTAACCACCGCAGGCCCTTTTCCTGCCTATACGTTTCTGAGAGCGTCAGCTTCAGCGCGTCGTCCTCGCACTTTATCTGCTGAGCTTTGTAGGGCACTATCCACGCCGTCTTTGGCCTGTGGTAGCCTGGGATCCTCGCCCTCGGATCCTTCTTCCTCAGTTTTATGTAGGAGCGCAGTGCCCCGTCGACTTTCTGCAGTACGGCCTGCGCGGTCTGGCTGGGCAGTAGGCGGTATAGCGGGTCTTCCTTCAGCCTGTTGCACAGTTCAGCGTAAAACGCGAATTTTCCCTCTTTCAGCCTTTCTTTCTCCAGGTGTACGGCCTTGTTCCACAATCCGTTCGTTATTTTGGCCAGTTCTTCCAGCGTCTTGTAGTCGCCCTCGACGAGAACAACGTCTGTCAACTTCATTTTAACCACCTTCTATATGTTCGGTTAGTTATTTAAGCCATTCCTCCCACGGCTAAAGCCAGTGGGCATTCTGGCTAACTTTTGGTAAAACAGCTATTCTTCATCTAAAGGCCTCCAAGGAGACCGCTTCCCTTTAGGGAGGGGAGGAATTGGAGTGTCTCTTGTCTGCAGAAGATTCTTATATTCATTATGTCGTTTCGAATGCCTTCAATTATCTTTTCCAGGTACATTACTCCTCCTTTATCTTTTTAATCGTGCTTATCAGTCCAGATCCGACGAAATTTTTGATCGCCTTCGCTTCTTGCCTTAGCGTTTTTAGGTTGACTGCTTTTCGTTCATCAAATTCGCAATCAACTCCTCGCGTTTGGAACTCAACGCTCGACCGCCCCTCTTTAAGTTTCGGTTCATAGGAGTAGTAGCGGGCATTGTTTTCCCATTCGGCGTGACCGTCAAGAATCCGTCGCTCAACAGCGACCATGATTTGAAGGTTTTTCCGTTCGTCTTTTTGCATCATTTCGGCAACGGCGTCGCCTCCGACCAGCGCCTTCAGCTCGGGCCAGCCAAACGTGATTATGAACTGGAGACTGCGCCTTCCAGTTCGAATGTCAACCCACGTTCGGATCTCAGAGTGTACAGCCTTGAATTGCATTGTGCCTGGGCCCGCTGTTACCTCGACCGCGTAAACATCGTTGTCGTTCGGATATTCAATTTCCAGAATGTTTAGGATGACTGCGGCGGCATCAACGTTTTTCGGGTTTATGTCGGGGTTTTTGTACCGATTCTCGTCGAACCACATCTTCCTCGTTCCGCGCGCGACGGGGACCAAATACTTGTTTACAACAGACATGGCCTTGTTCGCGTCAAAACTGCCGGCTTTGATCTTTTGTACAAAACTTTTATGCCATGCGACGAGCCATTTCTGTGTTTGTTCGTTGCTTTCAAGGATTGCGATTGTTTCCATGGTGTCCCAATTCTCGCAATCATCCATCTTCTTCGTTAAGCTTTTAAGTTTGTCAACCATATCTTCAAATTTCATGTGTTCAACCTCCTTTTTTCTTCGACAATTAGTTTACCCTGGTTTTATCAGTTAGCAAGACGTAGATTTCCGGCGAAACCCTTGCCTTGATGCTACTGGCGATGAGCTTTCCATCGGTTTCAGCCCAATGACACACATGCCCCCTGTATACTAGGCACAATACGTTCCTCAGCAGCGCACCCATTCCGTTCTGGTGTACTAGATCCCCCTTATATAGGTTAAAGTTTTGGTTAGGCTCATTTGGATGTTCATCTGTTTTAGCCTATATTTTTTGGGGGGATAGAAAGGGGTTATCGCGTTTCAACTAGCAGGGCGGCTATTTCAATCGGTGTTTTTTCGGCGATGGCGGTCATGGCTGCCCGATAACACCTTTTCTCGAGATCATTCCATTGTCCCTCCTTTAGGTACTGGATACGTTGAGGTTTGATCCGCTTCAGTACGCCAACATTTTTGGTGGCGTTGTCTTCCAAGGAAATAATCTGTCCCAACTCGAGGTCGAGCCTTACCTGCGTTTTGGCGTAATTGAACGTTGCGAACCAGCAGTACCGTTTACCGTCAGATTTGAGTATGCATTTCAATCCGTTGGCCAAAATTAACCTTTTTTGTTTGCCTTTCTGAAACAGTTCGTGGAGTTTGACAATGCGGTTTTCTATCTTTCTGCGTTCTAGCGTTCGCGTGGCGCATACAATGGGATCTTTCTGTTTTCCCTGAGGGTGGCGAAAAGATAAAACGTGGCTGAATCTGTTAATTCCGGTTTCATCAAGCTGTCGCAGTATTCCAGCCAGCTCTTCAGTTTTGTCGGGGTTTTTCGCCAGCCAGTTGAACACCCAGCCCAGGCGGTTTATGGGAATGTCAGTAGCAGTCAACCCTTCTGCCAAGATTTTTGGAACAATTATATTTTCTTTGTTTTGTGACGTGCGTTTTTCCTCCTTTTTATGCTTCCTCTTGTTCTTCAGATTGTAGGAGTGCAGTGATGTTTGGTGCTAGCTCTTGTATATTGCATTGTTCTTTTTAGGAGCCAGGCGTTTCAGCGTTATTTGCAACTCATTGTCAAGTTGAATTGTAACTCTTCTCAAATTCATCAATTCATCCCTCAAAACAGGTTTATTCAAGAGTTTGTGACGGCGACGATTCCGGGGCTCGTTTTTTGACCAAGTGTAGTTAGAATTATCTGTCCTGAATGTTCTGCCCAGAAATACGCTGTGCCGTCGTAGACCACGAGGAGGACGCGGCTGTAGAGTTCACTTCGGTTTGGCATGATCCAGCGTTTCAGTTCTTCGCGGCTTAGCCAGCTGGCATCGTTGAGTACTAAATATACGGTTGTGCCGTCGACGGGTACTTCGATGAGCCAGTAGTCGCTTAACTTTTTGCTTATGACTGGCGTTAGCTCATGCAGGCCGCGCCTCACTTTTCTGCAAGCTTTAGCAATGGCGGGAGCAGTTTTAAGGTTGTGCAGTTTTGCTTTTAAACCATTCCACAGAACGATTTCCTCTTTCTCATCCAAAGTGTTTTCCATAAGTTTTGTCTCCACTATTTTTTTCCGCTGGTTGTATGAAGGTTTTAACGTACGCATCTTAGCATCTGGCTACATATGTGGATGTTCCACTGCTTTTTTTGTGCAAAATTGATCTGTAACGAACGGTTTTGGCCTGTTGGCAGTTGCAGCAAGCGTTTTTGAGAAAGAAAAATTTCCGCTCCGTGGTAGCTCCAAGTGTACGTCCGAAGTTTTCCCGTGGCGTTAAGTGTTTCTGCAGGTTTGCCGCAGTGCTGGGTGAGCCAGCACACTGCTTCGCAATCGTTTTGTTCAAGCACTAACGG
>Ga0315282_10007357_pt1 | contig 18108 bp, 21 predicted proteins | sample YL17G07_20_MG_FD_203693 | JGI IMG/M metagenome (GOLD analysis project Ga0315282, IMG submission 203693) | Sediment microbial communities from Yellowstone Lake, YNP, Wyoming, USA - YL17G07_20 | ecosystem: Environmental > Aquatic > Freshwater > Lake > Sediment | place: USA: Wyoming | collected...
AAGAAAGAATGCGAAGTCCCTTTTAAACCCAGAGATGACCGTCCGATATACTGCAAGGATTGCTATTCAAAGCGCAAGAGCGAAGGTCGTTAAAAGAAGAGATTTTGGAGGTTTTCCCTAGCCCTGATTGATTAAGTCGATCAGGGCTATTCGTATGTCCTAAAAGCAGCATAGGGAGAATTGAACTATGGCAAACTTTTCTTTTGATATTATATCTGAAGTGGACCTGCAGGAAATGGATAACGCGGTAAATCAGGCGAATAAAGAGTTGGCCCAGCGGTATGACTTTAAGGATAGCAAGGCTTCTATCGCCTATGATCGCAAAGAAAAGAAAATCACTTTGGTCGCGGATGACAGTTACAAATTGCGCGCTCTTATCGATATTTTGGCTACCCGTATGGCAAAAAGGCACATTTCTCTTAAATCCCTTAAATTTAATGACCCGGAAAAGGCATTTGGGGGGTATCTTCGCCAAATAGTGGAAATATGTATGGGCATTGATAAGGAAAAGGCAAAAGAGCTGACAGGGATTATAAAAGGGCTTAAGGTTAAAGTGCAAACTCAAATCGAAGGGGAGAAAATCAAGGTCAGCTCGCCGAAGAAAGATGAATTGCAGGTGGTTATCGCGCATTTAAAGGGACTGGACTTTTCTATACCGCTTATTTTTTGTAATTATCGTTAAGCCAGTAAGGCAATGGTTTGGCTTTCCATATAGCCAAAGCCATAAGCCGGCAAATTAAGCTCCCTTTTAAAAAGGCATAATAACACAGTGGAGAACATTTGCCCGGTCTTGAGTAAAAGGAGAAGGGATGAGAAAGATCGATTGCTTAAAATGCAGGGAGAAAAAATCTTGTTGTGATTTTGGAGCATGGGTAGATTTGGAAGAAGCTAAAAAAATATTATCTCTTGGATTAAAAGGGGATTTTTATCATCTTGAGAAGGATAAAGATTTTCCTTCCGGATATAGAGTTGGAACGAGCTATGTAGATAACCTCTGTTCTTTCCTTACCCCGGAAGGGCTGTGTTCTATCCATAAAGTTGATTATAATTTAAAGCCGGCTCACTGTAGAGAATTTCCGTATGAAAACGGGAAATTATCGCCGTTTGCAGACTTATTATGCTCGCGGGTTAAATCAAAAAGAAAGATAAAGAAAAGAGTCAACTCGCCTTAAACCCCTACCTTTGGAATGAGGATAAATAAGGACACGGGAGATTATTATGAATATTTTTGTGGGTAATTTGTCGTTTGACTCCGTTGAGGCGGATGTAAAGAAACTCTTTGAAGGTTTTGGGAATGTCGCCTCCGTAGTGATCGTGAGGCGGAAGGAGAAAAAGACGCCTAAGTCAAGAGGGTTTGGTTTTGTGGAGATGCCTGATGAGCAGCAGGCGCTGGCTGCGATAGCCGCCTTGAACGGCAAGGAATTCATGGGCCGTGTTCTTAATGTCGACCCGGCGCGTCCTAAAGGCCAGAAGGCCATGGTTTGGCCTCCTATAGCCAAAGCCAAAACAGAAGCTCAAGCGGCAAGTGAGTTAAAGGAGAAGAGGCAGCCGAAGCCGGGGGCATATAAAGGTGGCAGGCGCACGCATAGTTATATGAAACGGCGAGGGTTAGCTGGAATGCAGGAAGAGGCGAAGCCGCGGCAAAGGAGCCAAGACAATCCGATGCGCTGGCGTAAAAGGCAAGATCAGCCAAAGCCTTGGCAGAGAAGCTCTGATGAGCACAAGCCTTGGAAGAAGACTGAGGAAGGGGTTCGGCCTTGGAAGAAAACTGAGGGTGAGTTAAGGCCCTGGAAGAAAGCCGAAGGCGAGTCTAAGCCGTGGAAGAAACCCTCCGGAGGCCCTAAGCCTTGGAGCAAAAGCAGTGAGCGTCCGCAGAAATCCAGGTTTAATCCCTCGACTTCGTCCTTCGATAAACTCAGGACTAACCCTGAGCGAGTGAAACGAGTCGAAGGGTCGCTCGGGATGGTTCGAGGGAATGGTGAGCGCAGTCGAACCAAAGGCCGGAAAAAACCGGGCGGCTATAAAAGATGAACCCCGCACCTTCTAAAAATTCAGAAAATAACAAAAATAGATTTTATGAAGGTGGGGAGATAAATCTTAAATGTAAAGAAGGTGCGGGGTGAAGTTAAAATTATGGGAAGATTAATTTAATGGTCGGGCTCAAGAAGGAAAAGTCGCTGCAGGAGATGATGGCGCGCTTGGGCGTGCGCGAAGAGGATATTGTCGAGAGATTCATCCGCGCGCAGGGGCCCGGGGGCCAGAATGTCAATAAAGTTTCCACCTGCGTGCACCTGCGTCATCTCCTTACGGGCATTGAAGTCAAATGCCAACAGGAGCGCTCCCAGGCTCAGAATCGGTATCGCGCCCGGCAGATCCTGCTCAAGAAGATTGAGTGTGCGATCCTGGGAAAACTCTCTGAAGAGCAAAAGCGTATCGCGAAGATCCGCCGGCAGAAACGCAGAAGGTCTCGCCGGGCAAAATTAAAGATCCTGGAATCAAAGCGGCGCCATGGCGCAAAGAAACTCCTTCGGGGTAGCGTGCGGGAAACCGAGGTCAGTATTCCGTGATCGCCATATCTAAACTTTCCAAGAGTTACGGCAAAAAGACCCTTTTCGAAAATATCTCCCTGAATATCAATGCCGGAGAAAAAATAGGGTTACTCGGCCCTAACGGAACGGGTAAAACTACGCTCTTCGCCATGATTTTAGGAGAGACTGAGCCGTCTGTCGGGGAAATTAGGATAAATAAGAATATCCGCATTGGATATCTCCCCCAGGAAGCTGGTTTTCATTCGCAGCGTACGGTGCTGGAAGAACTTTTAGAGGGCGATGCCGAGATTAACCGCCTGAATAAAGAAAAGGATGATCTAGAGAAACAGGGCAGCGCTGACAGCATGCGCTACGGCGATATCCTGGAGCGGCTGGAAACATTAGGGTATTTTCAGCTGGAGCATAAAGCAAAAAAGATACTCAGCGGCCTGGAATTCAAGGAAAAGGATTTTTACCGCCCGGTAAAACAGTTCAGCGGCGGATGGCAGATGCGCGTTTTGCTGGCAAAATTACTCACCTGCCCTTACGATGTTTTATTACTGGATGAGCCTACCAATTATCTTGATTTAAACGCCGCGGTGTGGCTTAAGGACTATTTAAGGGATTTTAAAGGCACCTTTATCATGATCTCGCACGATAAAGCATTCCTGACCGAAGTTACGAACTATACCTTGATTTTAGAGAACGGTTCGGTTTTTAAGGTCAAAGGCAACTACGAGCATTACGAGCAAATAAAAGAGGAAAGGCGTAAATTCCTGGTTAAGCAGTTTAAGGAGCAGGAAAAGAAAAAAGAGCAGCTAGAGAGGTTTGTGTCGCGTTTCCACGCCCAGCCCAATAAAGCCGCAGCAGTGCGCGCCAAGAGAACGGCCTTAGAAAGGTTGGAGCAAGGCTCGGTTGAGCTTTTGCCTGACCCGGCCGCAAGTATCGGCGATTTTCGTTTCCCGGGCACTAGCGCAAGCGGTCATAAAATAATCACTCTGGAGGGAATATCCAAATCATACGGCGATATAACGGTCTATCAGGATTTTGATTTTGAAGTATACCGCAGAGAAAAAGCGGTTTTAGTCGGAGAGAACGGAGCCGGAAAGTCGACGCTGCTTAAGATTATGGCCGGGGTAGTGGATATCGATAAGGGAAGGCGTATTGTCGGCCACAACGTTGATATAGGCTATTTTTCGCAGGCCCGGATGGATGTTTTGAATCCCGAGAATACGGTTTTAGCAGAGGCTTATTCTGCTGTCCCCGGATATATGGCCGAGACGGCCGTGCGCACGATCCTGGGAGCGTTTTTATTCACCGGAGATGATGCCGAGAAAAAAGTCAAGGTCCTCTCCGGAGGCGAGAAGAGCCGGCTGATCTTGGCCAAGTTGCTCATTAATCCGCCGAATTTCCTACTTTTAGATGAGCCGACCACGCATCTGGATGTGGATGCCGTGGATGCGCTTACCGACGCTTTAATGCAGTACGAAGGCACAATAGTTTTTATCAGCCACGATATCTATTTTGTGCGCTGCGTTGCCAACGTAGTTTTTGATGTTCAATCCGGCAAAGTGAAGAAGATCCCCGGAGATTTTGATTATTATCTGGAAAAGAAGGCAAAAGGGGAATTATCATCCGCAGAGCCCTGTCGGGCTGTGCGTAAAGAGCGGGCGGAACCGAAAAAAGAAGATGCGCAGAAATTGCGCCTTAAAGAAGAGGAGAAAAGGCGCCTTGAGGAGGAGAAGAGACGTAAAGCCTACAATGCCGCGACCGGAGAAAAGATTACCAAGTTAAAAATGAAAAAAGAGAACCTTCGTCTTGAAATGTACGCTAAGTCGCGCGCCCTCTCGGATCCGCGCATCTACCGGCGGCGCGATGAGGAGACAGCCAAGGAATACGGCAGGCGCATTAAAGAGATAGGGAAATTAATGGCACAGATCGATGAAGAGATAAAAACATTGAAGTCCGCTATGTTATGAAAATCCTATGTTTTGGTATCTCTACATAGCAAAATGCCGGGATGAATCGCTCTACACCGGTATTACCACCGATATCCCCCGCCGCATCAAAGAGCATAATGCCAAAAAGGGAGCATTTTATACCAAGAACAAGCTTCCGGTTGAGCTTGTGTATCAGGAGATTCTACCGAACCAATCCGAGGCCCGTAAGCGCGAAGCCGCGATTAAGCGTCTGACAAGGAAAGAGAAGCTTGAATTGATAGGAACTGCTTAGCGGGTCCTGCCGCGGGCATTTTCTTGCGCTCACGCGCTTCGAAAATGCCCGCGTCACCCGCTAACGACCTGTCCACTCGCAATCTCGCCAGAGGAATTTTTGAAAAAAATTTATTGTTAGATTTCGCCACTTTCTACGTCTATTAGAGGGTTGCTCAAAACTCAGGTTTTTGTAATTTTTAGACCCGCTCACTAAATTGCTTGCAATTTTGGAATTTGTGGTAGAATATATAATGTAAAGGGTTAATAAGGAGGAAGGATGGAGAATAAAAGGTCAAAGGGTGTAACATTTTGGGGTTGGGTTTATATTATTTTTAGCATTATAGGATTATTGGGAGCGATAAACCCACAACAACAAATTAAATTTATTGGAATTGGCATTTTCTTTTTTAGTATTGTATTATGTGCGGCTAATCTAATTTGCGGTATTTTTATTCTTAAATTAAATGAAACCGCAAGGAAAGCAGCAATTCTTCTTGGTATCGTCAGTATACTTTTAAATCCGATATATCTTAAATTGACATTGAATTCTCTAAACAATGAAGACCCATACACAAAAAGAAAACAATGGATTGTTGAGCAAGTTAAGCCAGAGTATCAACAGAAGCAATTAGCAAATTTGGAAAAAACAAAAGAAATGAGTAAAAAATTCCTGCCGATTTTCCTTATTGTTCTCTTTGGTGTTCCTTTGATGATATTCGAGGCGATACCAATTTATTTCTTTACTCGTCCAAAGGTAAAAGAGCAATTTAAGTAATTCACTATCACTCCCGCAGGGCTGGACTTAACCGTTCAGCCATTTTTGTTTGCCACACCTGACACAGAGAGCCCTCCAAAAAAAATATTTTAGTTAGATTTTTCCACCTCCTGCGTCTATTAGAGGGTTGCTCAAAACTCAGGTTTTTGTAATTTTTAGACCCGCTCACTAAATTGCTTACAATCTTGAGATGGGAGTGGTATAATTCAGGGAAAAGGAGGAAGTATACTAAACTATGAATGATAAATTAGCCAGTTTATTGGCAAATATATTTCTTTTGTTAACAATACTTTTAATTTGCTACTTTGTTCCTTTTAACTATCATTTTAAAATTGGTATATTCATTGCTCTTATCCCTACAATAGCGATATGTTTATATTTTTGGCAACCCTTTGAAATGGGAAAAGAAAGATTGAGTTTTTGGATTAAATTTTTACTGTTTGGAATTATCTGGTCATTTGTAGGACTCGTCGTTGCTTCTTTAATATATCGTGTATCTTTATTAAAGTTGTTACAATTTGATTCTTCTGCATGGGGAAAAATTCGTTATTTAGGGATTTTAGGAATGGGACCATTTTTCGCTGTTATATCTGCTGTAAGCATATTACGGATTGCGTTATTGAGAAGGATGAAGAGAAAATAGAGCTTTCACCCGCCCCAAAGTAAAGGAGCAGTTTAAATGAGCCCAGACCGCAAGAAAAAGATTAAGCGGATAATAGCGAGAGAGGGGCTTATTTTTATGGGGGTCTTATTTATATTTATTATTTGTAAGTATCTATTGATGTTCCCCGTTAATAACCCAACACGATGGAGAGAACTTGTAAGCACGATTTTTCTTATTCCTGGCACGGTTTATCTTATTTATGCATTATTCCGTATACTTCAAGCAATATTCTACTTTATACCTTGGGCGATTAGGACATTGAGGGAGAGATGAATAATTTTATTAGAGGTGTTTTAAGTTTTATTTGTGGTGCAGCAGGTGTACTCATTCTATTGGTTGGATTCATGGGCATTGGTAGTGCTTCTGCATACCATACATTATCAGTTTTAGATCATATATTAGCAATTATTTTCACTGTAAGTATAGCAATAGCACTTTTCTTGGCAGCATCTTTTTTAAAAAAAGGGAAAATCTTTTCTATAAAAAAAGAAATAATATCTATTTTTTTAAAGGGTATCTTAATTTATTTAGGTATTGCTATTATTATGGGTCTTGCTTTATTTCTGGCTAAATTTTTTATAAAATAAAATGTGAGCAGTTTAGGTAACGAACACTTGCTCCAAAATCAAGGAGTAGTTTAGATGACCATCTGGGCACTAAAGACATTGAGGGAGGGATAAAGGGGAGAAATGATGGAGAAGAAAAGGTCAGTTGGGGTGATGGTGTTTGGAATACTCGCCTTACTATTTAGTTTTGCATACTTAACTGAAATCTCAATTTTATCCAAAGTTTTAGATACAAAGATAGTTGTTCTTATGGGATTTGGTTTTTTAATTTCTGGCATATTTCTATTGAAGTTAAAAAATTGGGCACGTATTCTCTTTTTGTTTACGGCTGGAGCACAATCACTCGTGTATATATGGTGGAATTTTACTGTGAAGAGAGATTTTCTTGAGCATCTTGTTTTGTTATTTGTTGCAATTCTCCTATTTTTGATATTTTATTATTTCTTCACCCGCCCCAAAATAAAGGAGCAGTTCAAGTAACATATCATTCATTCCCACAGGGGCTGGACTTAACCGTTCAGCCCTTTTTATTTGTAAAATAGTTAGTTAGATTTCCCCACTTCCTGCGTCTATTATGGTAGAGAGGGTTGTTTAAGACTCAGCCTTTTGAAAAATAGCAGATAAGCGTTGCTCAAAACAAAAAAATCACCTCCACTAGTTAATTTAGGGCTGATTTTAAGCCAAAATTAGCGAAAAGGCGAACAAGTTGGTTATCTCCCCGACGAGAAAACAAGTGGAGGTGAGATTGAAAGCAGAGAATCAAATTCTCCGACGAGAAAATAGTTTTGAGCAAGGCTCCTATAAGAGTAGGGGGTGGTAAAAATAAAAGAATTAATTCCAGAAGAGGTAATTGAGCGCAGAATCTTCTTAATAAGAGGACAAAAAGTAATGCTTGATAAAGACCTTGCACAACTTTACGGGATACAAACTAAGGTTTTGAATCAGGCTGTTAAAAGAAATATCGACCGTTTTCCGCAAGACTTTATGTTTTCTTTAACCAGAGAAGAGATTAAAAGGATGTCACAATTTGTGACATCCTCTCTCAAACCATAAGGAACTTGCTTATAAATTGAAGGAATTGGAGAGAAAAATTGAGAAACACGATGAAGAAATAAAGGATATCTTTGAAGCAATCCGTCAACTCATGAGCCCACCAGGGGAGTCGAAGAGGATAATCGGGTTTCATAAGTAGCGGGTCCTGTCCCCGCCAAAGGCGGGGCCACCCGCTAACAAAGCGGAAAAACAATTGCAAACCACTTAAAAAGGGGGTAAAATATATGTTACTTTGAACAGAGGGGGTCAGAATTTAGAGAATGTTTTGCCGGCTGATTTTGATAATCAAGAATTGTTTGAAGAAGTGGGGAACGGCCCTAATTCCAAGTAAATGTTTAGTTTATTCAACTTAAGAGAAAATTACAGGTTCTATATCCGGGTTATCATCGGAGCAGTGGTGGTAAGTATTGCTTTTTTCTGGTTGCGAGATATCTTAGCCGGAGAAGAGGGGCGGGTGCGGAAATTTATTTTGCGAGGTAAGCACGCTATTGAGTCAAAGGATATTTTTACTTGTGCAAATATGATTTCGCAATCTTACCGCGATAAATATGGAAACGATCGTTCAAGTCTAATTTATGCTGCCAAAGAATTCTTTAATTATTATAGTAAAGTTTTTATTAATATTGAGAAGATGAATATAAAATTGGATGATACAAAAAAGCAGGCTGATATTGAGATAGCGGCATTGATGATTGGCCAGACCCAACAGAATAGTATGGAAAAGATTTTAGAAGGAGAAAAAGGTAGAGGTAGGATAAAGCTTATCAAGGAAGAAAATAAATGGAAATTAGCTAAGCTTGAGTTTTATGAGCAAATAACAATAATGGGTCAAAATATAATTTAAAGGAAAATTGAGCAAAATGGCGACGGTTCTTGCAAAATTCTCAAGGCAACTTAAAAAACCAGGCATAGGCCTGGTTTTTTAATCCTAAGCGAAGCGAAGGATCTCTCGAAAAGACAGGGGGCCGTTTTTTTAGTACAATGAAAAAGGTTGTTTTTTGGGTTTTGGTAGTGGTGTTGGTTTCGGGTTTAGCAGGGGCAGAAGAAATCAGAGGAGGTGGAGAGATGAAGATAAGCAGTCCGGAATTTGGGCATAATCAGTTTATTCCTCAGAAGTTTACCTGCGAAGGAGAGGATGTTAACCCTACACTCATTATCGAAGATATACCTAAAGAGGCAAAGAGCCTGGCTTTGATTATGGATGACCCGGATGCGCCCATAGGCACCTGGGTCCACTGGGTAGTCTTTGATATCCCGCTAACCAAGCGTATTGAGGAAAACAGCATACCCGGCAAACAGGGGATTAATAATGCAGGCCATAAAAATTACCATGGCCCTTGCCCTCCTTCTGGCACGCACCGTTATTTCTTTAAAGTTTATGCCCTGGATACAATCCTGAATCTAAAGGAGGGTATCTCAAAGGGCGCGTTGGAAAAGGCGATGCAAGGCCATATCCTGGCAAACGCAGAGCTTATCGGGTTGTATAGGAGAAGATAGGTTAAAAATCAGGAGTCCTCGGTGAGGACAAAGCGCAGATTTTGATAATACGGAGTTATTTGAGGAAATAAGCGATATATGGACGTAGGGTCCTTGCGCTTCGCGCAAGGATTTCGCTAAATAAAAGCAGAAGGTGCTCAATTCGCAGACGGCTTCGCCTACAACTTACGTTCGCTTCACCCCGTAAGTTGTCTGCTCATTAACAGGTATAACTAAAAAGGAGGTGGCATGATAGTTTTATTAATTTTTAGTGCGGTAGCAGTGATTGTGGTAATCTGGTTTTTTGCTGCGTATAATTCATTGGTTAATCTGAAGGTGAGGGTCGAGAATGCTTGGTCGCAGATTGATGTTCAATTGAAGAGAAGGCACGATTTGATACCTAATTTGGTTGAGGCAGTAAAGGGCTATTTGGCACATGAAAAGGATACTCTGGAACGGGTAATAAAAGCAAGGACACAGGCAATCGATGCTTCAGGGTTGCAGGATAAAGCCAAGGCTGAGAATTTCCTGACCCAGACATTGCGTTCATTATTTGCAGTAGTAGAGAGATATCCGGATTTAAAGGCGAACCAGAATATTTTAAAGCTCCAGGAAGAATTGACTTCCACAGAAAATAAAATCGCCTTTGCCAGGCAATATTATAATGACGAAGTTAGGCTTTTAAATACTCAGATTCAGGTAGTGCCTTCGAATATCGTGGCAAATCTCTCGGGCTTTCAAAAAAAGGAATTCTTTGAGATAGAAGACACCTCGCAAAAAGAGCCGCCGAAGGTAAAATTCTAAAGAGAAGATGCCTTTTTCCTTTATTGATATAGAAAAGGAAAAAAACCGGGCTATTGCTTTTCTTTTTCTCTTCATTATCCTGGTTTATTTTGTCACTGCCTACCTTTTGCTTATTGTTGCAGAAAACACCTTTTATTTTCAATTTTTTTCCGAAGGGGAAAGACACACATTCCTTTTCCCGCCTTTTAAGCATGTAGCGGTAGCATTTGTAATAGCTTTTTTAGCTGCCTTCCTGCACTGGTCTATCTCAACCAGTAACCTGATTGACAAATTATCTCTGGCAGTAGGCGCTCTCCCGATAGACCCCAAGGATACTTATCATCAATACTTCCAAAATATTATTGACGAAGTTTCAATAGCTATTGGCGGAAGGAAGATTGAGCCGCTGATAATTCATTCTTCAAATATGAATGCGTTTGCTCTGGAGGATTTTGCGGGTCGCGCGGTAATCGGAATAACTGAAGGGCTTTTATCGCGTCTTAATCGGGCACAGATTGAAGCAGTGGTAGGGCATGAGGCCGGACATATTGCAAGCGGAGATTGTATGAATACAACCCTAACATGTGCCTTGGGAGAAATCTACCAAGAGAGCCTTTCGCGTGTCAAAGTGGGTTTGCGCAATAGTAGGGGTAGGGGCAGCCTATTTTTATTTCTAATCTTTATTGTTTTAAGCCTAATGCATTTTTTAAGCACGCTCCTGCGCTGTTTTATCTCCCGAGAGAAAGAATTGCGGGCAGATGCTATTGGGGTGAGGTTGACGCGAGACCCTTTGAGCCTGGCTGAGGCGCTAAAATTAATTACGCGGAATTGGCGGGGCGAGGGAGCGCAGGGAGAGAATTTAGAGTCCATTTTTATTGTAAACCCCCGCTTTAATGAACTGGATGAGCAAGAAGGCGTTATGCCTGATTTGTTCTCTACGCATCCGCCGGTAAGCAAAAGGATAAATATTCTTCTGTCTATGGCACATATGGATGAAAAAACACTCGAAGAGAACCTTAGGAATTTTAAAAGAGTTTCACCCGTAGCAAAGCCTGAATTTATTTCAGCCGATACTATTATGGCAAAGAGATGGCGGATTTTTAAAGAGGGAAAATGGGAAGGGCCGTTTGCTCCGGAAGAATTAAAAAATATAGCCGGTTTACTTCCTACGCAGTGGGTAAGGCTTGAAGGGCAGGAGCAGGTATCGCCTGCGTACGACCAACCTGACTTGAAAATGTTATTTATAAAAACTTCCGAACAGGCAGATGATTTTATCTGTCCTAACTGTAAAGTCGCCTTACAAGAGTACCATTATGAAGGAGCCCCGGTTTTAAAATGTACCTACTGCGCAGGGGCCTTTGTGGAAGAACATAAAGTAAGCACAATATTAATCCGTGAAGATTACGTTCCTTCACAGGAGATTGAGCGGTTAGCTAAGATTATTGCCGATTCAAAAGAAAAAATAATTTATAAAGCAGTTGACCCGAAGTCAGTATGGGTAATTGATTGCCCTAAATGCAAACATAAAATGCACAGGCAATTTTTTGTTTATTCCTATCCTGTGGAGATAGACCGCTGCGTAAGTTGTTCGGGTATTTGGTTTGATAAAGATGAACTAGAGGTTTTGCAGTATATTTACCAACATAAAGAGAGTTTTCTATACGGTGGGAGCAGCTTCTGATATTATTCGGTAAGCCGGCGGATTTTGATAATGCAGATTTATTCGAAGAGATAAAAGATAGTTGGCTTAAATAACAGGAGGGATAAATGATATTCGGTTTAGTGTTTTGGTTAGTGATTATTTACTTTGTGGTAAGATGGCTTTCTTCGAGACAGAAAAGAAACTATGGCTGGTTGCAAAGGGAAGTGCCGCTGTGGGAGCAAAAAAATATTATTAATACAGAACAGGGCAATAGTGTTCTCGGTCTCTATAAACTCAAGAGAATCGAACCGAGAGGAAAAATGGATATGGTCAAGGTCTTAACCCTCATCGGCGCTATATTTATCGGAGTCGGGGTGATCTTTTTTGTCGCTTCTAACTGGCAGAGAATCCCCGCGCATGTTAAGACCGTTCTGATTATGGCGGTAACGATTTTTACTCTCTATCTGGGATATTTCTTTAGTTATGAAAAACAAGGTTTCGCTAATTTGGGAAACAGCCTGTTGCTTTTGGCTTCGCTTTTCTGGGGAGGAACAGTTGCTCTTATCGGCCAGATTTATAATATCCCCCCCTCTCAAAATTGGTTGATTATGCTGATATGGGCTTTTCCCATTGTGCCCATAGCCATCTTTTTTGACAACGAATATGTGCATATTTTAGCTTCGGCTTTGTTCCTGATATGGAATTTTCTCTACACCGTCAATAACAGTGTAGCTAACTACTATTACCCTATCATTATTTTTCTCTTTATGTTACCCACGGCTAAAAAGTTAATCATCAGCCGAAGAATCAACATTATCGGCCTGGTAATCGCCAGTCTTTATTGCTGTTTTTATAAATACGAATGGCTGGCCCTTATGGTAAGCGCGGGTTTATTGGTCTATTATCTCATCCAGAAAGAGGAGTTTGTTTATCTTTATGCAGGGTGCCTTTCCTTTATATTCTGGACGATAACGTTCTTCACGGTCAGGGAAACGCAACCCAATTTCTATTTTCTTATCCCGATGGGGATTATTTTATACCTGACCCATAAAGACAGAGTCAGGGAAAATTTAGTTATGTGCCTTGTAGGTTTATTGATCTGGCTGAATTTATCACTTTATTCGTTTTCTCAGATATTTGGTTATAAATTCAATATAATAAATTTTATAGTCCTGCAGTCATTAGCGGGGATGGTTATTTATATAATAGGGATTATTTCCAAAAATAGAGAATATGCATTTTTTGAAATATATAAAGTATTCGGCTACCTCGTTAGCTTTATTTGTACTTACCTTTTATCCTTCCAGGCAATGTTAGAGCTGGGAGTAGGGGAAAGGGTAAACAATGTATATTTTGCCGGCTGCTTATTATTAATCGCAGTGATGGTGCTCTTGGTTATGGAGGAGACGACAAAAGGCCATTTTAAGAATAAGGCCGCATACCTGGAACTGTCTGCTTTGTTGGCGGCCTTGCTGGGAAACCTTATTTTATTGACCAGCCCATCGCTATTTACCGGCACGCTGGCGGCAAATGCGGTTTTGGTGATTTTTGCGATTATCAATATCTTTTTAGGGGTAGAGCTGAAGGCGTCATCTGTTTTTACCGCGGGCACAGGAATTTTTGCGCTGTTTATTATTACCCGCTACATCGATGTCGGTTGGCGATTAAAAGAGAAGTCATTATTTTTTATAGTGGGCGGCCTGATTATATTATCACTGGGAGTATTTTTAGAAAAACAGAGAAGAAAAGTGATAGAAAGGATGAGGCAAGATGAATAAAAAAATTATTTTATTTTTGGTTATCCTGCTCTGGATTGTCCTGGCACTAGCGATGATTATTTCCAAACAGTCTACCTTTAAGACGGGTAAAGCTGTGGTCCTGGAGACGGTTCCCGTTGACCCGCGGGATTTATTAAGAGGTGATTATGTTGTTTTAAGATACAAAATAAGTACGCTGGATTTGAACCAGATAAAGAGCGAGAAGATGGATTATAGGGCGGGCGAGGCTATTTATGTAAAACTTGAACCAAAAGGTAAGTTTTGGGAACCAACCGCCGTACAGTCCAAGAGGAGTAGTGATAATGGAATCTACATCAGGGGCAAGGTCAGGCATACTTACAGTAAGCAATTAACAGTTATTTACGGTATCGAAAGTTATTTTGTGCCGGAGGGAGAAGGAAAAGAGCTTGAGAGAAACACGCGGGGGAGCAAAAGCTCGGTAAGTGTAGAAGCAATAGTAGATTCTGGTGGGAATGCTTTGATTAAGAAGGTTTATATAGACAAAAATAGGTAGTAAATCAGGGCCGCTTCTAATTAAAGATTTATAACATGGTTAAAACGAAGATAATCTGTACCATAGGTCCGGCAAGCCAGAGCCAGACAGTTTTAAGAAAGATGATGTTTGCCGGTATGGATGTGGTCAGGCTTAATTTTTCCCATGGGACCCATGTCGAACACAAGAGGCGCGTGGATATGGTACGGTTGCTGAACAGGAAATACGCACGGCATTTGAGGATTTTAGAGGATTTAGAGGGCTATAGGATAAGAATTGGCAGATTTAGAGGTAAAAAGGAAATCCCGTTAAAGAAAAGACAGAAACTCCTTTTAAGCAATAGAGATTTACCGGGTGTAACCGATATAATACCTTTTGATTATCAAGGCCCTTTAAGCGATATAAAGGACGATGTCTTCATATACATTGATGACGGAAATATAACACTCAAGGTTAAATCCCGGACAAAAAGATACATTGAGACAGAGGTGGTTGTTCCGGGAGTGCTGAAAGAGCATAAGGGTATAAACATACCGGATATTAATTTGAGATTTAAGGGCGTAACCGATAAGGACAAAAAGGATATTGAATTCGGCATAAAAAATAAAGTAGATTACATTGCCCAGTCATTTGTGAGGGACAGCAAAGACGTCCTCTGTATAAGGGGTTTAATCAAAGACCGGCTGCCTGATTGTAAAATCATAGCCAAGATTGAGAACCGCCAGGGCATAAGAAATATTGATGAGATAATCGGGGTTTCAGACGGCATTATGGTTGCGCGGGGAGATATAGGCGTGTCCTTGCCTATCTATGAGATAGCCGTAATACAGAAGATGATTATAAAAAAATGTAATCAGAAGAAAAAATTTGTCATTACTGCGACTCAGATGCTTGAAAGTATGACCGAGAATTTAAGGCCTACGCGCGCAGAGGTTACGGATATTTCCAATGCAATACTGGATGGCTCAGATTTTTTGATGCTTTCTGCTGAGACCGCGGTAGGAAAGTATCCGGTTGAGGCAGTAAAGATGATGAATCAGATTATCAAATTTACAGAAGCCCACATTAAAGATGTCTTAGAGGCATAGAGGATGACACTTACAAGGCAGTTGATGGTAGAGCTTGCCTAATATTATCTTTGACAAAGGCGAATTAGGTGGTATACTAAAAAGCAAAGAAACCATCTAAAGATTAGAAAATCGAGAGCCGTAAAGGGTAGACTACTAACCTTTACGGCTTTTTGTTTTACGCTTGGCTAAAGGCTAAGCCGTTATTTGCATGATTAACGTGCGCTAAAAGGAGCAGCTATCAAAAAAGTAAAGACTTCATACAAAGGCAGGAAATGTAAATTTCCTCATTGCAAGCACATTTTGAGTATCTACAATCACGAAGCGTATTGCCATATTCATCTTGGCCAGATTATTCAGGAGCATAAGCCAAGGGTTTCTAAATCGCGATGACGCATAAGACGACGAATACAAACAGCCTCTTGCAAGGGAATAGTCAAACTGACAGAAGTTTCTACGGGCTGGGCATTGCCCCGAAGATCCTCGATATCCTTGCGCACATAAAGTTTAAGATTCCGACGCCGATTCAGTTCAAGGCAATCCCCCTGGCGATTGAGGGTAAGGATGTTATCGGTATTGCGCAGAGCGGGACCGGTAAAACCCATGCTTTCGCTATTCCCATGGTGCAGCGCCTTTTACAGATTAAGGGCGAGGGTTTAGTCCTTGCGCCTACCCGGGAGTTGGCTATTCAAATCGACGAAGCCTTTCAGGGGATTGCGCATCCATTCGGGATGAAGACTGCTTGCCTCATCGGTGGAGCTTCAATGCATGATCAGACACAAGCGCTGCGGAGAAATCCTCGTGTGGTAACCGCAACTCCGGGGAGATTGCTCGACCATATGAAGCACTGGAACATCATACTTGATGATGTAGTCGTGTTAGTCCTTGACGAAGCAGACCGCATGCTCGATATGGGTTTTGCTCCCCAGATTGAACAGATACTCCGTTTCTTACCGAAACAAAGGCAAACCATGCTTTTTTCCGCGACGATCCCCAAAGAAATTATGAAGATTGCCGCAAGGCACATGAAATTTCCTATCTCGGTAGAGATCGCGCCCTCCGGGACTACTGTGGAACGCGTCACTCAAGAGTTATTTATTGTTAAAAAAGAAGCTAAATTGCGGCTTCTGGGCAAGTTGCTTGCGCAATATCACGGAGCCGTGCTTTTGTTCTCCCGTACCAAGCATAATGCACATAAAATTGTGCGTTCGATTAAGGAGATGGGCTATAGAGCGGCAGAAATGCATTCTAACCGTACCTTAAGCCAGCGCCGCGAAGCGCTGGAGGGTTTTAAGTCAGGCAGGTACAAGGTGCTTGTGGCAACCGACGTCGCTGCCAGGGGCATTGATGTGACCGGCATCGAACTGGTTATTAATTATGACCTTCCGGAAGATGCAGAAAATTATGTGCATCGCATCGGCCGCACAGCGAGGGCAGGGTGCCGCGGGCATGCGATTTCTTTTGCTACGCCCGACCAGAGCCGCGATGTCCGGGATATCGAAAGGCTTATCAGGTTAACGCTTCCTGTATCAAAACACCCTGAGATTCCTCCGGAAGAGTTTGTTGAACTTAAGCATGAGGCGCCGCGAAGGAACTTGAAAAGGTATCAAAGTCAAAGGCAGTATAAATTTCGCCGCTTTTGACCTCTCACCGGCCCGGTAATCCGCTATAAAATACTTCTCTAAATCCAGAAAATCCTTATTAACCAGCTTTACCCCGCGCTCCTATCTTGAAAGAGGAAAGGATTAAATTTTAAATATTTATCGTAGGCACGGTTTTAATTTTGGGGTGTAATCCCAATATGATAATGTCGTATTCTGCCAATTTAAAAATGTCGTATTCCAAGGATGCTATAATGCTTCCCCTGGAAGGAGGACATTATGGCAGGAAAGGACATTATCGCAATGACTCAAGAAGAATTAAAAAGACTGCATGTAATACGCAAGGCGCTAGACAAATCCATAACACAGATTGAAGCAGCAAATATTATAGGGTTATGCTTAAGGCAAGTTCAAAGAATAGTAAGAACAGTAAGAACTGAAGGCGATAAGGGGGTAATTAATAAAGCCCGGGGTAAGACGTCAAACAAGGCATTGCCGGATAGGATAAAATGCAGGGCATTAAAATTATATAAAGAAAAATATCATGATTTTGGCCCTACTCTTGGATCAGAAAAGCTCTTTGAGATAGATAAAATAAAACTAAACGATGAGACGCTGCGCCTTTGGCTTTTACAGGCAGGTATCCCGTATAAAAAGCGTAAGAAAAGGCCTCACAGGCAGTGGCGCGAACGAAAACATTCATTCGGGGAAATGATCCAAATGGACGGCTCACATCATGATTGGTTCGAAGGAAGGGCGCCTGCTTGCGTGCTTATGGGCTATATTGATGATGCCACAGGCAGGCCATTCGCTAGATTTTATCCCTACGAAGGCACTCTTCCGGCTATGGACAGCTTTAAGCGCTATATCGAAAAATATGGCATGCCTGTGAGCATATATTTAGATAAGCATCCGACGTATAAATCAACCAAGAAGCAGACAATAGAAGACGAGCTGAACAATACAGAGCCTTTAAGCCAATTTTCCAGAGCAGCCAAAGAGCTGGGTGTCGATGTAATCTATGCTGATTCCCCCCAGGCCAAGGGAAGGGTAGAGAGGCTCTTTAATACCTTCCAGAACCGTCTTATAAAAGAGATGCGGCTTAAAGGCATCAAAACAATCAAAGAGGCTAACGAATTCTTAAAGTATTATTTGCCGATATACGCTAAGAGATTTTCCGTTGTACCGGCTAATGATACCGATCTTCACCGGACCGTACCAAATAGCGTTAATCTTAACGCGGTTTTCTGCGTAAAGACAGTCCGCGTGCTAAGGAATGATTTTACCGTAGCTTATAATGGCAAGCTTTACCAGATAGAAGATAATTTAAATGCCGAGAAGGTAACGGTAGAAGAGAGAGCCAACGGCTCGATACATATTAGTTACCGGAATACAAACTTGAGATTCAAAGAGATAACTATTAGGCCCAAGAAGCAAGAGCAGAAGCTGCAAGTACCTAAGGAGCGTTA
>Ga0315282_10007359_pt1 | contig 18106 bp, 9 predicted proteins | sample YL17G07_20_MG_FD_203693 | JGI IMG/M metagenome (GOLD analysis project Ga0315282, IMG submission 203693) | Sediment microbial communities from Yellowstone Lake, YNP, Wyoming, USA - YL17G07_20 | ecosystem: Environmental > Aquatic > Freshwater > Lake > Sediment | place: USA: Wyoming | collected...
TCGCGCTCAAGCTCCTCGAGATCGAGCATTTCGACCTCGTCATCTCCGACCTCAAGATGCCCAACCTCGGAGGCCTCGAGCTCCTCGAAACCGTGAGGGAGAAGAACGATAACCTCGTGTTCATCATCATGACCGGGTTCGGCACCGTGGAAACCGCCATCGAGGCCATGAAGAAAGGGGCGTACGACTACATCCTGAAGCCGTTCAAGATCGACGAGGTGCTCCACGTGGTGAGGCGGGGAATCGACAAGCAGCGGCTTGTGAGCGAAAACATCCATCTCAAGGAGATGATCCACCTCTACAAGGTGGTGGAGGAGATCTCGTCCAGCCTGTCCCTGGAACAGATCGTCTCCACCGTCATGAATTCGGCCATGAAAGCCGTGCAGCCCGACCTGGCGAGGTTCCTATTGCTCGACGAAAAGGTCCGACGGTTTCTCGAGGAGTCCCGGATCCAGTCGCCGGGATTCCCGGAGGAGCTGGACGGCGGCGAGATCGACTTCGACGCGCTCATGGAGCGGCACGAGACCGAGAAGAGCGTCCTTGCCCACGGCGCCAAGGCCGACGGGCTCTTCCGCGGCACGCCGCCGGAGGGGCTTTCCTGTTTCATGGCGGTACCGATGATCGTGAGGCAGCGGGCGATCGGGCTCCTCGTCGTGTACTCCTTCTCTCCAAGCAAGTGGTTCACCGAAGGGCAGCGGAAGCTCCTGTCGCTGTTCGCCTCCCGCGCGGCCGCGGCCATCGAGAACGCGAGGCTCTACACCAACCTGCAGGAGACCTTCCGACAGACCATCCAGGGCCTGGCGAGAGCCCTCGAAGCCATGGACAAGTACACCTCAGGACACTCCGACCGCGTCGCGATCTATGCCCACCTCGTGGCCGAAGAGATGGGGCTGGAAAAGAAAGATGTGGATCTCATCACCCAGGCGGCGCTGATGCACGACATCGGCAAGCTCGGCTGCCACGCGAACCTCAACAAGCCCGGCAAGCTTACCGGCGAGGAGTACGAGATCTTCAAGGCGCATCCGTCGTTCGGAAAAGAGATCATGGAATCGATCACGTTCCTCCACGCGCTCATCCCGGGCGTGTACCTGCACCACGAGCGGTGGGACGGCAAGGGGTATCCCCTGGGTCTGGGCCGCAGCGAGATCCCGATCATGGCCCGCATCCTCGCGGTATGCGACACCTACGATGCGATGACCTCGGATCGCGCCTACCGCAAGGCGCTCGCCCACAAGGTGGCCGTGGCCGAGGTGAAGCGTTGCGCCGGCACCCAGTTCGATCCCGATGTCGTGGACGCCTTTTTCAGGGCCATCGAGCGCTATCGCCAGGCAAACCTGGAGTCCGAAGACGCCCGGAAGAAGATTCCCGTCGAAGGGGTCTGCCCGGCCTAGATCATCAGCCTGCGTCATCACCACAACTGAAACATCTGTTCCATCTGCCAAGTATAGCCCTCTTGTTGCTTTTCGCTATTTGTGATAAATTTCAATCGTGTCTTATACCCTTTGGCGGAGGGAGTGAATCATGCACTCCGTGAGAAATAACGACTCCGCTCTTCCTCCATCGGCCAAGGTTCCAAACCAGCCGAAATTTTTTTCCGCATCCGCCGAAACCGACATCCCCATGGGTGAGCCGGACGAGGACGGCAAATCCAACGGCGGCAACCGACCCACCCGTATCGACAGCGAGGACCTGAATGTGCGGCTCCTGAAGCCGCTCATCCAGTACGTGAAAGAGAAATACGGTGAGGACAACGCGGAGCGCGTGGCCGAAACGGCAGGCCTGAAGCCGACGGACTTCGAGGGCAGCAAATACTGGATTTCGCTCTCGCAGTTCGAGACGGTCCTGGCCGAGGCGCGGAGCCTGATGCGGAACGACGAGGAGTTCCGGCAGGCATGCTCGTATCGGATGACAGAGGGATATGGGCTGCTTCGATTTCTGGTGCGCGCCACATCGGTCGCCAGCGTGCTTTCCCATGCCGAGACCACGATGCAGCATGTCTCCAGGATCAGCCGATACAAGATTCTTTCGATTGAACGAAATCGAATCCATTACATCTACACCACGCGCTACCCCGAAAGCCGCCTGATATGCATTTCACGCCAGGCCCAGGTCGAGGCCTTCCCGACGCTATGGGGGCTTCCGCCTGCGCATGTCGAAGAACTCAAGTGCGTGGCCAATGGAGACGACGTCTGCGAGTATATCGCCCGCTGGTACGAGCTTCCCCGCTGGCTGACCGTGATGATCGGCGCCGGCGCAGGCGGGGCGCTGGCTCTTCTTCTGCTTCTCCTCGGCGTGTCCGCGCTCTCCCCGGTTCCGTGGCTCATCATCCTGGGCGGCGCGGCCGGGTATGTGTACGAGATGTGGCGGACCAACCGCGTAAACCTCGCGTTCGGCGAGGAGGTGAACCGGGACCTTCGGGACCTCGCCCGGAAGAACGCGGAGGCCATGCAGGAAATCCTGGCCTTTCATGCGCGCCAGCGCGACTGGAGCCGGCTCCTGGAGGAGCAGGCGACTGAGCGGGCCGCCGCTTTCCAGAAGATCCTGGATGGGGTGCAGAGCCTGACCCGAGAGCGCGACACCACGATCCGGAGCATGTCCCACGACCTCAAGAACCCGCTGACCTTCCTCAAGATGGCGGCAAGCATCATCGTCCCGCACATCGATCCGTCCGATCAGGAGGCCATGTCCACCATCCGGGAAATGGAGGAAAACGTCGACAGGATGGACCGGATGGTCAAGGACCTCATGGTCACCATCATCGGCCGCACGAACCTCGTGAGCGTCACGGCGGCAAGGCTCGATATGCAGCCCATGGTCGACACGATCCGGCGGAGGCTCCGCGCCCTGGTCTTCGGTCGGGATATCCGGACCAGCGTATTCTCCACGCGGGAGGCCCCGGCGGAGATCGAGACCGACCTCCTCGTTTTCGATCGGGTGATCGACAACCTCCTGACCAACGCGGCGAAATACACGGAACAGGGGAGCATCGTGGTGGAGTTCTCCGGCACGCCCGGCATGCTCGCCATCAAGGTGTCGGACACAGGACCCGGCATCAGCGAGGATCGGATCAACCGCGTGTTCGAGATGGCGGAGACCGGTCAGATCCGGCCGGACGACAAGGGGTTCGGCATCGGGCTTTCCGTGGTGGTGCGTCTTCTGGATCAAATCGGAGGATGCCTGGACGTGATGTCCAGGCCCGGGCTCGGTACCACCTTCTGGGCCCATTTTCCGGAACATCTGGCCCCGACCTCGGTGATGAAACCGCCCGTGGCCCCGGAGAGCCTCCACTCGATCATGAACCGGGTGCTGAAGATACGAAAGGTTCAGAATGCATAGGAACCGCAAGGTGAATCATGTCAGGACAAACGCTCCGAGTCGTCGATATCTTTCTCCGCTACCTCAAGGCCGAGGGGGTGAAGGTGGTGTTCGGCATCCCGGGCGGCCTGCTCCATCCTTTCTTTGAAGCCATCGAAAAAGATGCTGACATCGATCTGATCGTGACCAAGCACGAGGAGGGGGCCGCCTTCATGGCCGACGGCTACGCAAGGCTCGGGGGGGGCCTCGGCGTCTGCGCGGGCACCTCCGGACCCGGCGCCACGAACATGCTCACCGGCGTGTCCGTGGCCTTCTCGGACGGTGTGCCGCTCATGGTGCTCACGGGCCAGGCCGCCACCGGCGCCCTCGGTCGGGGCGCGGCCCAGGAGACGCCGCGCGAGGACATCGACGTGGTGTCTATGTTCCAGCCCGTGACCAAGTACTCCACCATGGTGACCGGCGCGAAGCAGATGGCCCACCACCTGCGGCGAGCGCTGCGTCTCGCGCTCTCCGGACGCAAGGCGCCGGTGCACCTGAACGTGCCGGTGGATCTCTGGGAGCAGCCCGTGGAGGAGGCGTGGTTCGATCCCACGAGCTACCGTCCCGACACCTACGGCTTCGATCGCAACGCCGTGCAGCGGGCCGCGTGCTGCCTGCAGACCGCGCGGAACCCCGTGCTCGTCGTGGGTTCGGGTGTGGCCTCGAGCGGCGCCGAGGAGCACGTCGTCAACCTGGCCGAGATGCTGCCGGCCAGGGTGGCCACCACGCCGCGCGGCAAGGGGCTTTTCCCCGAGAACCATCCCCTCTCCCTCGGGGTGATCGGGGTCGCGGGCCACCGCGAGGCGCGCGAGACGGTCCTGGGCGACCAGGTGGATGTGCTTTTCACGGTCGGGGCCTCGCTCAACGAGACCACGACCCTCAACTGGAACCCGAAGTTCCGGCCCTCCCGGGCCCTCATCCAACTCGACATCGACACCGGCAAGATCGGCCGCAACTACCCCGTGGACCTCTCGCTGGCCGGAGACGCGCAGACGATCCTGGTGGAGCTCATCTACCACCTGCATCGCCTGATGCGAGAGGGGGAGTCGCTCGCCTCGGTCTGGCCGCGGCCGTCCCTCAGCGAGGAACGCGTCCCCATCTACGGGGATCCGGAGCTCCGCACGTCGAGCCAGCGGCCGGTCACGCCGCAGCGCTGGCGGGCCGACCTGGACGAGGTGCTCCCCGAGGACGCGATCCTATTCTCGGACATCGGAGGGCACATGCTCTTCAACCTCCACCACCTGATCATCCGCAGGGGGCAGCGCTTCGTGCTTAACCTCGGGTTCGGCTCGATGGGACACGGCACGGCCGCACCTATCGGCGCCGCGCTCGCCCGGCCCGGCAGACCGGTCCTCTCCATCATCGGCGACGCGTGCTTCGCCATGAACGGCATGGAGATCCTCACCGCGGCCGAGTACGACGTCCCGGTGGTCTGGATCGTGGAGAACAACTACATGCACGGCATCATCTGGCACGGCAGCCGTACGCTCGCAAAGGGCGAGCCCATGAATTCGGTGCGGTTCCGGAAGCACATCGAGGTGGCGGCCGTGACGCGGGCCATGGGGGTGCCGTCCTGGGTGGTGGACGGGCCGGGCGAGATCCAGGACGCCGTGAAGAGCGCGCTTGCGATCCGGGGACCGGCGGTCATCGAGGTCCGCGTGGATCCGTTGATCCCGCCTCCCCTCGGAGACCGGGCCAGAACCCTGGCCGGGTTCATCGAACGATGAAGAAAGAGCAGGACAAACCGATGTTGAGCGGCCCGATGGAGGAGTTCCCCTGGCCCGAGAAGCTGACCGCGCGGGTGGTGTCACCCGGGCCGCGGCCCCGGATCCATGGATACGATGTCGAAGGGGATCTGGCCCTGCATTATTCCTTTGCCGAAACCGTGCTCCTCACCCTGACCGGAGAGCCTCCGGATCCGGTCCGGGGCAAGGCCTTCGAGATCGCCCTGATCTTCCTGTCGCCGATCACCATCGCCGAGGCGCCGACCCACGCCGCGGCCATCGCCCGACTGGCCGGATCCCGGGCGAGCGGCGTTCTCGCCACCGGCGCCATCGGCCTCTCCGAGCAGGCGAGTTTCATCCTGGAAACGCATCGCGAGTTCCTGGAAACGCCCGACAAGACGGCCCTGCATTTTCCCGAACGGTTCCGGGCTCGCTCGGACGAGGAGCGAGAGATCGTGAAACGTCTCAAGAACGCTCTTCCAGTGGGGTTCCAATTTCCGGGTTCCGAAGAGGATCCTGCCCCCATCCCTGCTCTTCTCGGCGTCATTCATGCTTGCGGGATTAAAAAGCCAGAAGAAATGCAGGTCGTCCTCGTCCTCGCCCGGCTGGCCTCGCTCTTCGCCGAGGCGTCCACGACAAGACCCGGACGTATCAATGATTATCCCATGAACCTTCCGTCCTTTCGATATTCGGAGGGGGGAAACGATGAGTGATCGACCCGTCCTGGAAACGACGCTTGCCCATGCGGAATGGAACGACCACATTCTGAGGCGTCATCGGATCTTCAAGGATCTCCTGGGACACTGCGATTTCTGGAACCTTCTTTCCATCGCGATGAACGGACCGGGGATCGATGAAGCCGGACTTGCAGTCATCCATCGTATTTGCGTGTCGGTGACCGCAGCGGATCCTCGCCTTCCGCCCATGAAAATCGTAAGACTTGCTTCATGCTATGGTGGCACCATGGCCGCCATAGGAGCGGGGCTGGTCTATCAGGAGGATGCCTCGATCGGCACCTGGACCGCCGGACGTGCAGCGCAGTTTCTCATGGATATCGCCGCCGAGATCGGAGATCAGGAGATGACTCCATCGTCGGTCGAGCGTTCGATGCGTGCCCTGATCTCCAAAGGCGCCAAGCTGGCTGGATGCGGAGTCCCTGCTCGGAAAGAAGACGAGCGCGCTCAGGCCCTGCGGCATGCTATGGTGGAGATCGGGCAAGTCGGAGGAGATTTTTGGATGCTGATGAACATCGCCGACGGGGTCTTTCGAAAGGTGGCACGTTCGCCGATCAATATCTCCGGAGTGGTTGCCGCGCTGTTTCTTGATCTCGGATTCAACCCCAGACAAATCGCCGTACTCGGAATGGTCATTTCCCAGGCCGCCTTCATCGCCAACGCCCTGGAGGGGGCGGAGCAGGCGCCGGAGGTGCTCCGTAAAATCCCCGACGAGTGGATCGCGTATCAGGGACCCGCGCCGAGGCCGAGCCCCCGAGCTGTTCCGCGGCCGTCAGGCTGAGCCATGGAAAAGGGTCTTCGAACGCTTTCGGCCGGAGTTTTCGGCACCCTGCTCCCGGGCGCCCTCCTGCTCGGCCTTGCCGACACGCTCCGCTACGCCGTGCTCGTCGATTCCGGCGACCGACTTCACCTGGTGCTCCTCTTCATCGCGGCCTCGGGGCTCTCCTCGCTCGTCATCGCGGCAATGGGAGGGGTGGAGCTCGTGGCGCTTTTTCTCGTCCGACAGGTGCGGATCGGAAAGAGCGGATCGGCGCTCTCGCCGGGACGGAGCTTGAGCCGGCTCCAGGACCTCGTCCTCGGCTCGGGCAGGGCCAGGACCCCAATCTCTGCGATGTTCTGTATCGTGGGTCTCGCCCTGCCCTGGCTCATGAACCCCCTGTCCGCGAGGATTCTCGAGGGAAAGGCCGACATGGACACCGGCGCAAGCTGGTTTTTCGGGATTCCGGCCGCCGCTCTTCTGACGCTGCTCTTGTCCATGGCGGCCGTGCGGTGGGTTCCGCGTCTCGGCGGCATCAGCCGTCCCGCTGCGGCGTCGGTCATCGCTTTTCTTTTCCTGGTCTGGGGGGAAGCGCTGTTTTTCCCGGTCGTGTGGAACCGCACCTGGGTCTTCGCCCTTCTGGCTCCGGTAGCCATGCAGCTCGCGATCAAGACGGCGACCTCCCAACGACGCCCGGCCGTTCCGATGGGCATGGTTGCGGCGCTTCTTTCGCTCGCGCTTGTTCCTGTCGCCTGGTGGGGGCTCGAAAGCTCCGGGGCGCTTCGGGCGTCCGTCGCGCTCCATGCCCCCTTGTCCGGCACCTACCTGAAGTGGATCCGGGCCGTGGGGGATCGGGATCGCGACGGATACGCCGCATGGCTCGGCGGGGGGGACTGCGACGACCGCAACCCCGACATCAATCCCAGAGCCCTGGAGATGGTCGGAAACGGCAAGGACGACAACTGCATGGGCGGGGACCTCGCCCGTTTCGATCCGCCGCCTGTCTCGGCGGAGGCGGCGACCGCGCCTGTTGCGAGGAACCTGATCGTCATCTCGATCGACGCGCTCCGAGCGGACCTCGCCCGGGACCCGATCGCCTTCCGGCAGGTCATGCCGAACGCGAGTCGGCTCGCCTCGGTCGGCGTCCGGTTCCAGAAGGCCTATACCGAGGCCTCGTTCACGGACGGCTCCTTCATGTCGCTCTGGACCGGACGACCTCTCATCGACGCCCATGACGGCGTGGCCTTTTTCGGCATGGACACCACCCTGGCCCGGATCCTCCTGGAAAAAGGATTTCGGACCGTTGCCGTCGAGGACATCCCCGAGGCGTCGATCATCCTGTCCGGGTTCTCGGAGGTCCACAACGAGCTGGCCGGTCTCAACGCCGGGTATCGGGGGATCACATCCGCCAAGGTCGCGAACCGGGCGATCCGGCTGCTCGCCGATCATGACCGGCAACGGCCGCTCTTCCTGTGGGTGCACTTCTACGACCCGCACGGCATGTACATGACCCATCCGGGCTTCGAGCGGTTCGGATTCTCGCTCAAGGGACGTTATCTCCAGGAGGTGGCGTATACCGACCGTCATCTGGGCCGGCTCCTCGACGAGATCGAACGCAGGGGCTTCCTCGAGGATTCGATAGTCGCCCTGTTCGGGGATCACGGCGAGACCCTAGGCGAGAGAGGGGTGGTGGGGCACGCGGTCTGGCTTTACGACGAGGCGGTCCGGGTCCCGCTCATCATCCACGCGCCGTCGGTACCTCCGAGGAGCGTGACGGCCGGGGTCTCGCACCTCGACCTTTTCCCCACCTTTCTCGATCTTCTCGGGCTCCGCTCCTCTCCCCCGAGAGATGGGACCAGTCTCGTCCCCCTCTTCCGGGCGGACAGTCCGTCTCCGAAGCCCGTCTTCCTCGAGACCTGCTATGAGCCCGGCCGCATCTCCATCGCCGTGGTGGAGGGCAGGTACAAGGCGATCCATCACCTGTCCTTGGGCGCGTGGGAGCTGTTCGACATGGAAAGCGACCCCGGCGAGCGACGGAACCGGATCGACGACGAGCCCGGCGTGGCGGAGCGGCTATCCCTGGAGCTCGGCCGATGGAGGGACCGGGAGTATAACGACCGGGCCATCAAGGCCAAGCTGGGCAGACTGGGCCTCCGTGATCCCCTTCAAAAGAAGGGCCGGTAATCCGCCGGAAATTTGATCCCTCTCTCTCTCACGGAATAAGCTTTCTACTCGAGATGAGAATGCATGAAAGAGCGCTGAGACCAGAGAAGGTCGAAAAATCACTCGCCATCACCCTCGGAGGGGAGAACCTCGCCGAAGGGGCCTCTCCGGAAGGGGTCCTCTATCTTCTGAGAGACATCCTCCTGGCCGCATGCAGCCTCTACCGAGGGGAATCCAAGGCCGTGATTCATCCCATGGACAGGCCCTGCGAGCTGGTCCTGCATCGCGACGGCCCCGACGCCCTCATCACGTACTACCGGCTCGGCCGGGTTCCCGACGTGGTCCTCTGTCGGGTGCCGATGCCGCTCAAATCGCTTTTGTCCTCGATGCTGGAGACCGCCGGGAAGGTCTCCTTGCCCGATCCTCAGGACGTCGTGCTCCTGAAGGAGATCCGAAGCGCGGTCCGGGCCGGGAAGCGGCTCCTGGAAAAGCCGCCTCACGCAGCCCCTGGGCAGGATCAGGGAAAGCCCGTGGAGACGGCCTGGGCCGACGGACCGGCCGGGACTCTGGGCTTCGGGTTCCAGATGTCGCCCACGGGCCATGACCTCCTCGCCCCGGTCCGGAGCGGATCGAGCGACCTTTCCTCCCTGCTCTTCGAGGGGAGGCTTGCGGTATGGAGCCAGGGCAAGCACGTCTCCTTCGGACCCGGCCTCCTGATGCTCGAGGTGGAGCGTCTCCTGTCAGCGCTCAGGAGGGTGCTCGGCGCATGGGAGCAGCGGAGGACCTTGAACGCGCGTCTGCTCGGCGATCGCCTGGCGGTCGGCGTCCGGCTGGACAAGAACGACCGAATTTTCCTGAGCCTGGAGGATCGCGGAGCCGAGGAGCGCCAGATCCTTTTCAACCATCTCCGGCTTCCGGAGCTGGCCGGCGCCATCCTCCGGCTCTCCTCGGACATGGGGGCCGGCGTGCTCGAAGCCGCGCCGCATCAGGCGCGGAACGCCCGGTTCGAGCGGTTCGTCGAGGACCGGCAGGAGCTCGCGGACTGGTACCGCGACCTCCGGAGAAAGACCAAGATCAACCGCAACGCCGCCGCATACCGGCTCGAGGCCGAGCGCGAGGAGAGCGGAAAACGCCTCAGGCGGGGGGAGCGCGCGGTCCGCAAGCTCGCCTTCACCCAGCTCTGGAACGCGGAGATCGACGGCCTGGATCTCGATTCGGTCTTCATCGCAGGGCGTCACGTGCTTTTCACGGCGAGGGGGTGCCTCGTGGCCCTGGGCCTGAGCGACGGCTCTATCGCGTGGAGGAATTCCATCGATTCCGTGCCCGGCCGCACCACCTTCGTGGGATCCGACGCGGTGATGAGGAGCCGGGCCGACGGCCGGGTGGAGCTGCTCTCGCTCGCGGACGGCGGGAGACGCTGGAGCGTCAAGGTGCTGCCTCGCGTGGGCGGGGCTCCGGCCGGCGTGGTGGGCGGGCCGCCGGGCACGGCGCCGGTCATCGTGCTGGCCGAGGGGGAGCGGCGGCTCGTGGCCCTCGATTTCCGCAACGGCGAGGTCCGGTGGAAAAGAAACGTCCGGAGGGGGGACCGGTTCACCCTGCGGCGCATCGGCAGGCTCGTGTTCATGACCTGCGACGACAACTCCATCTACGCCATCGACGTGGAGCACGGCGGCCTGGTGTGGCGGTTCAGCGACCGCGGTCGGTTCCTGTTCCCGCCGGTCTTCCATCAGGGGAGCCTCATCGCGGTCTCGGGCCATCCCGGGCAGGCCGGCGGCCAGCTCTTCAAGCTCGACGCGTTCACCGGCGAGCCCAGGTGGCGCCTGGAGCTGGGGCTCGGCCCTGTGGCCCCGCCCGTGATCACCGGCGACATGGCGGTGCTGGAGCTGGGCCGCGAGGAGAAGTGCGAGCTGTGGGGCATCACGTTCGACAAGGGAGGGGTGCGGTGGCGGAGGGGGTTCGAGGCCGGGGCCGTGGCGCACGCCACGCTGGGCCTGGACAACGCGTTCGTCGTGAACCGGGCCCTCGGCCCGGTCACATGCTATTCCGCGATCGACGGAAAGGAGATCTGGGTCACCCCATTCGGCGAGGTGGGCCCGGGCAATGTGCCGCGCAAGCTCGGCATGTGGCTCCGCGGAGGGGCGCTTTTCGTGCCCATGGACACGGTGTACGTGCTGAACCCGGCGGACGGCAAGGTGATCGCGAGCTTCGGCGACGATGCGCCGGTCCCTGATGCGCTCCGGATCACGCCGGAGTTCGAGGTGCTCATCTGCGAGTTCTCAGGCTACGCAGCCGCCTACAAGGCCGCCAGAAGCATGTGGGTGGTGGAATAAGGAAAGTAGAAGGCCGCGCTGGGGGGAGGTGCTGCGAAAGCTTGGAGTAGTACCTCCCCCCTAGGCAGGCCGGGTTCAAAATTGTTACACTCCTGATAAGCCGGCGAGTGGAGGTATCCCTCCAAGCTTTCGGGACACCTCCGCCCGCCTAATACATGCCTTGTTTGGACCTGTTAGTGCATCATCAATCGATAAAAGTCGAATCTTCTTACCCATCTCCCGCCTCGCGTGATCTCGAGGGATGAGACTTTTTCGGCGCGGTTGGTGCGGAGGACTTGGGGCAGGTCCGGGAACCGGTTGTCCGTGACGAAGATCAATGGGTCGCCCTTGCGGGGCGCGAGGCCCCAGAGGTCGAAGTCGTCAATCTCGGGCGAGGCGCAGACCACCTGCGGGTCATTCTTGCGGCTCAAGGCGAACGTGAGCTGGCTGCACAGGGTGTAGTGCGCTGCCGCCACCTTCTCGCCGGGTTTCGCCATCCTGCGGATTTGCTCGGCCGCCTCGGGCCAGCCGTACAGCTCGTTCGTCAGGTCGTAGCGCGGCTCGTATCGGTTTGCCGGGAGCAAGCAGGGAAGCACAGGAAAGAGGATAAAAATATGGGCGAGGAGGTAGGCGCCGAACGCATAGCCCATGGACACGCGCCAGATCCGCCTCATGCCGGCTGTCAGGGGCTTCAGGAGTCCGCCTGCTCCGATGGCGAGCACGAGGTATCCGGCGAACGGCCAGTGCGGCTCTGCCACGCGGCTCCAGAGGCAGAGCAGGTACGTGATCCCCAGCGTCGGCACCGAAAGCCAGAATATAAACGAATAATCGATGGTAGGAGGCCGCGCGACCTTTGCCAGGACGCCGAAATACAGGATCAGCGCCGGACCCATGTAGAGCGCCTGCCCCCCGACGAGCGCGCCCAGATTCCTCATGGAGAACCCTGCCCCGCCCTGGGTCCAGAAAAGCCTGTGCCGAAGCTGGATCCAATCGTGATCCATGTTCCAAAGCACGACCGGCGCAGCCGTGAGCAGGGCGAGCACCAAGGCGACATGGAACCCCGGCCTCCGGTGATATCCCACTCGGACGGCCAGCACGAGAGCGCCCAGAGCGAGGCACGCGCCGGTGTGCTTGGAGAGTATCGCAAGGCCGATGGAGATCCCGGTCAGCGCAGGATAGAGCAGGCCGGAATCCGGGCGCTCGATCGATTTCCACAGGAACAGGGCCGAGAGGAGCCAGAACGCAGCCAAGGGCGCGTCCGGGGCTGCAGCCACGCCGCCGATCAAGGAAGCCGGAGACAGGGACACCGCAAGGGCCGACCACCATCCCGCCTCCGGATCCTTCCACATGGCGCTTCCGAGCAGATGGGCCGCGATCACCGTGACGTCGAAAAGCAGGATCGGCACGATGCGGATGCCGAGCGGCGTGGGGCCGAGCACGGCATTCGAGAGAGCGAGCAGCCAGCCTGTCAGGGGCGGGTGATCCAGATACGCGGCCTGGAGGTGCCGGCCGTAGGTCCAGTACAGGGCCTCGGCGTCGCCCGGCCCGAACAGGCTGGAGACCACGAGCCGGTCCAGGGTGAGGATCGCGACCAGGGCAAGGGTCTTGCTGATAGGGGTCCACTTCATGCGATGAGCTCGAGGATCATCTCGGCCACTCTCGCTGCGGCGCCGGGCTTTCCGAGAAGCTGTCGGACCTCTTCGAATCCCCGCTTCTGTCTTCCGGCCGTTTCCGGATCGAGCAGATCGAGGCAGGCCATGACGGTGCGCTCCGGCGTGAAATCATCCTGGATGAGCTCGTCGACGATCTTGCGGCCTGCCACAATGTTGGGCAGGGCCAGGAAATCGGTGCGGATAAGCCGTCGCGCCAGGCTGTAGGTGAGCGAATGGGCCTTGTAGAAAGCGACAAACGGTGTGCCGACGAGCGCGGCCTCTAGCGTGGCCGTGCCGGTGCAGACGAGCGCGGCATCCGATGCGGCCAGGGCCAGCCGCGCAGCGGAAGGGGCCTCGATGAGCCGCACGAACCGAGGCAAGACACTTTTCATCCGCTCCTTGTCGGTTTCATCCAGGCCGGCCGCGACCGGAACCAGGATCTCGCAACCGTGTCCTGAATGGATCTCCTTGCAGACCTCGGCAAGCACCGGGAGATGACGACAAAGCTCCTGGGTCCGGCTTCCTGGCAGGACGGACACGGTCTTGCCTGGCCCGGCCAGGCCGAGCCTGCGCCTCGCCTCTTCCGGCGCAGGCCAATCGAAGTCGAGCAACGGGTGGCCCACGAACTCGGCATGGCTGATCCCGGCGTTGCGAAAGATCGCCTCTTCGAAGGAAAAGGCCAGGGCGATGCGCTTCGAGACCTTGGCCACGGACGCGATCCGGCTCTTGCGCCAGGCCCAGACCTGGGGCGAGATGTACCACACGACCGGCGTCTTTCTCATGGCCAGGATCCTGCCGAGCGGCAGGTTGAAGTCGGGCAGGTCCACGAGAAGCGCGACATCGGGCCGATGACGCAGGCATTGGACGGAGAGCCGCTGCCACGCCCGGAGCCAGAACCCCAGCCGGTCCTTGAGCTCCCAGAGCCCCATGGCCGCCGCGCCGTCGAACCGGAGGTCCAGATCGGCCGTCACCCCGGCCAGCTCTGGTCCGCCCATGCCCCGCACCAGGAGATCGGGCATGCGCGCGAGAAGCCTCTCCACCACCTTGGCCGCGTACCGGTCCGCCGACGCCTCGCCGGTGACGACGAGGATCTCCCTTCGATCCGCGTGTGTGTTCAGGGTGCCAGACATCTTTCGACCAGATAGTTAATCCCTTCGGCTCGGCTTTGCCAAGGCCGGGTCCCGCTTCCGTTGCGGACTTTCAGTAAATATGTCATATTCCAGTATATAAGGAGCCCAACAATGCCGTCGGCTGGGGGAAAGACAAGCGATCTCAGAACGATCCGATCGCCGGGCCAGATCCCGACCGGAATGAACGTGACCGGCACCTGATGACTGGAGGCTGCATGGACTATGGTACGCTTGTCCGGATCTTGCCGTTGCCCCTGGCGCAGCTTGTCAGGCGGACGCTCAACAGCAAGTCAGCCCTGGAGAGACATCACAATGCTTTCTATCTCGCCGAGGCATCGCTCAAGCTTTCGGCGTCGGCAAGGATCGGCTACTGGCTCGATCGGTGTCTGGATCCCCACAGCGCTGTGGCGCGAACCCTCGAGTCATTGGTATTGCCGTCGGTGGGCCATTGGCTGAGCTTTCTCAGAGACGTCGATTGCTCTCTGGCATCACGCGCCGATGCAGCACTTCTGCCGCTTGGCGGCATGCTGGGCCAGCTCGATGCCAAGCATGAGGAGTGGGAGTCGGTCCGGAAACTGGCTGAAGCCGCCCAAGAGAGCGGTGTGATCAGCACCGAGGTCTGCAGCGAAGCCAAGCGCGCCGGACTGCTCGGTTTCTTCGGTCTCGTCGTCACCTACCGAAACGAGGTGGTCGGCCACGGTGCGAACCGCCGCACCAGCTTCTACGAGAAGTTCTCGTGGCTCTGGCTTCACGCCCTGACCGATGTGCTCGCGTGTCCGGCTCTGTTCGGTGACTTCAAGCTGGTGCACGCCCGACTGCGAAGCCAAGAGTTTGAAGGCGGTTCCGGCAAGATCCTGCAGGACCTGACCGGGCCGGCCGGCATGCCCCTGGGGGAGGGAGTTTGCGGGATTCCCGATCCGGATGACGCATCCATCGTCGCGGGACACTTGTACCTGGCCGGGGCCGGCACGGCCATCCCGCTGTTTCCCCTGGCCGTGTATCAGGAGGATGAGTTCGAGCACGAGGCTGTGGGATTCCTGAACAAGACAATCCGGAGAACCAAGAAGTCCGATGAAGCGGGTGTGGACGAGGTTCGACGCGCAGACTATTTGGATTACACCAGCGGCGAGAACCTCACCGGTATCGATACGCGCGAGGCCATGACGGCTCTTCTGGCCCGCCTCAGAGGCCGGACGATCTCCCCCGAAGACCTCAAGGCGGCCGAAAACGCCAGTATCGCCGCGGCCAAGGCCGAGCCGCTCGAAGAGGTCGTCGCAGCCGGCGCGGCCATCGGCAACTTCGAGCTCCTGGAACAGATCGGCCATGGCGGCATGGGAGTGGTCTATCGGGCGCGGCAGAGGAACATGAACCGCATCGTGGCCTTGAAGGTCCTGCCGCCGGCCCTGGCTTCGGACAAGGTCACGCTCGAGAGGTTTCGACGGGAGATCGCGGCGCTCGCGAGGTGCGATCATCCCAATGTCGTGAAGATCCTGTCGTCGGGAGAGGACCGGGATCGCTATTTCTATTCCATGGAATACGTGGATGGGGCGGATCTCGGGAAGGTGTCCAAACAGCTCTCCCGCTGGAAGACGGAAAACGCGTCGCTCAAGGAAGGACACATCTCCGCGGCCATCTCCGTGGCAAGCCCCGCGAGTCACAAGAAGGACCTGGCCGAAGACGAAGAGCTTTCCGCAGCGATTGCGGACAGCGATGAGGACACCAAGCCGCTACCGGTCATCGAGGGGGGACGCGACATCTTCACCCGCCTGGCCGAGCTGTTCGCCGATGCGGCAGACGGTCTGCAGCACATCCATGAGCGGGGGATCATCCACAGGGACATCAAGCCCGGCAATCTGATGCTCACGGCGGACGGACGCCGGATCGTCCTGATGGATCTGGGCCTGGCCAAGGTGGTGGACGCCACTTCCCTGACGCAGAGCGATGTCAAGGTCCTGGGCACGATCCGGTACATGGCCCCCGAGATGCTCAAGCGCAAGCAGGCCCAGGTTGATCTCCGCGCAGACATCTATGGGCTCGGCGTGACCTTGTACGAGGTGGCCACGGGCAGGCCGATTTATGACGGCGACACCGAGTCGAGATTGATCAATCAGGTGCTGAACGAAGTTCCCGTCGCTCCCCATCGGGTGGACAAGACCATCCCCAAGGACATGGAAACCATCATCGGCGTGGCCACGGACAAGGAACCGGACAAGCGGTACGCGAGTGCAGGAGCCATGGCATCGGATCTCCGCGCCTTTGCGGAAAGCAGGCCCATCAGCGCCTCGCCGCCCGGCATCGTCCATCGGGTGGCCCTGTTGTGCCATAGGCGGAAGACGGCGGTATCGGCCGTGGCGGCGGCGGTGCTCGCCGTTCTCCTGATTGCCGGCATCGGCGGGTTCCTGTGGTGGGACAGTAACCGTATCAAGACCTCCTGGTGTGCGAATTATGTCTATCGATGGTCGCACCCGGTATGCATCGGGCCGGTCACGGACGAGCAGCAACAGCACCGGAGCGCCACGTACCGATTCTACTATCAGCAAGGCAGAGTCATCAAAGTCGAGCTGGTCAACGGCTCCGGCCAGCGAATTAACAATGACGATGGGCATGCATCCTGGGAGTATGAATATACTTCCGAAGGAAATGTTATCAGGGAAATATCTCGTGACAGGATTGGGAATTATTTAGTGCAAACGGTTTCAAGCAGCGATTTGAAGACAGAAGAACGCAAGGACCGACATGACAATCCAAAAGGACTTGAGGGAATCGATGTAACCAAGGTCTGCTGGGAATTCAATGATGATGGTTTTCCGGTAAAATTTCTTGGGTATAATTTTTTCAAACAACCTCGTGTCGATAAATATAGAGCATATGGATACATTTTTAATGTTGATAGAAATGGTCTTGCTATTCGATCCACTGCCTTGGGCTTGAATGGCAAACCTATCCCAACAAGTGAAGGCGTCGTTTCAGTCTCATTTAAACATGATCAAATGGGCAATGCTGTCAAACGGTCTTTCTACGATGTTGCGGGAAAACTAGTATTCAACATTTATGGTTCAGCAGGTTATGTATCCCGATATGATCAATGGGGGAATGTTGTTGAAGATTCCGCAACTGGTCTTGATGGCAAGCTCATCTTGACCAAGGATGGCTATGCCAGTATTCGTTATACATATGACAGAAAAGGGAATGTCATTGAGAAATCATATCATGGGACCAAAGGCGAGCGCGTGTTTATCAAGGATGGTTTTTCCATATATCGTGCCCAGTATGATCGCCGCGGTAATTCAATTCAGGACTCTTATTTCGATATTAATGATAAACCCGTTCTGAATAAATATGGTTATTCGATCACACATGTGTTTTTCGATGATAACAACAATGCGACAGATGTTTCCTTCTACGGTCCAAGAAATCAGGCCATTATTAGTGATGATGGCTTTTTCAGGTTGTTTAAAAAGTATGATATTCGAGGGAATGTCATACAAGAATCCTACTATGGTGTGGACCGCAATCCGATTCTTGTAAAAGATGGATATGCTGTGGCGAAGTATGAATATAATGACGATGATGATGAAACTCGAATAGATTATCTGGGTATCGATGGCAAGCCAATTATAATTTCAGGTGGTTATGCTAGCATTATTAATGATTATAACAGTCAAGGCAGAAAAACAAAGTCCACTTATCTGGGCATAGATGGCAAGCCTATTATTTCCCAAAGAGGTTATTCATCGGTTCGAATGGAATACGATGAATATGGAAATATTAAAATGGTGTCCTATTTAAACAACAATGGGAAGCCGATTCGCTCCATTGAGGGATTTGCAATGCTGAGCAGAATACATGATGAGCGTGGCAATATGACAGAAGAATCTTATTATAATGAGGAAGGCAAGCCTTCGAAGAATAACGATGGATATTCGATTAGTCGCGCTAAATACGATTATGGAATGGACATCGAATGGAAATATTATGGAACCGATGGAAAGCTAGTGCTAACAAATGGAGGTTACGCTGGTTTTAAAAAGAAATATGATGAAAGGGGAAACGTAATAGAAGAAGCAACATTTGATACCAATGATGTTCCGAAACAAATATCAGATGGATATGCAATTGCAAGAAGGAAATATAATGATATGGGTCAATTAACCGAAGAAGCTTTTTTTGGAACGGATATGAGACCAGTCGAGGATATTTCCGGCATCCATATAAATAGAATAAAATACGATGACCGCGGCAGAGAAATTGAGAATTCGTATTTCAATAAAGATAATAAATTG
>Ga0315282_10007360_pt1 | contig 18104 bp, 19 predicted proteins | sample YL17G07_20_MG_FD_203693 | JGI IMG/M metagenome (GOLD analysis project Ga0315282, IMG submission 203693) | Sediment microbial communities from Yellowstone Lake, YNP, Wyoming, USA - YL17G07_20 | ecosystem: Environmental > Aquatic > Freshwater > Lake > Sediment | place: USA: Wyoming | collected...
GTGAAGGAAACGATTGGGAAGTTGGGAGAAAACATCACCATTTCCAGATTTTCCCGTTTCCAGTTGGGAGAAAAGTAATACTTATTAGGTAGCCTTTTTCGTGTATCTTTCCCGCGACACCTTGACCACTTTTTCTCGGTTTTGATTGACAGATTTTGGCAAAGGCAGTGTGACTGCATGAAAGGGGATTGATGTCAGATCATCAATGGCCAGTTTGATCACGATCTGGAAATTACCTAGATTGACCAAGTCTTCTTCCTTATACCATTGGCCAAATTCTCGTGAGAGCGCATGGGCATCCTGTGCACCGATGATAAAAGATATCAGCGTTCCGGCGTTGCCGAAAATCGCTTTCTGTACCTGCTCTTCAACTTGCCCGATATACTGATTGGCGAGTATGAGATCCAGGCGATATTTTCTTGCCTCTGATAAAATTTTTATAAAAGACGTGGTGGCAAAATTTTGGAACTCATCTACATATAAATAAAAATCTTTCCGCTCGGTTTCCGGAATATTGACCCGGTTCATAGCAGCAAGCTGCATTTTCGTAATAAACATCGCTCCCAAAAGCGCCGCGTTATCCTCGCCCAGTTTTCCCTGTGACAGATTAAGGATGAGTATTTTTTTGTTGTTCATGATATCTTCCAAATCGATGGTTGACTGTGGATGTCCGATAATTTGCCGGATGGTTGGTGAAAGGACGAAAGCGCCGACTTTGTTTTGAATAGGCGCGATCGCTTCGCTTTTGAGCCGCGGGTGCATTTTGTCGTACTCATTTCGCCAAAAATTTTGCAGGACTTTATCTTGGACTTTCAAAAGTACTCCCTGACGGAAATTTTGGTCAGACAAAAGATCCGGCACCATAACAAGGGTAGCATTGGGGTAATCTAAAAGCGTGAGGATGACGTTTCTTAAAATATATTCCAACCTTGGCCCCCAGGAGTAAGCATAAAGTTTGGAAAAAATTGAGACGATGCCTGAGGCCACCAGCTCTTTGTGAATAGGGTTTTTTACCTCTAAGGGATTTAGCCAGAAAGGATAGTCTTTTTCAAAAGGTTCAAGATAGACCACGTCATTTATCCGGTATGAAGGGACGTAGTTGAGGAGTATTTCGGAAAGATCACCGTGCGGGTCAATGACCGCCACTCCCTCCCGATTTCTCATATCATTTATGGCCATATTGGCAATAAGCGTGGTTTTGCCGGTACCGGTTTTTCCGATGATATACATATGTTTACGCCGGTCTTTTCTTTTTATGCCAAAGGTTGTGAGGGTGTTACGAAATTCCGCTTTGGCGAAAAAGTTGACCCCCTTTTTCTCTTCATCGGTCAAATCGGCTGCGATAGGCAGATTTTGCGGCGGTTCACCGACTAATGAGCGGCCCCAAGAGATATTTCTTATTCCGGCAAGAAGTTTCGTCGGCGGATGCCAGATGGTGGCCAGTTCTTTAGTGTTTAAAATTTGATTTCTCGGAAAATGATATTTTTCTCTTTTGATGATCTTTTTTAAAGCAATATTTTTGAAAATAAATCTCGGCCGCTTAAGAATTAGTCTGTTTCCTTCACCTTGGGCAAAAGCGCCGTATGCTCCAGCAAGGTTAAAAAGGGAAGGTAAAGCTGTCTGCTTTGTTTTCGATCCGATCAATAGTCTGATATAAGTCCGGTAGCCGGATTGGTTAGCCTTCTCCTCAATCATCCGCGCGTGGGGAAATTGTTTTGTCCGTTCTGGAGCCCGCGGAGTGGGATCCGGCATGCCGCGGATAACCATCCGTTCGATATTGGATTGCCAGTTGAAATGAGGCGGTTCGATCACGATCTGGATCAGACCGCTTTCGTCTTTGGTAAATTTGGAGATAGTTCCGAGGATGGATGAGAGCGGATCAAGTTCTTTGAATTCTTCAAAAGTCTTGATCGGATAGTAATACGGATGGGCAAGTTGCAGATTACCTATGGCAAGATACGGATTTTTGATGATGGTAGGAAGATAATCAGGTGTTTCCGATATATGGATATGGGGATATTGTGAAGTGATCTGGCTCTCGATAAAAGTCTTGTATGATCTTGGAACGACAATGCAAAAGTGGATTGTCTGGTTGAGGCTGACAATCTCGAAAGAGAAAGTACGCACTTTTATCCATAATCTTTTCCAATGAGGAATATGGCCGCCGGGGAAAAGAGCGGCAAAAACCTGCATCATCGACTCCGGCGTCTCTTCGCTGGTTTTGGGATTTCGTATCTCAAGTATGACTTTTTCCTCGGAAGCCATAGGTTAGTATTATACCGATCGTCTTTGAATTTGCATTTTTTTGAAATAATAGTCTTGTTGTATTAAGACGATCGAGTATATACTCGATTGCATTTTCAAATGCAATCGGTATAAGTATAAAGTATTATGTATCAAGTATAAAGTAAAGTGTTATGTTTGGACATTTATATTCATACTCTTGTCAAATATTAAAATTGTGATATTCTAGTGACAATGGATCAGGAAATTTTAGCCTTATTAAAAGACAAAATGCATAAGGCTCTCCTTATCCTCCAGGAGGATTTGGCGACAATCAGGACCGGCAGGGCTACTCCGGCCTTGGTTGAAAACATTGTCATCCCTGCATACGAAAATACCCAGCATCTTAAGGTGAAAGAAATGGCGACGATTACAACCGATGGATCGCGCATTATCGTGATTGCCCCTTTTGATCCTTCAGTGATCAGGGATATAGAAAAGGGTATCAATAACGCCAATATAGGTTTGGTATCATCAGTTGATGGTAACGTGATCAGAATCAATATTCCAACACTTACTCAAGAGAGAAGAGATGAGTATATTAAGCTGGCACATGCCAAGGTGGAAGGCGGTCGGGTCATAGTAAGGCAGGTGCGGCATGAGGTGATGGCCGATATCAAACGGAAATTTGAAGCAAAGGAGATTTCCGAAGATGATAAAACAAGACTGGAAAAAGAAGTGCAGACAATCACCGATGAGTTTATGGCGGAAATAGACGCCATCCGCGACAAAAAAGAAAAAGAACTGATGGAAATATAAATCCTACGTAAATCGCTTATTTTCTCATTGAATTTACAGTGTATCTTCGTTACAATGTGTCTTATGTTAGTCACGGTTTTAGTTTTTCTTGTCATTCTTTCAATTCTTATCTTGGTCCATGAACTTGGACATTTTACCGCGGCCAAAAAACTGGGGATCAAAGTTGAGGAATTCGGTTTCGGTTTGCCGCCTAAAATTTTCGGGATTAAAAAGGGCGAGACACTCTATTCTGTAAATTGGCTCCCTCTGGGAGGGTTTGTAAAATTATTCGGAGAGGAAGGGGAAGAGAGTGGGAGAAGGCGGAAAAAACCATCACCAAACTTGCGAAAAAGAGCATTCTACGCAAAGCCGGCTTGGCAGAAAGTTGTCGTGCTTTTAGCAGGCGTGGGGATGAATTTCCTTCTTGCCGTGGTCGTCATCTCCTATCTATTTACCCAAGGAGTGATGGTACCGACAAACCGCGTGCATATAGAGCAAGTTCTTCCTAATTCTCCTGCCGCAAGTGTGGGCTTGATGGACAAAGATATCATTAAAAAAATCATTATACCTGAAAAATCCAAAGCGGGTGAAGTGACGAAGCTGACGACAATTGATATCAAGAGTGGGGATCAACTGACTAAAACGACCAAAGCATATTTAGGTGAGCAACTGGTATTGGTTATAGAAAGAGGCGGCCAGGAATTAAGCGTCAATATCGTCCCCAGAAAGGAATATCCACAAAATGAAGGGCCGATGGGAATCATTATCTCAAATTTTGAAGAAAAGAGATATCCCATCTGGCAGGCGCCGGTTTTAGGCATGAAAGAATCAGTCTTTCTCTCTTATGAGTTAGGCCGTGGTATCGCCACTACTTTATGGAAACTTGTCAGTTTCCAGCCTGTCGCCCGCGACGTGGCAGGGCCCATCGGTATTGCCCAGATGACAGGTCAGGCAGTGAAATCCGGAGAAAGCGCTGTTTTGGAGCTTTTGGGGCTTCTTTCCCTAAATCTGGCTATCGTCAACGTGCTGCCTTTTCCGGCTCTTGACGGAGGAAGACTTTTGTTTGTAGTTATTGAAGGAGTAACCGGTAAGAAGCTTCATACCAATTGGGAACGTTACATACATCAGGTGGGGATGATTATTTTATTAATGCTTATGCTTCTGGTGACGATCAATGATCTTTTGAGGATTTTTGCAAAATGAGTGAGAGTCAATTTGAAAAAAAGGAAATCGTTAAAAAATCAGCCGATTTTGACCGCTGGTATACGGATGTGATTCTCAAAGCGGAGCTGGCTGATTACTCACCGGTGAAAGGCTGCATGGTGATTCGTCCTTACGGTTTTGCCATCTGGGAAAATATCCAAAAAGAATTTGATCGGATGATAAAAGTAGCAGGTGTGGAAAATGCCTATTTTCCTCTTTTTATTCCGTACTCATTCCTTAAAAAAGAAAAAGAACATGTTGCTGGATTTTCACCACAGTTGGCTGTTGTCACAATCGGCGGAGGTGAAAAACTGGCCGAGCCTCTTGTTGTTCGTCCGACTTCAGAGACTATCATGTATGCCATGTATGCCAAATGGATTAACTCATGGCGCGATCTGCCAATCCTTATTAACCAGTGGAACAATATTGTGAGATGGGAGAGGCGAACTTATCTCTTTTTAAGAACCACAGAATTTTTATGGCAGGAAGGGCATACTGTCCATGAAACAAAAAAAGAGGCGATGGAATTTACTTTGAAAGCCCTGCATTGGTATAAAGATTTGTATGAGAAATTTATGGCGATGTTTCCGATTTTTGGGCTCAAAAGTCAAAGCGAGAAATTTGCCGGCGGGCTATCTACTTATGCCGTAGAATTTCTCATGCCCGATGGTCTGGCTCTCCAGGGGGCGACTTCACATTTTTTAGGCCAGAATTTTTCCAAAGTTTTTAATATTTCTTTCCAGAACCGGCAAGGGAAAATTGATTTTGCCTGGCAAACTTCCTGGGGTCTCTCAACTAGGTCAATCGGTGGTCTTATTATGGCTCACGGAGATGATCAGGGTTTAGTACTTCCTCCCAATATTGCTCCAATTCAAGTCATCATCATCCCCATAAAAGAAAATTCCGCGATCGCGAAATTTTGTGCAGAGATCGCTGATGGATTGAAAAAACAACATATACGAGTAAAGATTGACGATCGGAGTGAGAAGACTGTCGGCTGGAAATTTAATGAATGGGAGCTTAAAGGAGTGCCGATTAGGATTGAGGTGGGGGATAAAGAGGTAGAGAGTGGACAGTTGACAGTTGTCAGACGTGACACGCACAAAAAATCCTCCTTTCCTTTAAGTAACCCCTCGACTTCAGTTCACAGCGAGGTTCATTGCGAGCTGCTCGGGGCAAGCTTAAGTCATCTTTTCGCCGAAATTCAGAAAGATCTTTATGAGAAGCACAAAAAGTTTGTCACGGACAATACTTATGAGACTGATGATTACGCTGAATTTAAAAAGATCATGAAGACAAAACGAGGATTTCTTTATGCTTTTTGGTGCGGTGATGCATCATGTGAAGCAAAAATTAAAGAAGAGACGAAAGCTTCAACCAGAGCGTTACCTTTGGCTGCAAAAGAAGAAAGGGGTTCGTGTATTTATTGCGGTAAACCCTCCAACTACCGCTGGTATTTTGCCCAGGCTTATTAATTTGTTATTATTGTTTTATACACTTGTTTCTTTCCGCTTACCGATTTAAAATAGTCTGGTGAAAAAAATTGTTACACACTTTGCTCCGGATGTTGATGCGATCGCTGCAATCTGGCTCATAAAAAGGTTTTTGCCGGACTTCCGGCAGGCGAAAGTGTATTTTGTGGCTGCTGGAAAGACACTTGATGATGAGCCGATTGATTCTAATCCTGACGTTTTACATGTGGATACGGGGATGGGAATGCTTGATCATCACCAGCTTGATGAGGATACGTGTGCAGCACGACGAACATTGGAGTTGGTCGCGAAATCTCAAAACTTAAAAGGTAAGAATAAAAAATTTCCCGATGAAGCTTTGGTCAGGATGATAGACGTGGTGAATGACATTGATCATTTCCGCGAAGTATATTTTCCCAACGCGACGGCTGATTTTTATGATTTCGGGTTGGTGGCCATGCTTGATGGCCTCAAACTTATTTATCCTGACGATTATCAAAAACTGGTTGATTTTGGTTTGCTATCACTTGACGGCATCTATAAGAATTTTCAGAATAAAGTCTGGGCGGAGAAGGAACTTACCAAAAACGGGGTGGAATTTAAGACAAAATGGGGTAAAGGGATCGGAGTGGAGACGGTGAATGACGAGACGATACGGATTGCCCAGAGACAGGGTTACGTGGTTGCCATCCGCAAAGATCCAAAAAAGGGCCACGTGAGAATCAAAGCCTCGCCCCAGGGGGGAGCTGATTTGACAGAGTGTTACAATATATTCAGGAAAAAGGATCCGGAGGCTACCTGGTATCTGCATGCCGGAAGGAAAATGCTTCTTAACGGCAGTATGAAAAATCCGGATTGTCGGCCAACGAAATTGACACTAGCAGAAATAATTGAAGTGTTAAAGGAGAAATAATGACCGATTGTATTTTTTGCAAAATCATAAAAGGGGAAATACCCAAAAAGTTTGTTTACAAAGATAATGATTTAGTGGCTTTTTACGACATAAATCCCAAAGCGCCGGTACACGTACTTATCGTACCCCGCAAACATATAGAATCTTTACGGGAGATAAAGGAGGAAGATAAAGATTTGATGGGAAAGTTAATGTTGGTTGTCAAACAGATTGCCGAGAAACTGGGAATTGCTAAAGAAGGTTATAAGGTAGTCATCAACAATGGTAGGGTATCAGGACAATTGGTGTTCCATCTGCACTTGCATCTTTTGGGTGGATGGAAAGACAAAGCGGATTGGAATGTATAATATATATAGCTTGCCCGCCTTAGCTTACTTTGAGCCTTTTCACTACTATTCGTAGACGGCTCAAAGAGCGCTTTAGCGGCGGGCTTAAGAAACTCTATTACTCATGAAACTCGCAAAGAGTTTCTAAAGGAGGTGTTTTAATATTCATGATATTTGTAAAAGCAGCGCCAGGTGACACTACGGATTCTGTGATCCGCAAATTTACCCGTAAAGTGATTTCTGAGGGCTTGCTACTTGAGCTTAAAAAGAAAGAGTTTTACCAAAAACCGGCTGAAATTCGGAAGGAGGCTAAAAAAGAGCTTGCGCGCAGAGACAAAGCCAGAAGACGGACGAGAGCGGCAAAGCGATTATGAATAATGTTTTGATTAGAACTGAATCCCATTTTACAGTCGAACGGAAAAGGGTGAGAAAAACAGTGGAAGACGTTTTACGTGATAAAGGAGTCAAAGGAAAGACAGAGATAAGCATCAATATTGTCGGCAACCGCATGATGAAGTTTTTGAATAAAAAATACCGCAATCTTGACGAAACGACGGATGTGCTCTCTTTTCCGATGTCAGAAACAGGCAACGATCCTTTTGTCGCTCCGCCGGATGGAATTTTGCATCTTGGGGACATTGTCATCTCTTACCCTGAAGCTAGGGAAGAAGCGAGGCAGGAAAATAAGTTAGTTGATGACAAAATAGATGAGCTTGTAACTCATGGCATGCTGCATCTTTTGGGCCAACACCACGATTAGAATGTAACATTTTTATCATAATATGGTTTTATATCGCAAATACCGACCGCAAAAAATTTCCGAGCTTGACAGCGAAGAAGTAAAAGCAAGACTGACAAATATTTTGGCCTCTGTCTATCTGCCGCATGCTTTTCTTTTTGCCGGCCCCAAAGGTACCGGAAAAACTTCCGCGGCAAGAATCGTAGCAAAGGTATTAAATTGCCAAAAAGCAGGAATAAGGAATTTGGATGAAGATAAAAATAAAAAACAGATTACGGCCAACATTGAACCTTGTAATGCTTGCGAAGCGTGTATTTCGATTACGGAGGGCAGGCATCTTGACGTGATTGAGATAGATGCGGCAAGCAATCGCGGGATTGAGGAGATAAGGGAACTCCGCGACAAGATCAAACTCGTTCCTTTGTCAGCCAGGATGAAAGTTTATATCATTGATGAAGTGCACATGCTTACCAATGAAGCGTTCAACGCACTTTTAAAAACCCTTGAGGAGCCCCCATCTCACGCAATATTTATTCTGGCGACAACCGAGGCGGAAAAATTGCCGGGGACGATTATTTCCCGCTGTGTCACTATCCGTTTTCATAAAGCGACAAAGGAAGAAATGATCCACTGTCTTGAACGAGTGGCAAAAGGAGAAAAAATTTCCCTTTCCAAAGAAGAACTTGCGCTTATTGCAGAGTCTGGTGACGGATCATTCCGCGATGCCACCAAGATACTCGAGCAAGTGATTTCCGAAAATATTAAAAGCAGAGAGGGTTTGCTGAAACTTCTGGGAAGAGACAGCAGCACGGCGGAAAAATTTCTGCTCCTTATGTCTCAAAAAAATATCCAACCTGTACTTTCCGAAATTACCAAAATGACAGAGAGTGGGGTAAATGTCCGCTTTTTGACCGAAGACATCTTGCATCTTTTACATAAAATACTAATAGCCCAGCATGGGGTTGATCAGGAAAAAATTTCACCGGAATTTATTAAATCATTTGATAAAAAAGATGTTTTGTTTCTGATAAAACTTTTTTCAAGAGTCTATATGGATTTGAAAACCGCTAGTATCGCTTATTTGCCTTTGGAAGTGGCGGTAGTTGAGTGGTGTGAGAGGAGAGGTGGGTGATATTTAATGTTTAATCCTTTTAAAGCAGTCGGTGATCTAAAATCGATGCGGGATCAGGCGGTAGCAATGCAGAAGGCCTTAGCCGCTGAGGAGGTGACGGTTGAGAGAAACGGAGTGAAAGTTGTCATGGCAGGCGATCAGAAAATTAAACAACTTGTAATTGATGGTCAGGAAGACTGGAGGGTGAAGGAAGCCCTTACTGAGGCAATAAAAAAATCACAGGAGATTGCCGCCAAGAAACTTACGGAGATAAGTGGAGGACTGCAGGGACTTTTAGGTGGAGGAGGGAAATGATTCTTGTTACCGGTTCCCTCGCTTTTGACCATATTATGGATTTTCCAGGCAGATTTGCCGACCATATCCTGCCGGATAAAATCCACATGCTCAATGTTTCATTTCTGGTTCCCAAAATGTGCAAAAGTTTTGGCGGGACAGCAGGAAACATCGCTTACACGCTGTCACTTTTGGGAGTTAAGGTAGCGATATTTGGTACAGTGGGAAAAGATTTCTCACCTTATAAAAAATTCTTGGAAAAAAATAAGATTGACACCGCGCTTCTTAAGTCCAATTCCACTTATCTTACTTCGACAGCTTTTGGGATAACTGATTGTCATGATAATCAGATTTGGGGTTTCTATCCGGGGGCAGATTTGCTTAGTGATAGATTATCGATCTATGACGTAGCCCGTCGTTCTATCAATTTTGCTATTATTGCTCCCCACAATCCCAAAGCAATGATGAAATTTGCCCATGAATATCAAAAATTGGGCGTGCCTTACCTATTTGATCCGGGGATGCAACTAAGATGGCTGACTAAAAATGATTTACTTGCAGCATTTGCCGGCGCGAAAATAATTATTGGCAATGATTACGAGGTCGGTTTTATGGAAAAGATGACAAAGATGAGAAATCTGCATGCGCTTTCTCAAAAAGGGAAAATTATTATTACGACATTGGGAGATAAAGGCTCAAAGATTTCTGCCGATGGGAAGATTACCAATATCCATCCGGCCCAACCAAAAAATACGTCAGACCCCTCAGGCGCCGGAGATGCTTACAGGAGCGGATTTATGGCAGGATATATGCGTAGTTTTGACATGAAAACCTGCGGACAGATGGGATCTTTAGCCGCCGTCTATACGGTTGAAAAATACGGGACGACGACACATTACTTTACGAAAAAAGAATTTTGCGCAAGATTTGAGGAGAATTTTGGAGAGGAATTAAAATTATAAAGTTTTAAAATCTAATTAGTCTAATTAGACTAATTAGTCAAATTAACAATGAAAAACAAAAATGATAACTATGATGTGAAAAATCTATCTCTAGCAAGAGCAGGCAGAAACAAAATCGAATGGGCCGGCCGGTCAATGAAAGTACTTAAGATCATCGAAAAAAGATTTCTCAGGGAAAAACCGCTTAAAAATATCACAATTGGCGCCTGTCTTCACGTTACCGCCGAAACTGCCAATCTGATGTTGGCACTTGCCGCTGGCGGGGCAAAACTTTTTCTTTGTGCCAGCAACCCTCTCTCGACACAGGATGATGTAGCTGCCTCGCTTGTGGCCGATTTTGGCATTTCTGTCTATGCGATTAAAGGAGAAGATAACAAGACTTATTACCGACATATTGAAAACGTACTTGCCGCCAAACCCAATATCACCATGGATGACGGTGCTGATCTTGTTAGTAAACTCCATAAATCGTACCAATTATTTCACTCTAATAATACGTATTATTGTAGTGGAAAGGGAGAAAAGTGGGAGTTTTTTGGTTCTTCGGAAGAGACAACTACCGGAGTGATAAGACTTAAAGCAATGGAGAAAGACGGAGCTTTGAAAATTCCTGTTTTTGCCGTTAATGACAGTGATACCAAACATCTATTTGATAACCGTTACGGTACCGGGCAATCAACAATTGACGGGATACTGCGAGCAACTAACACGCTTTTGGCCGGCAAAAAATTTGTTGTTTGCGGTTACGGCTGGTGCGGCCGGGGACTGGCAAATCGGGCCCGCGGCATGGGAGCGCATGTTGTCATTACCGAAGTAGATCCGGTTAAAGCACTTGAGGCGGTGATGGAAGGTTTCTCCGTCATGCCGATTGCTGAGGCAGCCAAAATCGGTGATATTTTCGTGACAGTAACCGGAGACAAAAACGTCATTTCGTTTGGTCATATTTTGAAGATGAAAGACGGAGCCGTAATCGCCAATTCAGGACATTTTAACGTGGAGATAGCCCTTGAAGAACTTGAAAAAAAGGTAAAAGCAAAAAGGCGAATCCGCCCGTTTGTCGATGAGTATTTGATAAGTAATGGAAAAAAAATTTATGTTTTAGGGGAGGGGAGACTAATTAATCTGGTGGCGGCTGAGGGGCATCCGCCGGATGTAATGGATATGTCTTTTGCCAACCAGGCCCTGGCCGCAGAATTTTTTGTAAAAAATAAGGGCAAATTGGCGGTTAAAGTTTATACCATCTCTCCCGAAATGGATCGGGAAATAGCCAGACTGAAACTTGAATCCATGGGGATTGCCATTGATACTTTAACCCAAGAGCAGAAGAAATACCTTGGAAGTTGGCAAGAAGGGACGTGATGTGGTAAGATGGCGGGGAAATTAGACTGCCCCAAAATCTTATGGCAGGGATAGAATTAAGAGATGTATCGGTAGCTGTTGGTCCAAGGCATAAACATCTAGAAGTATCCAGAAATTTCCCACCTGATTTACAAGGAAGAATTTTGGATATCGGTGGTTTTAGTCCAAATCCCCATTTACAAGAAAATTTACCACCAAATGTAACAAGTTATAGTCTCAATTTGATTCCTGAGCCTCATAGAAGAAGACCGGATATCGGAGGGAATGGTTTAGCACTGCCTTTTTCTACTAGAACATTTGTTGTTAGTACTGCTATAGAGGTTTTGGAGCATGTACCCGGTTGGTCGAGAGAGAAGTTTGTAAGAGAGATGTTAAGAGTAGTATCCGATACGGCAGTAATCTGTGTTCCTTTTGAGTCTTCAGCGAATGTTTCTCTTGAATACGAACTTGTCAAAGGGATGGAAGATATGGGACTGCGACCGAAAAAGTCCACTCTTGGGCATCGTTTATTGGGATTGCCTACTCTTGCCGATCTAGTTGAGATTGGAAGACACATGCGAATTCCATTTGCACTTTATCCCTCGACCAACAGAGATACCCTTTTTCAGTCACTTTTTGATCAGGCGGAAGCTTTATCGATACTCCCTGAGGATTTTGAGAAAGGCAGGAAAATTGCTGGGAAAATCGCACAAAACGCTGAGACTCGTTTAATGACAGCACAAAGGCCGTCTTGGGAAGAGGCATATCGGGCGATTATGGTTCTGCGAAAAAATCAACAACTAGGTCAAATCATTACTGATGAAAACAGCTTATTTTTGTCCAGAAATGAAACTATGGCATATCAAGCTGCATTTCGTCAAGCAGGTTGGAGAGGAGTAAAAAATGAAGATGTTGTTCGCGTTTATAAGGAAAATCCACTAAGAGGAAGAAATATTGTTGTGGAAGGCCCGGAAGGATCTGGAAAAACTTCTCTTGTTCGCGAGTTGGTTAAAAAACTGCAAGCATGGGGGTATGATATTACTGTCCAGACAGATCATGGACTTCGACAACGGATAAGAGATATGGAGAAAAAAATGAATCGTGTGATTTCCGATCCTGAGAGAGCTGAATTTTTTGCTTTTGCTATGCTGGAAGCAGCTGTTGCTGGCAATGCATCTTCACTTCTTGGTCCTTGTAATATTTCCCTTAATGATCGTGGTATCGAAAGCGTCAGGATGCACCATGGTTTGCATTGTCCAAATAACGTGACGATTCCTTACTTGCTGGAAGAAATTCATCCCTTAAATATTCCTCCTGATCTCACCATCATACTTTGGGTGCCGGATGAAGATCATAATTTCTATTTGATGCAGAAAGATGGTGATTTGGTAAATAAGACAAAAGGTCCTGAGGCGCTAACTTATCAAAGGAGATTTTATAGAAATCTAGCTTTAAAAGGAGGATCAGAGTTTACAGGAAAAGTAGCTTGGATTGTAAATCCAGGAACAGATGGTTCATTTGAATTAGTTGTAGATCAGGCAATGGCAGCTATAGAAGCGTATTGCAGAATTCCCTTGACTCGATAGAAAATTTTTTACTTTGCATTTTCTTTGGGGACTTTATATAATCGCATTATATGAACGCTACCAAGCTTTCCTCCTGGATTTATCCATCTTCCGGTAAGATTCCTCAAAGTAGTATCCATATTGAAGTTATTGCCGATTACGGCGGCGGGCATACCACCGACCATGCTTTTTCCGAAGTCAGAAACCATTTTTTCCGTTTTGATAAAGAGAAGGTCATAAGGACGGTTACGGAGCATCCGGTTTACGCTTTTTCTACTCTTGAGACCGGATTTTGGATTGCCCAGGAAGGCTTGCATAGCGAGCATAAAAATTTGGTGATTTTCTCAAATACCGCGCCAAGGGGAGATGTGCTTTGGAATGGAGAAGATAAACAGGCTTTTGTCTGTGGCATCCTTGATAGTGGTATTCCGATTTTTGCCGTCAACGCCGGATACAATTTGTCGTTTGTCAAAGAGAGACTTAAAGGTCTCTGGGAAGTGAAAGTACCAAATGTCGGTACGCAGTTTAGATCCCGCGACTATTATCCGGAAGCAGCGATGGCGATTTTATCCGGCAATCTTTCACGAATCGGTAAAACTGTCGATTGGCACAAAGTTCAAACTGTACCGAATTTTGCCCTTGCCTCGGTAGACGGATATGGGAACCTCAAGACTACTATCCGGAAAAGCTATCTTAAAGAAGTAGTGCTTAAGTCAAAAGTTTTGAGGGTTACCATCAACGGTTATGCGCATTTTGTCCTGAATACTTTAATTCCGGGCGTACAGGGGAGAGTATATGATCTTTGTTTGGTCCAGGGATCATCAGGAGGAAAGCAAAGCAGTTATCTTGAAATAGTGCGTCTTATGGCCAGAGCCTGCGATGATTTCCATATCGAAGGTCCCCGTGATGAACTCCCGCCGATTATAATTGAAGCAGTGAGGGGGGATAAGAATTAACTTTCCTCAGATAAAGCTGTATAGAGTCTTCTAAGTCCTTGAATTTGGGGTTCCAACGAGCCGCCGAAAGACCATCTTACGGTACTATTGGCAATCTCTTCTCTTAAAAATGGATTGCCATTGATATTCGGAATAGTTGCTCCAAAATAACTGATTGGTACTACGCTTACACCGTGGTCGAGGGCAAAGTTATAAAATTGTCCTGCATCCATGCCAGTATCGGCTACATTTATCAAGGCGTAGAATGCGCCTTGGGGAATAGGGGCATTAAGGCCGGGAATAGCATTTATCATCGAAATGACAGTATCCCGCTTATTTTGCAGTGAATCTCTGAAACGGGCGGTATCATTATCTCCTTCGGGTGTAAACGCCGGGATAATTCCTTTACTGGTTAGAGGAGATACGCCAGCGAAATCGGCATTGGCCTGATCTGCTATATTTTGAAGTAGCAAGTCCTGCCCTTCGGGAACTACTACAAATCCGATTCGCAGGCCCGTAGCTCTTGGTCCTTTAGAAGCGCCATCATTAGTGATGACTCTACTTGCTATTTGGGGATTTCTCGAGAACACAACCATCTGACTATGGGAATTATCGAAGGTTAAATCTTTATAAATAATATCCTGGATTAGAACACAATCAGGATGAGATACCATATGTTCAATAATAGGCGCTGCTTCATCTTCTGTATACACTAAGCCGCTTGGATTACCAGGATTGCATACCCAGATTAGTCTTGGTTGATATCGATCAAGTACTTCTTTCATCTGGTCAGGATCATGGTGGTAACTATCATGTTTTTTAACGTGGAAAGGGATAAGATGCCCACCATTCATGAGTACTCCGGCATAATGTCCGGGATAAGCCAGTTCAGACATGGCAGCGATATCTCCGGGATTTAAGACTGCCCGTGCGCTTATCATACCTGCCATTTTGCTCCCCGGAGTGACAACGATCGAGTCAGGATCGACATCCCACGGGTAGATGCTTCTTCTGTTTAAGTGTTCGGCAATTGCTTCCCTTAAGGGTTTGATACCCTGTGGATCACCGTAATCAAGTGAGTCCGGTTGATCTGGAGCTGTCTTAAGAGCAGTCACAACAGCTTTCATAGGATCTCCCTCGGGCTCTCCGATATGTGCCATACATACAAGTTCCAAAGGATGTTCTCGTTGCCATTTCTTTAGTCGTGGTTTTATATCTCTTGTACCTAAGGCATGGACACCTTCCGGAACTACTAATTGGCGAGAAGGTTGTATTAAAACCGAAGGAGGACCGTCTTGGTCCTCGAAATTGGTGAGTGGAGGAAACTCGTGAATTTGTCCGCTCATTTTATTTGTATGAAAAAGTATGAAAATTGGTTCTAAAGAAAAAGTCTAAGAGAATAAAATGTGTTTGTCAAGAGAGACTTGCAAAAAGCTAGGGAAAAAGACATAATAGAAGGAAAAGATGGATACGCTGATCTTTTCTGGCAATTCGAATCCTGTTTTGGCAAAACAGATAGCAGAAGGATTAGGTCAGAGTTTGGGAAAAGTCGAGATCATCCGTTTTGCCGATTCGGAGTGCCGGGTGCGGGTGGAAGAAGAAGTTGAGGGAAAAGATGTCTTTATCATCCAGTCCCTTTCCAATCCTGTAGATGAGCATTTGATGGAACTTCTGTTACTTGCCGACAGCGTAAAGCGGGGAGAGCCGCGAAAAATTATCGCTGTTTTGCCTTATCACGGTTATGCCCGGCAGGATAGGATTCACCGCCCTGGAGAGTGTCTTTCCGCACAGGTAGTGGCAAAGCTGATTGAATCAGTGGGAGTTGACAAGCTGATTACCGTGGAACTTCATAATGAGGCGATTTTGGGTTTTTTCAAAATCCCGGTTGTCCATATTTCAGGTTTATCTGTTTTCCGGCCGGCTGTTGAGGATCTTTCAGATGTAGTAGTAGTTACTCCCGATGCTGGAGCGCTTAAAAGAGCGCAGAGTTTCTTGGAAAACCTTGATATTCCCTTGGCGCTTATTGAGAAAAAAAGGGATCTGGACCATCCGCATAAAATTTCCTCGATGAAGGTAGTTGGTGATGTGAAAGATAAAACAGCAGTTATCGTTGATGATGTGATTGTTACAGGTGGCACATTGGTTAACGGGGCATATCTTCTCAAAGAAAAGGGAGCAAAACAGGTAGTGGCATTGGCGACTCACGCTGATTTTGTCGGCGGCACTGATAAAATTCTTAAAGACAGTCCGGTTGATAAGATTTGGGTGACGGATACGATTGCTGTGCCAAACGAAATGCATTTTTCCAAATTGCAAATTTTTCCCAGTGCTTCTTTAATCGCCTCTGCCATGCGGAAAATGGTAAGATAAGAAGGTAATGAAAATTCTTCCCAAATCAGTGGAAAAGTTGATTGAGGCTTTTGAGAAATTGCCCGGCATCGGTCCAAAAACCGCTTCCCGTCTCACTTTTTATCTTCTTCACGTGCCGCAGGGACAGCTTGATCAGTTTGCAGCGGCATTGAAAAATCTCAAAACCACCACCGTCTATTGCTCCAGGTGTTTTAATATCGGAGAAACCGATCCATGCAGTATTTGTGCTGATCCGCAAAGAGATGCCTCTACCATCTGCGTTATCGAACAGCCAATTGATATTATCTCTGTCGAAAAAACAGGGAAATACAAAGGAGTCTATCATGTGCTTCACGGCGCCATCAATCCTCTTAACAATATCGGGCCGGATGAAATAAAAATTGCCGAGCTTTTGGATCGTGTCCGATCCGGTAAAGTGAAAGAAGTTATTTTAGCGACTAACCCGAATATGGAAGGTGAAGCGACGGCAATGTATATAAATCGCGAAATCTCAAATCTTTCTTCGGTAAACTCAGGAAAAGCAAATCTCATCGTTACCAGACTTGCTCATGGATTACCGGTTGGAGGGGATCTGGAATATGCGGATGAGGTGACATTGGGAAGGGCGTTTGAAGGAAGAAGGGAATATTGATGTTATCCAAAAAATCTTTACTCCGAGCTTTAAAGAATGTTCCCGATCCGGAGTTGGGAATTTCGATAGTGGATTTGGGGCTTATTTATGATGTCAAAGCTGATAAAAAGGGAAAGGTGGATGTCACCATGACCCTAACGACAATGGGCTGTCCACTTTTTGAAATGATTGAAGCGCCTCTAAGGGAAGAGTTATTAAAGCTTAAAGGAGTCGAAAAGGTAAATGTCGAGCTGACTTTTGATCCTCCCTGGTCACCTGATAGAATGAGTAAGGAAGCAAAAATTAAACTGGGATTCTATTGATAACTCCCATTGCTTTGCAATTGGGACCCCAAATAAATAATATGTCTGTTATTAAAAATATCGGTAAAAAAATTATCGAGGCAGGTTTTGAAGAAGTAAAAGAAAGTGCGAGAGAGGTAGGAGAACAAATTACTGGTCAGAAAAAAGATGAGGTAGGAGAATATCTGAAGAAGTTAGATCCCAATTTATCCAAAGAAGAGATAGAAAAAATACAGCGGTCTGATCTTGAGAAACTGGAGCAGACTAGAAGGATGCTTCGTAGCACCGTACCAGAACATATGAAATTGCCGCCACAACCTAAAGAGCCTAGACCTCATGAAAGAAGTCTACAGGAGAGGCAGGAAAAAGAAAAAGAACTACAAGAAGCACAAAAAAGACAAGAAGCATTAAGTCTACCATTAATAATAGGTAAACAAAGGGGTAAGTTAGGAGCAGCAAAAAGGCCTAAAACAACGGATTTTGAGAGGGGGAAGAATATAAAGGTAGGATAAATATGTTGCGTTTATATAACACTTTAACTCGAAAATTAGAGGAATTTAGACCATTAAATCCTCCCACCGTGACCTATTACTCCTGCGGTCCTACCGTCTATGATTTTGCCCATATCGGTCATGCCAGAACCTATGTTTTTGCCGATATTTTAGAGCGTGTACTTATTTTTAATGGTTATAAAGTGAAAAGAGTTATGAATATCACTGACGTGGGACACCTGACATCAGACAGTGATACCGGTGAGGATAAAATGGAACTCGCCTCGCGGCGAAGCGGGAAAGGAGCGCAGAGAGGGAAAAAAACAGTTTGGGAAATAGCTAAATTTTATACAGAAGATTTTTTAAAGATGAGTAAAAAATTAAATATCAGAAAACCAGAAATTGTCTGCCGCGCCACCGACAATATTAGTTCAATGATTCGAATCATTGAA
>Ga0315282_10007361_pt1 | contig 18103 bp, 13 predicted proteins | sample YL17G07_20_MG_FD_203693 | JGI IMG/M metagenome (GOLD analysis project Ga0315282, IMG submission 203693) | Sediment microbial communities from Yellowstone Lake, YNP, Wyoming, USA - YL17G07_20 | ecosystem: Environmental > Aquatic > Freshwater > Lake > Sediment | place: USA: Wyoming | collected...
CTGGATATCACGGGCGACTGCCGCGATGAGATCGTGGTGTGGGACCCTTACGAGATCTGGGTTTACACGCAGAGCGATAATCCGAAAAAGGGCCGACTTTACAAACCCGTGCGAAATCCTCTCTACAACTATTCGAACTATCAGGCGACGGTCTCGCTGCCGGGTTGGTCGGAATAGACGGCCGATCAACACGGTCAGCGTCCAGGGGCGATGCCTCCGCCTACCGCCGAAAATCATCTTAGAGACTCTAAAAAAATGGTTCGTCAAAAGTCTTTGTGCATCTCACTGCACAAGAACTTTTGATGAATCATGTTTGGTGTCTTTGAGGCGGTCAGAGCATCCGTGATTTGGGAAACATCGGCGGGGTCAGGAGTACGACTGCAAGCCCTCGAAGTCGCTGCCTCCGGCTCGAAAAATGGTGGAGCGATGGAATTCGATGGCGGCCTGATCGGGCTGAAACCGCCGGGGCCGCAGCATAGGAGCGCCCTCGATTTCCAGGAGCGCCGCTTGATGGACTCTCGAAGGGCTTTTCGTCTTCAGAGCAGGCGAAACGAGGATACGATGGTTCTTGTCTAACCCAAGCAATCCTCGATCGAACGCACGGTCATGCAAAGCGCACAGACACAGTCCGTTCGTGGGATCGGCCCTTCTTTTCACATCATCCTTCCAGGGGATGATATGACTTGCGGAGAGGAGGGCGAGAACGTTCAACGCGCAGAAGGCGCATTTGAATTCATAGTTCGCCAACGTGGCGTCCCGAAAGAACCCCTGCACCAGGCGGACTCGCGTCAGTCGCTGCGTCTCGGTCTCGCCCGAGGGGAGAACGTACTGGGCCTCTGCGATGGCGGTCGGCAGCGCATAGCGATCCTGGAACCGAAGCCAGGTTTTCTGACTTTCATAGGCGAGTTTCTCCCAGTTCGAGCAGAATTCCTCCCACACCTCCAGGTCGCGTTTGCTGAAGTTCGTCCGTCCCTTGATATTCCGAGCTTTGAGTGCGGCGTCCAAACCTGCAAAAGCTGCGAGTTTCATAGCCACGGCGCCGGGCGATCTTCCGATTTGTCCCGCCAAGGCTATGGTGTCCCGGTTACGCCGATGCAGCTTGTCGAAGGGGGTCCGGCAAGAAAGGTTTATGGCCACAAGCAACTCGTCGCGTGTCCAAAGTCGTGCGGTCATTGTTGCCTCAAGTATCAAATCACATCACCAAGCGCGTTGAGGAAACCTTGTGGACTGGACGACGTTTGGCCCGACTGTTCCGCTTCCCCAAAAGGCTTTCGCGTCTCTTCGGGCTTGTCAAGGTCGCTGACGTCCTCTCGGTGGCGGTCAATTTTTTCCACGGGACTGGCCTTGGCTCCAAGTGAGAAGTGTGAATCCGTGTGCTTCAAACCAAATCGGCTTGACACGGGCAGCGGTCTCGAACCACACTTCGGACGAACGCGAAGCAGTACGGGTTGTCTCGACCTTCCTGCCCACAGGTTCTGATCCATGCAGGGAGGATCACGCGGTCTTCAGGCCATTGGGGCACGAAGACTCGTCAGGGAGGAGCGAATCTTGACGGCAGCGTCATCTGAGAAAACCGCCGAACACCGGCGGCTGGCCGAAGATGCCCGGCGAGAGAAGAATTGGAAACGCTGGGGGCCTTACCTCAGCGATCGCCAGTGGGGGACCGTGCGCGAGGACTATTCGGCCGACGGCGACTGCTGGAACTATTTTCCCCACGACCACGCACGCAGCCGCGCTTATCGCTGGGGCGAGGACGGCCTGCTGGGCATCTGCGACCGCAAATGCCGGCTCTGTTTCGCGCTGGCCCTCTGGAACGGCCGTGACCCCATTCTCAAGGAACGGCTCTTCGGCCTGACCAACTCGCAGGGCAACCACGGCGAGGATGTCAAAGAATGTTACTACTATCTCGACTCGTCACCCACCCACTCTTACATGAAGGCGCTCTACAAGTATCCGCAGGTGGAGTTTCCCTACGGGTGGTTGGAGAAGCGGAACGCCCGCCGCGGCCGTGATGTCCCCGAATTCGAGCTGACCGACACCGGCGTCTTCGACGAAAGCCGTTACTTCGACGTGTTCGTCGAGTATGCCAAAGCCCAGGAGGAGGACATTCTGATCCGGATCACGGTGGCCAATCGTGGTCCCGCGTCGGCCGTGCTGGCTCTTTTGCCCACCCTGTGGTTTCGCAACACCTGGAGTTGGGGATGCAAGCACGAAGGCTGCACGCTGCGGCAGTGCATCACGCGGTGCAGTCCGACCGGCGTTCGCGCGGAGCACGAATCGCTGGGGCCGTATCGTTTCGAGGTGGAGCCAATCGCCGGCGACGAGCCGCCCGAGCTGCTCTTCACGGACAACGACACCAATCTCGAGCGGCTTTACGGAGCGCCCAATTTTTCGCCTTATGTCCGCGACGCCTTCCACAACTATGTAATCCATGGCCGCAAGGAGGCGGTCAACCCCAAGGGCGTGGGAACCAAGGTGGCCGCCTGGTATCGCCTGTCCATTCCGGCAGGCGAGGCGGTGACGGTGCGACTGCGGCTGGCGGCTGAGCGCCAGATGCCCGAGCTTCCTTTCAACACCGAGTTCGACAATCTCTTTGAGCAGCGGCGACAGGAAACCGGTGAGTTCTACGACACCATTCTCTCGCCGCAGATCCCCGACGCCGAGCGCGCCGTCGCTCGCCAGGCCTATGCCGGACTGCTTTGGTCGAAGCAGTTCTATCATTACATCGTCGAGGACTGGTTGGAGGGCGACCCGAACCAGCCGCCCCCGCCGGCCTCGCGCCGCCAGGGACGCAACCACGACTGGATTCACATCTATAACCGCGACCTCGTGTCCGTGCCCGACAAATGGGAATATCCCTGGTATGCGGCCTGGGATCTGGCGTTTCACATGCTCCCGTTCGCGGAGATGGACCCGGGTTTCGCCAAGCAGCAGCTCGAGCTGTTCCTGCGCGAGTGGTACATGCACCCCAACGGAGATCTTCCGGCCTACGAGTTTAATTTCGGCGACGTCAACCCGCCGATGCACGCCTGGGCGGCCTGGCGCACCTATAAGATCACCGGCCCGCGCGGTCAGCGCGATATCGCTTTCCTCGAGCGCGTCTTCCACAAGCTGCTGATCACCTTCACCTGGTGGGTCAATCGCAAAGACCCGCGCGGCAACAACATCTTCGCCGGCGGGTTCCTGGGGCTGGACAATATCGGCGTGTTCGATCGCTCCCAGCCGCTGCCGAACGGCTGCCTGCTCGAACGGGCCGACGGCACCGCCTGGATGGCTTTCTTCTGCGGCACGATGCTTTCGATCGCGCTCGAGCTGGCCCAGCACAATCGCGCTTACGAGGATATCGCCTCGAAGTTCCTCCTCCATTTTGTGGCCATCGCCGATGCGATCAACCACCTCGGCGGCCACGGCCTCTGGGACGAGGAAGATGGGTTCTACTATGATCAGCTCCGCCTCGACGGCGGCCGGGTGATTCCGCTCAAGGTGCGCTCCATGGTGGGCATCATCCCGCTCTTTGCCGGCGAGATTCTCGAAGAGGACGCGATTCGACGCTTGCCCGGTTTCGAGAATCGCATGAACTGGTTCCTCGAGAACCGCCGCGATCTGGCCACCGCGATTTCCTATCTCGAGCGCGCCGTTTACAAGGACGACCATGGAGTGCGGCGACTGCTGGCCATTCCCACGCGCGAGCGCCTCGAGCGCGTGCTGCGCTACCTGCTCGACGAAAACGAGTTCCTCTCCGACTTTGGCATTCGGTCGCTCTCGCGCATCTATGGCGAGCAACCCTACATTTTTGTGGACCCGCGCACGGGCGATCGCCGCGAGGTGAGGTATGCGCCGGGCGAGTCGGATACGGGCCTGTTCGGGGGCAACTCCAACTGGCGCGGACCGGTCTGGTTCCCGCTCAACTATCTGCTGATCGAGGCGTTGGAACGCTACCATCACTTCTACGGCGATTCATTTCAGGTCGAATGCCCGACGGGGTCGGGAAAGAAAATGGATCTGGGGCAGGTGGCGGCGATGCTGACCCAGCGCCTGAACCAGATTTTCCTGCCCGATGCCGGAGGCCGTCGCCCCGTCCACGGCGAGGATCGTCGCTACGCCGAAGACGCCCACTGGCGCGATCTGGTGCTGTTCTATGAGTATTTCCACGGCGAGGACGGGCGCGGCCTCGGCGCCTCCCACCAAACCGGCTGGACCGCCCTGGTCACGCGGTTGCTGAGGCGGTGAGACTCGCCGTCTGCCGCCTTCGCGCGGGAGAGAAGTTGAGGGATGTTGACAGCCACAGCGAGCCTGAGTGTAGAATTCTAGTTGGCTGTGGCGAATCCGAAATACAGTTGCGAAGGTAACAGAAGATGCCAGAGTTTCCAGCGGATCTCCGGCTCAAGGTTCAACGTGCGGTAGTTCGCTTCTGGAAAACACGAGAACGACAAGTCTCGAAACAGAAGGTATCCGGAAAGGCGGACCAGGGTACGCGTAGCGCTGTTACCGGCGGCGCGCAGATGGATGGCTTTGTCTCTCTTATCGCTGGTTTGATCAACATGGCAGGTATCTCCGCCGACTCGATATTCACCCAAAAGCGACTTCTTGAGGTACCTGGATTCTTTCGTCCCACAAAGCAGTGGGATTTGCTGGTCGTCTCCGAAAGCCGCCTCCTTGTTGCCATCGAAGTGAAGTCGCAGATTGGCCCCTCGTTTGGAAACAATTTCAATAACCGAACAGAGGAAGCCATAGGCAGTGCTCTCGACCTGTGGACGGCTTTTCGAGAAGGGGCCTTTAATCATGCAATTCGGCCGTGGCTAGGCTATGTGTTTCTTCTCGAAGACTGCCCCGAATCGCAACGACCGGTCGGTGTGAGGGAACCGCATTTCCAAGTTTTTCTGGAATTCCGCGACGCGTCCTACGGGAAAAGGTATGGACTTTTTTGTCGGAAACTGGTTCTTGAGCGGCACTATGACGCACCTCGTTCCTAATGTCGGAGCGCACAACCGGCTCCAGGGGTGGTTTCTCGGAACCGGCACCAGACTTGACTTTTGAGCATTTTGCGCGAGCAGTTGTCGGTCATGTTGGAGTTTATGCGAAATGAAACAGGTTATCTCGCAAACGGACTATGGCGAGACTTTCCATCGCTTGGTTCTTGGAGACGCTCGGGATTTGTCCTTTATCCGAAGCGAATCCATTCACTTGGTCGTAACGTCTCCGCCTTATTGGTGTCTGAAGAAGTACGAAGACAACCCATCTCAAATTGGTAACCTCCGAGACTACGAGTACTTTCTGGCGCAACTGGAAAAGGTATGGGAACACTGCTATCGCATTCTCGTGTCGGGCGGCCGATTGGTTTGCGTGGTGGGGGACGTTTGTCTATCGCGCCGCGAGAACAAAGGTCGGCATGTTGTGGTGCCCCTTCATGCCGATATCTGCGTGATGTGTCGCAAGATCGGATTCGACAACCTGAATCCGATCATCTGGCATAAGATTGCCAATGCCAGCTACGAGGTGGAGAACGGCTCGAGGTTTCTTGGAAAACCCTACGAGCCTAATGCGATTATCAAGAACGACATTGAGTTCATTCTCATGCAGCGAAAGCCAGGTGGCTATCGCAAACCTACCGAAAGGCAAAGGGAGTTAAGTCGAATCGAGAAAGCCGAATTTGATGAGTGGTTCCAGCAATTCTGGAACATTCCCGGTGCATCCACGCGTGAGCATCCTGCTCCCTTCCCTCTCGAACTTACCTACCGCTTGGTGCGGATGTTTTCTTTCGTGGAGGACACGGTTGTTGATCCGTTTGTTGGGACGGGTACGACGATGCTCGCGGCGATGCGATGCGGACGAAACAGTATAGGCGTTGAAATCGAACCGAAGTACATGGAGATCGCAGCCCATCGCCTTCAAACGGAGGGCAGAGACATGTTTTGCCGTTGCCGTATTGAATCTGTTCGGGCTTCGGGCAATAGAATCTCCGAAGTGCTGGGCGTTAGTGAGAAATCGGCCCATTACGAAGTGGCCAACCTTTCAAAGAAGACCCGAGCCAAAAGAAGAAGACCCCGAAAGAATCAACCCTCGGGGTCTCTACAGGGGCGAAACAAATCCATCTGCCTTCGAGATGCATCCGGACCGTTAGCTCGGGTCATGCCAACGGTTTCCCGACCAGCATTCGAAAACCATCATCCCTACACCAGCGCGTCCTTTTCCCAGCCGATGACCTTGACGGTGATTTTGGCCGGGTCGCTGGTGCCGAGTTTGTATTCCTTGTCGGCGGCGGCGACGCACAGGGCCGGCGGACTGAGCTCCCACGGCTCGCCTTTGACGATCTTGCGCTGGGCCATGATGATCTTGAGCGCCGTGGCCTCGAGCGCCACCGGGTCGGTGCTCGCCATCAGGCCGTTGTAGTTCCAGAGGTACTTGGGATCAATCTGCGGTCCCTGCGCGCAAAGCGGCCGCAGCGCATCCACGATGACGATGCGCGTCTTGCCCTTGAGGGCCGGTTCGAGCCAGATCGAGGCCAGTGCGCCGCTGTTGTCTTTGTGATAGGTGGACGCCGGCTTCTCGCCGAGCGAGATGTACATCTTAAAGACCGTGCTGATGCCGGTGAGGTAATGGGCCTTGAGCGCCGGCAGCGTGATCAGCGCGGTGCATTGCCCCAGCAGAGCCTTTTTCCCTTGAACGCTCAGGATCTTGTCGGCCGGTACGCCCGCGTCTTTGACGGCCGCCGTCACGGCTTCGGTCAATTCGGAGTGCGTCTTGAGCAGGTGAGTGGTCGAAACCAGGCCCACCGTGTCTTCGGGTTTGACGAGCTTCTTCCAGGCGGCCGCACCGCTGCTTTCGCCGGTCACGGCCATGACGAGGTCGTCGAGCATCTTCTTGAGCACGGCCGTGTCAATCTTGTTGTCGGCGCCCTGGACTTTCTCGTCGCGCACGATGGCCACCAGGCTCTTCTCGCCGGCCGCTTCGCTCAGCGCCGGCAGCGGAGCCGATACCGTCGCGCCCACGACCAGCGCGCCCAATGCCCCGTCCCTCACAAAATCCCGTCGAGTCAGATGATGATAGTCGCTCACTTTCCCCTACCTCCATTGGTCAAATTGACGGCCTTCAGCAGCCGTTCCGAAACGTCCCGCGATCGGGACCGAAAGGCCAACACCAGGTATTCGCGGTCGAGCCGCAGCCCCACCCATTCGCCGTTTTCGAGTTGGGCCAGTTGAAGCGGGGCGGATGAAACCGAAAGCCCCTTCAGATAGACTTCTCGAAATCGCGCGCACGCTTTTGTCGCGCTGGTGGGGTCGGGATAGCGAATGATCAGGAGGCTTGCCGGCTGATTGTCGAACCGATAGTCGCCCATCGCCGCTTCGGTCTGCTCGCTCAACCCCAGCAGATTCTCGACGGCGAAAAAGTAGAGCGCGTTCAGGCAAATCTGGGTGTGAAAATAGTGGACCCGCTGCGGCAGCAGGCCTTCGCGAGGGAGGCGCGCGAGAAGCTTCGGGCGATCGCCTTCGGGCGGAATCTGAGCGGCGAGCGCTTGCCCCAGCGACAGCACCACGCGGCGCGTCTGGGGCGTTTCGAACTCGCTCAGGATACGAAAATACCACGGCCCCTGCCAGAATCGCAGAAGCCCCGCCGCGTAGAGCGACTGCCGGCCGATCTTCGCGTCCTCGCCGTCGAGGTCCTGCGAGAGGACGCCGAACGCTTCTTCGGGCGAACCCATCCGATAGGCCTCGACCGTGATCGTCGTCGCACCGTCGCGGGCATACTGCCAGACGTGGAGATCGCGGAACTGGAAGGCGAGGTAGAGCTCCCCCGCGCCGTCCATGTACTCGAAGATCGTCTTGGGCAGAACGAGCTCGCTCTTGCGCTCAACGAGTTTCCACCCGTCCGTTTCGCGCAGAGGGACCAAACTTGTCGGCTCAGTGACCGCGGCCATGGCCCACTGTCCTTGAAGAAGACTCCACCATGCTGCCATCAAAGCAGGCCAAGCTGTTCGTGATCCGGCCATGGCGAAACGCTATCGTTCCCCGCCCGTCGCTTGTCAATGGCAAAAAAAAGGCCGGAAATGGGCAACCACGGATGGCAGAGCGCCCTATCAACCGAGCAATTGCTTTCGATGTGGCAATTGGCCATGCTTGAAGTGGTAGTTGAAGCGAGAGGAAGGAAAGATGAGGGATGGTCTGTCGTCGGTCATTGCAGAGCTTCGCCGGCAGCTGATGGCGATTTATGGCAAGCGACTGGTGAGGCTGGTTCTGTTCGGCTCTCAAGCGCGAGGCCAAGCAGAAGCGGGATCGGACATTGATCTGCTCGTGGTTCTTCAAGGTCCGGTGAAGCCCGGCGAAGGGATCGCTCGCGCCGAAGAGTTTCTTGAGCCGGCAAAACAACTGATCAAAGGCGGCGCTTCACCAGCTCAATCGCAGTGAGTTTTCCCCCACCCGCCGAAGCAATATCGTTTATACCCTCTTACCCCGCATCAGAGCGAAATACTCGCTCACGTCCACATTCCCGCCGCTCAGGATGACGCCGATTCGCTGGCCGCACAGGTTGAGTGTGCGGAAAAGAACGGGCGCGACGGCGACGGCGGAAGAAGGCTCGATAATCAGCTTCGTGCGTTCCCAGATGAATTGCATCGCGCCGAGAATCTCTTCTTCCGAGACCAGGACGATGTCGGCGACGTATTGGCGGATGATCGGGAAGTTTCGCGCGCCCAGCGTGGTTCGCAGCCCGTCGGCGATGGTGTGGGGCGTGGCCTGCGTGACGCGCACGCCCGATTTGAACGAACGATAAGCGTCGTCGGCGCCGGCCGGTTCGCAGCCGAAGACGCGCGGTGGGCGAGCCTCCGTCTGCGCGGCCAGCGCCGTTCCCGAAATCAGCCCCCCGCCGCCGACCGGCGCGAGGATCGCATCGAGTTCGCCCACCTCGTCGAGCAACTCGAGCGCCGCCGTCCCCGCGCCCGCGATGATCCGGTCGTCGTCATAGGGCGGGATCATGACGGCGCCGGTTTTGGCAATCACCCGCGCGGCGGTGGCGAGGCGCGCTTCAAGCGTCGGCTCGCACGGAATGATCTCGGCGCCATAGCCGCGCGTGGCCTGCCGCTTGACCTCCGGCGCGCTGGTCGGCATCACCACGCGACACGCAATGCCGTTGAGGCGCGCGGCCAGCGCCAGCGCCTGGGCGTGATTGCCGCTCGAATGGGTGACCACGCCGCGCGCCCGCTCTTCGGCCGTGAGCTGAAGGATGGCATTGCACGCGCCGCGGAACTTGAACGCTCCGCCGCGCTGCAAGTTCTCGCACTTGAGAAACACCCCCTTGCCCGACTCGCGATCCAGCGTCGCCGACGTCATCACCGGCGTGCGATGGATCAAGCCCCGGATTCTCTCGTGCGCTTCGCGCAGATCTTCCGACGTCAAAGTCGCCTCCCGGTTTTCCCCAATTTTACGTTCGGAGTTCCGCCTTCAGGCGGCAAGAGCCCCCCTGAAAGCAGGAACTACGAGCCGAATGTGGACAGGTCGCCAACCGACCCTACTTTTCCTTAGACTCCATCCCCGTCTGATAGTCGGGCATGAACATGGTTTCCCAATTCAGCGGACTCACGTAGATTTTTCCGTCCAATCCGAGGTTGAGCGTAAGCTCGCCATGGCTGTGGCAGCGGACCAGCGGCACGACCGGGCCGAAGAGCTTCACCTGCTGCTTCTTCCACTCCTGCGCGGTCTTGCCGGCCAGCGCGCCCGCGTCGTCGCCATAGCGGATGAGACAGAACTCATAGCTATAGCTGCACGGAATATTGGGATCGGGCAGATACGCGTTTTTGTGTTCTGAATCATTCGGGCAGAAGAGCGTGTCGTTGCTCAGATAGGCGGGCACGAGGTCCGACAGCCAGTCGGGCAGCTTGCCCTTTTCCTTCTCGTACTTCTTGATCGCCGTGTCAATCGTGCGGAAGTGCGCCGCACAGGTTTCCAGCTCCTGCGGAATCTGCAAACGTTCCGCGGGGATTTGCGATTTCTCCGGCGCGACCGCTGCCGGTTCGACCGCCGGCGGCGCGACCGCAACCACTGCCGGCGTGACCGCCGTGACGTTCACGCCTCTTCTCACACAACCTTGGGTGAGCGCTACCGATACCGCCACCATCGCCAACCAGCTTGCCCATTTCATGGTTCTCTCCTCCTGGGATTATGTTGGGCGGGAAAGCCGCAGCCTCCCGCCTCGCCGACACGTGTCAAAGATGCAAATAGATAGACCTTCGGAGGCTTTGTCAACCTGTCACGAGCTGCCGCAGCTCTCCCCAGTACGATCACGAACCACTTTCGAGGAGCTTGAGGAATTCTTTTTCGGTGAGGGTTTTGACGCTGAGTTCGCGGGCCTTGTCGAGCTTCGAGCCGGGTTCGGCGCCCACGACCACGTAGTCGGTCTTCGACGAGACGTTGCTCGAGGTCTTGCCGCCGAGCGCTTCGATCTTTTCCGTGGCCTCGTTGCGCGACATCGTCGAAAGCGTGCCGGTGAGGACAAAGGTCTTGCCGGCGATGGGGGATTCGGAAACAGCGGCGGGGCCGCCGGCGCTCCGGACAGGTTGCCAACCTGTCCCACTGTCGGCCGGTTTCACGCCGCAGGCCAGCAGGTCGTCAATCATCGCCGCGTTGTCGGGATTGTGGAAGAAGCTCGCGATGCTTTCGCCCACGATCGGGCCAATCCCTTCGACCGCCTGGAGGGCTTCGAGCTTGAGCTTGCGGATCGTCTTGAGAGAGCCGAAGCGCGCCGCCAGCAGCTTGGCCGACGACAGGCCGACGTGGCGAATCCCCAGCGCATTCAGAAAGGCCCATAGCGGCCGCTTCTTGCTTGCCTCGATCGCCTTCAAGAGGTTGTCGGCCGACTTGGGGCCCATGCGTTCGAGGCCGGCAATCTGATCGTGCGTCAGGCGATAGAGGTCGCCGTACCGCTTCACTTCGAGCTTGTCCACCAGCTGCTCGATGATTTGTCCCCCCAGCCCCTCGATGTCCATGGCGTCGCGCGTGCCGAAATGGAACAGTCGGTCCTTGATCTGATCGGGACACGAGGCGTTCTCGCAGCGCACGGCCACCTCTTCCTTGCTGAAGAGCAGCGGCGAATGGCACGCGGGGCATTTCCTGGGAAACTCGTACGGCTTTTCTTTTCCCGTCCGCACATCGGTGAGCACGCGCACGACCTGGGGAATGATCTCGCCGGCCTTTTCGATCACCACCTGGTCGCCCACGCGGATGTCCTTGCGCTTGATCTCGTCGGCGTTGTGGAGCGTGGCACGCGAAACGACCGTTCCCGACAGAAACACCGGCTCGAGGTTGGCCACCGGCGTGACCGCTCCGGTGCGGCCGACCTGCACCGTGATCTCCTTGAGCGTGGTGACGGCCTGCTCGGCCGAAAATTTGTAGGCGACCATGAAGCGGGGCGATTTGGCCGTCGAGCCCAGCCGATCCCAATAATCCAGGCGGTTGACTTTAACGACCAGGCCGTCGGTGGCATAGTCCACCTTGCGACGGCGGGTTTCCCATTCGACCGTCTGCTCGATGACCTCGTCAATGGAGCGACAGAGACTGCGGTTGGGGTTGACGCGCAGATGGAGTTTTTCGAGCAGTTGGAGGAATTCCCAGTGGGTGGGCGGCAACGTGAAATCGGTTTCGCCCACCCCGTAGAAGAACGTCTTGAGAGGGCGGCGCGCCCCTTCGGCCGGGTCGAGCAGCTTGAGCGACCCGGCGGCGGCGTTGCGCGGATTGGCAAAGAGCGGCTCGCCCGTTTTCTTGCGCTCGGCGTTGAGTTGCTCGAAGGCCTTGCTGTCGAGATAGCATTCGCCGCGCACCTCGAGCACGCGTCCCATGCGGTGGGCCGCCTCGGGCAAGCGAAGGGGCACCGACCGGATGGTTCGGATATTGGCGGTGATGTCGTCGCCCTGAACGCCGTCGCCGCGGGTCGCGCCATTGGCCAGCAGGCCATCCTCATAGCGCAGCGCAATGGCCAGGCCGTCAATCTTCAATTCGACCACGTATTCGAGCTGATCGTGCAGCTCGAGCCATCGCCGGACGCGGTCGTCGAAGTCGCGCAATTCCTGCTGCGAATAGGTGTTGGAGATGCTGAGCATCGGGAGGGCGTGGGTGATCGTGGCGAAGCCCTCGGTGAGTTTCTCGCCGACGCGCTGGGTGGGCGAGTGGGGCGATCGCAGGTCGGGATGGCGCGCTTCGAGTTCCTCGAGCTCCTTGACCAGCAGATCATATTCGCGGTCGCTGATCTCGGGCCGATTCAGGACATAGTAGAGGTAGTTGTGGTGTTCGATCTTCTCGCGCAGCGCCTCGACGTGCCGGCGAACAGACTCCGGTGCGCTCGATGCCATGGGTTTGGTCCTATCGTAGATATGGCGAGGAGAGATTGATGCGGGGGCGGCCCGATTACAATCGAAAACTGGCGATTCCGGATCTCAGGGAGGGAGTTGCAAAAAGCCAAGTGGCGCGGGCTGTCAGCCTGTGAATCGTGTGGGAATCGGACAGATACCCCTTTGCAGTGCCCAGCCTTTACGCCAGCCGATCTGCAACATCGCTTTTCGCAACTCCCTCATCTCAGGGATCGTTCACGCTCACGGGCAGGGGCACGGAAGCGGGCACGGCGCTTCGCAATCCAAAATCGAAAATCCAAAATCGTAAATGGAGATTACCAGCCGTGATTCAACCGATCGGCCAGTTGGGAGGGCAGGCCCTCGGAGCGAATGGCTTCCTGGGTGGCGGCCACATCGTAGGACACGCGCTTGATCTCGATGCGTTGTTGGGTGCGATCATAGATCGCGTAGGAAGCATCGGGGTTGCCGTCGCGCGGCTGGCCGACGCTGCCCACGTTGATCAGGTAGCGCCGGCCTTCGACAACGGGAACGAAGGGCTGGACGAGGCAGCTGAGTTTTCCCCCGAGGTACTCGATGATGAAGGGCTGATGGGAATGGCCCACAAAGCAGGTCTGGGTGTCAAAATGCTCGAAGTTCACGCGCGCGTCGGGCAAGGTCAGGATGTAGTTCCACGCCTCGGGGTCCTTGGGTGAGGAGTGGACGATCATGAACTCGCCTTCCACAATGGTCATGGGCAACGACTTGAGGTAGGCGGCGTTATCGGGTGTCAGGACGTCGCCGGTCCACTGAATGGCGGCTTTGGCGATCTCGTTGAAGTAGCTGGTGTCGGTCAGGCCCAGCGCGGCGTGATCGTGGTTGCCCGCGACGGTGGGGCAGTTCTTGGCGCGGATCAAGTCCACGCACTCGTTGGGATTGCCTCCATAGCCGACAATATCGCCGCAGCAGTAATAGCAGTCCACGCACTCTTCTTCTTCCAGGACGTGGAAGACCGTTTGGAGGGCTTGCAAGTTACCGTGAATGTCGGAGAAAATACCGATGCGCTGAGCGGGTCGGTCAGTAGTCATAATCCCTTCCGGTCAACTTCTTTAGCCTCCTGGCGGCCTGCTTCCGGATGATGGCGCTCTTGTTCTTGAGAGCTTCTTCCCACACGCGGGTTTCGTCAAGCTGTTCCGGCGGGGCGGAGCGAGACGGGGCCTCTGCCGCGGCTTCCCTCCGGGGTTCGACGAAACCCGGTTCCTCCGGCCGCCCGGGTGCTCTCGGCTTCGGGTACTCCAGACCATGGCCTGGTGTCTGGCCCTCGAACGCCGCGGGCTCACCGATGACTTCCACCACCTCGGCCGGCTTGCTGACCTTTCCGCCCATCCGCTCGAATTCCTCGTGCAAGTACTCCTCGGGACCGGGGTATGACTCTTTCTTTTGAGCCGCGACTCTCTCCTCGTCCACCGCCCCGGACTGAGGCGCCGTCGGCACGATGAAGTCCTCTGCCCCACCGGCACGAATCGGTTCCTCCTCCTCGGGGGACTCGATCGGCCCAACCGCCTTCTCGGTGGGATGCGCGCGGGGCGGCGCGATCGGGGTCAACGGGGCCTTGGCTCGCTCCAGCGGAGGCCGCTTGGCGCCGAGCGCGGCCACTTCTTCCCCCTCGAAGTGAAACACCAGCCGCGTGCCGCCGACCTGAATCTCATCGCCGTCGCGGAGCACGGCCTGCGTCACGGGGACGTCGTTGACCCGGGTTCCCCGCCAGCTGCCCACGTCCCGCAGCATGAACGAGTTGCCCTGGCGGTGGATGACGGCGTGGTGCTTGGAGACGAACCATTCGTTCAGGCAGATGTCGCACACGCGCGCGCTGCCGATCGTCATCTCCGCTTTCTCGATCTGGAACCGCACGTCTTTTTGCTTGCCCCGCGTGACCACCAGAAAAGCCACCGGCTTTTTGTCCACAATGATCGTTCGTTCGGCTCCAAACGCGTCCGAGATGAGGGCCTTGTCGCTGAGCACCTCATGCTTGAAGACCAGCGTGTGCTTGCCGATCGTGATCACGTCGTCGTGTTTGAGGGTTGCTTTCTCCACCCGCTCGCCGTTGACATAGATCCCATTGGCACTGTTGAGGTCCGAAATAATGAAATCGGCTCCCTCGTGCCGAATGCGAGCGTGGCTGCGCGACACGGCGCGGTTCTCGATCACGATATCGTTGTCTCGTGATCGTCCGATGGAGACAATGTCTTTGTCAAAAACGTATTGCTTTACAACATTGTCGCCGAGGGTCACAATAACTTGTGGCATGGCAGGTCACCCCTTCCGATTCCGACCCCCGTTTTTGCCGACTCCGCCCTACTTTACCGACCTTAAATCTTTATAGAAGCCACCCCGGTTGTGTCAAACACAAACTTACATTCCCGTGTGCCGTCGGCACACCCTTCTTACAGCCGAAAAACCTCCCCCAGACGCCGGCCCAGGAAGCGCGAGGCCAGGATGAAGCATCCCAACAACAGCACCATCCCCAGGATGCCCATCGCGCTGGCGACAAACGGCCCGTCGTCTATCCGCCCGACCATGGTGTAAATTGCTTTGGCGATGGGATAGTACTCGCGACGCATGGCCAGCATCAGGCTTTCGCTGACTTCGAGCATCGCGAAGGCAAACGCCAGCACCCCGCCGGCCACCAGGTTGGGGAAGATCAGCGGGATCGAAATCCGCCGCATGGTCGTCAGCGGCCGGGCGCCCAGACTCGCCGAGGCCTCTTCGTAGGTCACGCTGGTCTGCTGGAATCCCGCCACGGCCGCCCGCACCGTGAACGGCAGACGGCGGATGCCGTACGCCACCACGAGCAACAGCATCGGGTTCACCCGCGGGTCGAGCCACCGGACCCCGGCAAAGCAGGTCAGATAGCCGAAGGCCAGCACGATCCCCGGCAGCGCCAGCGGCAACATCGCCATGACGTCGAGCAACACGCGCCCCCGAATCCGCTTTCGCATCAGATAGTAGGCGATCAGGAAACCCAACACCAGGTCGGCCAGGGTGCTCAGCAGACTCAGCAGCAGGCTGATTCGAATGCTGGAGATCGAAAGGGGGTGGCGGAAGACCAGGCCGTAGTAGCGTAGCGTATATTGCTCGGGCAGGACCGAGATGCTCCAGCGCGCCGTCAGGGACTTGAGCAGCACACCCAGATGGGGAATCATCGCCACCAGCGTGACGCCGAGCATCAGGGCATAGAGGGCAACCACTTGCAGGGAACGGGCCGGTCGTTCGCGCGAGGCCGGGCCACCGCGTTCGCCCGCCATCGCCCCGCGGCCGCGGGTCGCCCGCCGCGACAAGGCAAAGACCACCACCGTGATGAGCAGCACCAGGAGCACCAGCGCATAGCCGATCGGGTTGCTTTCGGCCTCGTCCACCAGGTCGAAGATCTTCACGGGCACAACCTCGCGATAGCCGAAGATCAGCGGCGTTCCCAGATCGGTGAACGCCCAGATGAAAACGATGATCGCGCCGGCGAAGTAGCCGGGGAGAATCAGGGGGAAGGTGATGTCGCGAAAGAGCCGCCAGCCGCGCGCGCCGAGGTTCTGTGCCGCCTCCTCGAGCGTGGCGTCCACGGTGGCCAGCGCCGCCAGAACGTTGAGATAAAGGATCGGGTAGAGGTGGAGACTCTCCAGCAGCACCACGCCCGCGAACCGATGGTCCCCCAGCCAGTCAATCGGATCGCGCGCGCCGCTCAGGCCGAGGTGCATCAGCAGCAGGTTGAGCGAACCGTAGCGGGTGAGCAGCTGCCGCACGCCGATCGCGCCGACAAACGGCGGGAGGATCATGGGCACCAGCATCAGGGCCGACAGCGCCCGTTTGCCGCGAAACGAATAGCCCGACATCGGGAGGGCCAGCGTGAGGCCGATCACGCTGGTGACCGCCACCACCGACAGCGCGATCCCCAGGCTGTTCAGCGTGGCGGTGCGATAGTTGGGGTTGGCCCAGAGCAGCCGGAACAATTCCAGCGTCGGACGTTTTTCGACCAGAAACGCGCCGCGGAAAACGTAGCCGAGCGGATAGACCAGAAAGGCGAGGAGAAAAAGACAGAGCAACACCAGGAAAATGGTGTCCACCGGCAGCGGTGGCCGAGGGGTTTCGTGCAGCGGAGACGGCTTTGGCTTCAGTTCCATGCGATCTCAGAGCAGGACAATGTCGCTCGGTGTAACCGTGAGCTCGATCTCGGTCCCTTCGTGAGCCGGCTCGCCTCCGCCGATCACGGTGGCCCTCAGCGCGATCCGGCCGTTGGCCGCGGCCAGATCATATTCCAGCGTGTCGCCGAGATAGGTTGTGCTGACGACGCGCGCACGGAAACGATTCCCCCGGCTCTCTTCGCCGGCGCCGATCACGCGAAGCGACTCCGGCCGGAAGCAGCAGGAAGCCGCCTGGCCGACCCCAGGTGTCTCGGCGGGACCTTCGTTGGAAGGCGCAACCATCAGCGGCCCCAGCGCGGTGGACACTTCGCGCGTACCGTCGTCACGGATGCCCATGACCTCGCCCTCGACGAAATTGGCGTCGCCGAGGAACCGCGCCACGAAACGCGTCCGCGGCCGCCGATAGCACTCGCCCGGTCGGCCGATCTGCGCGATCTGCCCATGATCGAGGATGGCGATCCTCTGGCCCATCGAGAGGGCCTCTTTCTGATCGTGGGTGACGTAGATCGTCGTGATGCCGGTCTGGCGATGGATGCGCAGAATCTCGCGGCGCATCTCGATCCGAAGGAGCGCGTCCAGATTGCTCAGGGGTTCGTCCATCAGCAGGACGTCGGGGTTGACGACGATGGCGCGCGCCAGGGCCACGCGCTGTTGCTGGCCGCCCGACAATTCGCTCGGATAGCGGCCGGCGAGGTCGGACAGATGAACCACCTCGAGAATCTCCGCCACCCGCTGACGGCGCTCGGCCGCGGGCAGCCGCCTCACCCGCAGCCCGTATTCCACATTCTGCGCCACGGTCATGTGGGGCCAGAGCGCGTAGCCCTGGAACACCAGCACCGTGTTGCGCCGGTGGGGCGGGACGCCGCTCATGTTGCGCTCGTCGAAATAAATCGCTCCCCCCTCGGGCTGGACAAATCCCGCGATCGCCCGCAGCAGCGTCGTTTTGCCGCAGCCTGAGGGGCCGATCAGAAAAAACAACTCGCCCGGCTCGACCTCGATCGAAACCTGATCGAGCGCGACGGTCTCTCCGTATCGTTTGTTCAGCTCGTTGATGCGAACACGAACCGCCATGTCGGCCACCCGGATTCGGTCGTTGGATCGAGGCGGAAACGCCCTCGCGTGGCTTGTTCAACACGCGACGCTAAGGCGGGTTGGGACACCCGGTCAAGCCGGAAGCTACCCCAAGGAGTTCTGAAATCCGAGTGGCACAGGCTGTCAGCTTGCGCGAATCGGCGGGCCGAACAGTTCCCCCACCCTTCTGCGCCATTCGGCATCAGAATCAACCGTCTCGCAAGTCCCTCACCATGCGCCGAGCAAGCGGAAAGACACTTTCACGGGAGAATCCTGACGCGCTGTGTGATTTGCTTTTCATTCAGCGTTCAGCGTTCAAAGTTCAGCGTCCATTGTGCGGGATTTGTTTTCCGTTCCGTGTTCAGAGTTCAGTGTTCAGCGTTGATTTTTTCCCGCAGCACGCTAAGGCCCCTATCAAAAAAACGTGAACAAATCAACACGCCGGCGCATTGCGTGGCGAAAGGCTGTAATTCCATTCTCCGTGGAAGTCGCAGCGTTCGATCGCCAAGGAGTTTATCTCGTCGTCCGT
>Ga0315282_10007362_pt1 | contig 18103 bp, 11 predicted proteins | sample YL17G07_20_MG_FD_203693 | JGI IMG/M metagenome (GOLD analysis project Ga0315282, IMG submission 203693) | Sediment microbial communities from Yellowstone Lake, YNP, Wyoming, USA - YL17G07_20 | ecosystem: Environmental > Aquatic > Freshwater > Lake > Sediment | place: USA: Wyoming | collected...
GCGCCAGACACGTACGGCCGCATGCCAAACGAATAATCAGTAGAACAATCGGGCGATTAGCTCAGTTGGCTAGAGCGCACGGATCACACCCGTGAGGTCACAGGTCCGAGTCCTGTATCGCCCAGTGCGGAGTTTTGCACCGCTTCGCATTTCCCCGTACTTGCGGAAACAGCCGGAGAATCGGCTGTCTTCTGCGCGTCGTCTTTCCCCGTTTGCGGTGCCGTGCTGTCAAGTCCGCCGTGTGATGCGCCGGATTCTGCACCGTTTTTCGGTCGTTGCCGTGTTTCCCCCGTTGCCTTCCGCTGTTCCTGCCTTGCCGGCCGGCTATTGACCTCACGCCACCGCCAGCGCCGGGTAGCACTGCCGAATGTCTCCCAGAACGCTCAAGAACGCCCGCACCACGTCCGGGTCGAAATGCTTTCCGCTGTCTTCATCGAGAATCGCCAGGGCCGTGTCCAAAGAGCATGCCTCCTTGTAGCAGCGGCGCGACACCACCGCGTCGAACACGTCCACCAGGCCCGTAATCCTGCCGTTGAGGGGAATGTCCAGACCCCTGAGGCCGCGGGGATAACCTTGCCCGTCCCACCGCTCGTGGTGGCACAGGGCGATCTCCCGGGCGGTGACCAGAACAGGATCATCCGCGCTGCCAAGAATCTCGGCGCCGATCTGGGCGTGCCGCTCGATCACTTTTCGCTGCTCGGGCGTCAGGTGACCGGATTTGAGCAGGATGGCGTCGGGAATGGCCACCTTGCCCACGTCGTGCATTGGGCTGGCGAACCGGATCAGCGCGACCTGATCGGCATTTAGGCCAAGAGCGGAGGCGGTCAGTTCGGAGCACCGGCTGACACGCTGGACGTGCTGGGCCGTGTCGCCGTCACGATACTCCGCCACCGTCGAAAGGCAGAGAATCGTGTCCAGGTGCGCGTCGCGCAATCGCCGTTGAAGATGTGCGTTATGCAAAGCGATGGCCGCGGTGGAGGCCAGCGTAATGACCACACCACTTGCCTCGTCGCCAAACGGCGATTGCCGCCCTTCGGCGTCCTGGTGGTTGAACAGTTCCAGCACGCCGATCCGCTCCCCGTCGGGACAGTGCAGCGGGACAGCCAGGATGTTGTTGGCGCAATATCCGGTCCTGGCGTCCAGGTCCCGGCTGATGCGGAACGGCGCCCCTGCCGGCAGGTTATGCGTGTCGGGGATGTTCATGGCCTGGCCGCTGATGGCCACAAAGCCGGCCAGCGAGTCCACGGACATCGGCATCTCCCGACCCAAGAGATGATCCACGACCGCTGAGGCATCCATACGGTCGTTCTGCGCGGCGACGAACTTCAGGCTGCCGTTCCACGCCAGGTACATGCTGCCAGCCTCCGCGCCGGTCGCCGCCCGGCACTCGGTCAGGATGGCGTCCAGCATCGAACGCTGATCCCTGGATGAGTGAAGCCTGGAATTGAGGCTGTGTATGGAACTGGCAAGGGCACGTTCTCTGGAGGATTGGATTTCATCGATCATTGGATACCCTGCATAAATCCGTGAACCATTGACCACCACCTCAAAGACACCTACCCGTTACCTTATCTTTCGACGACGGCCGGGGCGGACTTTCACAAGAACTTGGGTTTTTGTGAGAATTCCGCCCGGTTGGGCCGAACTCGCATTGGTCCCGATGCAGGCACGCCGGGCGGGGCGCGGGTCCTGAAACCCCGTCAGTCCTCGGCGATCACGCGGAAGCCCACGTTGTAGACGCGGCGCCAGGACGGGTAGCTCAGGCGATAGGCGCTTCCACACCGACTCGGCCGGTCGCGCCAGGAGCCGCCGCGGACCACTCGCGGCCCGGCGGCGCCGTTGGCGTTTCGGCCGTCGCCGTCGGCATAGGGGTAAGACGCGTATGCCGACCGCACCCATTCCCACGCGTTGCCGTGCATGTCGCGCAGGCCCCAGGCGTTGGGCGAAAAGCTGCCCGCATTGGCCGTAACGAGCTTACCGTCGTTGAACCGCGAGTCGCGCGGCGTCATGTCGGCGGTGTATCGGCCGTCGGTGTCGTAGGCAAGCTGGCGCATAGTTGCATCGGACATGTTGGCGAAGGGCGCGAAGTTGGCGTCCAGGCCGCCGTACCACGTTGGCGTGGCCGAGCCGGCCCGGCAGGCGTATTCCCACTGCGCCTCGGTGGGCAGGTCCACCTTCAGGCCGGTTCGCGCGGCGAGCCACCGGCAGAACGCCTTGGCCTGGTCCCACGAGACCCGCACGACCGGCTGGGCCGGCGAGTCCAGGGGCCAGCCGAGATGGTGCTCGCTGAAGCTCCACGAGCCTTTGTGCTCGAAGCGGCTCTCGTGCGACGCCTCGAACCGCGCGTACTGCTGGTTGGTCACCTCCAGCCGGCCCATCCAGAACGCCCGCTCGATGGGCACCCGCGCCACCGGCCTCTCGTCGGCCTGCCCGGCGGCGTCGCCCATGAGGAACTCCCCGGCCGGGATGCGAACGAGGTCCATCCGCACGCCGCCGCCGAGATCGATGGCCCGCGTCGCGTCTCCCGCGGCCTGCTGGCGCCGCTTTGCCTCGGCCGGGCCAAAGGGCCAGCCCGGACAGTTCGTCTCGCCCGCCGGAGGCAGGACTTCAGGCGCCGGCATTATCGGCCGGGCTGTCTCCGCGGACTCTGCCGCGGGGTACGTCTCGGGATCGGCGTCGAGCCCGGCGTAGAGCTTTCGCAACTGCATTCTCGCGTCGTGATACTCTTGCGTCTTGCGAGGATCGGTCACCTCGCTCCAGGTGCCGTGGCACGGGGCGTTGAGGTCGATCCACGTCTCAAGCCGTCGCCACGCCTCATCGTCCATCCGGACGCCGTGATGGCCCTTGCGGAGCATCTGCATCAGTTCGCTGGTGTCGGCGGCGAACTCGCCGGGGTTCAGCAGGCGGATGTCGCTCTCGAATCCGCCCACCCGCACGAAGCGCCGCAACTCGATGAACGACGGCTCGAACACCCCGCCGTACTTGCCCAAAAGCTCGCGGGCGGGCTTGTCGCTGACGATCCGCAGTTCCGGTGTGCCGGCGTCCAGGCAGATGAAGCGCCCCTGCTCGGCCCGCAGGTCCGCCGGCGTCTTGCCGTCGGGCCTGGCCGATCCGTTGTGGCAGGCCGTGCAGTACCTGTCCAGCACCGGCTGGACCTCGCGGGCGAAGCTAAAGGGCCGCACCGGCCCGTGCCACGGCACGATCTCGGCCACCGGCCGAGACAGGGCAAGCGTCTTGCGGATCGGGGCCGAGTCCGTCCGCCGCTCGTGGCAGCCGGAGCAGGAGACGATCTCGCCCGGCATGGCCGTCGTCCAACTGCGCATGAGTTGGATCGCCTGGCCGCCGGCGTCCAGCGGCTGGATCGAGATGGGCGTGTTGGCGGGCACGCGGAACATGGCCGAGCCGTCGGGCTCGACGTCCACCGTGCCAAGCACGCGCCGCGGCTCCCAGGGCCCGTCGGCGCCAACGTAATGATTGATGCCCGCCAGCCGCTGGTAGGCGAAGTGGTACGTGAACAGCCGCAACTGCTTGACCGACCCGCGCGGCACGCCGGCCAGGCCAGTACCGTCGTAGACGTCCTCCAGGTACATCACCGCGTCCCTGCGGGACAGGTCCACGCGGTCGGCTATGACCGGCGGCACAGGCCGCTCCAGCACGGGTATCGGTTCGAGCAGCGCGAAGCCTTCCTGCTCGGCGACGAGCGTGAAGTTGTCGAACACGTCGGCCAGGTATATCCCCCACAGGTCGCCGGGCCCGGGCTTTGCCGCCACGAGGAAATACGTGCCCGCGCCGCGATTGGTCCCGGCCGCGGCCAGCGGGTAGGGGTGCAGGCACTTGGGCCAACTGTCGTCCGTGAGCCGGTCGAGAATGATCGGCTTGACCGGTTTGCCGCGCCCTGGAATCCTCTGGATGACGCCGCGGTTTCCGCTCTGGCCGGCGGCGGGGTCAAACAGCGTCACCTCGCCCACCCGCCCGACGTGATGGCCCGTGACGATGCCCACGACCCGCGTCGGATGGCCGGGGATCGGCCGGGCGTAGAATATGGAATTGGGCCAGTACGCGCCGCTTCCGTAATACTCCCTCTGGCTCGTGCCGTCGGGGTTCATCGTGAACAGGTACCGCCCCCAGACGTGCGGGATGTCCGTGTACTCCCATCGCAGGTAGAGCAACTGCCCGTTGTTCATCACCGTGGGGCAGTAGTTGTGGTCCTGGTCGAAGCAAAGCTGGCGCGTGTTCTGCCCGTCGGCGTCCGTCACGTACAACATGCCTACGTTCACCGACGCGTTGCACGGCACGCCCTGGAGCGGGGCCGTTGAGACAAACGCGATCCGCCCGTTGGGCAAGTAGCAGGCGTCGTAGTTGTGCACGTTGCCCTCGACCGACGGCGTCACCTGCCGGCACTTGGCGCCGGAAAGCTCCATCTCGAAGATCTGCCACCTCAGTTTGGCGTCCGGCATGGAAAACAGCAGGCGCCGGGCGTCGCAACTGAGCTCCATGTCGCCGGCGAGCAGCCCGCCGGCCGGGCGGTACAGCGTGCGGATCTCGCCGTCAAGCTTGCGGGGGTCCACCACGGCGATGTCGTTATCCCAGTGCCGCACGTCCGGGATGGTGTCCTGCTGCCACGAGCTCTGCCTCGGCAGGCCCAGGAACTGCCCCAGCCCGTAGCCCGCGCCCTTGTCGCGCCGCGCGCCGCCAATGGGCTTGCGCCGGATGACCAGCAGCTTCTCAAAGTTCAGCAGCGGATTGGCAAGCAGCGCCCGCCGCTTGAAGGCGAGGAACTCACCGGCCGCCTTTACGGCCGAGGCGTCGCCGCGAGACAGACCCTGGCGAATACCCGGCAGGGCGCGTGCGTACTCGTCCAGTTTGGCCAGTGTCTCGCCGCCCTTGGGATATCCAGGCCCGAACGTGGCGATCATGTCCGTCACGGCCAGCCGAACGGCCTGGAGGTCCTCGTCGGTCAGCCTGGCTGCCAGGGCGGCAGGGCCGTCGGGGGCGGGCGAGGGCGGCTCGTTAGCAACGGGCGACTCGGCCTCCAGCGCGGCGGGATCCGACTCCTCGATTCCGGGCGTAGCGCGATTTGCCGGCTGGGCAAACGCTGCACACGCCACGCCGGCCAACAACATCCACAAGACGGCAAATCGAGTCATCGGTCTCTCTCCGTATTCGCTCGTTTGGCAAGTATGCGACAACCGGCATTCTACCAGCCCGGGCTTAGCTTGCCAGCGGGATTGGCCTGGCGGTTATGCAAACTTGTGCGGCCGGCGGATACATTGGGGAAACACGGGTTGGAATAGGTGGGGGGCCGAATGGCCTATTTGCCCAAGACCCCGAAGGCCACGTAGTACAACTGCTGTTTCCTGCTCCAGACCGCGTGGACCTTCCCCCGGCCGTCCAGGTGGATGCCGTTACCGGTGACATCCACGAGCTCACCGGCGGGCCCGACGGCCGCGTTGCAAGGCGCGGACCAGACGTCGCCTTCGCCCAGGACAGAGTAGCTGCTGGCGTCGTGGCGCTCGCTCATGAGTTCGCCGTCGTTGCCCCAGATCAGCATGGTCTTCGAGCCCCGACGAACCAGCACGGGGTTCTTAAAGCCGCGCTTGCCGAACGGAATCACCGTCGGCGGTGTCCAGGCCGTGCCGTCGTCGCCGCCCGCAATCTTCAGGTTGCGGCAGTTTGGGTCGCGGGCAACCGCCATGCCTTGCGACCACGCCTTGCCGTCAAACGCGTACAGGCCGCACAGCCGCGGCAGTCTGGCCGCGACCGTCATTCCCAGCCACTCGGCCGGTATCGCCGGAACGTCGCCCGCCAAGGCGAAGGCGCCTTTCTCTTCGACCAGCCAGATTACATAGACCCTGCCGGAATCGGAGTTGGCTATGGGCAGGGGATGCGGAAAACTCATTACCCGTCCCTGGCTGCCGAGGCAGATCGCCTTTGGCAACGCGGCCGGCTGAGTCGTCGGCTGCGTGGCCGGCTGAGTCGTCGGCTGCGTGGCCGGCGGGGCAACCCTGCCGACTTCAACAGCAACCGTGCCCGCCGTTATGCGATCGGACACCGTCGGTTGGGAGGTCGCCGGACAGACGACCTTGACGCCCCTTGCGGCCGGCAAAGCTTCGCGCCGGCCTGTGGCCGGGTCGATGCGGAGCACCGCTCCTTCCAGTCCGAGCCAAGCCAGCCCGTCAGGCCCCATGGCCATCGCGGTCACCTCCAGGGGCAGCCGGGCGAGCAGGCGAAGCTTCCTGGCGTTCATGTCCAGGCGGTACAGTTCGCTGGCATCTTCTCCCCCCGCCATTGCGCAGAGAAAGTCGCCCGAGCCGGGCACGGCAATGATATGGGTGAGGCTGTAGGTCTCGTCGGCGGACCGGCCTTGCAGGATTCGCAGCGACTTGCCGTCCATGGAAACCACCGCCATTCCCCGCCTGTTCCCGCAGATCACGCTGTTGCCGTCGCCGGACAGCACCAGCGGCGCCACGTGCGCGTTAACACACCAGACCGCGTCGTCCAACGTGCGCCACTTCCCGTCGGCGGCGCTGTAGGAGGCCAGGCCTGAATACGAGCGGACCCAGATGGTTCTTCCGTCGGCCGAGGTCACCAGCGACCCGCTGGAGTTTTCCAATGCCGAGTGCCTGAGCCGCCGGCAGGTCGTGCAGATGGTCCAGGCCATGCGCGAGTTCGGCCCACCGGGCCTGCAAGGCGCCGAGCTGATGGCCGCCGGCCCGCGACTGGCCGTCCGCGAGACCCGACGCCTCAAGGGACCCTACGTCCTGACCGAGCAGGACGCCGTCTCCGGGCGGAAGTTCGACGACGCCGTCGCATGGCGAAGCGGGTTCCTCGACATCGGATTCGTCCGAATGGCCAAGATGAAGATCCACGACGTGCCGTACCGCTCGATCCTGCCGGAGAAGCTAGACGGCCTCCTGACGGCCGGGCGATGCATATCCGCCACCCATGTCGCCGCCTCCGCGGGCAAGAGCATGGGCAACTGCATGGCCACCGGCCACGCCGCGGGCCTGGCGGCGGCAATGTGCGCAAAGAAACGATGCCAGCCGCGAGAGGTCAACGTCCCGCAGTTGCAGGACGCCCTCCGCGCCGACGGCGTGGACCTCGACCGCGCCGGCGACGACCAGCAGGACCTGCGGAATCAGGGCTGAGCCGGCGTAGGGGATTGCGGGCCGCGGCAAAGGGCACTCCAGATGATAAGTCCTTGCGTGGAGTCCTCGACCTCACTTAGTATGCTTTGCGGCAGAGGACAAGAATATGCTGACAAGACTGCGAGTCAGGAACTTCAAGCGGCTGGACATGGACGTTGAACTCGGCCGTTCCGTGGTGTTCATCGGCCCGAACAACTCGGGCAAGACCACGGCGCTCCAGGCTTTGACTCTTTGGAACCTGGGCCTGCGCCAATGGGTGGCCAAGCGAGGTGGCAAGGCTCCCGCGGAGAAGCGGCCCGGCGTCGCGATCAACCGGCGAGACCTGATCTCCATTCCAGTTCCCAGCGCGAACCTGCTCTGGCGAGACCTGCACGTTCGCAGCGTCAAGAGCGTCAACGGGAAAGCGGAAAGCACGAGGAATATCCGCATCGACATCGTGGTTGACGGTGTGACGGAAGGAGTTTCCTGGTCTTGCGGCCTGGAATTTGACTACACGAATGAGGAATCCTTCGTTTGCCGTCCCATTCGCCTGCCAGACCACGACGAAGTTCCTGTCCAGCAGGCGAGGTTTACCAGCCCACCAGACGCGGCAATGGGAATCAAAGTGGCCTATCTGCCGCCAATGTCCGGATTGGCGGCCACGGAACCGAAATGGGAGCCGGGAAGGATCAATGTGCTCTTGGGAGAAGGGCAGACTGCCCAAGTCCTGCGCAATCTCTGCTTCCAGATACATGAAATGGATCCCGGGCACGAGACATGGAAACAACTTAGTGATCGAATTCGCGACTTGTTCGGCGTGGAGTTGCAGCCGCCCAGGCATGTCGCCGAGCGCGGCGAGATCACGATGGAATATGACGAACCCAATAACGTGCGTCTCGACCTGTCCGCATCCGGGCGAGGGCTTCAGCAAACTCTCTTGTTGCTGGCGCACCTATACGCCAACCCCAAGACCGTCCTCCTGCTGGACGAGCCGGACGCGCACCTCGAAATCCTGCGCCAGCGCCAGATATACCAGATTCTGACTGAAACAGCGGACAAGCAGGGCGCTCAGGTTATCGCGGCCAGTCACTCTGAGGTCGTCCTTAACGAAGCCGCGACCAGGGGCCAGGTCATCGCCTTTGTGGGCAAGCCTCACATCCTGACAGATCGCGGCAGCCAGGTCCTCAAATCGCTTTCAGATATCGGTTTTGATCAATACTACCAGGCGCAGCAGACCGGATGGGCGCTCTACCTGGAAGATGCAACCGACCTTGCCATCCTCCAGGAGTTCGCGCTCTTGCTGGACCATCCGGCCAAGGCCTGCCTGGAACGCCCTTTTGTGAACTACATCGCGACCAATCTGCCCAGCAAGGCGCGTGAGCATTTTTACGGCCTTGGTGAAGCCAAACAGGATCTGGTCGGGATCGCCATTTTTGACCGCCTCGACAAGGAACTTCAGAAGAACGCGCCACTAACAGAACTCATGTGGTCTCGTCGAGAGATCGAGAACTACTTCTGCTCTGAGGAAGTTCTCATGGCCTTTGCGGGGGGAGGCCATCCGGATGACCTGTTCGCCGTCGCCCAACAGGATCGTCGAGAGACGGCCATGAAGGAATCCATCGAGGAAGTGTCCAAGGCATTGAAGACCCTCAACAAGCCGGACCCATGGTCGGCGGATATCAAGGCTTCAGATGAGTTCCTGGACCCGCTTTTCACCGAGTTCTCGAGGCGACTTGCTCTGCCGCTGGTCCTGCGGAAGAGCGAATACTGCGACCTGGTCAGGTTTTTGTCCAAGGATGGGGTGGATCCGGAGGTATGCAAAATGCTGGATGCGATTGTTCGGGTCGCGGAGAAGGCCCAGCCAAGGGTAGATTGAGTATCGCGGGGGATGGGCGCATCATCCCCAGCACTTGGATCGCATCACGCCGACCGCGCCGGCGACGACCAGCAGGGCCTGCGGAATCAGGGCTGAGCCGCCGTAGCGGCCCGGCGGTCGAGATGGACGATGACGTACGGCGTGCGTTTCAACAGGTCCGGCCAGATGCAGCCGTTGCCGGCGGCGTCCATAGCCTCGATGAAGTACATGAAGTCCCACTTGGGGTCGATCTCGGCGGCGGGGATCTCGGCCTCGAACGTATCGCTCTGCTCGACGCGGCGCATATCGATGGTCTTGTAGTCCTCAAACTGCGTCACGCCGCGATAGCGCACGCGGATCCACGCCACGCCGGACGCGTCGCGCACCTGTGCGGCCAGCTTGAGCGGCTTGGCCACGGGCAGCGATGTCACCGGTTCGTGCGTCACGGCCGGCGGCTCGGCGTCGCCGGGCGTACTGGCCACGGCGCCCGGACCCACTTGCGCCGGGGCCGTCGCGGCCACGGCGCCCGGACCCACTTGCGCCGGGGCCGTCGCGGCCGCCGGGAGGTCCGCGCGCTGGGCCTTGAGCTTTACAAGCCCGGCCTTGAGCGCCGCCAACTGGTCCGCCCAGTGGCCCGACAGCCCCGCGCCGCGGTTACCGAACTTCAGGTCCTTCGCGTAAAAGTCACCCGCCGCGGCAACGATCCTTTCCCACGCCTCCATCGCGCGGGCCTCGCAGTTGATCGCCTCGTCCATCGCGGCTGGGTCTTTTGTCAGAGTGTAGCGGCACCACGCCAGGCCCGCCGGTATGCGCCTGGCGTGGAACTCCGAGAGGTTTGCAAGTATCCGCAGGTCCGCCATAGTCGAGTCGAACTCCTTGCTTCGTTTGTCGCCGACGCACTTCTCGGCCTCATCCGCGCAGCGCAGCACCTCAGCCGCCGTTGCGGCGAACCATCGGGCGGTCTGCTCGGGCCAGACCTTCGCGGAGGTCTTGCCTTCCAGGTGCAGCCGGGCCGCCTCTCGCATGTTGAGGAACTGCTCGGTGTCGCTGGCTTCGGCGGCGGCGTACTGCGGCAGGTCGCCGCGGCGCTGCATCTCGGCCCAGCCGCGGGTCGTGGGGAAACTGCTGTAGGGGAACACGCACGCGTTGATCCGCGGAAGGACCCAGCTTGCGGCGTGCAGGCCGCGCTCGACCAGCGGCCCGGCCTCGCGGCCGAAACGCCGCTCGAACTCGCGATCCCAAAGCTCGGCGGCCGTGTCGGGGTTGTATCCCACCCGGCCGAAGACCTGGAAGAAGTGCCAGTACCGTTCGAACTCGTACGTGTAGTAGCGCCGAGCGGGCGGCATAAGGTCGAAGGGCTGCTCGTCGTGCGGGTGGTCCTGCATCTTGGTCGCCAGCGGCTCGTTCACCTCGTAGCCGTCGCCGTCGTAGAGGCGCGTGCTGTCGGCGAAACGCCGGACGTACTCGGGGTCTCCCCACAGCAGCACCCTGGTGGTGCCGCCGTTCCACAGGCGCCAGTCCATCTTGTATCGCTGCGGGTAGCGCAGCAGGTCCGCGTAGCCGTGCCGGCGGTTGTGCTGGTCCTGAACGTTGACGTGCGTGGGGTGGAACGGCATGCCCATCTGCTCGGCCCAGTACTTGGTGCATATCCGCATCGGCACGCCCATTTGAAGGGCCTTGTCGATCAGCGAATCGGGGAACTCCTTGGCGCGGGCGTCGAAGCGCATGCCCTTGGCGTGCTGGTTCATCACGCGAAAGACGTTCGTCCAGAACGTGTCCATCTCCCCGCGCTTGAGCCCGCTCTCGCCGTGCATGCGGAACTGGATCGCGTCGATGCCGCGGATTTCCTGAAGGAACCCGGCCAGCGCGGCGTTGGTGTAGGCCACGAGGTTGTCCTGCGTCAGGCCCCAGACCAGCCCGGGCGTGGGTTTCCTCGCGTCGGCCGTCGGGCCCTGGACCCCGCCGCGGTAGATGTGGTCCCATATGCCCAGCGTGAAGTTCATTCCGCGATCGTGCGTCATCCTGATGATCCGGTTGAGCGACTCGACGTTCCGCTTCTGCCGCTCGGCGCTGTAGCCGACCACCCGAACGCCGTCGAAGCCCGCGGCGTCCACGAAGTACGGATACGGCGGCGCGAAGTACCCGCCGTTCTCGTATCCGAAGATCAGCACGAACGTGTTGAAGCGGCTGGCCGCCAGCGTGTCGAGATACTCCGCCCAGTAGGCCGGATCGTGGAAGTAGCTCTCGAAGTACGCCCGCTGCATGGTGTACTTCGACAGCGCCCGCTCGCTGACGGCCGGCTTTTCAGCAACGTCCTTCACCTCCGACAGCACGTCGGCGGGCGAGGCCGCGCAGCCGACCAGCCTGGCAACGTCCAGCAGCGCGTACATCAGGCCGCGGTCATCCGAGCCGCAGACAAGCAGCACCTGCATGTCCCCGCGCTTTGTCCGATGCACCCGCAGCGCCTCGGCCCCCGCGGGCGCATCGAGCTTGAGTTCGCGGCATAGCGCCGCCGCCTGGCCCTGCCCGCCCGCCAGGCCGGCAACTATCGCGACGCTGCCGCGCGCTTCGGCAAGCGTGGCCGCCGACGGCGGCATGGCCGCGCCTCGAGCCGCAATCGCCTCGCGGAGCTTTTCCAGCCCGTGCCGGACGGCCGGACCAGGCGATGTGTCGGTGACCAGGCATACCGTCGCGGCATTCTGTGGGGCGCCGCCCGTGTCCGCCGCGGCCGCTGGCGAATGGTTCATCATAAGGACTCCCGCAATTATCGACGCCCCAATCGCCGCCCGCTTGGAGGCCCCAAGGGCCGACACGCTGCACCATCTCGGTTTGCTCATCCGTCGATCTCCCGCCTGGCCGTCAGCCAGGCATTGGCAATCCCAAGCCTCACGGGACCATGAATGCTCACTACGATCTTATTATCCGCCGCGGCGGGGCACTTCAACGCGCATTTGCCGGCCTCGGGCTGCCCGCTACGTGCTTGACCTGGGCGGCGGCGTCTCGGTAAATAGACGCCTTATGACGCGATTGCCTTTGGCCAACAGGTTTTCCCGGCACTGCCGTCGGTGGGGGAGTCCCGCATGACTCGGAGCGACGCTAAAAAATCCGGCAAGAAGGCCGGTGCCTGGCGGCCGGCGCCGGCCGGGCGCAAGTGGCTGCCGCCTGGCCGCGTCACGGCGATGGTGCTGTGCCTTGTGCCAGCGGGGCTTCTGCAAGCGGCGTTCGCCCCGTGGGACCTCTGGCCGCTGGGCTACGTGGCCCTGGCGCCGTGGGTCCTGGGCCTGGTGCTTGCCCCCAGCAGGCGGTGGGGGCTGTTCTCGGCCTGGCTGGGCTCGCTGGTGTTCTGGGGGGCCGTCCTGTACTGGCTGACGTGGATCACCATGGTCGGCTACCTGGCGGGCATTGCGTACCTGTCGTTGTACTGGCTTTTGGCGGCGGCGATACTTCGCGCGGCGGTTCGTCGAAACCAGCCGATGTGGATCGTCCTGCCGCTGGTGTGGGTGGCGCTGGAGTTCATTCGCGCCAACGCCCAAGACCTTTACCTGGGCCCGACTTTCCCGTGGTTTGCCCTGGCCCACAGCCAGTACCGCCAGACCATCCTGATCCAGTTGGCCGACGTAACGGGCATCTACGGCGTGTCGTTCCTTGTGGCGATGGCCAACGGGCTGGTGGTGGACATTATTCTGGCCGTCATAGCGCGGCGCGCGTGTCCGGCCGGCGCCGCCGCGGGGGCACGTGGCGCCCTGCCGCTCGTCGTGAAGAGTCCCCGCCGGCTTGTGGCCGGCCTGGCCGCCTTTGCCGCCGCCCTCGGAGCCGCGCTGGGCTACGGGGCGTGGCAGCTTTCAAGGGACACCCGCCAAGAGGGGCCCGTAATCGGCATTGTCCAGCGGGCGTACCCCATAAGCCTGGCCGGGAGAAACGCGACGCAGGAAGAGATCCTCGCCGCCCATCTTGACTCCACGCGGGCATTCCTGGATTCCGGCGTCAGGCCGGACCTCGTGATCTGGCCGGAAACCATGCTGCCGACCGCGCTGAACCGCCAGATGCTCGATCTGGACGAAAGTTCGCTCAAGGGCGATTACCTTCGCGCCCTGGCCGCCAAGTTCGGCGGGCCCGACGCCTGGGACCCCAAGTTGGACGAGCCATTCCTTCGCTCATTCCTGCGCAAGGTGCTGCGTGACGGCGCCGTGGACAAGGACGGCGCGGTCGAGCCGTCCAAGCGCCAACTCGCCGGCAGGATACTGGCGATGTCCGGCTGGCTTGGCTGCCCGATCCTGGCCGGCGGAACGACGATCCACCGCAACGACCACCCGCTCTTCCCGGAGGACCAGTGGCTGGTGCGGAACTCCGCCATCTGGTTGGCCCCCGACGAACCCAACGCCCCGATCTACTCGAAGCGCCACCTCGTGCCGTTCAGCGAGTGCGTGCCGTTCAAGGACTCCTGGCCGGGCCTGCACAGGCTGCTTCGGCGGTTTGTGCCGGACGTGATGGAGCAGCTCGACCCGGGCCCGGAGATCACGCGGTTCACGCTGCGCAGGGGCGCCGAGACATGGCGGGTGGTCTCGCCGATCTGCTACGAGGGCACGATGTCGTCGCCGTGCCGCCGGATGGTTTACGACGACGGGCAGAAGAAGGCCGACATCATGGCCAATCTGTCCAACGACGGCTGGTTCGTCTGCCCGTGGGTCACCCCCTCGCGGGCCAGCACGGAGCAGGCCCAGCACCTCAGCCATTACTGCTTCCGCGCGGTGGAAAACCGCGTGCCGGTCGTGCGGGCGGTCAATACGGGCGTCAGCGCGTCGATCGATCCCGACGGGCGGATCGCAGCCGAGGTCCGCCGCGACGGTCAAAATACGATGATTTCCGGCACGCTGCTGCTGGACGGCGCCAAGAGCGGCACAGTAGAATATCTCCCCGGACATGGTCCCAAGGTGCTTGTAGATCGCAGGGCGAGTTGGTACAGTCGCGTCGGTGACGCCTTCGCCCTGGCCGTAGTGCTCGCCGCGGCGGCGTGGGTGATCGGCATGTTCGTCGTGTGCGGCCGAAGGAAAGAAGGGCTTTGCAATTGAAACTTAAGCCACAAACTTGCGGGTTATCCGCGACGATCGGAGTCGTTGGCGCGCTGCTGCTGACGGCTGGATGTTACGGCCCGGACTGGCTGGGCTTCGGCAAGCCGTTGGCGCCGGGCGTCAAGCTGTCAGACGCCTATCTCGACGCCAGGACCGCGCTTCTCCAGTTGGCCCAGGACAGGGACCCCGTGACCAGGGCTAACGCCGTCGAGGCGCTGTCGACCACGCTGGGCGCCGAGGCCGGCGAGGTATACCAGCAGGGTTTGAGCGACCCGTTGGCGGTCGTGCGTTTCGAATCCGCCATGGCCATTGGCGACGTCAAGTGCGCCCCGGCCCTGCCGGTGCTGCGGCGGATGGTCCAGGACAACAAGACCGAGCCGCAGCGGGCGGAGCCCGACAAGCGGGTCTTCTGCTCGCTGATCTACGCCCTGCACGAGCTTGGCGACGACTCCAAGACCGGTGAACTGGCCAGCCTGCTGTACGACGAGCAGCCCGAGGTGCGCATGGACGCGGCCCTGGTGATGGGCAAGATGGGCGCGCCGTCCGCCATTGGCCCGCTCAACAGCGTCCTGAGCAATGAGCGGGATGAGGCCGTCAAAATTCAACTGACCGAGTCGCTGGCCATGCTTGGCGACAGCCGCAGCGCCGAGGTGCTCGAGGCGTTCACCAAGGGCTATTACCTGGACCTTCGGCTGTTGGCGATCCCGGCGATAGCCCGGACGGGATCCGAGCGCGCCATTCGCGTGCTGAAGGAGATTACTGCTGATCGCGAGCCGGCCCGCGTCCGCGTCAAGGCGTCCGGCGAACTGGCAAAGATGGGCTTGGCCGATCCCGCGATGCTCAGTTATTGCCTGCGGGCCATGCGCGACCCCGCCGGGCTGCTCAAGGAATCGGGGCGGGCGTCGCGTCGCGCCGCCGACGACAATGCCGGCAACCTCAAATTCTTGGCGGTCATCGCCCTCGGGTCGTTCGGCGACGAGAAGGTCGTCGACGATCTGCACCCGCTTGTGATGAAGGACCCCGATGGGCCCATCCGCGTGGCCGCCGCGGCGAGTATCCTCCGGCTGCTCAAGGGCTATAAGCCCCTGACCCCGCCGGCGGCAGTGGTTCCGCCGGCGGCAGTGGTTCCGCCGGCAGTGGTTCCGCCGGCAAAGGTTCCGCCGGCAAAGGTTCCGCCGGCAACGGTTCCGCCGGAAGCGGTTCCGCCGGAAGCGGTTTCGTCTGCCCCGGCCGCCCCTGCCAGCGAGCCGGCGGCCGTGACCAGCGAGCCGGCGGCCGGCAATGTGTCCGAAATCCGCTTGGCGCCTAAGGCGCCGAAGGTCCCCCCGGCGCCTGAAGGGCCCGCAACCAGGCCCCAGCTTCACACCGCCGGAGGAAAAGATTGAAGTCTTCGCAACAAGTGCGCAATATTTGCTTGACTTGAGAACCGCGAAAAATACAATCGCCTGCGTAAGTGGAGCGGCGGTTGTCCGACGCGAGCGTAACGATGAGCGTTAAGTGTAGCCATTACGGGACGTAAAGTTCACATGGGCGTGATTCTATTCGAAGGAGACTTCGCTTGAACATCCTGACAAAGGTATGCGTCGTCGTCTTGTTGATTCTGGTGCTCGTGGCCAGCGTCGTGTTCATCAATGTGGCCACTGTTCCGCAGAACTATCGCAAGTTCTACGCGGATGAGAAGACGCGGGCCGATCTCAACGAGCAGGCTGTGCGCACTCAAAAGCTCGTGGCCAATCGCCAGGCCGAAGAGATCGACACCCTCAAGGGCGATAAGGCCACGCTGCTGGCGAAGGTCGCGGATCTGACCCAGCAACAGCCGGACGCCGTGAGCATCCAGATCAAGAAGCTCATGGAGCAGATCGAGACCGCCAACACGAGCCTTCTCAAGCTTGAGATGCACGTCAAGGCGATGGGCGATCGCAACGCGCTGCTGGCCACGCAGCTCGACGAAGAGCGGGCCAAGGTGCTCTTGGGGCAGAAGCAGCGCGGAAGCGACATCGCCGAGCAGACGCAGTTGCGCGGCAAGCTGGATCGCGCCGAGCGTGTCGTACGCGCCCTGGAGCGCCAGCTTCAGGACCGCGACGAGCGGATCGGGGAGCTTGAGAAGCAGACGGCGCCCGGTGCGGCCGGCGCCGGCGCCGCCATTGCCGCGCCAACTCAGGGCCTGGTGACCGCGACGATCACCGCCGTGCGCGGCGACCACGCGAGCATTAACGTCGGCATCGCCCAGGGCGTCGCCCGCGGGCAGAAGTTGTATATCTACCGCAACGCCAGTTTCGTCGGCTACCTCCGCATTGACGATGTCGACGAGGCCCAGGCCGCCGGCACGATCGTGGACAAACAGTTGGATCCGGCTATCGGCGACAAGGTCACCAACGACCTTCAGAAATAGGGAGACCGGTTGATGGCATCTACACCTCCACAGGGTCCGGTCATCCAGGTCAAAGCCCAACCGGACGTTTATACAGTCTTGCTTTTGCTTGCCGTCATCGCCCTGGTGCTGGCGATCGCGTTCTGCGGTTGGAAACTTACCGCGGCGGTTGATGCCGGCGGGTATGGAATGACCGTCGGACAGCTCTTCCAGCCTCTGCCCAATTTGCCCAGGTAGCGGCAATAAGACCCTTGCGTAGTCCCAGCCGCCGGTGGATAATGCCGGCAACTGGCATGCTGTGGCGGCCGGGCCTGGAAAATTGGCCCAAGGCCGGGGATTGCCCCGGGCCGTCCGGCGTGGGGCAAGCGATTGGTCGCGAGCCCGGCTGCTCGTTCGCGAGGCTGCCGGCCAGCGTATGGAACGTCACCCAAGACGCACCGGTGCGTCAAGGCAGCGAAGGGATTGTTTCCATGATCTTCGACCCCATCCTGGGACTGTTTTCCATAGATATGGGGATCGATCTGGGCACCTGCAACACTCTGGTCTGTGTTCGCGGGCAGGGGATCGTCCTCAACGAACCGTCCGTCGTGGCCGTCAAACGCGGCACCAACCGCGTGCTCCAGAACGGCAACGCCGTCGGCCTGGTCGCCAAGGAAATGCTCGGCAAGACGCCAGGCTCCATCAGCGCCATCAGGCCGATGAAGGACGGCGTTATCGCCGACTTCGACATCACCGAGGCCATGCTCGGCTACTTCATCCGCAAGGTGCACCGCCGCCGCTCGCTGATAAAGCCCCGCGTGGTCATCGCCATCCCGTCAGGCATCACCGCCGTCGAGAAACGGGCAGTGCTCAACTCCGCCGAACGCGCCGGGGCACGCCGTGTCTACCTGGTGAATGAGCCCATGGCCGCCGGCATCGGCGCGGGACTGCCCATCACGGAGCCCACCGCCTCCATGATCGTCGACATCGGCGGCGGGACCACGGAGGTCGCCATCATGTCCCTGGCCGACATATCCGTCTGCGAGTCCATCCGCGTCGCCGGCGACGACATGGACGAGGCCATCGCCAACCACATGAAGCGGACCTACAACCTCATGATCGGCGAGCAGACCTCCGAGCGGATCAAGATCGGGATAGGCTCGGCCTCGCCGCTTGAACAGGAGATGACCATGGAAGTGCGCGGGCGGGACATGATCTCCGGCCTGCCGCGGAAGACCGTCATTTCCTCCGAGGAGGTCCGCGAGGCCCTCAAGGAGCCCGTCGGCGCGATCATCGACTGCGTCACCCGGACGCTGGAACGAGCCGAGCCCGAGCTTTCGGCCGACCTCGTCGACAACGGCATCGTGCTCGCCGGCGGCGGGGCGCTGCTCCGCGGCTGCGACACCGTCATTGCCAACGCCACCGGCCTGGACGTCCGCATCGCCGACGACCCGCTCACCTGCGTCGCGCGCGGCACAGGCGTGTATCTCGAAAACCTCGAGATGTGGAAAGGCACGATGGAGTCAGACGAGGACGACTTCTGAAAGAAGCGGTACGCGGTAGCCGGTAGCCGGTGGGTAGTAGGAAGCAGGGAGCAGAAACGGCGGAACCAGGTAATAGGAACCTGGAACCCGGAAGCAGGGGAGCACGCAGCAGCGAGCAGGAAACACGGCAACTTGTTCCACAGCACCCCCAAGCCCAG
>Ga0315282_10007363_pt1 | contig 18100 bp, 10 predicted proteins | sample YL17G07_20_MG_FD_203693 | JGI IMG/M metagenome (GOLD analysis project Ga0315282, IMG submission 203693) | Sediment microbial communities from Yellowstone Lake, YNP, Wyoming, USA - YL17G07_20 | ecosystem: Environmental > Aquatic > Freshwater > Lake > Sediment | place: USA: Wyoming | collected...
CCGGGCTTTCTTTTTATGATAAATATGGTGCTCCAGAATAATTATTCGATTTTTGCTTATTCTTTTTGCTTCAGAAATTATTTTTTGAGGATTTTTAGTATGGTGTAAAACATTGACCAGTAAGACCGTATCAAATTGACCATCTGGAAAAGGAGTTTTCTCCGGCCCGGAGAGCCAAAAAGGCAGAGAGGTAATATTTTTATCAGCAATATCCGTTAAAACCACTTCTTTTTTTAATTTTAGGGTAATTTCTTTACCCAGAAGCCCCAAACCGGCTCCGTAATCAAGGATTTTTCTGCCGACAAGCCAGTTTTTTAGCGTTTCAAAAACCTTTTTAGCTCGCTTTTTGTTCCAGCTTTTTATTACTTTTCTGGTTTTTTTATTTTTATATTGACCTTCTATTTCTCCAGTTAAAGTTTTGAGAGATTTCCCGCTTTTTATCATTTCAAATAATCTTTTTATTTTGGGATCATTTTCCCCGGGCACCAAAAAACCCAGAGTATTTTTAAAAAACGATTCGCTAATCAAATAAACCTGCTCCTGGACAGTTTTATTTTTTGAGTTCAAAAGTAGTCTTAAATTTTTTTCTATTTCTTTTTCTCTCATATTTCAAACATCTAAAATAAAAAGCCAGGGATGAAAGCCATAAATTATATCTTTTTTTAGATTCTCTTTTAACATGCTTAAATTTATTTCTTTGACCAATTTAAATTTAGATTCTTTGAATATTTTTTTCCATTCTTCAGGGGTTCTCGGCTTAAAATAAAATTTTGTTCCATAATAATTAGGCGAACAATAAAGCCATTCCTGAAAAAAAGTGATTCCCCTGTGTTCTTTTTTGGAAATTTCCTCGTAAGGGTCTATCTCTTTTCCGTGGTAAATTATTTCTGAAACAATTACTCTTTTTTGAGTAATTCTTTTAATTTCTTTTAAGAGTTTTTTTAATTTTTGAACGTGATGCAAAACGCTGAAAACCAAAGTGGTGTCAAATTCTTTATCAGAAAAGGAGGTTCTGGTTCCTCTTGAGATAAAAAAAGGTAGATTGGTTTGGCTTCTTTTAACCACATCGGTTAACACCACCTCTTTGCCTGAAATTCGGCTGATTTCTTTACCTAAAAGTCCGGAACCTGCTCCGTAATCAAGAATTTTCTTGCCTTTAATATATTTTTTAATAATTCCGGAATAAAATTCCACTCTTTTCTGGCCTCTTTCTCTTTTAGCCGTTTGAATTTCTCTTTTTTGAGCCATTTCCCCAAGCCATCTTTCAAGATTTTTAAGGACGGCTCCCTTTTTTATTTTTTTTAAGATTTCTCCGGACAGCTTTTCTGATTTTTTTGACGAAAAACCGAAGCTCTTTACAAAAAAGCCCTTAGCAATTAAAAAAAGGTATTTCTTTACGATTTCATTTTGAGAATTTAAAATGGCTTTTAATTCTTTTTCGAAAAAGGGGGAGATTCCAGCGAGGGGGCTTAAAATAAAAAAGCATTCCTTACTCCTTTTTTCAAGTTTTTCTAATTCCCAGCCCAATTTGAAAGCGGATTTTATGAATTTTAAAGGGTTAAATTGATAAATTGAACAGTACCAGGCGCCTCTAAAATTTTTAAAAACAAACCGGCGCTTGGTCGACCTCAAGGCCTTTTTTTTATTTTCGGAGAAGTTTGCCGTAATAATAATTTTTCCATTTTTGTTTAAAATATTATTTTTTAAGTGATAGAAAAATTTTTTAAAATCCTTCCGGTTTTTGCCAAAAAAACTGGGGTTGTCAAAAACCAGGGCATAATCGAATTTTTTATCGGGCAAAAATTTAAAAAAATCTTTAAAAATGATGTTTTTTATTCCTCTTTTTTTCATCAGAGAGCAGGCAACTTCCGAATCATCCAGGGCAAAAACATTATACCCCCTTTTTTGTAAAAGAATGCTTAATTTTCCGGTTCCGGCTCCGATATCCAGAATTCTTTTTCCTTTTTTAAGAAATTTTAGAGCCTCTTTTTTAAAATCGGAAATCTTATCCAGAACCTCTTTTGCTTTGTAGTATTTTATTTCCCTGCCGTGTTCTTCTACTCCAAAAATACAGTCTTTGTTTTGACTGTATTCTTTGAGAATCATCTGAAATAAATCTCGGTGGCTGAACCCTTCCTCTATTTTTTGTTTCCTTTTGCTTTTTCTCTTCATTTTCCGGTTTCGGGGAAAATTCCCGGGTACATATTATTGACAACCACTTCAGAAATGTTGCTGTTCTTTCCCTGATTGATAATCATCCAGCAAATATAAGCGATGTCTTCCGGAGAAAGAGCATATTTCAGTCGCTCTTTGGTCCAGAATTCTCTTTCTTTAACTCCTTCGGTAGCTACCAGGGCCGGAAAAATATTGGCTATTTTTATATTATATCTTTTTAATTCCGGCAGAATATTTTCTCCGAAAACAGCCAGTCCGGCTTTGGAGGCAGAATAAACGCTTTTTGACAAAAACATTTGGGGATGTTTGGCGGCAATTGAGCAAATATTAATAATCTGCCCAGATTTTTGTTTTTTCATTTGTTTGACCGCTTCTCTGGTGCAGTGAATCGCTCCCGCCAGATTGACCTCAAGGGTTTCATCAATATCTCCGGAAGTTAATTTATCTACCCAGCCATACCGGGAAATCCCGGCATTGTTTATTAGAACGTCGATTTTTTTAAATTTTTTAATCACCTGATTGACCATCAAAATTACCTCTTTCTCTTTTGAAATATCGCAAGGAATGAAAATCGATTTTGAAGGAAAATCCTTTTTAATTAAATTCAACTCTTTTTTATTTTTATCAACCAAAGCAACAAAAAATCCTTCTTTGTTCAACTTTTTAGCTATGGACTTACCGATGCCCCGACCGGCTCCGGTAATAATTGCTACTTTTTTTGTCATATTTATGAATCAGCTCCCATTTTAATTTTCGGGAGCTGATTCGGCTCTAATCTCACAAATCAAATTTTTAATTTTCCCCAATCTTTCCATTAATTTATCGTCATCATTTATTGAAGTGAGATTACAATATTCTAATGTTTGCATAGTATCTCTGCCCGGAATATCTTGAAATTTAAGCACTTGTTTTAAGCGGCTTACAGAACATTCCGGATCGACATCACATATTTTTAAGGCCTCCTCCTCGCCCGCCAGCCGATAAGCTAATATTCTCGCAAAACGCGGAGAAAAGAGTATCTGCTCTTTACCTTCGCTGCCTAAAACCTCTTTCTCAAAAGCTTTTTTGTCTTTTTTATATTTATCAAGATAAGTACAGTAGTTGTCGAAAAAATCTGTTGGTTTTTCTTTAGAAATATCTATCTTCAAAAATTCTGCGTATTCCGACCACTCATCTTTAATTCCGGGGATTTCTTTGCCTTTGGGACAAATTTTTTCTTGGCTGTAAAACAATAACTTAAATATAGGATTATGTCGGGAAATAATTTCTTCTGAAGAAAGATCCGACGAAATAAATCTAAGATTCAAAAAATTCAATTTCCTCTGGCTATAATCACCAGAAAACATTGCTTTTTCTATAGTATTTTTGGCCATCAAATAGTTGTCCTCGGTTTGATTTATTAATGTCCGGCAGATTACGGTATCTAAAAAGGGAACAAAAATAGATTCGTACAATTCTTTTCTTTTCTCTCCGGTTAGCTTAAGGGCGAGGAAGTTAATTGCCCCCATCAACTCTTTTGGAGAATAGTTTCCTATTTCAGCCAGGCATTCTTCTTTGCTCTCGGGAATCCGGACCTGATAAACTTCCTGAGGCATGATTTCGGGCTCTATGAGTTTTTCAACTCCTCCGAGCTTAGCTCCTTGCTCAACTCCTTTCTGAAAAAATACGACGCCCAATACTAAACCGATTGTAAATAAAGAAATTAAAGAAATTATAATTATTTTTTTCATAAGTTTTTGGTAAATTATGGAGTTCCCCCAACCTGCAAATATTTTAAATTTGGAGATTCAGGAACTCATCCACAATTTTGTTTTAGCTGTCTTTATTATAACAAAAGGAAGAAAAAAATAAACCCCGCAAGATCGGGCGGGGCTTTCTAACGGGGTAAACAAGCATGGAGTTCGGGTTGTCAGAAAAAAAAATATGAGCTAAGATAATTTATGATGCCAAGGGTCCCGCTTAATCACTCCCAAATTCGTTGATTGACCGATGACGCTGACGAATATCAAAATTTACGAATATCGATTGCTCATCCATATTATAAATTTGCTAATTTGAGGAATGTAAACTAAAATAACTTTAGGATGTCAAGATATAAACCTAAAATATTATTAATACTACCGCCTTATAGTTGTCAACCCGAAAAAAGGGGCCATTCTCCAATTCCACCCATTGGCATCGCCCATCTTTTGGCATTTCTGAAAAAAAATGGCTTTGAGGGCGCCCTGGAGGATCTGGATATCAAAATTATCCACCAGAAAAAAATTTTAGAAAAAATGCGTAAATTAGAAACCGAAATTAATGAAAGAGATATTAAAAATTATTCGGGAGACGGAGGCGATAATAAATCTATCTCTAAAATAGCTAAAATTTTATTGGGTTTAATTAATTATAAAAAATACGATATTTTTGGCTTTTCCATTAACCACCAATCTCATATTTATTATTCTTTAATCCTGGCTAAAAAAATTCGTCAATTAAGGAAAAAGGCGGGCATTGTTTTTGGAGGAAGATTTTCTGAAAATCTTTTACAATATCCAATTGAAAAAATTGTTAATTTAGTTGTCAAAGGTCACGGCGAAGAAAAATTATTAGAATTTTGTAAAAATTTCCCCAAAAATACCCAAAAATCCCTGGAGATTTCGCCAAAGATTAACAGACCGGAAGTAATACTCTCTAACAAGCCCGACTATGGGAAGATTCTTAATTTTTATAAAAATGTTCCTGAAAATTATGAATTCCATAATTATACTAAAAATGTTCTTTTGCCTTATATTTATGCCTGGAATTGCCCGCACAATTGTAGTTACTGTCTCTCCTCAGTCATTCCGCCTCAGCAAAAATTACTTTCTGAAAAACCAATTGGCCAAATTATTGATGATTTTAAAGAACTTAGAAATAAATTTGATTCACCCTATTTTGGCATTTATAACCATTATATCCATACCGACCCTATTCATTTTAAAAAACTCTGCCGGCTTTTAATAAAATCAAAATTAAACTTAACACTATCTGGCTGCATCAGGGGAGATTTACCTTTAAAACTGGTCCCCTTAATGAAACGGGCCGGTTTCAAAATCACTGTTTTAGGAGCAGAAACTGGCAGTGAAAGAATTTTAAAGTTAATGAATAAGGGCTATAAATTAGAAATGGCTCAGAATTTAATAGACGCCCTGGGCAAACAAAAAATCTTTCAAGTGGTGAATTTCATCATTGGTTTTCCAACGGAAACAAATGAAGATTTTAAAATGAGTTTTGATTTTTTAAAGAAAAATGTTCAAAACATTGATCAAATTTATCCCGGAATATTTCGGCTCACCAATTGCGCCGTTGAAAACCATCCCCAAAAATTCGGAATAAAAATAAGGGCGAAAAAAATAACCTCCTGCCTTGACACGAGTTTAGGGGACCTTTCAGCATACGATGAAATTGGAGGAAAAACCTGGGAAGAACTTTTAAGAGATAATTACAAAAATTTACAAATTTTCCGCCAACTTTTCTTCTTGTATAAAGAAATACCTGACCCATTTTATTACTCCGCATTAAATGAAATCGCATTTTTGATGAGGAAATACGATGACCATCTTTTGGTTCAGAAAGAACTGAAGAATTTTTATGAAAAATTTCAAAAGAGAACAACCCTTTACCTCCAAATTGCGCCCAGAAAACTTAATAAATCTTTTCCTATTTTAGAAGAAAGATGGTCGAAAAAGCTTCATAGTTTGCCAACGATTTTAGCGCTAATTCAAAAAGAGTGTGAAAAGAAAAAAGAATTAATTTTAACCGGCGAACCAACTGATTTTAATGATTTGTCCAAAATTATCAAATTGGCAAAAAAAACAGGGTTTGAGAAAGTGGATTTATTTACCGATGGCCAAAAACTTGCTGATTTTCCTTATGCCCGAAACTTAAAAGAAAGTGGCCTTGATAAATTGATTGTTTATCTCTATGGCCATAAGGTCTCCTTACATGACAAAATCGCTCGAGAGAAAGGAGCTTTTCGAAGAACTTTTGAGGGCATCCAAAATTGGCACAAACTTAGTCCGCTTAATCCGCAGAAACCTACAAATCTAGAAATTAGACCGATTATTCATCCTCTAAACGAGAATTTTCTTTATGAGATATTAAATCTCGCTTTTGATTGGAAGTATCTTGGCCTCAAAAAAATAAAAATTCCGATGTTTTCTTCGGCTCTGGGCATTGATACTTCTTCAACAATCAATCTTAAAGATACCTCATAAATGGTTCAACGCAAGAAAAATAACTCCCCAAAAATACTATTGATAATGCCACCCTACAATTTTTGTTTAAAAAATTGGGGATATTTGCCCTGGCCGCCGATTGCTATCGCCCACTTAAAAGACTTTTTAAAGAAAAACAAAATAAAAGCCGACCTTCTGGACCTTGATATTTTGATAATTAAAAACAAAGGGGCTTTGGAGCAAATGGTTGAAATTGAAAGAGGGCTTAGAGAGAAAAGCGTAGAAAATTATTTAAAAACCGGCCAGCCGGATGAAATTACAAAAAGAGCAACTAATATTTTAATAAAATTTATAAACTGGAGAGCTTATGATATTTTCGGCTTTTCCATCATTGAAAGACGCAATTTAAAATACAGTCTGATTCTGGCCAAAAAAATTAAAGAGTCAAATAAAAAAGCGGGGGTAGTTTTTGGAGGAAAGGTGGTTAATCTGGCTTTAAAATTTCCCTTAGGGGGGGTAGCGGATTTAGTAGTTCGGGGTTCGGGGGAAGAAAAATTACTTGAATTTTGTAAAAATTACCCCAAAAATTTAAAAAAATCTTCTCCAGAAATTACTTCTTATATTCACAAAACAAACCTTACTCTCGCCCATAAACCCAACTATAATGGGATTTTAAAATTTTATAAAAACATTCCCCAAAATTTTGGTTTTCATAATTATTATAATAATATTCTGGTTCCCTATCTTTATTCTTATGGTTGTCCCTGGGGAAAATGCAGTTTTTGCCGCAGTTCGGCTATCCCTCATTTTTCTAAATTCTTTTCTCAAAAGCCGCCCCTAAAAATTATTGATGATTTGAAATGGCTTAAAAAAAGTTTTAACTCCCCCTACATTGCCCTTCTGGACCAGTGCGTCAATGCCGGTCCGGAAAATTTTAAAAAAATTTGTCAGGCTCTGACCGATTCAAAATTAGACCTTACTATTTCCGGTTCCCTTCGCAGCGATATTCCCATCCAGCTCATTCCCTTGATGAAAAAAGCCGGTTTTAAAATTGTTTATATTGGGATTGAATCTACCAGCCCCCGAATTCTTAAGTTAATCAATAAAGGCATAGATGTTAAAATGGCCCAGAATTTGGTGGATAAATTTCAGCAAAACAAGATTTTTCTGTGCGCTTATTTTATAGTTGGTTTTCCCACCGAAAAAGAAAAAGATTTTAAAAAGACCTTTAATTTTATTCAAAAAAATATTGAAAAACTCGATTATGTTTTTATTTCTCTATTCAGGCTGGAAGAAAGCATTATCAGAAAAGAACCGGAAAAATTTGGGATAAAATTAAGGGCCCGGCCCCCGGTCACCTCCTCAAAATATATTCTTACGGGTTACGTTTTGGCTTATGATGAAATTAAAGGAAGAAGCTGGGAAGAATTGCTTTTGGAAAACCAAAAAAATTATTATATTTTAAACCGCCTATTTTATCTTTACAAAGAAATACCCCTGCCTTTTTATCGCTCTTGCCTAAACGAAACTCTTTTTTTAATGAGAAAATATAATGACCACCGCAAGGTTCAGGAGGAATTAAAAAAATTATACCAGAATTTTAAAAAAAGAAAATCCATCTTTTTAAGAATTGCTCCCCGAAAAAAAAATTCAACCCCTCCTTTTTCTTTTGAAGAAAAATGGTCAAAAGAAATTAAAAACTTTTCTCAAGCCGCTCGAATAATCAGAGAAAATGCCGAGCAAAAAGAAGAACTGGTTTTAACCGGTAATACCGCTTCTTTTCCAAATCTCCCGGGGTTAATCAAAATGGCCAAGGAGCTGGGTTTTAGAGTTCGTCTCTTTACCACCGGGGAAGAATTCTCTTCTATGGCTTATGCCCATCAATTGTCTGATATGGGTCTGGACTCTGTCACCTTTTCAATTTTTGGCCATCGGGCCTGGCTTCATAATAAAATCAGAAAAAGAAGGGAAGGTTTCAATTTAACTCTAAAAGGAATTAAAAATTGGCAAAAGACAGGAAAGGAACTGGAAGTAAGACCGGTAATTTTAAAAGAGAATGAAAAATATCTTTATCAGATGCTGAAAATAGATGAAAAATTTTCTGAAAAAACCGAGCTGGTCAAGGCCAAAGAATACTACCAATACCACTTATGAAAAAACCAAAAATATTACTAATAATGCCCCCTTATAATTTTCACTTTGCGAACTCTAAAGAAAGCGGTTTTTTGCCCGTTCCCCCATTTGGTCTTGCCCTGCTCCGCGATTATTTAAAGAAAAATGGATTTAATCCTGAAATTAAAGATTTGGACATAGAAATCATCCGCAATGAAAAAGCTCTCCGCCAAATGGCCGCTTTAGATAAAAAAATCAATGGCTCGCGAGTCGGGAGTTATTTAAAAAATAAAAAAATCGACTCTCTTTTAGAAAAAACGGCTCATATTTTACTTTCTTTTATCAATATTAAAAAATTTGATATTTTTTGTTTTTCTATTGCCGAGAATTACTGTTTAAAATACGGATTAATAATGGCAAAAAAAATAAAAAAAATAAAAAAAACCGCCGGAATAGTTTTTGGCGGAAAATTTGTTTTGGAAAGCTTACATTTTCCCATTGATGGGATAGTAAATTTGCTCGTTCGAGGAACAGGCGAAGAAAAATTGCTTGAGTTTTGTACCAAATACAAAAAATCACCCTCAAAAAATACAGAAGTTACCACACCATTTAAAAATTATGCCTTAACCTTAAACCAGAAACCTGATTACGATAAAATTATGTCTCTTTACAAAAATATTCCTGAAAATTACGGCTTTCATAATTACACGAATAATCTGGTTGTGCCTTATCTTTATTCTTTCGGTTGTTCCTGGGGACAATGCAGTTTCTGCGACGAATCATTTCACCCAAAGACATTCTTTGAAAAATCGCCCCTGGAAATTATCGAAGATTTGAAGTATTTAAAAAACAAATATGGATCGCCCTATTTTGCTATATACAATAAACACATTAACGGAGACGCAAAAAATTTTGAAAAACTTTGCCGTCTTTTAATAAAATCGAGGCTAAATGCTACAATTTCCGGATTCTTGAGACCGGCTATCCCCCTAAAATTAATCCCGCTTATGGCCAGAGCCGGATTTAAAGTTGCTTTTACCGGCCTTGAATCTTGCAGTAATAAAATTTTAAAAGCCATGAAAAAGGAACCCGAACCCAGGAAAGAATCGTACCAAAATTTAATTGAAAAATTGGCCGAAAATAAAATTTTCCACCATCCTTATTTTATGGTTGGTTTTCCAAATGAAACCAAAGAAAATTTCAAGGAAACTTTTCAATTTGTCCAGAATAATATAAAAAATATCCACGCCATAACTGTCCAAATTTTTTCGCTTTATAATTGTTATATAAAAACTCATCCAGAACAATTTGGAATAAGAATGAGGCAAAGATCAGTTCTGACCAGTTTTACCGCGGGAAATATTTATCCTTATGATGAAATTAGCGGGAATCAATGGGAAAAAATTGTTATTGAAAATCATATAAAAAGGGATTCTTTAAAAATTCTTTTTTCTCTCTATAAGGAAATCCCCTCGGGATTTTATCGCCATAGTCCCAATGAAATATTATGGTGCATGAAAGAATACGACGATCCGATAAAAACTGAAGATAAAATTAAAGATTTTTTCGAAACCTTTAAAAAAGAAAGTGATTTCTATCTTAAAATCGGTGGAATAAAGTTGACCGGCTATTTTAATCCACCCATAGAAGAAAAGTGGTCGGAAGAGATTCCTTATTTTCCGAAAATTCTGAAAATAATTGAAAAAATGGCAAAGAAGAAAGAGCAGTTAATCTTAACCGGAGAACCAACCCTTTCGGAAAATTTATTTCAAATTATTAAATATGCCAAAAAATCTGGATTTAAAAACATTACCTTATTTACCGACGGAACAAAATTGGCCAACCCGATTTATGCTAAAAAATTGAAAGAAAGCGGATGCAATTCTATAAATTTTTATTTTCTGGGTCATAAAGCATCCCTGCATGATAAAATTACAAAAACCAGAGGGAGTTTTTTCAAATTGAGAAGAGGCATTGAAAATTGGAAAAGAATTAACGGCCGATTTGATACTAAAATTATTTTTCATAAATTAAATGAACCCAATCTTTATGAAGTGATAAAAAATGGCCTCTCTCAAAAATATCAAAACAATAAAAGTGAGGAGGAGACAATTGACCTTCTGGGCGGAGCAACAACCTACCTTAAGGATTTTGCCCATCACTGATTCTAAAATATGATGAAAAATAAAAACTTAAAAATATTACTAATAATGCCGCCCTATAATCTCTTTCTCGACCCCTGGATGGGCTATTTGCCCGCACCTCCTTTATCCATTGCCCACTTAAAAGATTATCTGAAAGAAAATGGCTCTGATTGTGATCTTTTAGATCTTGATATTTTAATTATTAAAGATAAAAAAAGCTTGCAAGAGATGTTAAAAATCGAAAGGAAGCTTAAGGAAAGAGACCTTAAAAAATACTTGCAAACAAAAAAAAGCAACCAAACTATTGATAAAGCGGCTGGGATTTTATTGAATTTTATTGATTATCAAAATTATGACATCTTCGGTTTTTCTTTGGTTGAACGACCCTCTTTAAAATATGCCTTAATTCTGGCCAAAAAAATTAAAGAATTAAAAAAAAGGGCAGCAGTAGTTCTGGGGGGAAGACTAACCATTTTTTTAAAAGGGTTTAATTTAGAAGGAGTGGCCGATCTTATTGTTCAGGGTTCGGGCGAAGAAAAACTGCTGGAATTTTGTCAAAATTATCCTAAAAATTTAAGAAAAACTCCCAAAATTACTCCCCTGGTTGAAAAGCCAGAAATTACTTTGGCCCATAAGCCCGATTACAACGCCATCCCCCGGCTTTACAAAAATATTCCTCAAAATTTTGGCTTTCATAACCGGTTTAAGAATGCGGTCATACCCTATATTTATTCTTACGGCTGTCCTTATTCGCGCTGTACTTTTTGCCGTCAGTCAAAAGAACCAAGATTAAGAAAAACGGCTGTAGAAAAACCCGGAGAAAAAATTATCCAAGACCTGAAGCATCTAAAAAAACAGTATCAAACCTCCTTTTTTAATCTTCACAACGAACATCTTTATTTTAATTATTTTAATTTTAAAAAACTCTGCCGTTCTTTGATTAAAGAAGGTCTTAATCTCACTTTTTGGGGATGCATCAGGCCCAATCTTCCCTTAGAGATAATTCCTGAAATGAAAAAAGCCGGATTTAAAGTTCTCTCTCTGGGGATTGAATCGGGAAGCAATCGAATTTTAAAACTAATGAAAAAGGGGGCAACCAAAGAATATACCCAGAGATTACTAAACGAACTTTCTAAAAATAAAATATACCTTAATGCCTATTTAATAGTGGGCTTTCCCGGAGAGAGTAAAAATGATTTTAAAGAAACTTTTAGATTTGTGCAGAAAAACGTTCAAAAAATCTCCCAGATTTCTCCTCAAATTTTTAAATTAGAGGACTGCTACATCAGGTCTCACCCCCGAGAATTTAATATAAAAATCCGTAAGAGCGCTCCCCTGCCCACTTCCGGCAATCAAATGTGGTTTTATGATGAAATCGGGGGCCGGACCTTCGAAGAGCTTTCTTTTGAAAATTACAAGAATTTCTGCATCCTGGGCCAACTTTTCTATCTTTATAAAGAAATTTCTTCTAGGTTTTTACGGGCGAGCTTTAATGAAATCCTTTATTTGATGAGAAAATACAATAATTCTCTTCTGGTGGAAAAAGAAATGAAAAAACTTTATGAAGAATTTTTGAAGAGAAATGCTTTTTATCTTAAAATTAACAAAAGGGGTATTCCCGGAATTCCCCCAACCTTAGAAGAGAGATGGTCAATGAGGGCTTATAATTTTGGAAAGATATTAAACTTAATATCAAAAAGGGCGGTAAAAAAGCAGAATCTTATTTTAACTGGCGAGCCGACCTCTTTTGAAAAATTGCCCCAGGTTATTGAATTTGCCAAAAAAGCCGGGTTTAAAGAAATCAGTCTTTATAGCTCGGGACAAAAATTTTCTTCCCTCTCTTACTGTCGGCAACTTAAAAAAGCCGGCCTTAATCACTTGATAGTTTACCTTTATGGCCACCGGGCCTCCCTGCACGATAAGATTACCCGGATTCCCGGCAGCTTTAAAAAGATGCGGCAGGCCATATTGAACTGGAAATCTTTTGGCGGAGTGGAGATAAGGCCGGTCCCTCATTCCCTGAACGAAAAATATCTTTATGAAATTCTTGATTTTCAGTTTAAACTTCTGCCAATAAATTTTAAAAAATTAGTCGAAGAAAAACTTTTAGCCCGCCGCTAGTAAATTCGTTGATTACATGAAAAGACCAAAAATATTGCTGATAATGCCTCCCTATAATTTTGCCCTGCCCCGCTGGGGCTATTTGCCGGGCATTCCCCTGCCCATTGCCCATTTAAAATCGTATTTAGAAGAGGCGGGTTTCCGGGTTGACCTCGAAGACTCCGATATCAAAATTATCAAAAATAAAAAATTTTTAGACGAAATGGTCAAACTGGAGCCAAAGATTTCCGAAGCTAAAGTGGCAAGATATTTAAAGACCGGGGAAGCCAGCAAAGAAATTGACAGAGCAAGCGAAATTTTATTTAAGTTAAAGGATTATCAAAAATACGACGTCTTTGGCTTTTCTTTAATAGAAAGAAAATGCCTCAAATATGCCCTGATTCTGGCAAAGAAAATCCGGACCCTGAAGGGGGAGGCCGGAATTGTTTTTGGAGGAAGGTTGGTCGAGGTTTTGCCCAAATTTGACCTGAGAGGGACGGCCGATTTGATAGTTTTTGGCTCGGGAGAGGAAAAATTACTTGAATTTTGTCAGAATTTCCCAAAATCTATAAGAAAACCTTCTCCGGAAATTACCGAAAACATCCGAAAACCAGAAATCACCCTTAAATACCGGCCGGATTTCAGTCAGCTCATCCCTCTCTATAAGGGGATTAAACCGGTTTACGGATTCCATAATTTTTTTGATAATGTTATTTTGCCCTATATTTATTCCTACGGCTGTCCTCATAATTGCAGTTTTTGTTCTGCCTCTACGGTGCCTGCTTCAAAAAAACAGATTGTCTGGAAAAAGCCCCAAGAAATTGTTGAAGACCTTAAATTTTTAAAAGAAAGGTGCCAGTCCCCTTATTTTCACATCTACAATGAATATGTTCACATTCATCTGGGGGATTTTAAAAAACTCTGCCGGCTTTTAATCAAAGAAAAGCTTAACTTAACTTTTTATGGCTGTATTCGGCCCGACCTCCCGCCAAGGCTCATTCCTTTAATGAAAAAGGCCGGTTTTCGGCTTCTCTCTTTAGGCCTGGAATCGGCCAATGACCGAATTTTAAAATTAATGCGAAAAGGGGTAAACTCCCGGCAACTCCAAATTTTGGTTAATAGTCTTGGCCGATCTAAAATTTATCATAACTGCTATATCATTGTTGGTTTTCCAACCGAAACCGACCGGGAATTTAGAGATACTTTTGACTTTGTCCAGAAAAATATTGAAAAAATTGATCAGATTTCCGTTACCTTGTTTAAGCTGGAGAACAATGTCATCAGACAGCGGCCCAAAAGCTTCGGCATAAAATTAAGACCGGGCTTCGTTGCCCTGTCGGCTCACACCCAGGCCGGAACCGTCCTGGGCTACGATGAAATCGGGGGTCGAAGCTGGGAAGAACTTCTGGAGGATAATTACCGGAATTTTTATCTTTTGTTTCGCTTAATGTTTGTCTATCAGCAGGTTCCTCAATCTTTTTATCGCTCCTCTTTTAACGAAATAATTTATTTAATGGCCAAATATAATGACCACCTCGAAGTTCAGAAGAAAATAAGAGAACTTTACGAAAAATTTAAAAAGAAAACTGCTTTATATTTAAAAATTACCCCGGAAAAAAATTTCGCCCTGCCTCAGGTTTTACTTGAAGAAAAATGGTCTCAAAAAGTTTACCGTTCCCGGCAGATTTTTGAATTAATTAAAAAAGAGGCCGGCCGGAAAAAAGAATTGGTTTTGACCGGGGAAGCCACTTTTTTTGAAGAGTTATTTCCGCTTTTGCGCTTTGCCGGAAAGTCCGGTTTCGAAAATATAAATTTGTTTACCGACGGCTTAAAATTGGCTGATTTTAATTATGCCCGAAAATTAAAAGAAAATTTTTCCGGCCACTTAAGCTGTTATCTTTTGGGACATCGGGCTTCTTTGCACGATAAGATTACCCGAATTCCCGGAAGCTTCAGAAGAATGATGAGGGGCATTGAAAACTGGAAAAGATTGGGCGGAAAGGTTGAGTTGAGGCCCGTTTTACATTCCCTGAATAAAAAACACCTCTATGAGATGCTGTGCCTTGACCAAAAACTCTCCAATGTCCTTGATGTTCAAAAAGTGGTTAATGCTTTTATGCATTCCATCCGCTAAAAAACCGCTAAAAAAATTGCCCGAGTTATCTCGGGCAATTTTTTTATTCAATTATAAAATCTCTAATTTGGGAAGTGGAGCAGCCAGTGCTGTCGGTTACCGAAAGGACGGCTCGGTATTTTCCCGGACTAAGGTTTGAAAGATTTATATCGTCGCAAGTTTTAAAACATTCATTATAACAACTGTCATCAAAACAATGAGAAGTATTCATTACTTGCCACTGGCAGAGAACTATATCATCATCGAGGTCAATTGACTTATTTAATAAGAGAAAGGGCTGGCCGGCCGAACCTTTGCCCCACTCGGGTTTAAATCCTATCTCTGCTTCCGGAGAATTATGGATGGGGGCAATTTCTATACCCTGACAGGAAGGACAAAAAGAGACAAATTCACACTTACTGACTCTTTTTATGGTTTTGGCATAAATAAGACGATTCCAAATCCAAACCTCAATTTTACTGGTCACGGTTATTTTTTGTTCTTCGTAAAAAGGGTCGGCCGAAATTTTTACCAGGTTGGTTTTAAAGCTTTTATCCAGCCAAAAAGCGGTTTTCAGGATTTTTTCTCCTGAATCAGGACCCGTAAAATACAAAATTTTAACTGCCGCTCCGGCAATTAAAAAAATTGCCAAAATAATACCAAAAGTGATTAAAAGTTTTTTCATAAACATAAAAGGTCGTCAGTAGTGATGTTAGACATTGAATGTTTAACATATAACAATAACTAAAGTCTGATGGCTATAATCAACGTAGTAATTTTAAATTAAGAAATTCCGACCTCTTGTATTTTTTAACAAAACTCAGAAACGTCCCTATTTTCAACCCCATTAGAGATAAATCTCTAACGGGATAAATAAGTTTTGAGAAACGTCCCCATTCCTCTTTGAAGAATTTGTTTTAAATAAGGATTAATTTTAAGTTTTGGTAAATATTTCTTTAAAGTTCCTCTGTCTAGGGCCTCCCAATCACCGTGCTCAATTTTTCTTTTTAAATACCAACGCAAAACGTTCGGATTAGATAAATCCAGATTTTTCACCCTGTAGTCCCAGATATAATCTGGCGTAACTCTAATCATAGTAATTTTACTTTACCATAAATTGAGGTCAAAAACAAAGCTCGCTGCCCCAAGTGACGAATGGGGACGTTTCTCAACCTTGCTCAAGACGAATGGGAGTGACGAATGGGGACGTTTCTCAACCTTGCTCAGTCTTACCCTACCCTTTCTCCTCCCAGCGGCCGACCAACCCTATCGCGCCTCATCCGAAATCCTAAAATTTTCTCAATCTTCCTCCTGAAATCCTCTGAGCCCAGTACTCCCTCGTCTTGAAATCGCAATTTTTCTTTCCATACTTTATCATCCATAGAGAGAATGGATTCTTGGTAATTTTTCTCTCGTTCAAAAACATCTTTACCCATTTCTTCGTAAGAAGGATTGATATCCACCAAATCCACAAACTTATTCTCTTTCCAGCATTGCACTCTTAATGGCTCTCCAAAAGCATAAACCCGATAACTGCTCCAGGGCCAATCCTTTGGGTCAGAAACTAAATTTGCTCTTACGGCGTTCCTTTCAATATAGCCCCCGCAAGCCATTAAGTAATTGTCTTTATCAATTATCATGCTCCTAAATCTTCCCTGCCATAAATAGCCAACTGTTCTATATTTAAAATGGTGATAGTGAGTATAGGAAAGGGCGATGCCCTGCATTGCCCTAGAAAGATCTTCGGCTTGGTTTATTTCCCATAAAAGATGAAGGTGATTGGGCATCAAAATGAAGTGATACATCTTGAACTTAAAAATATCTTTATATCGGGCAAGGATTTTTAAAAATATCCAATAATCATCATTATCTTTAAAAACGGTTTGCCGGGCATTGCCCCGGTTAATAATGTGAAAGATTGCTTGGTCAAAAGTTATTCTTGGGCCTCTTGGCATATTAATTCATCAATAACAAATTCCTAAAGAAAAGTAAACCCCATTAGAGATAAATCTCTAACGGGATAAATAAGTTTTGAGAAACGTCCCCATTCCTTTATTATTAATTCATCAATAACAAATTCCTAAAGAAAAGTAAACCCCATTAGAGATAAATCTCTAACGGGATAAATAAGTTTTGAGAAACGTCCCCATTCCTATAAGTTTTGAGAAACGTCCCCATTCCTCTTCTCCATTCCTCTTTTCGTCCCCATTCCTCTTTTTTTAAAATAACTTTAACAAAAATGGCCAGAATAGATTTGGCTCTTTTTTATTTACAGGTATAACAATCAATAGGAGCAGTATTAGTAGGGGTATGTGCATTAGGATAAGGACAAGTACTACAAACAGTACCAGCGGGAGCTGCTCCGTTTGTGCAGGCGCCGCTTAAGCAAGCTTGACAGTTTGTGGAAGTAGTACAAGTATTCGGACTGGTAGCATCCTGGGTATTGTTGGCGTAATTTACGCAAGCGATACTGGTAGCGCCTGAACAGGTTTTGCAAACCGGACAGGCCCCGTCTCCGGATGTATACCAGCCGCAGACAGCCGTGCCGCCTTTACAGTTGCCGGTATTACAATCAGAAGCAGTTGTACAATGACTTCCGGGATCAGTGCCGGCATTGGCAACACTGCAGGCGCCTGACTGGCAGGCCTGGCAGGTTGAGTTGCAGCCGGTGTCCTGGGTATTGTTGGTATAATTTAAACAAGTGCCGCTGGTGGCGCCGGCGCAGGTTTTGCAGGCAGCACAGGCCCCGTCTCCGGATGTATACCAGTCACAGACAGCCGTGCCACCTTTACAGTTGCCGGTATAACAATCGGTGGTTCCGCACTGATTCCCGGGATCAGTAGCGGCAGTGGCAACACTGCAGGCGCCTGACTGGCAGGCCTGGCAGGTTGAGTTACAGCCGGTGTCCTGGGTGTTGTTAGTATAATTTGCGCAAGCGATGCTGGTAGCACCCACGCAGGTTTTGCAAGCAGGACAGCCCCCATCGCCTGAAGTTTGATAGGCGGCGCAGGCAGCGCTGGTACCTGAGCAATTCTCTGACGCACAGCCATCAGAAGCGGTTGAGCCTTGAGTACACTGATTTCCGGGATCAGTGCCGGCAGTGGCATAACTACATACGCCGGTCTGGCAGGCCTGGCAGGTTGAGTTACAGCCGGTGTCCTGGGTATTGTTGGTATAATTTAAACAAGTGCCGCTGGTGGCGCCGGCGCAGGTTTTGCAGGCAGCACAGGCCCCGTCTCCGGATGTATACCAGT
>Ga0315282_10007364_pt1 | contig 18100 bp, 16 predicted proteins | sample YL17G07_20_MG_FD_203693 | JGI IMG/M metagenome (GOLD analysis project Ga0315282, IMG submission 203693) | Sediment microbial communities from Yellowstone Lake, YNP, Wyoming, USA - YL17G07_20 | ecosystem: Environmental > Aquatic > Freshwater > Lake > Sediment | place: USA: Wyoming | collected...
TGCCTGTCAAGAGAAAAATGAATAGTTACATGGGAACATTTTGCCGGACAAAACCCCACCCTCTCCCCTTGACTTCATTCAACTTATCTGAAAACAACAGCTCGGATTCTATGGGAACTTCGGATTAAGAGACATCCCCCTTTTGCGCCACGAGGCGCGGGGGCCGTGTCCAAGGCACTCCACTTGTCCAATCCGGTGGAGACTCTTCAGGATCCGCCGGATCATCTCGCGACTGACACCCGGGCAGGCTTTCTCGAGATCGGCCAGCGTGAATTCCTCGGCGATGTTTCGGAGGGCGATGAGGGCGAGTTCGCTTTTCGCGCCTCGTGCCGTCTTGTTTGCACCGCTTTTTGCCGCTCCAATCTTCCGATTTTTTCATCGTTCCAAGCGCAGGGCACCGAAGCCGTGAGCGCGCAGGTCGAAGGTCACGTTCCCTTGGTTGATCTTGAGTTCCTCGAGATCGCGTTCGAGGAGGTCGGTGCGGAAGGCGCGCTTGGAGCCCGGAACGGCAACGGTCAGAGGGCCGGATCGGCCGGCGGTTTCCCCGAGGCGCAGCAAGCAGCCGGGCGAGGTGGCGCTATCGGCAGGTTTGAGGCAGGTGGCGATGGCGCGCGTGGGGTCAACCGCGACGACAGAAGGCGCGGCCGCGAGAGCCGATCCGTCTCGGAGAGCGCCGGCCACGGCCAACAGTGGCGAGGCGACCGAGCGGCTCCAGGCAAAGGCCTCGGCGCCATTATACTCTCCCGCGTGAGCGCGCAGCGAATAGCGGAAGCGAAACTCCGCCAGGCCGTGCTGGTCCTGAACCACCTCGCGATAGTTCTGATCGTTCCCCAGTGCTTCGAAGGTGAGCGGCTCGAGGTCGTTGCGCAACAGGAAGGCATCGAGCGGCGCGATGGTGACGCCGGGGCCTTGAGGCGACGTCATATCCACGAAGCCTTGCACCGCGAATCGGCGTGTGTCGGCGCCCGGGAGAAGATCGCCTTCGGGTTGGAGCCGCGGACGGATCACCGCGCCGGGGGTCTCGATCCGAAGCGTCGCACCTTTGCGAAACACCGGAAAGACCTGGCAGAGCCGTTCCTCGCGCGTGGTGACGGGCTTGATGAGTCGGACGTCGAAATCCACGCGATCGAGCTCGGCATACACCGTGATAAACTGAATCACCTCGAGCTTGCCGATCGTTCCTTCGGTTCTTACGCGCGCCAGGACGGGTCCGTTGGCGACGACAGCGGCATCAATCAGCTCATAGGCCGGGCCAGTGGAGCAGGTGGTCTGGCAGAGAGTTCGCGTCTTCGGGCCGACGAGCAGCTCGGTGCCGGTGGGCTTGTGGATCAGGCTCCCGACGCCGCCAGTCTCGTAGTCAAGCTGAACGCGGCAGTAGGGGCTTTCGAGATCCTCGAACGTGGCCTTCACCCTGCTGTTCGAAGAAGCGGGACGGGCGCCGGGCTTCAGCTGGAATTGCCTGAAGCCAAACCCCTCCACCCTGGGGGAGACAAAGCAGAGAATGCGGTGGCCGTCTTCCTCGACGATCTGCGAAGCCAACGGCGACGGCCCATCGCTGACCGCTGCCATTCCGTCCGCGGCCTCGATCCGGACCAGGTCCTTGCGCGGGACGCTGAGACCGTTGAAGACGACAAGGTCGCGCTCGCTCGGCTGTAGCCCCATTGCGCCCCAACCCGTTTGAAGAAGCCGGCCGCTGATGTCGTTGAGTTCGGCGCTCCACTTTCGGCGCAGCTCCGCGTTGACGAGTTTGTTCCGGGCGTTGCTGCCGTTCCAGGCGTGGTCGGCGAGCATGGCCCAGAACCATTCGGCGCGCTCGCGGTCGGCGCGTGTGGCCGCGCGAAGTTCGGGCCGGCGGGCGGAGGCGAGAGCGAGCAGGCTTTCGGCGGCGAGAAACGCGCGTTCGCCCTCGCGCAGGTCGGCCACATATTTGGCCAGCGAAACGGGCCAGACGTCCCAGGAGTGGCCGAAGCAGCCGCGGAGGGTCGGGAGGAACGGCGTCCGGGCCTGTGCTTCGTCCACGGCGCGACAGAACGCGGGGAGCGTGGCGTTCACCAGCGTCGGATGGTCGCCCGCGCCGGCGTTGTACTTGATGATGGCGTCGGCAAAGCCCCGAGCCTGGCCGCCGCTCTGGGGCGAGATGTCGCCGTGAGTGCCGCTGGCGAGAATGGCGCGGACAGGATAGGAATCGCCGAGCGGGCGATAGTGAGGCAGCCAGTCGCTCAGAATGGTTTTGGTGTCGCGGAGCAGCTGGGCGCCTTGTGCGTAGCTCGCCTTGTTCGACGCCCAGGGGTCCATGACAACGCGCACCCGGCTGCCGTCGGGACCTTCGAAGATGAAAAGTGGCGGGTTCTTCAGATTGCGAAACGTCGAATCGTAGTTGTAAAATGGAACGGAGAGCCATCGCACCCCGCAGCCGGCAAGGATCGAGGCGGCGCCCCAGGGCAGCGAAGGCTCCTCGATGTGTTCGGCGACGTCCATCGGGATGCCCCACTGCTTTTCGAGCCGGCGCGCGGGATAGAACGTGCGAACCGCGCTCTCGAAACTCTGGAACGCCCAAAGCGAATTGCAGAGATAGGGACTGACGAAGACGCGACCCTCCTTGATGCGGCGAATGAGTTCGTCCTTGCGGTCGGGATAGCGCTCGACGAAACAAAGCGCCTCTTGCGTGACGGCCATGTTATAGCGGTCGCGATTTTGGGGCGGCTCGCCGTCGGTGCGCTTCATTTCGTCGAGGTGGGCACGAACGATGTCCGCGAACGCCTGCCGCGTCCGTTCTTCATCATAGCCCCAGGTGTAGTCGGGACAATTATCGTTTGTGATGTAGATGGTCCAGCCGGACGCCTCGTTTGGCGCCGGACTGGCCACCGGGTGCAACGCAACGAACAGAAGAGCGCCCACCAGAAGCGGGAGGGTGCGGTTCATGCGAGCTCACCTTTACGGAGGAGATTTCTTTGCGCCGATCCAATTGATGCGCAAGCCCAGTTCGCGATCGTCGCGCGCCGGAGCGGAGGACGCGGGCTTGACGCCGTTGATCGTCCAGCCGATCCACAGCGGCCCCGCTCCGGGCGGCACGCGCAGCTGGACCTCGAAGGGGCCGGAGCGATAGTCGCCGATTTCGGCCGCCGGGGGCGAGGCAAAAAGCGTCGAATTGTTCTCACCGCGCTTCGTATAGATTTTCAACGCAGGGCGATATTCGGGCGTGGGCGCCGGCGGCAGCTGAACGTTCAGAATCACAGTGCTCACCCGATCGCAGTCGCGGAGACAGAATCGGGCGGTCGGCACGGACCATCGGAATGAGGTACTGGTCGCGGGGTCGAACGCCGGGGCGGAGAAGTCCGACGGCACGCCGAAGCCCTCGATCTTTCGGTAGATGTCTCTCGGTTCAAACCAACGATACAGCCGTTCGTTTTCGCGCGGGAGAGGTTTCGGGATCGAGACGGACTGGACGAAAAGGGAGTTGGGCAGCCGGACGTCGTGAACCTTTCCCAGGCAGAGAAGCCATTGATAGTAATCGAATTCGGTCTGCCAATCCCACATGAAGAACGTGTAGCCGGGCACCGAGCAGACCCAGAGGTCTGATCCTTCCAGCTGCGGGAGGAGCTTTTCGATGTCGCTCTTGGTGGGCGAGACATAGGGATGCTTCAAGTAGTAAGCGCCGACGACCTCGATGCCGCGCGGGAAAAAGACCGCTGCCGGGGCGGGCTGCCTTTTCTGCCAGGCTTGCACGAACCCCCGCCAATCGAGTTTCTCGCGCGTGTGCAGCATGATGCCGCTGCCCGCCAACATCACGCCGCCCAGCACCGCCGCGGCCAGCCAAGTCATCCGCCGATTTCGAAACGTGGCGCAAGCCATTGCCGAAAGAATCAGAAACGAGGGGAGCAGAAACAGCGCGAACCGCGATCGAAAGTAGAGCGGATGATAGTAGTGGTTGGTCAGGACGACAAGAATCAGGGGGCCGGCCATGAGCCAGAACAGGTAGATGATTCCCAAGCCGCCGCGTTGCCGGGCTTGCGATGCGTCGCTCGCCGGGCTTTCGAACAAATGCCAGAGGCAAACGGCGAACACGGCCAGCGGCAAAACCATCGTGGGCTGCCACCACCAGCCGTGCGGACTCGGGGGCTGCCATCCTCCCCAGACTTGCATGACCTGTCCCCAAAAGAATTCGCGCCCCAGAAAGGAGTAGTAGTCCTGGGTCGTGGGAGGCGTCATCCAGGCAAGCGCGTGATGGTAAAAGGTCGGCCGAAAGTGGAAGACATACAAGAACCACGGCAAGAAGAGCAGCATCACCACGAGAGCGCTTGCCAGGTAGCCGGCGACACTGGTCCAGCGCTTGTGGGCGGCGAACCAAAGCAAGGCGAAGAGGCCCTGTGCGACCAACACCATGACGCTCATGTAGTGCGTATAGATCGCACCGAGGGCGCACAAAGTATAGCCCACGGCCCACCAGCGCCACTTGGAGGATTGGGGAGAGCCCGACACGACCGTAATCCATCGCCAGAGGCACCAGGAGCCGAGCGACAGGAGGGCGACGACCTGGGAATAGTTGCGCGCTTCCTGGGCGAAGTAGATGTGAAGCGGATTGACCGCACCGAGGATCAAGGCGATTGAGGCGACGGTCCAGCCCCCGATGTCGCGCGCCAACAGAAAAAGCGCGAGCAGCCCCAGGACACTCCACGGCAGCGAATAGGCGCGAATCCGGATGTCGGAATCGCCCAACGCGGCGCGCCAAAAGTGGAGAGCGAGCGGGAAGAACGGCGGGTGGACGTCGTTGGCGTTGTTTTGCAGGATCTTTGCCACGCTGCCGTCGCTTCCGACGACGGCCCAGACCTCGTCGTCCCAGAAGGACTCGCGCCCGATTCCGTAAAAGCGCAGACCCAGGGCGACGGCAAGCAGCAGAAGCACGACGGCGATGCGTTTCAAGCGGCTGCCGGGCTTTCCTTGCTGGGCTTCTTCCATTTTCAATCTCTCGACACGTGGCCAGTGAGGGCCATCGGCCGACCGACGACTTTGAGGCGATATCGCGTAGTCTACCGCATCGGTCGGCTCTCGGGCCTACTTCCTGACACCCACCCAATGGATTCGCAAGCCCAAGTTGCGGTGGTGGGGTTTCTGCCGGAAAATCCGGAATTCTCACAGGCCCGACGCCGTGCTCCTCTATTTCGCAAGCGCCTCATGCCTTTGCCATGTGAGTACCCTCTTGACAACATGCCCTGTCGGATCGAAACGATTGTGCGGCCAAGGATCACCGCGAATGATCGGGGAGTTCGAGCCGCAGCGAGGGCATACCGCGGAACAGTCGTGTTGGAGGGGTCGCCCCGCCATCTCACGTGGGAGGAGAACAACGAAATGAGGAGAAGTCTGGCAATCTCATTGCTGACGGTGCTTGTTGGTTTTTCGGCGTGGGCCGAGCAGCCGGTTTCTTCGGAGAACCGTCCGAACGCAAAGGGCCAGGCGCCGCGGCCGGAATTTCCCCAGGTCGCCCTCGGCACCAAGCTTCTGAAAGCGACCGCGTATCTGCCCGATGCGGAAAAGGGTTTCTATCGCGGCACGCGGTTCGACTGGTCGGGCATGATCGCCCAGGTCGAGTACCAGGGGCACACCTTTTTCGGCGAGCTCAAAGCCCCGCACGATCCTCTGATCCATGACCACACCGTGGGGCCGTGCGAGGAGTTCGGCCAGCGCAATCCCCTGGGCTATGCCGAGGCCGCCGGCGGCGAGACCTTTATCAAGATCGGCATCGGCCTCCTGCGCAAGCCGCCGAACGAAAAACAATATAGTTTCGCGCGGGCGTATGAGATCGTGCGGCCGGGCGCGTGGAACGTCGAGACGGCCAAAGACAGAATCCGCTTCAGGCAAACCCTCGGCGATCCGCGCGGGTGGGGTTATGAATACGAGAAAGAGGTCGTGCTGCTCGACCACCCTCCCGCGATGAAAATCACGCACACCTTCAAGAACACCGGCACTAAGCGCATTGAAACCGACCATTACAATCACAGCATGTACATCCTTGACGGCGAACCGATCGGGAAGAACTACCGTCTGCTTTTTCCCTTCACGCCGACCGGCGAAATCCGAAATCCGGAACAGGCTCGCCTGGACGACAAGTCGTTGGTCTTTCTGGAAGACGCCGTCAAGCGTCCCTTCTATATGGAGCTGAAAGGCTATGGCGACACGGCGCGCGACAACTGCGTGATCGTCGAGAACACGCGAAGCGGCGTGCAGTTGAAGATGACCGTGGACCAACCGTTAAGCACCTGCCGCGTGTATGCCGAAAACACGTCGGTCTGCCCCGAACCGTTTGTGGCCGTGCGGGTCGCGCCCGGCGAGAGCTTCACCTGGACCACGACGCTGGAGTTCATCGTTCCGTAAGATGGACCGCCGGCGGCCGGGGTGGCCTGGTGGATGGTTCCCAAGCCGCTGCCGGAGAGTCGCCAGGGAAAACTGGTCGCAACTTGATCCGACATTCGGATGGTTCAACTCTTTCGTAGCTAAGAAACGCCAACTTCGAGAACATGGGAGAACACCATGCGCAATGGATTGGGTGTCATGGGGGCGGTGATTTCCGGCTTGGTGCTCGCCGTCGCGTGCGCCAGCAGTCCGGTGCGAGTCAAAGACGAACCTTCGTCAGTCATTGCACCCGATGTGCCAAGCCCGTCCCCCGTTCGCAAAGGCAACCGCATTCTGGGGATTGATACGAACGCGGCCGAAGACAACAATTTTGATGCCGCCTTCCGGGCGACCAAATCCGCGGGCGCACAAGTCGTTTCATTGAGCATTAACTGGAACGACGTGGAAAAAACGCCGGGAAAATTCGCGCCCAATCCGAATTGGCTCGCCGTTGCCAATGCTTACTATGCTCCACGCAAGACCCCTTTGAGCCTCGTCCTGAGGCCCATGGATACGAACGGGAGGCAAACGCCGCGCGATTTGGCGCGCACGAAATTCGACGACCCCGCGATGATCGAGCAATTCAAAGCCCTGACTGACTATGTATTCACCCAGATTCCCGATCTGCAGCTCGTTTCGCTTGCCCTCGGCAATGAAGTGGACCTGGGCATCGGCAAGAACGAGACGCTGTGGAAGGAGTACGAGGTGTTCTATCGGGAGGCGGCGCGGCACGTCAAAGACAAGCACCCCAACGTCAAGGTCGGAGTCGTGGCGACCCTGTATGGACTCACACGGAGATATCGTTCGCAGCTGGAAGCACTGAATCGTTCCAGCGATATCGTGCTGGTTACCTACTATCCTTTGAACGACGATCTCACGGTGAAAGACCCTTCGGTGGTGCCGGGCGAGATCGAAGAATTGCTGAAGCTCTATCCGGGCCGAACGATCTATTTTACCGAAGCCGGCTATCCTTCGAGCACGGTGGTGAAGAGCTCCCTGGAAAAACAGCGTCAATTCATCAAGGAGATCTTCCTGGTATGGGACCGGCATCCTTCGCAGATTGGGATGATCATGTTTTCGTGGCTCACCGACAGTTCGCCCCAGAGTCTCGAGCTCTTCAAAAAGTATTATCGTTTTGCGGACCCGCGCTTCGTGGAGTTTCTGCGATCGTTGGGCTTGAGAACTTATCCCGGTTCCGGAACGGATAAGCCCGCGTTTGAGGCCCTGAAGACGGAAGCAAAGCGGAGGGGTTGGTGAATCGGAAAACGTGATTCCGTCCACCGTGCTGCATGCGCTGATGAAGAATGGAATCTATCCTGATTTTCGAATCGGATTGAAATAGCTTTCTCATCCCTGATTCTTCGGTCGGGTGAGTTCAACGCAAAGCATGATTTGGCGAAATACAGCTATCTGCCGGATAAGCGGAATCCCTGTTTGTCTGTGATGTTTCGGCAATAGAGTGGGCTTTCTGACAATCACTTTGAAGGAGGCATCGGAGTCATGAGAACAAGGGTCACATTCGTGCTCTGTAGTGCAGTCTGTTTCGCAACAGGCGTGGGATCGGCTTCGGCGGAGAAGCCTGAATCGTCCTCCCAAACGGCCTGGACGCGCGTCGGTTCGTTGGGCACGACACCCACTCGCGTGACCGATGCCTTTCCGCTGTCGGACCAGCAGAACAAAGGCCATTGGGTGAAGTACGATCCGATGAGCGATGACTTCGAGGGGAAGGAACTCGACACCGACAAGTGGACTCCTCGCATGGAATGGTGGAGGGGAAGACAACCCGCGCTTTTCCGCGAGCAGAACGTGACGGTCGGCGAAGGCAGGCTGCACTTGGTGATGCGCAAGGAATCACTGCCCGAGGAATTCGCGAAAAGCGGCTACCATGACTACAGTTCCGCCGCGGTTCACACCAAGGATCGAACCTGCTACGGCTACTTTGAGGTCAAGGCCCGGCCCATGAATTCCGCCGGCTCGAGTTCCTTCTGGTTTCAGCAGGACGCCGACCCGCGCTGGGCCACGGAAATTGATGTCTTCGAGATCGGCGGAAACGCGCCGGGGTTCGAAAAGAAGTACAACATGAACCTGCACGTGTTCCGCACGCCCACGGAAAAAAGACATTGGAGCGTCGGCGGGTGCTGGATCGCGCCGTGGCGGCTGGCCGACGACTACCACGTGTACGGGCTGGAATGGAACCAGGACGAGATTCGCTATTATGTGGATGGCGTGGTCGTCCGAATCGCAAAGAACACGCACTGGCATCAACCGCTCTACTTGATCTTCGACAGCGAAACCATGCCGCAGTGGTTCGGGATGCCGCGTGACAGCGATCTGCCCTCTACGTTCAGCGTCGAATACGTTCGCGCGTGGAAATCGCGCGACGGCGCCCTCTGAAGCGGGAACGACAAACCACATCTTAATCGGCTTGACGTGAGGGCTGGGGCGGGAGTTAGTCTCTTCTCGTACTCGGTACGCAAGTCCGATCAGGGAGGCCCGGCGATGAAAAGTGCGAGAACAGTGTTCATCGTGATGGCCGGCTTCGGCGCGGTCGTGATGCTGTCGGGATGCATGAGACATCCGGCGATTCAGACGAGCGCAGCGCTCTCCCCAGTTGCCCCTTCGGGTCCGATCAAGGTCGTGCTCGACAGCGGCGACACCAGCCACGTCGAGAGGGTCGGCGACTGGCCCACGGGAGCGGGCGGCGACGACTGGGGCGACAGCTGCCGGTTCGCGCTCAAAGGCAAAGGGGAGTGCAAGTTTACCTGGCGGCCCGAGCTGCCCAAGGCCGGCAACTACCGCGTGTCGGTCTGGTTCGGCGGCGATCCCAACCGCGACCACGCGACCGATTCGCCTTTCACCGTCTGCTTCGCGAAAGGCAAGAAAACGATCCAGATGAATCAGACCAAGTTGTCGGACGGCTGGAAGGCTCTTGGCGTTTTTCCGTTTGAAGCGGGCACGTCGGGCTACGTGGAACTGACCAACAACGCGAATGGCAACGTGGTGGCCGACGGCGTGCAGTTTGAGTTGGTGAAGTAGCGGGCCGGCTCAAAGCGAACGCAAGCTACGCGCGGTCCACACATAAGATACCGGGGAGGGTGCGGCATGAGGCATGTCGTCAAGCTGTTGATGTCGGAATTCGTCACGCACGACACCAAGCGATTCATCTTCGAGAAGCCCGAAGGATTCTCCGTCCAACCCGGACAGGCCGCACTGGTCGCGCTCAACCGCCCCGAGCTCGAAGAAGACCTCCACCCGTTCACGCCCACTTCGCTCGCCGACGACGGGATCCTCGAGTTCACGATCAAAGGCTATCCGTCCCACCATGGCCTGACCGAAAAGCTGCATCAGTTCGTCCCCGGCGATGAACTCTTGATCAAGGGCGTCTATGGCGCCATCACCCACAAGGGACCGGGAGTGTTCATTGCGGGCGGCACCGGGATCACGCCGTTCATCGCGATCTTGCGCCAGCTGAAGAAAGAAAACAGGCTCGAGGGAAACTCGCTGATCTTTTCCAACAAGACGCACGCCGACATCATTCTCGAACGCGAATTGCGGCACGATCTCGGCGAGCGCTGCACGTTCACGCTCACGCGGGAATCGCGACCCGGCTATGAGAACCGCCGAATTGATGAAGCCTATCTGAAGGAGAAAATCACCGATTTCACGCGGGAGTTTTACGTCTGCGGTCCGCCCGACTTTGTCCAGGGAATCGCCCTCATGCTTCAAAACAACGGAGCGAGGGCGAGCAATGTCGTTTTCGATTAGGCCCTTGCCCGCCCCCAAATAGCGAATCCCGCCTCCTTGTTGCCTTTCCCAACCGCGGCGCATTCGCTCAGCTGGGCCGTAGCCAAATGGATGGCGTCGGGAAAGCGAAGCCTCGTTGCCGCCCGTACCCGGGCCCCTTGCATGGGGATGTCGAAAGTAACAGGAACAACCGTCAAGCCCGGACGGTCCCGAATCGCGCGACGAAATATGTCTTCATACGCTTTGTTGCCCTCACGGAAAGGCTTTACCAGCAGTTCGGCCAGAACGAGTCGGCTTGTCACGGTTGACACGTCCCCGTGGTCTATGGCGGCGAAGAGGGCGGTCAGCTCTGACGCGAATCCCGGAAAGCCCTCCAACCCGTAAATGAAAACGTTAGTGTCCAGACAGGTTCTGCGCCCGCGAAGCGCCTCTACGATTCCCATGAGTTTCTTTCCTGATTGAGGTACTCGTCGGCTTCCTGCGGGGAGGCAAACTGACCTCGGGCGGAACCAAGCAGGTCTGCAAGCGGGGTAAGCGGGGATTCCTCCTGTGGAACTTCAAACGTCACCACAACCTCGGCGGGAGTGCCGGGTGGCGGCAGTTCCGGCGAGCGAATCTCAATCAGGCCCTGCGGCTGAACGATAACCTTTTCACGGAGTGTTTTTACCATGGCGAGCGCTCCTTTCCCAAAGGACACATCGCGACTATCCGTCATCGGCATGCGTGATTGCAGCTCTCAATTCGTGGGAAGAAAGGCGGTGGCATGTGACCCTGATCGCCGATGATAAAGGGAAGTGCTTCTTTCGCCTTTCTCCGCCCGCCTTTCGCAGTTTCTTCTCATGCCAGTTTGATCCCCGTTCGCACGATCTCTGCGCCGAACGGCGAATCCAGTTCGTCGGAAGCGAGGATGTGCGGTTCGATCCGGGAATCAATCTTCCTGCGATATTTCACGAGTTCGACTTCCTTGAAAAACCTTGCGGGAACATCCTTCATGACCAGCGCGATGTCTATGTCGCTGTTCTCGTCGCCATGGCCCCGCGCGAAGGAACCGAACAGCCACGCGGATTCGAATTGCACCCCGTTTTGGCGCAGCGTTTTCAGGTATTCCCTTGCGGTCTCAAACTACTGTTCGATCAGTGATAGCAACCATGACCGAATCTCCTGGATGGATTGCAGAACGCCGAGTGAGAAACCCTTCGTGCAGATCCTGCATATTATCTGCTGGACAACTGCAAATCCTACTCGCGGGCGGTCACGCCAGTCTTTTCTGGAAATAGCTGCAGGATCTTTTGCGAAAATGCTTCGCGTAAGTCTGCCAAATCCTTTGGCACAAAGGCGATCACTCTGATTCCATGCCGTTTCGCGTAATCTAGCTTTTCCTCCATACGTTTAGCGTAGTCATGTTGACTGTCCAGCCCAAAGAATTCGACCAAAACGATTTCGTCGCCAACAATGAGCCTCCAATCTGCTCGGAACGAGGTTCCGGGATATGTCGGTTCCCTCTCATGCGGGATACTATGTTTGTGCAGAAGGTCATCTATTGACTTCTCCGCGAGACTCCGGCAATCGTGTCCATCTAAAGCCACCACCATGGTGCCAAATTTTGTCCTGCGAGTTCCTCCAGGGAGGACACCAGAAACTATAAGAAGTTTGAGCCAAGATCCGTACCTTTTTATCAAGTCATCGAAGGTTGGCATACTGTGCATCAGTCTCGTGATTTTAACTGCCGTCTCAAGATCGGGAGCCTGATCATAGATGAAACCGCTGCGGTCGGGTATTGCACCCAAGAGCTCAGCAATCTCCCTGAACTGCTTGAGAATAGCTTCCTCAGACTTTTTCGAGTAACTCACAAGGAGGGCTTTCTCGACACACCGGGGGCAGATTTCAATGTGCTTCGCCGGGAGCAATGGAACCTCAAAACTGTATCGTACTCGCTTGCGAAGCCAGACGAACTCCCGGTGGCAGAGCGCGCAGCTTTGCTTCTTCGAAAGGCGTCCGACCCGTTCGATAAGGTCCGGTGGGATGCTCGTGAGCTTGTCCAAAGGTGCCATCCGTCCCACCCAGAACCCGCAGTCGTTGCACAGAGGTAATACCTTTCTTGCACGACCGATAATGGAAGGATCAATATCATCGTATGTCTGGACTGTTCCGCAGATAACGCACTGCACCTTTTCTGTAGCCCGATTTCTGTAATCGCGCCTGTATATAGCGGCGAGATCGGCATTCGATAGAATCCTAGAGATGAAGAAGTACCCGAAATAACGCGGAAAAGTCAGCGGGCCTTTGAGTTTCATGCGGATGTCTGCTCGGATGTCCTTCTCGAACGCGCTCACAAACATCCCATGCCGCGTCAAGTGCTGCGCAAGAATCGCATCACATTCCTCGTTCCACCACGTAAGACACTGATCTCTTTCGGGAGCATAGTTGGCCTCACTAGTGGTGAGGTACCAACCTGATTCTAGGTTCGCAAAGGAAGGACCGTAATACCCCATTTCGCCCTCTGTTCAGTTCAAGGGTCCTTAGACTTCCGGAACAGTATGTTCCAGCTACGGGTTGTCGTTCCGGAATCACTTCCCCTCGAATGTCCTGCGCGGACAAGTGGCTAATGCGTCTGGCCGGCCAGCTCAAAACAGCATGTCTCGGCGCGTCACGGTTTCAGTGCGGGCACCAACACCTGGTTCAGGCCGGGAGCGATCAACGTTTTCCAGGCCCTTGACCGGTCGACGGTGAAGAAGGCTTTTTGGGCCCTTGCTTGGTTGTCTCTTGCGACGAAGGAGGCTTTTTGGGCCCTTGCGGCAAAGGAGGCTTTGGGGGCCCTTGCGGCGGAGGAGGCTTTTTGGGCCCTTGCCTGACAGCTCCCGGTGCCTGACTTGGGTTGCTCTCTTGCATCACTGCGATCTCCTTTCGGTAGTAAAATCCTGCGGCACTACGCAGACATCGCCTCGGGTCGCCCAAGGTCGTAAACGGTGCTTTTATCCCACCCGATCTCCTCTCCCGATTCTTTTTTTGTCTCATTCGTGAAGTGACTGTAGATCAAGACCTTCCGACATTTGGCATCCAAGATGAACTCAAAAGGCAACTCGTCGGTTTCGTCTGGTTCAATTTCTCGGGGAATGCGTTCTGTGGGCATCTCCGTCTTGCGAATCGGCTTCCACTTAAGCTCGCTGTCTCCTTTGACGTAAGTGCCTTCATCGTTATCGCCACTGGCTGCAAGCACCTCGTCAGGACAGGGTAGCATCTGAAAAACCTCCAGAGATCCCTCCTTTATGCGTATCAAGACATCGCCCTTGTTTTCGATGCTCAGGGTCACTCTCAAGACGATCCTGCTAGCACTGATCGTGAAATGGGTCACCGTATGTGCAATTTGCGCGCGTGGGTATCTCTGTCTCTTCCCTACAAAAAGCCAATACGTCCAAACACCAGCGACTATAATTGCGGCTGTTTGCGTGAGATTCAGCAGCATCTCAAGAGTGTCTTTCATCTGACCAGGGCTTCCACTCATGGTGGTCCGTCCTTTTGCTCCCGGAGCGGCAGTCGCAATCTCGAAGGACCGATCTCGCCATTCATGATAGTTGCTTTTCCGGTGAGACCATCGACTGGTTCGCGCAAAATACCTTGTTCCCCAATTCCCTCTCCAAGCAGATGGGGCCGAGCTGTACTCACTCTAACTCGGAACGAGTTGCCAGAACCGTGACGACTTCTCAAATTGTCTTCCAACTACCAGCCATCACCTCACCGGATACGCCTTCGGTTCGAGCTTCTGGTTTTCGTCCCAGAGCTTCTGCCATTCGACTTCCTGGCGGCGATAGGCGGCTTCGCGGCCGAGGATCGTGGTGAACGTGCTATCCACGGCGTGCTGCGTGTCGGCGCGCGGCTTGCCTTCCTTGACGCTCGCGATGAAGGCCTCCCACTCGTTCTTGTTGGCGTCGTCCTTTTCTTCGGGTTCCCAGATGACGCCTTTCCGGCCTTCGATCTTCAGCCCCTTGCCGGGATTGGTGAACGTCGCCTCGCTGCCGCAAATCTGCTCCGAGCTGTCGTGGAAGGTGCAGAACTGCCCCGACATGAACGTGAGGTGAACGCCGCCGGGATACTCATACGTGAGGTTGAAGTGGTCGAAGATGTCGCCGATGTATTTGCGCCACTTGCGCCCGCCATAGCCGCAGCAGCGTTCGGGATGGGCGCCCAGGACCCAGTTGCAGGCGTCGAGATTGTGGATGTTCTGTTCGGTGATGAGGTCGCCCGACAGCCAGCGGAAGTAGTACCAGTTGCGGACCATCCACATCAGGTCGGAGGGGAAATCGGCGCGCGGCCAGCTCTGGCCGCCCCAGACGTCGGGCGTGAGATAGAAACTGCGGCCGGCGACGATGGTTCCCAGCGCCCCGCCCGCGATCCGCTTCTGGGCTTCCTGATAAGTCTTGCTGTAGCGGCGCTGGAGGCCGACGACGACGCTCAGCTTTTTGGCCGCGGCTTTTTTGCCCGCTTCGAGCACCGCGTGGCAGCCCCAGGTGTCGGCCGAGATGGGCTTTTCCATGAAGACCTGCTTGCCCGCGTCCACGGCGGCGACGAACTGGTCGGGCCGAAAACCCGGCGGCGTGGTCAGCACCACCGCGTCCACCTTGAGTTCCATCACCTTCTTGTAGCCGTCGAGGCCGAGGTAACACGCCGACTCCGAAAGCTCGTAAGCGTCACGCGCCTTGTCGAGCCGCTCCTGGAACGCATCGGCGACGGCAACGATCTTTCCTCCGGCCGCCGACAAGCCTTTGGCATCGGACGACCCGCGTCCTCCCGCGCCGACCCACCCCAGCGTCACGGCCCCGTTGGCCGGTGCGCCGCGGACCGATTCGGGTTTGACGATGGTGAACGTCGTCGCGGCCCCCGCCGCGCCCACCGTCGCCGCCGCCTTCACAAACTCCCGCCTGGAAACACCGCGTTTCGTCTTCATCGTGGCTCCTCTCCTCATCCAAGATTGAAAAAACGCGCCTCACGCCGAGCCCGCAGAGACGGAAAGAGAGTCACTGGCTCCTTCTCTGCCACCTCTGCGCCTCCGCGTGAGGATCGGTTTCTCACCCAAAAGGGCTCATGACCACTCCGCACAATGCAACAGCGAGTTTTTCGGATTCGCCGTGTAAGCACCCAGTCGCAATCGCACCTATGCTTCTCCAACGTGCTTGCGGGCACAAGAGCTTTTATCTTTTCATGCCCGCCTTGGCGAGGCCGCCCCAATAGCCGACGGGCCACATCGCCGCGAGCTTCGCATAGGCCTTCTGCGCTTGGTCACGCCGGCCCGACGCTTCGCACGCCTGGCCAAGGTAACGATGGGTTTCCGTCCCCTGCCACGGGCGGTCCAGGTGGTCGGCGGCAAAGCGCAATTCCGCGATCGCCTCATCTTTCTTCCCTGCCGCCAACTAGGGACGCGCGCGTGGATCGTTTGGGCCAAAGTCTCGCGCGGATTATAGCGGCGGGCGGCATGTATGGCCTGGCGCGATGCGGGCCGAGACTTTTCCGTTGCATGGGAAACCCCGTACAGAGAGATGAGGTTGCGACTGATCACCAGTGGCTGCGGGATTGGGAGTGGGCCTGGTCGGAAACGGGGCAGTTACCAGTTTGACCTTCTCCGGCGGGTAATTGGCGCGGCTTTTCCAGAAAATCAACCGATGAACAGAAAATCACCTTGACGATGGGGAACGGTCCAATAGAATTCAAAATCTGGAATGGGATGGATTCTATAAAGTGCGGAGGTGCAGGAATGAAAGTGAAAAAGGGGTTCACACTCATCGAACTACTCATTGTGGTGGCGATCATCGCCATCCTCGCGGCGATCGCCATCCCGAATTTTTTGGAAGCGCAGACACGCGCGAAGGTGACCAAGGTCAAAACCGATTTCCGATTGCTGCGCGAGGCCTGTGAGGCGTATGCCCTGGATAACGACACCTATCCCACCGATAACCCGCGCGGAACCGGCCCGCTGGGTGACTACTGGGTTCAATGCGTGCTGACGACACCGATCGCCTACATTACCTCGGTGCCGACCAATCCTTTTTACGAACAGACCGATACCCATACGGCTGGTAACATTGGGGGGCTCGGCAGCTATAAGTTCTGGGGATCGGATCGCCACCCGAACATCCTGCCCATCCACTATCATATTATCTCAAATGGCCCGAACCTCCGTAGGGACAACTTGGGGGGCCTGGATGGCCCTCTCATCTTGGGCCGGGATCCGCGTTACCTAAACGAACTTTATGACCCGACGAATGGAACGGTCTCATACGGAGACATGGGGGTCTGCGATTACGGGATTTTCCCATTAACCCAGTAACGCCCACACGCATGGTTTCCTCAGAGTCGGAGCGCGGCAAATGCGGCGCCTGACTCGCTCGGGATCGGATGGGCGGGTTCCAGTCCATGACCATGAGGTGTGGACCTTTGCTCTTTCGCTCCCCGTTCGGCAGGAACGTGGGCGAGAACGCTAAACGGATCGGCGGGAAGAGGGGTTGTCTTTTTTCGGAGAACTGGCCTGAATTGATCTGAAGGCGATCTTCAAAAACCGCTTAGGGCCACGGCACCGGAAAGCCGAAGAAGCAACGGACAGGCCCGGGCCAATACTCATACGGAGGTAAACTCATGTCGGATTCACAACTGGATCGGCGGGAATTCATGCGCGATGCCGCCGTCGCGGCAGCGGGGATTGCGGCCGGCGCCGCCCATCTGGGCGCGGCCAAACCCAAGGAGACGGCGGCGCCCAACCGGGCGTCCATCCTCAACTACAACGAGAACATGGAATACCGTCGGGCGGGAAGAACCGGCCTGATGGTCTCGGCCGTCTGCCTGGGCGGCCATTGGAAGCGTCTGGACAAAATGCCCGGCATCACGTTCCAGCGGGACTGGCTGGACATGAACCTGACGAAGAACGCGGAGTTCATGAAAAACCGCGCCGACGTCGTCAGCAAGTGCATCGAGGTGGGCATCAACTACATTGACGCCTGCACCGGGCCCGAGGTCATCGCTTACAGCGCCGCGCTCAAGGGCCGCCGCGACAAGATGTATCTCGGCTACTCGTGGTATGAGCACGAGAGCCGGTTCGGACAGTATGGGAACTCCGCCGACAAGATGATGAAGGCTTTCGACGAGGGCCTGAAAGCCTGCGGGCTGGACTTTGTGGACGTCTGGCGCATCACCATGCAGGAACAGACTCGCAAGGGTAACACCGAGCAGCAGATCGAAGTGGCCATGACCTGCCTCGAGAAAGCCAAGAAGCAGGGCAAGGCGCGCTTCACCGGTGTCTCCTCGCACGACCGTCCGTGGATCAGCGAGGCCATCGGCAAGTATCCGCAGCTCGAGGTCATCTGTACGCCGATCACCCCGGGCACCAAACCGCTCGCCAAAGACAGCATGTTTGACGCCGTGAAACAGCACGGCATCGCGCTGTTCGGCATCAAGCCCTTCGGCGGCACCTCGCTCTTCAAGGGCGACAGCGGAATGGACAGCCCCACCCGCGAGGAAGACGACCGGCTGGCCCGCATGGCGATCCGCTACGTTCTCGAGATCCCGTCGGTCACCGCGCCGCTGCCGGGAATGATCAACGGCCGGCAGGTCGAGAACGTCGCCCAGGCCGTCAAGGAAAGCCGCCAGGAACTCGGCGCCGCCGAGAAAGCCGAACTCGCAATCGCCGTTGAGCGGATGTGGGCCAATCTCCCCGCCGATCATCAGTGGCTGCGCGATTGGGAGTATGCGTAAGCGGTTCCGGGCTTTGATGAAGACCACTTCACGCGGATGGGCCGGACCAACAACCCGCCCATCCGCGTGATATATGTAGGACAGGCTGCCAACCTGTCCTACCCGGAAAGGGACTTCCGTGAAAACCTGGATGTGGATCTTTCTGCTTGGCCTGACCCTCGCCACCGCCGTGGCGTGCAGTCATATCTTCAGGCCCAGGGGAGAATCGCTGCCTGCGGTCGCGTCGCCGGGG
>Ga0315282_10007365_pt1 | contig 18095 bp, 20 predicted proteins | sample YL17G07_20_MG_FD_203693 | JGI IMG/M metagenome (GOLD analysis project Ga0315282, IMG submission 203693) | Sediment microbial communities from Yellowstone Lake, YNP, Wyoming, USA - YL17G07_20 | ecosystem: Environmental > Aquatic > Freshwater > Lake > Sediment | place: USA: Wyoming | collected...
CCGAACGACGAATCTCGTCTTGAAGTCCCATAACCATGGTGGCGGCATCGGCGATGGTAAGTGGTTTCATGCCTCCATGAAACCACACCTTCTCACGATGCGCAATTATTTATGACGCCGTGTATAGAAGTCAGATGGTTTCTCGTGGTCGCGGATTTTGCCGAAGCTAACGGCAAGCTCCTGGCCGAGCTTCAATTCCTTGCCAAAGACAACAGGCTCGTTGTCGAGTCTTCCGAACACTAGGCGATTCGTGTCGTCGCACCGCTCCACGCGCATCCAGAGCCACTCGCTTTCCCCGGTGGCTTCGTCCGTCAACTCGACCTTAACGTAATCGCCTGCCTCGTAGGCTGCCATCAGGTTCCCGCATTCTGGATTCTACAATGCCTTTAGGCCCTCAGGGTACCGCCGCTTCAGTTCGACCAGCACTGGCCGGAGCAGGACGTAATCGGGTGAGCAAGCCATGCGAGCCGCTGTTGCAACCGTGCGGACAAACATCGGGGCTTTGCCGCCGTCTTCTGCCCAGTGGAGCCAGCAATACAATTCCGTGTCGTTGCGTGGGGAGTCCATCAAGGAGAATATACCGCGCCAGCCAATCTGCCTCCGGGAAACCTGCGGCGGCATGGACGGCAGCGGCATCGCTAGGACTCCCGGCCCAGAATCCAGCCTTCAATCTCCGGGACTTCCCGGTCGTCCGGCTCGCCGGGCTCACGCTGGCCGAGGCACACCTGGAGCCCGAGGGACACACCCCGCTGCCTCGCTTCCATTTACGGTTCCAATGAACTATCGTAGAAATGCAAAGGTTACAAGCGCTAAAGTGAGTTGGGTCAGCCAGAAAGCGATCAGTTGTAGGAGTTCTGAAGCGCTGTGTTTTGCTGTCGTCCCGCTCATGCGGCCTTTAATGGCAAATAGATCAGTGGTCGTTCAGCAATGAAGTAACCCGCAGCCGTGTGGATTCTTCAACGACCCGTCGCGCGAATGTACCTGCACGCCGCCGCAGATCCAGCGTTACGTCTCCAAGATTTCCGGCCCGCTGCTTGACCGCATCGATATCCACATCGACATGCCGGCGGTGAAGTATCGCGAGTTGCGCGAGGATGCGAGCGGCGAAAGCTCCGACCAGATTCGCGCTCGCGTGATTGCTGCGCGGGCGCGCCAGTTGCGCCGCTACCAGGGAGAGAAGATTTACTGCAACGCCCAGCTCAGCCCGCGCCAGATTCGGAAGTGCTGCAATATTTCCGCCGACTCCGAGCGCCTGCTCGAAAGCGCTATGACGCGGTTGGGTCTATCCGCGCGCGCCCACGACCGGATCCTCAAAGTTGCCCGCACGATTGCCGACCTTGACGCCGCTGAATCGATCTCGACGACGCACATCTCCGAAGCCATCCAGTACCGCTCACTCGACCGTAATTATTGGGCATGACGAGGGGGCGCCGGCGGGGCAGGTTCGGTGTACACTTACGGCCATGGCTGCGGAAGGAGAAAGAACAGCGCCGGTGCAGGCCGCGGCGGCGGAGCCGACATACAGTGAAGATGGCGTGGACCTGACGCTGATTCGCTGGATGCTGTCGCTCACGCCGGCGGAACGGCTCGATGTGCTCCAACAACACCTCCGGTCGGTCCTGAGGCTGCGTGGTGAAAAAGCCAACTCCTGATTTTCGCGCCATCCTCCGGATCCTTCGGGAACATCGGGTTGATTTCATCATAGTGGGGGGCGTGTGCGCGGTTTTGCAGGGTGCCCCCATCAACACCTTCGATTTGGACATCGTCCATTCCCGCAAACCCACAAACTTGGATCGCCTGATCAAGGCCCTGGAAGCCCTGAATGCGCGTTACAGAACTTCCGGGCATGAGAAGCTGAAACCGCGAGCGTCGCATCTGGCATCCAGTGGTCATCAACTTTTGATGACGTTGTCTGGCCCACTCGATCTGCTCGGGACGATTGGCCATGGCCACAGCTACGAAGATCTGGCGGGAGAAGCGAAAGAACTGGACATCGGCGAGGGTCTGAGGGCACAGGTTCTCGACCTTACGGCTCTGGTTCGTATCAAGGCCGAGACCGCACAGGAAAAGGACAAGGCGCAACTCGCCGTCCTGCGGCGCACGCTGGAGGAGAAATCGCGCAGCTAAATGCCGGTGTACGTCTGGGTGGATCTGTGAGAGAGATGTTAGCCCGGCATGATTTACAGCCGCGCCGAGGTCACGTCCAGTTGAGGATGACCTTGGCGGACTCGCCAGTCTGCATCACCTCGAAGCCCTTGCGGAATTCTTCGTAATGGAAGCGGTGGGTGATGACGGGCGTAATATCGAGGCCGTCCTGCAGCATGACCGTCATCTTGTACCAGGTCTCATACATCTCGCGGCCGTAGATGCCCTTGAGGGTGAGCATGTTGAAGATGACGGTGTTCCAATCGATGGCCGTCTCGCCGGAAGGAATGCCGAGCATGGCAATCTTCGCGCCGTGACTCATATTGGTGAGCATGTCGCGAAACGCCGCGCCATTGCCTGACATTTCGAGCCCCACGTCGAACCCTTCCAGCATCCCCAGTTGTTTCTGGACGTCGCGCAGGCTGCCCTGGCGCGCGTCCCAGGCGACGGTGACGCCCAGCTTCTTCGCCAGCTCCAGCCGGAAAGGATTGACGTCGGTTATCACTACAAAGCGCGCTCCGGCGTGGCGGACGACCGCCGCGGCCATCAGGCCGATGGGTCCGGCGCCGGTGATCAGCACGTCTTCGCCCAGCACCGGGAACGACAGCGCGGTGTGCACGGCGTTGCCGAAGGGATCGAAGATGGCGGCAACGTCACGGTTCACCCAAGGTTGATGCCGCCAGATGTTCGACATCGGCAGCGCAATGTATTCCGCGAACGCTCCGGGCCGGTTGACGCCCACGCCCGCCGTTTTGGCACAGAGGTGGCGGCGTCCGGCGAGGCAATTGCGGCAGCGCCCACAGACCACGTGACCCTCGCCGCTCACGATGTCACCGCTGAAGAAGTCTGAGACATTCGAACCCACCTCCACAATCTCGCCCACAAATTCGTGGCCGATGACGAGCGGGACAGGAATCGTCTTTTGCGCCCAAGCGTCCCAGCGGTAGATGTGCAGGTCCGTGCCGCAAATGCCGGTGCGGTGAACGCGGATCAGCACGTCGTTGATGCCGATCTTTGGAATTTCGACATCCTCCAACCAGAGCCCGGGTTCGCTCTTGCTTTTGACGAGAGCTTTCATCGATTGTCCTCCCTGATCACAGGCCAATCCTCTGAGCAACGACCAGACTCGATGATAGCCGCAAAAGGCCGGCTTTCAAATGGCGCGTCCGCGCAGTAGTCGGTCATGGACCAGCGATACAGCAGTTTCCGGTATAATGAAATCTCCTCGCGCGGCAGTGTAACAGTTGCAGGGAATTAATGCCGCGGCCGGCCAGGCGGTGAATTGAGCGGAGGTCTTCAGATGGCGCAACGAACCGTGCACTGTGTAATTTTCAAGCGCGAGCTTCCGGGCCTGGAAGAGCCGCCTTGGGGCGGGGAACTGGGGAAGCGCATCTTCGAGAACGTCTCGCAGGACGCGTGGAAGCTGTGGCTCGACCGCCTTCGCATGCTGATCAACGAGTACCGCCTGATGCCGGCGCGCAAAGAGCACCAGGAAATCATCGCCCAGCAGATGGAGCAATTTTTCTTCGGCGGCGGAGTCCAATTGCCTCCCGGCTACGTCCCACCCAGTCAAGCGAAATAGTCCTTGTCATCTCGGGCCGCCAGCGCCAGACCCACGCCGTAGGCAATGTGTACCAGGCGTGCGCCCCTGGGCGCATGACCCGTAGGCTGGCGAACGCTCCTACTTGGCGGCCGCCAAGCGCTTCAAGACCTCGCCCAATTTCCTGTTTTCCTCTCCGTAACCGGCGAAATCCCCCTGGCGCAAGAGTTGCTGCGCGCGCTCGTAATGCTGGCTGGCTTCGCGGATGAGGGACTGGGTGTCGGCGCCAGGAACTGCACTCTGTGCCGCAGCCGGAGTGGCCGCGCCGGCCGCAGGTGGACTGGCTGCGGAGCCGCCACTTCCGAAGATTCGGTTCAACGCGGCATCGAGACTTGATTCCATCACCACGTGATCGGAGTAGGCGACGATCACGCGTGTAAGCTGCGGCAGTCCGCCGCCTGCCGTCGCGGCCAGGTAGAGCGGCTGTACGTAGAGGACCGAATTGAGGATGGGAATCACGAGCAGCGTGCCGCGGATAACATTCGAGCCGTGCTGGTCCCAGAGGCTGAGCTGCTGAGAGATGCCAGGGTCCTGATCGATGCGCGATTCCACCTGCTGCGGGCCGTAAATGAGTTTCTGCTTGGGGAAGGTGAAGACGAGGACCTTGCCGTAGTTGGGCTCGTCGCAGCGTGCCGCCATCCAGGCGATCATGTTGTCCTTGCGCGCGGGCGTGAAGGGCACCATGAGGATGAACTCTTCCTTCTCTCCTACTTCCGCCAGCTTCATGATGGTGAAGTAAGGCGTCATAGGCGCCGCTTCGCCGCGCGCGGCGCTCTGCGCCACCCGCCACAGATCTTCCTTGTTGTAGAAGACGTGCGGATCGGTCATGTGGAAGATGGCATACTTTTGCGCCTGGATGGAGAAAAACGCCTCGGGGTAGCGGATGTGGGCGCGAAGGTCTTTGGGCATGGCGTCGAGCGGCTGGAAGATGCCGGGGAAGATGCGCGAGTAGGCCTGAATGAGCGGGTCGCTCGAGTCGGCGGTGTAGAAGTTGACGCGCCCCGTATAGGCATTGACGGTGGCCTTGACGGCGTTGCGCACGTAGTTGCCCACCCCGGGGCTGGGATCGGAATAGGGATACGATTCAGACGTTGTGTAGCCGTCGAGCATCCAGACGAGCGACCCGTCGTCGGTGATGACCAGGTAAGGGTCCTCGTCATAATGCAGGAAGGGGGTGAGGCGCTGGGCACGTTCGAGAACGCGGCGATAAATCAGCAGGCGGCTCTCGGGCTGGATGTCCGTGGAGAGCAGTATCTTGGGCTCACCGAAGCGCAGCGCAAAGAGCAGTCGCCGCCACAATCCATTGATGGCGATTCCTCCGTCACCTTGATAGGTGGTGGAAACGTTTTTGTCCCCAGCGGGGTAATCAAACTCCTGGGCGCGCGTGCGCACGAAGCAATAATCGTTGGGCAGCTCACCATAATAGATTTCCGGCCGTTGGATGCGGATGGAAGTCGTGGATACGGGTGGGATATCGCGGATAAACAGATCCGGCAGGCCTTCGTGCGTGACCTCGTTGACGGGGCCCAGGCAGAGGCCGTAGCCATGCGTGTACGTCAGGTGCTCGTTGATCCAGGTGCGGCTGGGGAGACTATTGGACGATAGCTCGCGCGGCGAAAGCGAGACCTGGCGATAAATGCCGTCGATCCAGTAGCGGTCGTTATCCACGCGCTCAAAGTCGTAATAAGTGCGGATTTCCTGGAGTTGCGCAAACGTGGTGAGCAGCGGCTTGTGGTCCCACAAGCGCACGTTGCGGATGGTGGCCTGGTTAGCCCGGATGTCATCCGGCTCAAGGTCCTCGACCGCAGAAAACTCGCGCTGCTCGAAGCGATCCAGCGCGTAGGCCTTGCGCGTGAACTCAATGGCGCGCGCAATGTAAGGCGCTTCCTTGTCAATTTCGTTGGGAGTCACGATAAAACGTTGGATCAGTTCCGGATAAACAATCCCGCCCACGAAACCGAAAATCCCGATCCCGATCAGCCCATAAACACCCGGTCGGAGCGCGCCGCGCGCCGCGCCCGCCAGGAACAACAACGCCGTGAGCAGGCAAAGGAACATCAGGATGCGCAGCACCGGCAAGCTGGCGTTCACGTCCGAATAGCCGGCACCGAAGATGATGCCCCGGCCCGAGTAGAGCAGGCCGTACATCCCGAGGCGCACGCGGTAGGCGAGCACCGCCATGACGAGGGCGGCCAGGACCATCAGGTGAGCGCGGACAGCCGGGGCGAGGCGCGGACCGCGCGGCGTCACCCAGACTCCGCCCTCCACGAGATAGAGGAAGGTGGCGCTGAGCAGGCAGGCCAGCACGGTGAGCAGCACCAGATAGAACAGAAACCAGCGGAAGGGAAGCTGAAAGAGATAGAAGCCCAGGTCGAGGCCGAAGAGCGGATCGGAGTGGCCTATCATGACGGGATGACGCGCCAGCAGATATTCCTGCCAATAGTCCATCCCCCAGTGGCTCAACCCGTAGCCAACGAGCAAAACGCCCAGCCAGATTAGACTGCGCAGGACGGAGGCAAGGCGATCGAGCACTGGAAGCTCGACCGTGTCGCCGCGAAGGCGGTACTTGTAGTATCCGCTCAAGGCGTGGGCAATGAGCAGGTTCAGGCTAACAATCAGAATGAAGCCGACCCCCGCCAAGCTGCTCAATTCGATCTGGGCCCTGAGGACGTTGGTGAAGAGAACTCGGAACCCTTCCTGGCGGAACCACAGCCAGTCCACAATCCACCGCATGCCGCCGGAGAGAAGTGGGGCAATCACGAGCAAGGCAAGAAGAAAAGCGAGCAGAAAACGCGCACGACGGTCCTGAGACACGGTTTTCCTCCGCGCTCATCTTCACACAGGCTGGACGGGGTGTCAAAAACCGAATGGTGCTGACGTCGAGTCACCTGTGGGTGGCTTGCAACGGGGGCCTGTTTGACGGCGGGATTTCCGGTCAGGTCCCCCTTGGAAGCTTTCGTGACCGTGAGGTTGTAAGGTTGCCGGGTCGAAGGCCAACGCTATGTCGCCCAGCCCTTGGCGCGAGCGACGGCGCGCTCGAAGCCGGCGTAGAGCTCGTCACGGGGCGCGGCGGGCATGCGGGGCTCGAAGCGCTTGGAGATCTTGAGTTGTGCCGCGAGTTCCTTCTCGTCTTTCCAGAAACCCGTCGCGAGTCCGGCGAGGTAAGCCGCGCCCAACGCCGTGGATTCTGTCGTCGACGGGCGCTCGACGGGGATCCCCAGGATGTCCGCCTGGAACTGGCAGAGGAAATCGTTACGCGCCGCACCCCCGTCGACCCGCAGGACTGCGGGTCGAATTCCCGAATCGCGGGCCATCGCGTCCACCACGGCCCGCGTCTGATAGGCGATGGACTCAAGCGCGGCGCGGGCGATGTGATTGCGATTTGTGCCGCGTGTGATGCCGACGATGGTGCCGCGCGCGTAGGCGTCCCAATGCGGCGCGCCAAGCCCGACGAAGGCGGGAACGAAATACACGCCGCCGGTGTCCTTCACGGCCAGTGCCATCGCCTCCGTTTCCGCCGCGTCGCGAACAATCTGCAATTCATCGCGCAGCCACTGAATCGCCGCGCCGGCGATGAAGATGCTCCCTTCCAGCGCATACATGGCCACGCCGTTGCGCCGCCAGCCCACTGTTGCCACGAGACCCGAATCGGAATGGGGGATAGTCGAGCCGGTATTCATCAGCAGAAAACAGCCCGTGCCGTATGTATTTTTCACCGTGCCGCGCTCGAAACACTGGTGACCGAACAGTGATGCCTGTTGGTCGCCAATGGCGCTGGCGATGGGGATCCGCCCCCCAAGCAACGGTGTCCATCCCATGACCTCGCTCGAAGACTTCACTTCGGGCAGCAGAGACGGCGGGATGCGGAAGTATTTGAGGATTTCAGCGTCCCAGGCGAGGCATTGCAGATTGAAAAGTAACGTGCGAGATGCGTTCGAGACATCGGTTGCGTGGATGCGTCCATCGGTCAATTTCCAGATGAGCCAGGTATCTATCGTGCCGCAGGCTAGTTCGCCGCGCTCGGCGCGTTCGCGGGCGCCCGGGACGTTTTCAAGCAGCCAGACGATTTTGGTGCCGGAGAAATAGGCGTCCGTAACGAGTCCGGTTTTCTCGCGGAGCGTCTCGTCATAACCCTCGGTCTTGATGCGATCACACAGGGCTGCCGTACGACGGCACTGCCAGACGATGGCGTGGTGGATAGGCTTGCCGGTCGTGCGATCCCAAATGACCACCGTCTCACGCTGATTCGTGATACCGATGGCGGCGACATTCTCGGCCCGCGCCTTCGCACGTACCATCACCTTCTCCGCCACGGCGCGCTGCGATTGCCAGATTTCTTCCGCGTCGTGCTCGACCCAGCCGGGCTGCGGGTAATACTGCTTGAACTCCTGCTGGGCGGAGGCGCGGACCTTGCCCGCGCGATCGAATAGAATCGCCCGGGAACTGGTCGTGCCCTGGTCCAGGGCCAGAATGTATTTTGGCATGTCGGCTTGCTCCCCGCCTTGAGTGAACGGGGAGGATACCATCAAATCCGAAGGCGGGAAACCAAGGTGCGAGTGATACAGTTCTCCGGAGTTCGGAGTGTGGTATCAAAGCTGAGGGGGCCGGTCTCTCACCAGCTACGCCTCTTGGTGGGGCGGTTCTTGTCGCGGTACGCGTCCAGTTCCTGATCGGAAACGGTGAAGTGCCGCTGCAGCGGGCGCTGGGGAGTTTCGGTGACGAGTTCTTTCTGCAGCTTTTGATAACAGAGGTCGGCCGCATCCTGAAAAGGGACGTGCCGCTCAGTAAACGCTTGGTTCGAGATCGTCAGGGTAAACTCGCGAGGCCCAGTCTTGGTATCGACGACGCGGTAGTTATAATCCCTGCCGCGCGGTTTCAACTGAAACCCGACGTATTGGATTAACATGTATTACCTCACCCGCGGGATGCTCCAACCAACGAGGCTCCCACCGGAGCAGGAGCCTCACTGGGTCAACTACAGTTTCACGACGTTCTCAGCTTGCCAGCCCTTGGGACCCTTGGTCACAGTGAATTCTACTGACTCGCCTTCACTGAGCGACTTGAACCCTTCTGCCTGGATGGCCGAGTGATGTACAAAAACGTCGTCGCCGGAAGTGCGCTGGATAAATCCGTAGCCCTTCGCGTCGTTAAACCACTTTACTTTACCTTGTTCCTTTTCCATGCTCTGTGTCACGCCTCTTTTGTTGGAGTTTTGTCGTTCCGCTTTCGCAACCACTCGCCAAAAACAAAAAAAGCCACAAAATCAATGATTTTGCGGCCTTCTCGTGCCTCGACCGGGTCACAAAAACTGATCAAGCATCTTTAGTATATACCCGAAGGCGCGTTTGCGCCAACATGTAATTGAGGCTCACACGCGTCCTCATCCCGCCTGTAGCAATGGATCCCTCCTTCCCGTGTTGCTCGTAGGCAGTCACAGCATGGCCGGCGGGGGTGCCGGTGCGACCTCCGCCGACTGAGCGCGTTCTACCTCCGCGACTCAGCTACGAAGCCGCGCCCGGCGCCCTACGTAGGCCTTCAAGGTCCATCGCCGGGGGTTTATCTGCCGACGTAGGCGATCAGCACCTCAGCGCGGTTCACTGCGTCGATCAGTCCTTGAACTTCCCCCTGGGCCTCCAAGAGCTTCTCCATCAGACAGACCGAGGGACGCATCAGGGTGTCGGCGTTGCCAGGCTCTTCCTCGATTCGGGATTTCACGATCCCGACGCACTTCTGAATCTGTTCCACGCAACGGAGCGCCAGTTCCAGGTTGTTCTTGTCGCGTTCGAGTTCGGACATACAGTTCTCCTCTGAGCCGAGCTTAGGCACGCCGACAGGTTCTCACAATGACGCTGACGTACCAGTACTCCGGTCATGCCGAAGATTGAGGGCTAGGGCCTGGAGCCCTGGGCTTGCAGGCGGCAGCGCGGCGCAGGGATCTGGGAGGGAAAGCGACGCTCTCCCTTTTCTCGGTACTTCCGCGGAACGTCAGCGCTGGCTGGGCGCTCAGTGCTTGCTTTCAGGAGGCCGCGGGGGCACGCTGGGTACGTGCCCCCGGGTTAGGTGAGCAGACTCCGGAGGGAAAAACCGAAACTCTTCCTGTTGCCGTCCATTCGCAAATGCCCTTCGATGCTAGGCTCCGACCGATGGGCATCAACGTCACCGGCCAGCCTACCGCCGGTCAAACCGGGGAAGGGGATCCGAGTCCACCGGGTCTGAAAACCGGGACAGGTTCCAGTTGGCGGACGGCAAGGCTCCCCGGTTTCGAGGAGCAAAGCGGGACGGGGTTTCGACTTCGTACGCAGGTCGTCGCTCGATCTCTTTATTGCCGCCCTTTCCGTTGGAGAACGTGTCGAGAAACCTCAGGACACCCAAACCTATGGCGAGGAATGCCCCGACCGTCAGTCCGTTCTGTAGACCGGCCGTTCCCGAGCCCAACCAAATCAACCAAGCAACACCTACAATGATCTGAAGCAGCGACATCGACCTCACCTCCCGCCCAACACGTGCCATTCTCATGCATCGCCGATTGGTTGTGAATAGCGCGAAGGTACCAGTACCAAGGTAGGGGGTCTTCTGAATCCATCCCAATAGCATAACCCGTTGATTAAAAAGGAGATGAGTTATTGTCAGGGGCCCATTGGAGGAAGCCAGAGGGGCTGCAGGGGGATTGGGAAAAGGCCTTCGCCAAGCGGGGAAGTCGAGTAAGTCCTGTGTTTGCTTATTGTTGGAAAATCAGCTACTTTGTCTTCTCGTCAGGGCCTCAAATTCGGGACTGAGGGGGTGTTCGATGCCGAAGTATCTCATCCAGGCGAGCTATCAGGCTGCGGGCGCAAAGGGGCTTACGGGGTATGGAGGCTCCAAGCGCCGCGATGCAGCTTCCAAGGCGATCAATGCTGCAGCTGGCAAAGTGGAGGCTTTTCACTTTGCCTCTGGCGAGCATGACGCATATGTTGTCGTAGATCTTCTGCCGGACAAGGTCAGTGCGCCTGCAGCATCACTGGCCATCAATGCCTCGGGGATGGTCCGCACCACTACGACGATCCTACTGACGCCCGAGGATATTGACGCCGCGACGAAAACGACCGCACCTTATCGCACCCCCGGACAGCGAGCGGACGCCAGAACCGAACCACAAAGCGCAGGCTCCGAACTGCGCTAGCCTGCCCCAATCTCTCTCGTACGCTGCAGGCTACTAGCCTATTGCCTACGGCCATACCGGCCGCGGAGTTGCGCCTCACCAAGGATGCGACCCTTCATGGCCTTTTCTATTTCGGACTTTGTCGCGCCAGGCTTCAGGCCGAGCTTTGCACTCAGTGCGTAGAGCCTGAAATGGTAGAGATGTTCCGGCCCGGGCGGCGGGCAGGGGCCTTCGTAGCCGATTTTCGGTTCGCCGTTGACCCCGTTTCGTGCGCCGCTGGCAAGTTCCTCCTTCTTGGGCACATTCTCCGGGAGAGCGTTTGCATTCGCGGGCAGATCGTAAAGCACCCAGTGCACCCAGGTGTTAGGCCGTGCGTCGGGATCGTCCATGATGAGCGCAAAACTCTTCGTCCCGCCAGGCGCACCGGTCCAGGATAGCGCCGGCGAGATATCCTGGCCGTCACAGGTGTACCTGGTCGGAATCGTGCCTTGATCCTGGAATGCAGCAGAGGTCAGCTTCAGGGTCCCCGACTGGGCGTGCAGCCCGGAGAGCATTCCTCCCAAAATCAACGTCTCTAAGGTTGATGCCAGCAACAGTGTGAATGCCTTCATAGAGAAACTGGGCATGGCGGGCTCCTTTGAACGATGTCGCTAGATACGGGGGATTGTTTCATGCCCTGGATCGAAAGAGCAAGATGTAGGATCGCCGCAGATTCGGAAAGATTTGGACGCGCAGGGAAATCTCGGGGGGAGAGAAAGCCGCATGGTTGCCCCCGACCCAAGCATGGGCATAAACAGCTCTCGGGCTGGACCCGACGGCGTTTGGGTTTTGGCCAAAGTCGTGAAGTCCGGGCACTGGTCGTTGTGCCCCGACGTCGCACGATCAGCTAAGGCAGCGAGGAAACAATCTTGCGATACTCCTCTTCGGTAAAGGCTTTTAGCGACTCCGTTCTGACGCCGCCTGCCGCGCTAAGAGCCAACGCGGCCTTGGCAGCTGATTCGTCATCGGGGAACTCCGAAACGGCAACAAAGTCACATCGACCCATGGTGATATAGAACGCCGTCATCGTTCCCCCTACAGCTTTGAAAGCTTCCTTGGCGGCATCCAAGCGGGTAGGGCTTTGCTTCACTTTCTCGATCCCTTTCTGCGTCCAATTGCGGAGCACAATCTAAGCGGGCATGCCTAATCCTCCAGTAAGTTCAGGTTTGTGGGATGAGGTCATTATGACCTTCCTAGACCAGATGTTAAGGTTTGAAAGGTGACGGAATGTCGCTTCCCAGCCCGAGCGTCATCGGTAAAGGAATTGCTCTGGACTGAGTACCTGAGGACGCCTACCATAGGAAGGGTGAGCGGAGCCGCAGTCATTCTGTCTTTTTGGCATTCAAACTGTCATCCAGGAGCGTGTCTTGATGAAGCCTTCCAAACCTCCAAAGCTTGAAGCAGCCCATGATATTTTGCGCGGGCGCCAGCATCCATTGGACATCTTCTTCGCGCCGGAGCGCGTTGCAGTGATCGGTGCTACCGAGAATCCCGGCAGCGTTGGACGGACTCTCTTCTGGAACCTGATCAGCAACCCGTTTGGCGGGGCGGTCTTCCCGGTGAATCCCAAGCGGTCGCACGTCTTGGGCGTCAAGGCTTATCCCAACATTCGTGCCATTCCGGAACAGATCGACCTGGCTGTCATCGTCACGCCTGCGGTCTCGGTGCCCAAAGTGGTTCACGATTGCGTGGATGCGAAGGTCAAGGCAGCCATTGTCATCTCGGCAGGTTTCAAGGAACTTGGACCCGAAGGAGCGCGGCTCGAGCAGGAGACTCTGGCCGAGGCGCGGCGCGGGAAAATCCGCATCATAGGGCCGAATTGTCTGGGCGTAATGAGCCCCACAACCGGACTAAATGCCACCTTCGCGGCGGCGATGGCCCGGCCCGGGAACATCGGGTTTATCAGTCAAAGTGGCGCCTTGTGCACGGCGGTGCTCGATTGGAGCCTGCGCGAGATGGTGGGCTTCAGCGCGTTCATTTCCATCGGCGCCATGGCCGACGTGGGCTGGGGCGACCTGATCGATTACCTCGGCGATGATCCGCGCACGCGAAGCATCATCCTCTACATGGAATCCATTGGCGACGCGCGCGGATTCCTTTCCGCCGCGCGCGACGTGGCACTTTCGAAACCCATCATTGTTATTAAGGCTGGACGAAGCGAAGCGGCGGCCAAAGCGGCGGCTTCCCACACGGGAACCCTCGCCGGCAGCGACGAAGTCCTGGCGGCGGCCTTCCGCCGCTGCGGAGTGCTGCGCGTGCAGACCATGGGTCAGCTCTTCTACGTGGCGGAAGTACTCAGCAAGCAACCGCGACCAAAGGGTCCGCGCCTCGCCATTCTGACCAACGCGGGCGGGCCGGGCGTACTCGCCACGGACACGCTGATCGGCGTGGGAGGGGAACTTGCCGAACTCGCGCCGGAAACCCTGGAGGCGCTCAACGCCATCCTGCCCCGTGAGTGGAGTCACAGCAACCCCATCGACATTCTCGGAGACGCGACGCCGGAACGCTATGCCAAGGCAGTTGAGATCGTTTCCAAAGACCCGAACACCGACGGTCTGCTCACCGTCCTCACGCCCCAGGCGATGACCGACCCCACTCAAATCGCCGAACAGTTGAAGCCTTTTGCCAAGCTGGACGGCAAGCCGATTCTGGCGAGCTGGATGGGTGGAACCGGTGTGGCCGCGGGCGAACACATCCTTAACCAGGCCGGCATCCCCACGTTTGCCTATCCGGATACCGCGGCGCGGATATTCCATTATATGTGGCAGTACACCTACAACCTGCGCGGCCTCTACGAGACGCCGGCGATGCCCGCCGACTTCGAGCAGACTGCGGCCCGCCACGCGGAGGCTGCGAAGACCATCGAGGAAGCGCGCAAGGCCGGACGAACCATCCTGACGGAAGTCGAGTCCAAGAAGGTCCTCGCCGCCTACAGCATCCCCACGGTCGACACGCAAATCGCCCAAAGCGCCGATGAGGCTGCAACAATCGCGAAGAAGATCGGCTACCCGGTGGTGGTGAAACTTCATTCCGAAACCATCTCTCACAAGACCGACGTGGGCGGCGTGAAGCTTAACCTGACCGACGCCGACGCCGTCCGCCGGGCATTCCGCGCTATCGAAGCCTCGGTCACCGAAAAGGCCGGGGCGCAGCACTTCCAAGGTGTGACCGTGCAGGCGATGATCAAGCTCGACGGCTACGAGATCATCATTGGCTCGAGCCTCGACGTGCAGTTTGGTCCCGTGCTGCTCTTTGGCACGGGCGGGCAACTGGTGGAAGTCTTCAAGGACCGGGCTCTTGCGCTGCCACCCCTCAATAGCACGCTCGCGCGCCGCATGATGGAGCAGACCAAGATTTACACCGCGCTCAAGGGCGTGCGCGGACGGAAAGCAGTGGACCTGGCGGCGCTTGAGCACATCCTAGTGCGTTTCAGTCACCTGGTGGTCGAGCAACGCTGGGTGAAGGAGATCGATATCAACCCGATGCTTGTTTCCGAAGACCGTCTGCTCGCGCTCGACGCGCGCGTCGTCCTGCACGGCCCGGAGGTTACCGAAGACAAGCTCCCCAAGCTGGCGGTTCGACCCTATCCGTCGCAGTACGTCGCGCCGTGGACGATGAAGGATGGCGCGGAGGTTATGATCCGGCCCATCATGCCGGAGGACGAACCGATGCTCGTCAAGTTCCACGAGACACTCTCCGAGCAGAGCGTCTACATGCGCTACTTCCACATGATTGCCTTGAGCCAGCGCGTCGCACACGAGCGACTGACGCGCATCTGCTATGTGGATTACGACCGGGAAATCGCCCTCGTCGCCGAGCAGAAGAATCCCGCCACGGGCGAGCGCGAGCTTCTGGGCGTGGGCCGCCTCACCAAGCAGCCCGGAACCGACGAAGCGCAGTTCGCCATCTTGGTCACTGACCCGGTGCAGAGCCGCGGTCTCGGCAGCGAACTCCTCCGCCGGATTCTTGAAATCGGTCGCCATGAGAAAGTGCGGCGCATCACCGCTGAAATCCTTACCGAGAATTACGCCATGCAGAAGATCTGCGAGCGCCTTGGGTTCCGCATGGAACGCGACGCGGAAGAAGGCGTCGTCAAGGCGCAGATCGAGCTGTAGCGCCGGTCTATGACCGGCGGAGAGACGGCCTGGCGGGCCGTCTCTGAATGGCGGAATCAAAAGGCAAAGGGCAAAAATGTTGTCGGGGCAGGCCTCGTGCCTGCCCCTGGGATTTTTGGTTGACTGGCGAACGCTACTAGCTGGCTGCAGAGAGCTGACGGCTGAATAGTGACGACGGACAGCTAACAGCCCACCCACCCTACCTGGTATAATCTGCAATCGCTGCACAATCGCCCAGGGATTACGGCATTCATGTTCAAAACCATTGAGTGGACGGACGATGGCGTGCGGATGATTGACCAGCTCAAGCTTCCCACGCAGGAAGTGTACGTTACCTGCCGCACTTACCGGGAAGTGGCGGAGGCAATTCGCTCCATGGTGATTCGGGGCGCGCCGGCCATCGGCGTGGCGGCGGCGATGGGCGTCGCGCTGGGAGTGAAGAATTCCGGCGCAAGAACGATTCCCGAGTTGCGTGTGGATTTCGAAACCATTGCCGAGACGATTTCGAAGACTCGCCCCACCGCTGTCAACCTTTTCTGGGCCGTCCAGCGCATGCGCAAGGTTTTCGAAAGTCGGCTCACCGTAGCGCCGGGCTTCAGCCCGGCACCTGCCGCCCTGAAGGGCGGCTCTACGGAGGCCGGACAAATCGCGGCGACCAAGGGGGCGTTGATCGCCGAAGCCCGGCGCATCCTGGCTGAGGACATCGCGATCAACGAAGCGATGGGGCGGCACGGCGCGGCGCTCATGCCCGATTCGGGGACGGTCTTGACGCACTGCAACGCCGGGGCGCTCGCGACGGGCGGCTATGGTACGGCGTTGGGCGTGATTCGCGCCGCAGTTGCGGCGGGGAAAAAGATCACCGTCTTCGCTGACGAGACGCGCCCGTTCCTGCAGGGCGCGCGGCTCACCGCTTGGGAACTGGCCAAGGACTCGATTCCCGTGACTCTCATCACCGACAACATGGCGGGGCACTTCATGAAAGCGGGGCAGATCAAAGCCGCCATCGTCGGCGCTGACCGCATCGCGGCGAACGGAGATGTGGCGAACAAAATCGGCACATATTCTGTCGCAGTACTGGCCAAAGAGAATCAGATTCCGTTTTATGTGGCCGCGCCGCTTTCGACCATCGACATGAGTTTGGCATCCGGCGAGCAGATTCCCATCGAAGAGCGGAGTCCATCCGAAGTAACTCACTGGGCGGGCGTGGCGACCGCTCCAGAGAATGTACCGGCGCGCCACCCGGCGTTCGACGTCACGCCCCACCGCTACGTCACCGCCATCATCACCGAGCGCGGGATCGCCCGCGAGCCCTATACCGAAAGCCTCCAGTCTCTCTTTTCCTAATGATTGCTCAATGGCAGGGCAGGCTTCCGGTGCCATCGTCGCATCCGATTGGCACGATTCGCAGGCCGCGAAATGGCAGTTGCCAGCGCGGCCTGTTATGCGAGAATCTTCACTTCTTCCAGGAGTAAGCCGGAAGGATTCGTTCTACGGAGTTGCATCTCGTCGTGAGCCGCAATCATAGATCGCTGAAGGAAAAAGTCTGGGATCGCCGCGTCGTGTCGCGGCTGGCGCGTGACCTCGCCGCGCTCGCGGCGAGGGAGTTGACGCGCAGGGGTGGTGCGGTGCGCGATCCGGAGTTCTTGCCGCGAGTGAAGCGGACGATTCGGCGGGGATTAACGCCGGCGGACATCGTCCCTGTTGTTTCCGACGTTGTGAAATCGAGCCTGCATTTGTGCCATCCGAGATTCTCGGCGCAGCAGGTGGCGGCCCCCGTGCCGGTGGCGGCGCTGGTGGAGTCCGTTGTCGCAGCGCTTAACAACAGCGTGGCCGTGTGGGAAATGTCGCCAGCAGCGACGGTGATTGACAGGGAGGTGATGAACCTCTTCAAGCGGCGGTTTGGTTTCCCTCCGGGTGCTGAGGGTTCTTCCGTTCCAGGTGGCGCCTATGCCAATCTGACCGCATTCCTGGCGGCGCGCGCCAAGCTCGCGCCCGACGCCTGGCGTCGAGGTCAAGCACGCATTGCGATCCTGGCGGGTGCACAGACGCACTACTCGGTCAGCCGTGCGGCGGGCATTCTGGGCCTCGGCTCCGACGCGGTCTTTACCATTCCGACCGACGCACTTTATCGCACCGACCCTGCGGCAACCCGTGTTGTTTTCCATGCCGCCCGAACGGCAGGGTTTCGCAAGTTCATCCTCGTGGCCACCAGCGGGTCGACTCCTACGGGAAGCTGTGACGATCTTCCGGCCCTCGCCAGGATTGCGCGACGCGAGGGCGCCTGGCTGCACGTGGACACTGCGCACGGCGGGGGGCTGATCTTCAGCCGACGCTACCGTCACCTGCTGCGGGGGATCGACCGCGCCGACTCCGTCGCCTTTGATCCGCACAAGATGCTCTTCATGCCGCTCTGCGCGAGTGTGGTTCTCGTGCGCGATGGGCGTTCGCTGCGCAGTGCCTTCGAGCAGAGCGCGCCCTATCTGTTCGGCGGCGGCAAGCGCGAGTTCCCGGACATCGGGCAATTTACCATCGCCTGTTCGCAGCGTTTCGACGCGCTGAAGACTTGGCTGACCTGGAAGGCGTACTCGGGCGCACTGTGGGATGAACTCATCTCCAGCGTATGCGACGTCGCCCATGCCGCCTACGAATACTGTTTGCGCTCGCGATTACTGGAACCTGCCCACGAACCGCAAACCAACATCTTCTGCTTTGGCCTGCGCAAACGGCCTCGATCGCTGAAAGCTTCAGACCGCTTGCATTGGGCGATCAAGGACGCGGTCAACGCGAGCGGGGAAGCCTACATCAGCTCTACTGTACTGGGAGGCCGACGCGTGCTGCGCATGGTGGTGATGAACCCGCGTACGACTGTGAAGGACATCATTGGCGTTCTGAAAGTGGTGGAGCGCGTGGCGAAGCGGGCGTAGCGCCGGGCTTCAGAGTCTGTGTGATAACACTCGTTTTGGGCACGGCTGATGACGAGTGAGGTCTATGATCCTCGGATTTCGCTTTTTGATCCGGTCGGAGGGAGCGCCTCAACGGCAGAGGGGCCACCTCGGCC
>Ga0315282_10007366_pt1 | contig 18093 bp, 10 predicted proteins | sample YL17G07_20_MG_FD_203693 | JGI IMG/M metagenome (GOLD analysis project Ga0315282, IMG submission 203693) | Sediment microbial communities from Yellowstone Lake, YNP, Wyoming, USA - YL17G07_20 | ecosystem: Environmental > Aquatic > Freshwater > Lake > Sediment | place: USA: Wyoming | collected...
CTCGGCCTTCCAGCGCACGGCGGCCTCGGGGTCGTAAGCCTGTGCCACCACGAGCGAGTTGACGATGTGCTCGACCGCGTCATTTCGCGCCTTGGCCTGTAGCTGGTACAGACGCCCGAGCGACTCCGCGGCTCTTGCCCGCACTTCCCATGACTGGTCGCTGTCCGCCACCGCGTGGCTCGCCGGCCCAACCTCCGTAGGATCGCCGACAGCCGTCACGAGAATGGGGGTCATGGCCGGGAGCTTGTAGTAGCCGGCCATCCACACACCGTTCGCGCGGATGCGCTCATCGACGCTCCTCGTGGCGGCCGTCGCGGCGCTCAGAACTAGATCCCGCGCGGTCTCGTCAAACCCCTCTCGCTCATGCTCGCGTCCCAGATACACGAGCCCATAGGACGCTATGTAGCGCAGCTTCAGGGGTTCCTGGCTCTCCACCACCTGGGCCAGCAGCGGCAGCGCTTGGGGGTCGTTGAGCCAGATCATCCCCACCAACGCCGCCTCGCGGACGTTCTCGTTCGTCTCGCTGAGGTACGCGTTGCGCAGTGCGTCCCACGCCCCGTCGGGGCGGAGGCGGCCGACCCCGTAGGCGCAGTACTCGCGCACGTAGTCATCGGGGTCGTGCTCCAGGAGCGGAAGCAACACCTCGCCGCACCCCTCGGGAGCGTTAGACGACAGGGAAATGGAGTTTGCGGCCTCGCGCCGCGCGCTGGCTCTGGGCGACGTCAGGGCGGTGAGAAGCGCTGGGAACCCGGCGTCGTACTCTCTGAGCTTAAGCCCGGCCTGGGTGCGAGCCGAGAGGTCGTCGCCCTCGAGTTCGGGCAGGCGCTTCTGCGCGTCGGCGGCGGCGAACTCCCTTATCCCCTTGAGCGCCTCTTCGTTCTTGCGCCGTGCCTCCGACTCGGCGGCGGCGCTGGTCGCTTTGGCTTCCTTCTCGCGCTGGCGCTGGCCTGACTGCTCGACGAAGCCCGGCCTCTCAGGAGCCAACTGCTCGTGCCCAATTCGCTCCTTCTCGAGGTCACCTCGGATGTTGCCGACCCTGATGCTTAGGCCGATCGCGGCAAGGAAGAAGAACACGCCGAGTGCGTAGAGCGTGCTTGGTGCGATCTTGAAGGGCAAGCGCTGTGTCGTGCGCGCCGCGTGCTCCTGCATCAACTGGACGCTCTGAGCGCCCTTGTACGGCTCCTTCAACGAGTCCCACCTCCGAGCGCGAGACCGAGCGCAGAGCAGTAATGTGCTACCAGAGCCCCGCTCCGTCAAGGTAGCAGTGCCCTGTCCGGCGCACCGCGCTACAGCCCCGCGCGCCCGGGGCTCGAGGCAGGTATGGTCCGTTGCGCGGGGCAATCCGTGAGCGGCAGGGACGGCCGACGCCGCGAGGAGCTGTCACGCGACATGACGTTCCGACCCCCGGTCCTTTGTGCAGCTTGTGTCATGGCCCTGGTCGCCGTCGCTCCGCCATGCGCCGATGCCGACGACGCGCTCGCGCGCCTGACGGCGCTGTCTTGGGAGCAGCCGGTCGAGCTGCACTGGTGTCTCCTCAAGGGCGACCCAGCCCAGCCGCCGGTCGGCACGGACTACGATGACAGCGCATGGCAGCCCGGTACCACCTGGCCCGACAGCGGCTCCGTGGCTTGGTTCAGGGCGCGGCTGAGGCTGCCGAGCCGTGTCGGCGGCTTCAGGGTCGGCGGGGTGCCACTCGCCCTTGACCTGGGCGTTGATGACGACGGCCGCGCCTATGTGAACGGCGCCAGCGGGGGCGACTTCCACTGGGCCGGCACGGTCATGCTGACGGAGAAGGCCGCCGAGGGCGATGAGTATGTGATCGCGGTCCGCGTTGTGAATGGGCCCGGCGCCGGCGGCATCCGCGGCGTCAAGCTCCGGATCGTCCCGCCTGACGACTCGGTATCGCCCTCCGATCTCGCAGCTCAGCTCCGGTTCGCGAGGACCCTCGCCGACCGGCATCGTTCCGACCACCCGGAATGGGCCGACGTCGTGAGCCGGGCCGCGGAGAGCGTCGACGTGCCGTCCGCGGACCTATACGACTATCCGGACCTGTCGGTGCGCCTAGCGGAGTCCCTGGCCGTCCTAGCTCCGCTGGAGGCGGCCGCGAAGGCGTACACGATCCATTACGTCGGCCATGGGCACATCGACATGAACTGGCTCTGGCTCTGGGATGAGACAGTTCAGGTCTCTCACGACACCTTCGCGTCCGCGCTGAGCATCTCAGGCAACGTGCCCGACTTCCGGTTCTCGCAGAGCCAGTGCGCGGTCTATGAGGCCATACGCGCGCACCACCCCGACCTGTTTGGGGAGGTGTTGGCGGCCGTCAAGCAGGGGCGGTGGGAGCCGACAGCCGCCGAGTGGGTCGAATGCGACCACAACATCCCGACCGGTGAGGCCTACGCGCGACAGCTTCTGTACGCCGGTGAGTACTCCCAAGCGATGTTCGGCAAGCGGAGCCGCGTCCTATGGGCGCCCGACACGTTCGGCCACTCGTGGACGATACCCACGCTCGCGGCCCGCGCCGGGTTGCGGTACGCGTACTTCACGCGCTGCGGCCTTGGGCCGCTCTTCTGGTGGGAGGGGCCCGACGGGAGCAGGCTGCTCTGCGCCGGCGGAGGGTCGGTGTCCTACGCCGAGACGGTAGACGACAGCATGTGCGACCGGCCCTTCGTCTTCGAGGACGCGGTCGGGCTGAAGCGTGCGCTCGTCGTGTACGGCGTGGGTGACCACGGCGGCGGGCCAACCCGCGCCGATGTGGCCGCCATCAGAAGGCAGCAGAAGCGGCCGATCTGGCCGACGTGCCTGTTCGCGACGGCCGATGGCTTCTTCGCGGAGTGTGAGCAAGACATCGCGACGCAGCAGGCCGCCGGCCTGCGCTCCCGGGTTCCGGTGTGGCGCGGTGAGAGGAACACGATCTTCACCGGATGCTACACGACGCACGCGGATGTCAAGGAGCGCGACCGTTACCTATCCGAGTTCCTGCCGTCGGTGGAGACGGCGACCGTCGCAGCCGGCACTGCGGACGCGTCCGTTGGGCAGCGGCTCGCACCGGCGTGGCGCCGGGTGCTGTTCAACCAGTTCCACGACATACTCGCGGGCACCGCGATCCATGACTCCTACGCGTACAGCCACGGGCTCTACGACGACGCGGAGAAGACCGCCCGCGGAGTTCTCCGGGACGCGGTGCGAGCCATGGCCGGGCAAGCCGCGTCTTCCGACTGCGTCGTAGTGGTCAACCCCTGTGCGTGGGGACGCAACGAGGTGGCCGAGCTCGCCCCCGAACAGGCCGACGGCCTGGTCGGCCCCAACGGGCAGCCGCTTGCGGTCCAGCAAGCGGCAAGCGGAAACGCGCTGGCGATGCTGGAGGGCGTCCCCGGTTGTGGGTACGCGGTGCTCGGCCGCACCGTCAAGAAGGGAGGGCGGCCCACGCTGGGGAGCCCGGCGGGCGCCTCGGACGATGGGAAGGCGGTAGAGCTCGGGAACGGGCTCATCAGCGCCGTGCTGGACAAGCGATCGGGCGGCATCGTGTCCCTGCGGCTCGGGGCGACGGGGCGGGAGCTTGTCCCTGCCGGCGAGAAGATGGGGCTTCTCCAAGTGGACCTGGAGAACGGCGGGAATGCGTGGGAGATCGGGGCCATCAAGGGCAGCCGGCTGCTCGACGCGGCCGAGAGCGTCGAGGTGGTCGAGTCCGGGCCGCTGCGAGCGTCGGCGCGGTCGGTCTACCGCTTCGACGCGTCCACCCTCGCTCTGACAGCTTCGGTCGTCACCGGCAAGCCGTATGTTGAGTACCGGCTCGACGCTGACTGGCAGGCGCGCAATGGCCCGCAGGGACGCCCGTTCCTCAAGGCGCGCTTCCCCCTTGCGCTCGGCCAAGCAGTGGCGACTTACGAGATACAGTGCGGCTCGATCGAGCGTCCCGGCAGCGGCGCGGAGGTGCCGGGGCTATCCTGGGCCGATGTGACCGAGCACGCCCCGGCGCCCGGGGGCGAGCACGGCCGGGTTGAGCCGGCCGACCTATCGCCACTCCTCAGCGGCAACGCGCTGGTGGGGCCGACCGGCGGCGGCGACTTCGACATGGACGGCGCAGCCTTTCCGGCAGCCGAGGCACCCGCGCCGGGCTCTACCGTCACAGGCCCGTTCGGACTCGACTACCGCTGGTCGGGCTCGCGCGGCGAGCTTGACAGCGTGATCTGCTCGGGTCAAGAGGTCAGAGCCGAGGGCGCGGATTCACATGCGGTCGGTCTGTTGGTCTCGGCCGCGCACGGCCTCCAGTCGGGTGCGTTCGAGCTGCTCTACCGCGACGGGACCGCCGAGTACGCCCCGGTCCAGGTGGGCGACTGGGTCGGTGGCGGGGGCGTCGATAGGCCTGCCGTCGTGTTCCCCTACCGACTCAGGCGCGACGGGACGCGGGAGCAATACCAGTGTCACGTTGGCGAGATCGTGCTGACCGGGACTCGCACCGAGCCCGTCGTCGGAGTGCGGCTTGCGGACAACCATTGGGTGCGGGTCTTCGCCGTGACCTTCGCGGAGTCGGGCTCACCGATGCGGGGTGAGCCAATCGTCGGGTGCGCCCTCATCAACGATTCGAAGGTCGGCCACTCGTGGGACGGTCGGGTGCTGAGGCTGTCGCTCCTGCGTTGCACTGACGAGCCCGACCCGATCGCTGACCAGGGGCGACACACGATTCGATACCGCCTGATGCCCCACGAGGGCGACTGGCGGCGAGCGGCCGTGCCTCGTGCCGGGCTCGACATGAACCGCCCGCTTCTGGTGGAGCCCGTGCCAAGGCCGCGCTCGCCGAAGAACAGCCCGGGGCCCGCGACGGCGTCAGTCCTCACAGTGGGCCCGGACACGATCATCGTGACCGCGCTGAAGCCCGCCGAGGATGGCGACGGGCTGGTCGTCAGGCTCTACACCGTCGCGGAGGAAGACACGGTCGCGCAGCTTCGCTTCGGAGCCGATGTCTTGTCAGCGCAAGAGTGCGACCTGCTCGAGCATCCGATGGGCACGGGCCGGTGGCCCAATGAGCCGGGCGCCATGAGCAGGATCGCGGTCGACGGCCGGACGGTGCGGCTGCCCCTTCGACCGGGCGAAGTCGTGACGATCCGGGTCAAGCTGCGGTAGCGGCCGCGTGCGGCGAACTCGGGGGCACAGGCTGCGCGTGTGCTTGAAGGGATTGCCCTGTGCTGAGCGTAGACCCCTATCTGGGGGGTGGCCGTCTGTGCGACATGACGCCCAACTCCGCTGCCGGAGGTGTGTGCGATGCCCGCGAGGCTGCTAACGTGCGTCAGATGCGGGACCCTCTTCCTGTCGGGCGGCGACAACACGTGCCCCGCGTGCCTCCGCAAGGAAGAGGACGAGTACGTGACCGTGCGGCGGTACCTCTCCGCCAATCCGAAGACGCCGGCCGAGCAGGTCTCAGAGGCGACAGGGGTGCCCGTCTTCGTGATAACGAAGTTTGTCAGGCACGGCAGGCTCGACGCCGATACGCTCCCGGACGAGCTGGTCGCGGAGTGGATCCGCAACCTGGACGCGGCACAGAAGCTCCGCGCCCAGTTCCTGCAGCAGTCGGGCCACCGCGATGATCTGTACGCCGATCGCCCGGACCAGACGGTAACGCGGCGCAAGAGGACGGTGTAGTCGCTCTCGCGCGACATGCCTGTCGGGCGAAGCCCCACACCGAGAACCCGCCCATCCTGAGCAAGCCCGAAGGGCTGTGACGAAGGACGAGCGGGCCTGGTGTGCATTCGTGCCGTGGGAATCGCATACAGCCGGGCGCTTACAACGGTGTCGGTCGATGAACTCCGACAGCGGAACGGGTACCTGCGCCAGCGGCTGCGCGTCCTTCACCCGGAAGGCCGGCGCGGAAGCGACCTTGTCCATCAGTCGGCCCGCCGCCTGACCACGCGCGCCGCCAGGCACCTCTGTGGGCGCGTGTCCGTAAGCCGCCTCGAAGGCTCGGAGCATGCCTTTGAGGGTGTCAGGGTCAGAGCTCACCTGTGCGAAGTACGCGTCGGCGGCATCGCGCACGGACTCGTACAGCTCGAATACCGCGACGAAGACGCAGGCGCTACCCTTCGAGGATCGGCAGACGTGAGTGACAGCTTCGGGACGAGAATCGAGATGGTACCAAATGCTGCTGCCGGCGCTCGCGCCAGGTTTGGTCGCGAACGTGTGAGATAGGCCGTTGCGGATGCTGTCCCAGCCAGCGATGACAACGTCGGCAAGCGGTCCCAGCCTCGCCGCAGCAAGCTCCTCCACGTTCCTCTGGGCGTTGTACCGCGCGCAGCCCTTGGGCGGCCTGTCGGTGCGGCAGTCGCCGGTGTGATACCGGGCCAGCACCTCGATGGCGGTACATAGAAGTATGCCTGCTGCGTAGTTCGCGCCCCCCATGGGACGCCCGTCGAGGCCGGGCGGCGGGTAGCGGTTGACCAACCCGCGCTCCTCGGCGCAGGGAGGCCAGTATCGCTCGTGTACGCCCCAAAGTAGGGTTCTGACGTCGCCCAAGAGCCATTGCTCCAGCCATCCCCTGGCATGGCGCACGTAGAAGCCAATAGCCTTGTCTGAACCTGGCCGGAGGTCGACCAGAGCGGGAAGGTGGTGTCCATCATTGGCGTTGAGTGCGCCTCTGATGGCATCGTCAGGCTCGCCCGTCTGGTCCTTGAGCCAGCCGATGTCCTTCTGGCGCGGATCAACCGTCGGTTCGTGGCCGCACTGAGGGCATGCCACAGTGACCACATCCTCCCAGTCCTGCTACTAGACCTGTTGTCAGCGCCCGGTCAGCGCACCGAGGCTACACGGGCGACCTGCCGGATCGCCCCTACGTTTCGTGTCGCCCACCTACACCTCCGCGATGCACTCCTCGTCGAGGCGGACGCGCCTGCCCTCACGGGATGACACATAGGTCGCAAGCACCATGCGCAGCGCCGTGCGCCCCTCCTCCGCGGTCGCGATCGGCGCCCGCTTGCCGTGCAGGAACTCCGATAGCGGCTCCGCGAGGCCCGCGATGCGGTAGCCGTGGTTTGGGGGGGACTCGATGTCGCTACAGGTCCAGGTCCCTGACTCCACCGTGTACCACTTCAGTCCGCACGCGCCCTCCGGTCGTGGGTAGCCGCAGCTAGGGCCATCGCCGTAGTTCTGGATGATCGTGCCGCGCTCGCACACGATCTCCGTCGTGTTCTCATGCGCCGCGCAAGTGAAGGAGCACACGACCTCCGCGATCGGCCCGCCGGGGTAGCGGAAGATGGCGATCCCGTTGTCGTTCGGCACCCTCGGATCGACGAGCGTGTCGAGCTCCGCGGTCACCGTCTCAGGCGCGCCGAGCATCCAGAGGATGAGGTCTATTGGGTGGGAGGAGTCGTCCGCCCAGATATCGCGGTTGTGCTCGGGGCTGTTGTGCCAGGTGTCGGCGAATCCGGGCCAGAGGTGGGTGCCGAGGCTGTGCCGGCGGCGGACCATCAGCGCCTTCCCCAGTGTGCCGGCCTCGAGGAGCTCCTTCATCTTGATGTTTTGCGGGTCGGCGCGCATCTGCCACGCCATCGTGAAGGGGACGCCCTGGCGCTCGACGGCCGAGACCACCCGATCGGCTGCAGGGAGCGTGAGTGCGATCGGTTTCTGCACGATCACGGTCTTGCCCGCGGCCGCGGCCTTCTCAACAAGCTCCGGGTGCAGCGATGTCTCCGAGGAAACCACTACGGCTGACACGTCCGCCTCGGCGAGCAGCTTCTCCGCGTCGCTGTAAGCCTGCAGTGCGAACGCCTCGCAGCACTGACGCAGTCGCTCCTCGTCGTGGTCCCAAGCCGCGACGACGGACACTTCAAGCTCGGGCCTGTCGCGCCACTGCTGGCAGTACGAGTTGACGTGCCCGTGCGCAAAGCCGAGGATCCCGACTTTGACTGGCATGATAGTGGAAGCTCCCTTCAGCGCGTCCCGCTGCCGGGGTGGGTGTTCCCACATAGCGAGCGCGACTCCTGGCGTCGGCAAATGATGGCGTCCCGGCAAGGGACCCCGCCCTCCGCGCGTGAAACGGACCCCATCAGTTCCGCGGGGTGAGCCCCGATGCTCAGCATGTGCCTGGCCCTTGCGTCTCTGCCGATCGCCCAGCCGCCGGGCGGTTGCTTCACCATCAAGATCGTGGATGACTCCACCGGCCGCGGCGTCCCGCTCGTGGAGCTGACCACGACGGGCGGCCTGCGCTACTGGACCGACAGTGCCGGGCTCGTCGCCTTCCACGAGCCCGGCCTGCTCGGGCGGCGCGTGTTCTTCCACGTGAAGAGCCACGGCTACGAGTACCCCGCAGATGGCTTCGGCTACCGCGGTGTCGCGCTCGACACCGTACCCGGCGGCAGCGCGGAGCTGCGTCTACACCGCAGCAACATCGCCGAGCGTCTGTACCGCATCACCGGTGCCGGCATCTACGCTGAGACGCTGCTCGCCGGGCTCGAGGCGCCTCTGCGGGAGCCGGTGCTGAACTCGCGAGTTGTCGGATCGGACAGCGTCCAGAACGCCGTCTACCGGGGCCGCATCTACTGGTTCTGGGGCGACACAAACAGGCCGGAGTACCCCCTCGGCAACTTCCATGTGCCTGGCGCCACTTCTGAGCTGCCCACGCAAGGGGGGCTCGACCCCGCGGTGGGCGTCGACCTGGCCTACTTCGAGGACGACAGCGGCTTCGCCAGGGAGACGGCCAGAATGCCTGGCGAGGGTCCGACGTGGATCGACGGGCTGGTGGTGCTCCCCGCTGCCGAGGGCCGCGAGCGCCTCTACGCCGCCTACGTGAAGGTGCGCGCGCCGATGGATGTGTACCGCCGCGGGATCGCGGTGTTCGATGACACCGAGCAGCGCTTCGAGAGCGTCGTAGAGTACGAGCCGGATGTTCCGGCCTACCCCTACGGGCACCCGTTCGCGCGCAGCGTCGACGGCGTAGAGTACATCTACTTCGGCGATCCGTTCGCTCTCACAAGGGTGCGCGCGGACGCCCGCTCGCTGGTCTCCCTGCCCGAGTACGAGGCCTACACGTGCCTGAAGCCGGGCTCCGCCCACGGCAGCTCCGACGTCGACCGGGGGCCCGACGGCAGCGTGCGCTACGCGTGGAAGGCCGCTACGGCGCCTGTCGGCCCCGCCGAGCAGGCCGAGCTCATCAAGGCCGGCGTCCTACGTCCCGAGGAGGCGCTTCTCCACTTGCGCGACGCGACCGACGGAAGGCCGATCATGGCGCACCGCGGTTCAGTCTATTGGAACCCGTACAGGTCGCGCTGGGTCATGACTGTGTGCGAGTCGGGCGGGGCGACGTCGTACCTCGGCGAGATCTGGTTCGCCGAGGCGGACGGCCCTCTCGGTCCGTGGGCGTACGCGCGGAAGATCGTCACGCATGACTGCTATTCGTTCTACAACCCGAAGCAGGACCCCATGTTCGACCAGGACGGCGGGCGGCTGATCTACTTCGAGGGCACCTACACCGCATCGTTCTCCGGCAACCCCGACAAGACTCCCCGATACGACTACAACCAGATCATGTACCGCCTCGACCTCTCGGACCCCAGGCTATCGCTGCCGATCGCCCTCTACCAGGCGCCGGCGCCGAACGGCTCCCCGTGGCTCGTCACGGCGCAACGGCGCAGCAGGCCCGCCGGGGCGGCGCCGGCGTTCTTCGCTCCGGACCGCCCGGCTCCGGGCTGCGCCCCGGTGTATGAGGTGGCCGAGGCAGGCGGGTACCGGTACACGACGGACGCGCCTGGTCAGGGAGCCGACGTCGCCTTCTACGCCGTCCGCGCGGGCGCCGATGGTGCGCCTGCGGCGACTGTGCCGCTGTACGAGTACGTCTCCGAGAGCGGCGCGCGCATCCACTCGGTCGATGGCGACCTCAAGCTCGAAGCCTACCGCAGGTCCGTCAACCCCATCTGCCGCGTGTGGCCGAGCCCTATCTCCTGGGCGCCGCCGTGACGTTGCGGCGCCGACTAGCCACTTATCGCCGGTGGGGCGTCTTTGAACCCCTGGTATGCCAGCCAGCCCGTCTTGATGAGCCCGGGGGCTTGCCGAACGACCACGAGGTTGTCGGCCTCGCCGTACACGAATGCCGCCGAGCACCACTGCACGCGTTCACAACTGGGGTCGCTGACGAACTCAGGCACGCCCCATATCTTGGCGAGAAGCTCGCGCTGTTCGTCCGTCAGCGAAGCCGCGTCGCCGAGTATCACTCCGCGCCTCGTTGCCAGCTCCTTCAGTTGCTCCTCCGAGAGGGTCAGGAACAGCCTGGTGTTCAGCTCCTGCCACTCGATCGTCTGCAGCTCGTCGGGCACGGCGCCGGAGGGGCGGTCCGTCAGCCCCGGGACGAACTCCCCTAGCCTCTTCGGGTCGTCTTGGATGACCTGAGCGGCCTTGTCGCGGAATGTCTTGAGCCAGTCCATCGCGCCCGGATCGGGCGATATGGTGTCCGGCGCGAACATGCTGAAGTACGCTACGCACAGGTCGCGGTTGTCGATACGTTCTAGCGCGTCCCACTCCGCCTTGTCGACATAGTCCTCCGGCCGGGTCGACGGGTGTGTGTCAACGACTGCGGCGCGCCACGTTGTGGCTCCCTTCCAGCCCGGCCAATCGACTCCGACCAAGTTGGCCGTGCCCGGCTCATACTGGAGCATCTGTCGGGCCTGTGCCCAGCGCTGGTCACCTTCGCGCGGCGCGGTTCCGACTTCCAGGGTGTCGACTCGCACACCGTTCCACGTCGTGTTCGGGATGTCGCTCACCCAGGCCCACGGGTACATCCCGTACCGGTGGCGGAGCCACTCGCGATCGCACGCCCAGACGGGCAAGTCCCGCGTCAGACCTGGCACCGTCTGGCAGGACGGCATGAGCATCATCTGGGGATTCCGCCTCCCGAGCCCGATGACCGCCGTACGCGTGGCTCCATCGTCGATCTGAACACTACGCACTGGGCCGGGCTCCCCGCCTAGCGTGGTCACCCGGCTGACCGAGACCCACTTCCACGCGCGGCGCTCCACCCAAGCCCACTGGCGCCATTCCTCCACTGTCCCGCTGCGAAGTATCTCCACATGGCTAAGCTCGATGGTGTGCCCTTCAACGATCGCCGGAAGGTACTTGATCTCCGGGCCCGTGGCTGGCGCGACCGCTGCCGGCGTATCGGCCTCTTGGGCGGGGCCGCGCGGACCTAGCATCACGGGCAACAAGCCAAAGACCCCCAGCGCCCCGGCGCACGCTGCCACGACTGTCCTCCGGACCGTCATCACTCTTCACCTCCAGTGTCACGCGATGCCGACCTGCGGCGGTACCTGGGCGGAATCACTGCCGGCTCACTGCGGCATGGACCGGGCCCGGCCACGGGCTTCTCAGCTCTCGCTGAACGTCGTGTGCTCAGGGCACTCGTACTGCGCGCAAGCGAATGGGTCTGGTCTGTCGCAGGTGAAGTACTGGGGGCCGCCCTGATCCGGCCCCCCGCAGTCAAACTGCCCGCTGCATACGAAGTCGCCGGCCTCGCCCGGAACTGTGCAGTCGAAGCGGCCCACCGCGCCGGCCATGCGCACCCGGGCCGGCCCGCGGACGAACTTGCATCACCGCCTACGGCGGCGGCGCGTCTGCCCACTCAGGGTTTGCCAGCCATCCCAGTTGTACTAGCCCCCAGGCGCGCCTGATGACGGCGAGGTGACCCGGTTCGCTACACACGAACGCGGTGGAGCACCACTGCACCCGCTCGCAGTCGGGGTCCGTTACGAACTCGGGGATGCCCCAGATCGTCGCCAGCAGCTCGCGCTGCTCGTCCGTAAGTGAAGGCGCCCCATCGAGTATCACCCCGCGGGACTTCGTCAGCTCCTCGAGTTGGTCGTCTGTCAGTGTGACGAACAGCTTCGTGTTCAGCTCCTGCCATTCGAGAGTCTGTAGCTCATCGGAGACGGCGCCCGAAGGGCGGTCGATCAGGCCGGGCACGAACTCACCGAGCGCGGATGGATCGTCCTGAAGGCACGTAGTGGCTCGCTCCCGGAAGCTCGTAAGCCACTCGTGGAGACCGGGCTCCTCGTTCACCGCGCCGGGGGCCCACACGTCGCAGTACGCGGGCGACAAGGCGCTGTTGTCGACGACTGTGAGGGCCGCAAGGTCAGCTTCGGGGACGTAGGCCTCGGGGCGGGTGGAGGGGCATTCGGCCGCCACCGTCCCCCGCCAAGCCACTCGGTGTCTGCCCGGTTGCTCCATCCCGACAATGCTCGCGCCGCCGGGCTCGTAGTAGAGCAACAGGAGAGCAGTCGCCCAGGGGTCTTCGCCCGGGCTCGGCGCCGGCCCGATGCCAACCTTGTCCGCCGAAACCCCCAGCCAGTCCTGGTCCGTGAGCATTCCGCCCCAGGTCCAGGGGTAGAGGCTGTACAGGTGGCGGAGCCACGTCGGGTCACATGCCCAGAGCGGTTGGTCGCGCAGCCACACTTGCCCGGCCCCCGCGGAGGGGATCCGGACCAAACGCCCATTCGCGGTGCCAGGCCCAGAGACCACCGTGTGTGTAAACCCGTCGTCGATCTCAACTCCTAGGACGGCCCCAGGCTCCCCTTCCAGGGTTGCCACGTTGGACACTCTAACCCACTTGAGCACGCCGCCCTCCAGCCAAGCCCACTTTCTCCAGGTTTCCGTAGTCACGTCGTGCCGGATGACCTCATGGGTCAGCTCAACAGCGTGCCCCTCCTCAATCGCCGGAAGGTACTTGATCTCCGGGCCCGTGGCCGGATCCGTCTGTGGTGGCGCCGCTGGCCCCTGCGCCGATCCCGGCGGACCCAGCGCCAGGAGCAGCGCGCAGGCAACCGCAAGCATGCCCGCGCACGCCACAACCGCTCCAATCCGGACCATCATTGTGATCACCTCCACAATCACCGAACGCCTAGCTCCCGCCTCAGTGAGGCGGAGTTGCGGGCGCACCAGCAACCCAGTGGGTCAGGACCAAAGATGCCGCCGGTGCTTTCCATGTTCGTCGCTGGGCAGCCGCCCATGCAGTCGTCGGCGAGCTCGCAGGTGGCGCACTCGACCCGCCGGGATGTGTCCTCGCTGGCGAGCTCCGCTCTTGCGTCCCTTCGGGTTATGCCGCTCCAGACGTCGCCGAGACGGTACCGCTCCCGCGCAGCCGGCACCGCAAGAAGGCGAGCGCACCCGTGGATCTCACCCTCCGGCGAGATGCACGCTCTGGACCTCCCGGCGCCGCACCCCCAGTGCCCCTTCGCGTACCCGAGCGGCCGGGTAGGATCGTCCTCCAGCATCGTCCACCGGATGTGGCCGCCCTGCTCCCGGCGCTCCCTCACGAACCGGGCGACAGCCCGCAGTCCCGCCGCATACGCCTCGAGCTGATCGTCCTCCCAATGGAGGCCAGTAGCCGCCCCTATCAGGAACTGGTTGATGCCAAGCTCGTGGAGGCCCCGGACGTTGTCCGGCAGCAACCCGCCCTGGTCGGGGTGGACGGTGATGCGCGTGCCCTGCCAGGGCTGGTAGCGCTTGAGCATGGGGAGAAGCGGGGCAGAGCTGTCGAAGGAGCTCGCGCCATCGCGCCGTTTCCGGTGGGCGTCGTGGGTGGGACGAAGGCCGTCGAGGCTCAGTAGGTACTTGACGCCATTCCGGGCGAGCCACCGGGCGCGCTCCTCCGTCAGGAGCGACCCGTTCGTTGTCATGTCCAGCGAGATGCGCTTGCCCGTTTGCGTCCCCCAAGCGATGCAGCGCTCTACGGTGTGGCACGACTCGTCCCAGGCACAAAGCGGCTCTCCGCCGAACAGCAGAAGACCAAGTTCAGCTTGCGGGCCCGACTCGCGTACCAGGAAGGCCACACTCCGCTCAATGACATCGGTCGTCATGGTTTGCGGTGTCTGCCGCCCATAGAAGCAGTAGTCACACTCATGGTTGCAGTCGGTTGTGACGAGGAAGTCAAGGTGGGTGATGGGGTAGCGTGGGGACTTGGGCAGCCTGCTCCCGATAGCGGCTGCCAGGCGCCGTGCGTCCGGAGCCGTCAGCGAACTGTGGCCGCTTGACGTGGTACTTCTTCGCGGAGCCCCTGTCGTCATTGTGACCACCCGGTCACGTTGTCGACGCCGGCACGGTCCCCGGGGTGCGCGACGCCGACCGACCCCTACACAAGGATAGTGCTCCCCCCCCCCCGCGAATGTCAAGAGGCGCCCCGGCGTTGTGATGCGCGTCCGTGCAGGTCGCGCGCGCCTCGCGACGGAAGCCGTCGCCTCGCACATGGGAGATGCGTTCGTGGGGAGCCACCTCGATGACCGTTGCCGCCGACTTGGTACTGGCCTCAACCTTCGCGTCGGTCGTGAGCGCTGCGCCCTTCGACGATGCCGTCGCGGTCTGGCACATGAAGGATGGCCTGGACTCGGGACGCTCGGGGAGCCAACTCACGCCGGTAGGAGATGCCGAACTCGGCGTTCCGCTCGACGGTGCCCAACGGGAAGAGTCCCTCTCGCGCGGCGGCGACGGTTACGTCGCGCGGTTCAGCGGGGGCTACCTGTCGGCCGGGCAGGGAGCCGGCGGCGCCCTCAACCTCACCGGCAAGGCACTCACGCTCTGCCTGCGCCTGCGCGATCCGTCGGGGCGGCTGGGCACGCCCCTGTTCTCAAAGTACGGCGGCCACGAGCGGCTGGTCTACAACCTGTTCTCGACCGACCTCGGCGACGGCGTGGCCATCGGGTTCGAGCTTGGTCTTGACTGGAACGAACGTCCTCTGCAGGTGAGCGTCCCAGTCCGCCTTCTCGGCCCGACCGACTGGCACGACGTGATCGTCCGCTACTCGGGGGCGAAGCTGGAGCTGTTCGTGGACGGGGTCCTCGTCGACGAGGAGTGGCCCGCGGGGTCGCTCCGCACGGGCTGCCCCGAGCCGTGCCTCCTAGGTGCGGAGTCTTGCGGCGGAGAGGTCAAAGCCGGGTTCACCGGGCTCATGGACCACGCGGCGCTCTGGGATCGCGCGCTCACGGACGACGAGTTAGCCGCGCTGAGCGGCGGCCCCCAGCGGGCGGCCAGGCGAGATCGCGAGATCCTCGGCCCACCGCGGCCGGTCCGCCAGTACTGGCGCCCGCGCGGGCACAACACCAGCGTGGGCGACTGCATGCCCTTCTACCACGACGGCGTGTTCCACCTCTACTACCTCTTCGACCGGCGCCACCACGGCAGCAAATGGGGTGGCGGGGCGCACCAGTGGGCACACCTGTCGACCCGCGACCTAGTGCACTGGGACGAGCACCCGATCGCCGTTCCCATCACCGATGAGTCCGAGTGGTCCATCTGCACCGGCTCGGTGTTCAACCACAACGGCCGCTACTACGCGTTCTACGCGACCAGGCGCGCCGGTCGAACGGAGCAGCTCAGCTTGGCGACGAGCCGCGACGGGATCCGCTTCGGGAAGGAGCGACCGTGCCCGATCGCTTGGCTGCCCGAGTCCTATGATCCCGGCGACTGCCGCGACCCGAAGGTGTTCGCCAGCCCCGCGGACGGTCTGTTCCACATGATCGTCACGTCCCGGCTCACGGACGGCCGCGGAGGCTGTCTGGCGCAGCTCGTCTCGCGGAACCTGCGCGACTGGCGCCCTGTGGAGCCGCTCTTGGTGCCCGGTCGCGTCACGGACTGTCCGGACATCTTCGAGTGGAATGGCTGGTGGTACCTTCTGGCCGAGCACGTCTACTGGATGGCGCTCGGACCGGAGGGCCCGTGGCTGGAGCCGGCGCCCAATAGGCTGGACGTGCTCTACGTGCCGAAGACGGACGAGTTCGCCGGCGACAGGCGCTTCTACGCCTCCTGGCTGCCCGACCCCGGACAATGGGGCGGGAGCCTCGTGTTCCGGGAGATGATCCAGTTCGAAGACGGCCGCCTTGGCACGCGCTTCCTCAAAGAGGTCATGCCCCCGGCCGGCCCGCCCGTCCCGGCGAGCGCGCGGTCGCTCGCGGGGCGCGCCCTGTCCGGCCCTGACAGCGTCGCTCTCGATGCCGACGACGCCCCCGCGGAGGCCGAGATCGCCTGCCTCCCCGGCAACTGCCGAATCTCGTTTGAGGTAAGGCCCGGCCAGGTAACGACCTTTGGACTGCGACTGCCGAGCAGAGGCGGCTCCGGTAGCGTGTCGGAGCTGCGGTTCACCCCGCTGGGCAAGCGTGTCGAGATCGGACCGCCGGGAGGGCGCCCGGTGGCCGCCATTGACGCGGTGGACGGCCTCGACGCACCATTCAGCCTGGACCTAATGCTCTACGGCAACATAGTTGACGCCTGTATTGGCGGGTGCAGGACCATCATCGCCCGTCGCGACGGCAGCGCCGGCGACCGGCTGGTCCTGTTCTGCGAGTCGGGCACGGCCCGGTTCGCCGAGATCCGGGTGCGGCCACTCGAGTAGGCAGCCGGTTGGCCGGCGGGAAGGGTCCTGCATTGAACCATGTCGAGCGCTTTCGCGCCTTGATGGGCTTCCAGGCGGTCGACCGCTTGCCGCGCTGGGAGTGGGCGATGTGGTGGGACAAGACGCTCGCGCGCTGGCACGGCGAGGGGCTTCGCACGTCGCTCACCGATGTGTTTGCCATCTCTGAATACTTCGGCCTGGACCCCTACAAGCAATTCTGGTTCAGCACCACCGATCCCAGCATCGAGGCGACGCAGCATCACATCCAGGGCGGCGTCGCGGGTATCGACGACTACTTGCGGATCGTCCCCGGCCTGTACCCCGACCACTCGCCCGCGATCGCGGCGATGGCGCCGTGGGCGGGGCGTCAGCGCGAGGGCGAAGCCGTCGTCTGGATCACACTGGAGGGCTTCTTCTGGTTCCCGCGGACGCTGATGGGCTTCGAGCGGCTGATGCTCGCGTTCTACGATCAGCCGGAGCTCATCCACCGGATGAACGAGGACCTACTGGCCTTCAACCTGAGGCTGCTCGAGCAGGTGGCCGGCGCATGCCTGCCCACCTTCATGACCATCGCTGAGGACATGTCCTACAACCACGGCCCGATGATCTCTGCCGTGATCTGCGAGGAGTTCCTGACTCCGTACTACCGCCCACTGACCGACAGGGCCGCCGAGCTGGGCATCCTAACCATCGTCGACACGGACGGCGACGTGACCCTCATGGTCCCGTGGATGCAGTCGGTGGGCGTGGCGGGGGTGCTCCCCCTCGAGCGGCAGGCCGGCGTGGATGGCCTCAGCATGAGGGAGCGATTCCCGGAGCTGCGCATGGTGGGGCATTTCGACAAGATGGTCATGCCGCACGGCGAGGACGCGATGCGCGCTGAGTTCGAGCGCTTGCTGCCTCTGATGCGAACGGGCGGGTACATCCCCAGTGTCGATCACCAGACCCCGCCGGGCGTCTCGCTCGAGCAGTATCGCGTGTACCTGCGCCTGCTGCGGGAGTACGCCGCGGCGGCCGGGTCATAGCCATCGGCCGGAGAGGGTGCTGATCGGATGCGCTTCTTCGACTGCCACGCGGAGTTCGGTACCCCCGAGCGCCCCGGCCTTGTACGGTGTCGGACGGCGGAGGAGCTGCTCGTGGAGATGGACCGCCACGGGATCGAGCGCGCCCTCGTGCGCCACGCGGCCCTCCGCACGGACAGCCCTGTCGTGGGCAACGAGGTCGCCGTGGCGGCCTGCCGGGATCACCCGCGCCTCGTGCCCACCTGGGCGATCCTCCCTCCGCAGACCGGTGAGCTGCCGCCGCCGGCGGCGTTCGTTGAGCGCATGCGCGAGTCGGGGGTCGGGGCAGTGTGGATGCTGCCGGAAACGCACCGGTACGTCCCCGATCGCGTCAGTCTCGGACCGCTCGTCGATGCTCTCGCGGCGGCCCGAGTCCCGGTGCTCTTGCCCCTATCCGAGTTGGGTTGGCCGGGCGTGCACCGGGTCATGGCCGAGTTCCCCAAGCTCACGGCGGTGGTCACCGGGCACGGCTCGTGGGGGGACGATCGGCTGTTCCGGCCGCTGCTGGAGAAGTACGAGGGCTTTCACATCGACACGTCGCTCTATGTCGTGGACCAGGGCCTCGAGCTCGGCGTGCGGCGCTACGGGCCTGAGCGCTTCGTGTTCTCGACCGGCTACCCGTCTTGGGTGATGGGGGGGCCTGTGGAGATGCTCCGCGGAGCGCCTATCGCCGATGGG
>Ga0315282_10007367_pt1 | contig 18092 bp, 16 predicted proteins | sample YL17G07_20_MG_FD_203693 | JGI IMG/M metagenome (GOLD analysis project Ga0315282, IMG submission 203693) | Sediment microbial communities from Yellowstone Lake, YNP, Wyoming, USA - YL17G07_20 | ecosystem: Environmental > Aquatic > Freshwater > Lake > Sediment | place: USA: Wyoming | collected...
GGTGACGGCAATCCCGGATGGATAACGATATGGCGAGGTTGGCAGAACATTATGATCATGTGCGACGGGCTTGAACTGATGAGGAAGCATCAGAAATGTGGGTAATGACAAGCCCAGAGGGAGAGGGATAGAACCGGCGCAAACAGACGCGCCGTAGGGTGGACAGGCAGGAAAGCCTGTCCTACTACTGGGCGACTCGCCGAGTCGCCCCTACGCTATCAGCAAGTGGCCGGCTGCGTATGAGGAACCGGCCTCAACAAGGCAACTCTCACAACAATAGTCGGCTATTTGCCGAGCATTTCTATAAGGTCGGCGACCTTGTCGCGGCGTTCGTACACCATTTCCGGATGGCGGTTTACGTTGTACATGAAGTCTTTGGGATTTTCCCAGAGGGAGAGTGCTTTGTCAGCCGCGGCGACGACGTCGGCTTTGGACTTGTCGCTTCTGGCTGCGTCGGCGCGCGACTTGAGGAGATAGAAGTATTCGTAGTCCTCCATCCCGTCGCGGAACGCCTCAAGGCGTAGAGAATGCACCGGACCGTCCTTGCCCGGGTAATAGAAGGAACCATTGCCGTTCTGGTTGCGGTAGGTCTCGGCGGTCTGCCAGGGGTCTTTCTCCCAGACGTTGACGCACCAGTAGAGGTAGCCGTCGAGTTTGTCCTGCCAGCAGACCCAGGGGATGAGCCTGCAGTGCGTCGCGGGAAAGTCGATATTGGTATTGGGGTAGAAGTTTGCGCCGTCGGGGCCGGTTTCGGGCGAGGACGTGTACATCCAGAGCGTCTTGCCGTTATCGCGCGCCCACTGGATCTCCTTCGGGAATGCCTCGTAGCCCCGCTCCATCTGCGGAATCCAGATGTCCACGTTCGGGTATTTCGGAAGCGGGACTTCGGTAAGCGCGTTTCTCATGCGGGAATCGCCTTCGTGCACCCAGGCGCGCTGCTGTTCGCCGTCGTAGGTTTCGTCATAGAGGAACACGCATGAGCGGTCGAGCCAACCCTTTTCCTTTAGGTGCTTGCCCCATGCGCGGGACTTGGCGATGATTGTTTCCTTCGAGTCTTCGCGGAGTATCGGAACGGCGAAGCAGTTAAGCCCCTTGGCGAGCCATCCCTCCATCCAGTTGTCCCACTCGGAGAAGTCGCCTTCCTTGCCGGCTGCGATCGTCACCTGCGGCGCGGGGCGGTTGATGCCGGTCTCGACGTCGGACATCCTGTGCATAAGCATGTCATCGCGATACTTCTCGAGCATCGCGGGGTACGCGGGATCGTCCTTGGACTTGATGCCGTGGTACTTGAGGAGGCGGTCGCCATAGAGCCAGAAAGCGGTCTTGAGATGGCTCTCGTCAGGAAGGGCGAAGTCCCGCACGCGGACGCCCAGGGCGCCGCTTACGAGCTTCATGCCCTCGGCATAGACCGTGACTGTGCCCGTATAGTATCCCGGGGAGGTGCCTGCGGGCGCGTGGACGGTTATCCAGAAGGGAGCGATCATGCCGGCTTCGATGTCGACCGGGCCGGCCGGCAGCAGAGGGTCGGGCCAATTCGACTGGCGGGCAAGACGAACATAATAGGGCGTGTAGAAAGGTTTGATCGTCCGAACGTAACCGACGGGGTTGACGGTGACGTTGAAGTCGCCGATCCTGGCGCCGCCCTTTGTGGCCAGATCCCCTACCGTCACCCTCACACTCTTGAGGTCGCAGCCGGCGATGACGACGGCCTGGCATGCTTCATATTCGTTGGCGGCCAGAGATATGAGCCCCGCCTTTGGCAATTGCGCAGCGAGCTCGGTATCGGAAGGAAAGAGTTTCTCAAGTGAGGTTTCAAAAGCCAGATCGACGACCTTTTTCGCGTCCCCCTCTCCCCCGCGCGCCTGAGCCGGAACGGATACCGCCAGGGCCATTATCGATAGAAGCGTGAATACCCGGAATGCCCTCATCTCACTCCTCCGATTGCCGCTCCTTTTCATCCGCAAGTGCGGCCATTTCCTGCAATGACGCCATCGTAGTCCTGTTCAGCACATCGTCGTGGTCGAAGCGACTCTGACATTGTTTGCGGAGATCTTCCACATGCCGGCGCTCTTCTTCTATCGGCTTGTAAGGGTCGTACTCGAAATCAAGCCCGGTCAGGCGCCAGATCGCTTCGCTGGCTTCGTAGCGGACGTCTTCATCCTCGTCCGCCAAGAGATCGAGAAGGCCGCCGACCGAGCCGGGGTCGCCGAGGCGTCCGGCGGCGTAGGCCGCGCGCGAGCGAACCTGCGGCGTGGGCGAGTCATATAGCGGTTCTATCTTCTCAATGGCATCGTCGTAGCCAATTGCTTCCAGCACCTCGAGGGAATTGAAGATGAGAGCCTCGGCGCCTTCGCCTCCCGCAGAGATCGCTTCCGCAACGATGCCGGCAAGCAGAGGCGCAACCTGAACGCCGTGCATGGCAAGCGCGAGCTTGGCCCTGACGACCGACCTGCTCCCACGGAGCGCAAGCCCTTCGGCGATTGCCCTGGTCAGATCAATGGAACTGACCGGAGGCTTCTCTTCGAGCATTGCCGGAATCTTCGCCGCGGTCTCTGCTGCCGGGGGCACTTCGCCCTCGTCAGCGACCGGGGCAGACTTGAAGTGCTCCCTCATGTGCCTGGGGAAGATAAAGGGCGCCTGATGGACGAGGCGGACAAATGCGCTCTCAGCCTCGTCCGCGGGCACGAGAAGCCGCCACTCGCGTCCACTGATCACCTTGATCTCGTCCGGGTTCACTTCCTCGATTTCGAAGTTCATCCCATGCTCTTTGAACACATCCACCGCTGCACGGAGGTCTTCCTCCTTGTCGACAACGGCCACTTCGACGAGCGGCTCTCCTTCCCCTTCTTCAGTCTGACCCTCGCCGTGCTTGAGAGAGTCCTCGTCTGCATCGCGGTCCGCGTCATCCTCGTCCGGCTCCGGCAGCCTGTCTACGAGTTCGCCGTCGCAATAGGGGCACTTGGCCGGATCGTCCGCGAATGCTTCCCTGCAGAAGAGACAATACCTCATCGAGCAGCTCCTACATGCATTGTCGTGTATTGCCGGGCCTTCAGCAGAAGGCGGTTTTAGCCTCCATTTTGTCGTCAGTCGAGGCGTCTTACAAGGAAATACCGGCATAGAGCCTATTTCAGTAGGGGTCGTGGCGGCGACGCCGCGAGATGCGAGCAGCGCGCGAAGCGAGGAGGAAGGCGTGTTCGATACACGCCGACGACGAGTGACAAAGCGATGCGAAGCATAGTCGCTTCGCGTCCCTTCGGGTTGCGGCGGCGGCAGGCCATAGCTCGCGTCGCGCCTACTCGACTTATCTCTGGATAAGCCATCGGGCGGCACTCCTTGCATCTGGCCTGCCGGCGCTCGCAACGCCGCTCACGAGCCCTACTGGAATAGGCTCTTAGTATATCGTGCCGTCGCGTATTGACTTGCCGGGCCTGACGCTTATAAAGGCGTATGGCAGGAAGCACGTGGGCAGTGCGGTGGCAATGGGTTCGCCTGAAAGGAGGTCCGCGATGGCCAAGTGGCAAGTGGGGGTGCTCGTCGATAATCTCGAACTGGGCGTAGCGCAGGGCCTTGAGACGGCAGCGGAGCTTGGCGCCGACGGGGTTCAGATCTACTGCACCGAGGGCGAGATGGCCCCGGCCAACATGGATGCGGCGGCGAGAAAAGCGTTCAGGAAGAACCTCAAGGTGCTCGGGCTTGCCCTGAGCGCGCTGTGCGGCGATACCTTCAAAGGTTTTTTCGATCCGGCGACGATCGAGGACCAGGTGAGAGACGCCAAGTCGTTTATCGATCTCGCGGCGGATCTCGGAACAGACGTGGTGACGACCCACTTTGGCCGCTTTCCCAAGGACGAGAACGACCCCAAGTGGGAAATGTGTTTCAAGGCCCTGCGGGAGATCGGCAAGCACGCCGCGTCCAAGGGCGTCTTCTACGCCTCCGAAACCGGGCTGGAGTCGCCGCAGGATCTTCTGGAGTTTCTCAAGAAGGTGCGCAGCGCCAATATCAAGGTCAATTATGACCCTGCCAACCTCGTCCACAACGGATTCGATCAAGTGGGCGGCGTGAAGATCCTCAAGGGGTATATCGTTCACACCCACGCCAAGGACTACATCAAAGGCGGAGACGAAACGCCCCTCGGGCAGGGAGACGTGGATTACCCCAGATACCTCGAGGCGCTTGAGGCGATCGGCTACAAGGGTTTCCTCACGGTCGAGCGTGAAACCGGCAACAATCGCGTGGACGACGTCGCGAGCGCGATAAAATACCTCAAGTCGTTCGACCGCGCAGGGAAGTAGTTGCCCAGGTCGGCAGGTGAAGAAGGGCGCACAGCCGTGCGCCCCTACGGCATATCCTGAATGCAGGAACGTCCACATGAACAGGATCACCGATTTCGCAAAACACAACGAAGAAGTCAAGGCGATCTGGGACGCTTATCACAAGGGGCGGCCGACGCGCGTGCCGCTTATCTTCGGCATCAACGCGCGGATACTTCTCCTTGACCCGACGCTCAACCCGGAAGGCATTACCTTCGAGAAGTACTCCAACGACCCCGCCGTCATGCTCGACGTGCAGATACGATATCAGGAATACGTCCGAATGAACGTCCCGCAGGACATGCCGATGGGCCTGCCTGAGAAGTGGGATGTGAAAGTAGACTTCCAGAACTACTTCGAGGCGGGGTTTCTGGGCGCGGAGATCTACTATCCCGAGGGTAACGTGCCGGTCTCGCGGCCGGTCATCGACGGCGATAAGAAACGCCTGCTTCTCGATCACGGCATACCTGAAACGGAGGATTCGCCGCTCTACCAGAAGAACGTGAGATTCTATGAATACATGGTCCGGCAGCGCGAGAAGGGATATGAGTACAAGGGGCGACCGATAGGTGTGGTAACGCCGGCGGGGAGTTGGACGGACGGGCCGCTGACGCTGCTCATGAGCATTCGCGGGGACGAGGGGCTCCTCGACATGTATCTCGACACGGCGTACTTCGAGGAGATGATGAAGTATGCGGTCGATTTCGAGATCAAATACGCGAGGGCGACGCGCAAACTCTCGGGAACGCCGATGAAGCCCGACGCCGGCGGCGCCGCGGACGATTCCATCGAGCTCATCTCAACCGACGACTACAAGCGGTTCATCCTCAAGTGGCACAAGAGACTCTACGATGAACTCGTCGGCAAGGGGCCTCGCGACATGCACATCTGCGGGGACACGCAGCGCCACTTCCCCACTCTCATAAAGGAACTGGGCCTGAGCACCGTCGATACGGGATTTCCCATCAACTGGCAGACGCTTCGCGATGAAGTAGGCGAGGGCGTAACCATCCAGGGCGGACCGCACATCGAAGTTTTGCGGCGCGGCACGCCGGAAAGCGTCAAGGCCGAGACGAAACGCATCCTTCAAAGCGGGATCATGCGCGGCGGGAAGTTCATTATCCGCGAGGGGAACAACCTTCCGCCGATGACGCCGCTTGGGAATCTGTACGCGATGTATGAGGCCGTGAAGGAATTCGGACGGTATTCATAAGGGACCAAAGGGTCTGGGTCACGTTGCCGACTTGCGTTTCCATCGCCAAGTGCATATATACTCGCATACGGGTTGACGAGTTCTGATAGGAAGACAGGGCGCTCCAGCATGTCAAACGATGATAAGAATCCCGGTGAAGCCGTGCAGAATTCCTCCCAGGAAGAATCCGCGCCGCAGTTCACGTATTTCGCGCCGCCGAAGGTCTCCAATATCCAGGAGATCAACCAGGCGCTGGCCGACGCGGAGCTTAAAATCGTCAAGCTCGACGCACGACTGCGCGCTACGCAGGAGTACCTGCGATCCGTGATACTCAAGCTGGAAGCGGCGGGACTTCTTGACACGTCGAGTGACAGCGGTCGGTCGAACGACGAGATTGCGGCGCTTGCGGTCAAGGTATTCCTTGATGATCCTTCCGGCAAGAAAGTCGGCGTTGTCTTCCAGGAAGAAGACCGGCAGGTCCCTCCCCCGGAAGATGTCGACTGCCTCAAGAGGCATCACATCTGCCACGCTGCATGCTGCAGGCATGCGATACCGATGACGCGCGAGGAGGCCGCCGAAGGGCGCTTCCCTGTCGACGGCCGGCGCCCCTTCTTTGTCCGCCATCGTGCCGACGGAGCGTGTCCCTTCCTCAACAGGTGCCTTTGCGGCATGTATGACAAGCGCCTCACCATCTGCCGGACGTATTTTTGCAGGCACGACAAGCGGGTGTGGCTCGATTTTGACAAGATGATTCCGGGACCGCTCATACTACGAGTGCGAAAGCAGTTGGAGAGTCAGGGCTCTACTTCGCAAGGGACCTGACGTAGTTGAGGTCCAACTCGCCCTTGGCGCCCCAGCCGCGCGCGCCAGAGGGGATTTCCGGTCGGAACTGTTCATAGAGGGAAAACGCGGCGTCGGCGAGCACTTCGGGCTTGAACGACTTCGCGAGAGCCTCCATTGCCTTGCGCGCGCGGTCGAGATCGTCGCCGAACTTGCCCTTGAGGTAGCGCTCGACCTGGTTGGGGTGCATCACCGCGCCGTCCTCTGCCGCGCGGATGCCTTCTTCGGTGCCTATGACCGGCACCTGCCTGCCCATGAGCTCAACCGCGACCGTTTCGCCGGGCTTGGCCTTCTTCGGAGGTTTGCGCTTCTCTTCTGAGGGGTGATATATCCCAAGCCTGCGCCCCTTGGACTGGGCGTTGAGCCCCGCGAGCGCCCTGCCAAGGGTCAGCGCCGCTTCGTGATCGTATCCAAGGCACTCGGCCACTACCGAGGCCCAGAGGGTGAGAACAGGGGCGCGGTTGATTACAATAGTGTCCGGCATAGACTTCTCCTACCCCTTACGCGCCTTGGCGACAACCTCCGCGAGAGAGAACTCATGTAACGTTTCTCCGTCCTCGACCTTCGTCTCGCTGAACGGCAGCACGGCAAGCGCGTCGAGGAGACCATCGCTCAGCATGCCCATGTCCTCGTCATCCGGCGACTTTTCGATGAGGTCCAGCTTCACGAGCTCATCGAAATGCTCCGACAGGAACGCGCCTACGCGGTTCAGCCGAAGATAATGCGCAAAGATTGGCAGGTACCCCTCCTCAGCGTATTTTCCGAAAAGCCAGATCATCCTTGCGGCGTCCATGACGTCCATGCCGGGGAAATCCTCGCTCATCTCCGCGAGGGGTCCGCTCTTGGCGGCCTCACGGATCTCCTCCGGGAGGTCCTCTTCATCCATTTCGTTCAACATTGCTGCGAAATCGAGGCCCTCCTGCAACCCTTCGGCGGTCCAGGGGATGCGGCCTTGCGTGGCTTTCTCATACTCCTGTTCGGTTAGTTCCGGCTCTTCCGCCATCTCTCCTCCGTAGTGCGTCCGTCGAGTGGAACAGGTTGTCCCAATTCACTGACATAGGACCGCGCCCCGCGAATCCCGCATCCGCGAGGACAGTGCTACCTTCGCGATACTCTCGTGATCTTCGCGGGCGTCTCGAAAACCCTCCTGCCGTCCAGCACCTTGCTGCCTTCGACTTCGAAGCTCCCCCTGAGGCGGATATCGTCGGACGAACCGCCTATGCCGACGTCGAAGCGGCCGGCTTCGATAGTGAGCCGCATATCGACGTCGGTGAACGCGAGAAGATCCGTATCAAGCGTGAACTCGACCTGTTTGGTCTCGCCGGGTTCAAGCGCGACCTTCGCAAAACCCTTGAGCTCTTTTGCCGGACGAATAAGCGACGCTGCGACATCGGTGACGTAAAGCTGCACCACCTCCGCGCCGGCGACGGAGCCTGTGTTCGTAAGTGCCATCTTGATCTTCACCGCGCCGCCGGCCTTCACCTTCGCGGGAGTTATTTCGAGGCCGTCAAACGCGAACGTTGTATAGCTCAAGCCGAACCCGAAGGGGTAGCGCGCTTCGCCCTTCTGGCCGCTCGGGACATAGCCGCGACTCGGCAGGGGCTTGCGCGAATAGTGAACCGGTATCTGACCGACGTTCTCCGGGAAGCTCGCGGGGAGCTTGCCGCTGGGGTTGGTCTCGCCGAAGAGGACGCTCGCGACCGCGTTGCCCCCTTCTTCGCCGGGGTACCATGCTTCGACGACTGCGGCGCAGTACTTATCGACGCCGCCGAGCGCCAGGGGCCGGCCATTGAGGAGGACGAGAATAATCGGTACGCCTGCGGAGGCGAGCTCTTTAACGAGTTCTTCCTGAACGCCGAGGAGGCCAAGATCGTCGCGGTCCCTGTGCTCGCCCGTGTAGAGGAAGCCATTCTCCCCCATCACCGCCACGACCACGTCGGCGCAAGCAGCTGCCTCGACGGCCTGCTCGAAGAGGTCCCTCGACTTGTCCGCCGTTTCGCAGCCCTTGGCATATGTAACGGCGACGTCCTTCGGCGCCTTAGCCTTGATACCCTCGAGAACTGTCACGACCTTGAGCGTCGAATAGTCCTGCTTGACCTTGCGCCAGTAGTTCATGGACGCCATGTAACTGTAGTCGCCGAGCATCGCGTCCCTGGAATCGGCGTTGGGGCCGATCACGGCGATGGCAGACACATCTCTGAGCGGCAGCACCGCGTTTTCATTCTTGAGAAGCGTGATCGACTCGGAAGCGACCTTGAAGGCAAGCTTCCTGTTCGCCGGAGGGTCAAACATCGCGATTGTGGGCTTCGCCTCGAATGGCCCGCTCTTCTCGAAAAGCCCCAATCGCATCTTCATCGCGAGGACGCGCCTTACGGCCCTGTCGACGAACTCCTCCGACACGAGACCCTCTCTCACCGCATCAATGAGCTCCTTGCCATAGCACTCGATCGTGTTGAGCTCGACGTCGATACCCGCCTCCAGGGCCATCTTGGCGGCTTCCTTTCGCGTCGCAACCGCCTGATGCCACGTGCGCAGCATTTCTATCGAGCTGTAGTCCGATACGACTATCCCTTCGAACCCCCACTCGTCGCGCAGGATCTTTGTAAGCGTCTCCTTGTGCGCTGTGCAGGGGACGCCGTCGACCTCGTGGTAAGCGTTCATCACCGAACCCAGACGAGCGGTCTTCACGGCCGCTTCGAACGGAAGAAGGTACACGTCGCGCATCTCGCGAGGGCCCAGCCTCACGGCGGCAATATTCCTCCCGCCGTCTGGGATGCCGTAGCCGACGAAGTGCTTGCCCGTTGCGATGACGCCCTTCGTCAGGTCGTCACCCTGCAGGCCCTTCACGTAACCGCAACCGATTGCGCCGATGAGGTAGGGGTCCTCGCCGAAGGTCTCTTCAATGCGGCCCCAGCGCGGCTCGCGCGCGACGTCGAATAGCGGCGCGAGCCCCTGGTGGACGCCCACCGCGCGCATGAGTTTCCTGATCGAGTCCGCGGCGTTCCGGATGAGGGAGGGGTTCCACGTGCCCGCCATGCCGATGGCCTGTGGGAAAGTGGTCGCGTGCCGGGCCATGTAGCCGGAGAGGCATTCCTCATGGACGAGGGCAGGAATGCCGAGACGGGTCTCTTTTACTACGAACTCCTGAATCGCGCGGGTCGCATCAGCTATCTCGTGTGGCTTGAAGTCCGTGTCGCCGCCGACGCGGCTTATCTCGCCGATGCCGTGCGGGATGAGGGCGCGGCACTTCTCGAAAGACACCTTGCGGCCGTCGAGAACCTCGCGGGTATCTATGGAAGTGATCTGCGCCGTCTTTTCTTCGAGCGTCATCTTCTTGAGAAGGCTCTCGACCCGCCCGCTCAGATCCGCTCGCCGCGCCGCGGTTCTTGCCATGTCTTGCCTCCGCATGATTCGCTATCGAATGATTGGTCGTACGATAACGCGGGCTGGCGCTAATAGCGAGCGCCGGATCCCCGCAGGACGCTACCGAGATTATATAGCGGGACGGATATGGCTGACAGGGTTTATCTGCGGCGCGGCGGGAACGGCCTTCTCGGCGCGTCACGCCTGTCCGTCTGCTGCTGTGACTGCATCCGCCTGTAGAAATGCTTTATCTCATCGAGGGGGACGCTCCAAGTGGAGATCTTCTGGCCGGCCTCATTCTCCTCTTTGAACTCGGGTATGTGCGGGTAGGGATTTCTCGGGTCGAAGGGGCTGTCGAGCTTGTCGAACTGCATCAGGTGGTTCTGGAAAAGGACCTCCCTGCCCTGCTTGTACATCGGCCACCAGATGAAGCACCCTCCCTTGGACGGAGGATACATGACCGTCACGAGAGCCGACGTCCTGTCATGGCCGCAGATCTTGCGAAGGCCGTTTCGCCACTGGCGCTCGTAATCGCCCCTGCGCCAGAAGGCGTGATAGCAGAGGAACGTCTCCCTGAAGTCTCCAAGCACTATCTGCGCGTAGCTTGCGCCCTTGACAAACACCATTCTCGGAGGCCGATGCTCGAGGAAGTGGATTGAGAACATGCGTTCGTGTCCCTTTCGGAAGTCGCGCTTTCGAACTGCCGCGCCCAGAAGCCGCGCCCGCGCAGCCTGCGGACATTATACCAGCACGCCCAAGCGCTCGCTACGCGTCTTGAGTGCGAGAAAGGGCACGGATTGTAGCTGAAGGAGCGCGCTGCCGCCACGCTCCTGCCTTCTCCGCCAGGCGCGCGAACCCTGCCGCACACGCAAACCATTGTATAGTAGCAACTTACGTCAGTATCACCACGATGTGTCCGAATAGGCGCAGGACGGCAGGCTCATGTAGTTGGGCGAAAAAAACCCCTTGAATTGCCCCTGCCAGACTGTAGAATCTCCCAATATACAGGTTACTTTGGCACATAATGCGCTGTCTTGCGAATGCTGGCAGGACGGCGGGTAACCATCGAGAGCGGGTGTAGCTCAGTTGGTAGAGCACGACGTTGCCAACGTCGTTGTCGTGGGTTCAAGTCCCATCACCCGCTCCATTCTTTTTAGGTCCTTAGGGCCTGTCCCTATAGGTCCGTACTGGCCCCCTGGGAGTCTTTGATGCGCGCAGAAGTTGAGGACATAGGTCCGTGCAAGAAGAAGCTCACGATAGAAGTGAGCGGAGAAGAAGTCAACGAAGCCATCAGAACGAGCTTCAACGAGATCAGGCGTAACGCAATCATCCCCGGCTTCCGCAAGGGGCACGCGCCGGTAGAGCTTATCGAGAAGCGCTTTGGCACCGACCTGCGTAAAGAAGTCAAAGCCAATCTCGTCTTCGACAACTACCGCAAGGCGATACAGGAAAAGAATATTGAGCCCGCGGCCGATCCGGACGTGGACATCGATGCTTTGGAGCTCAAGGAAGGCGAACCTCTGAAGTTCGACGTTACGCTTGAGGTATGGCCCCAGTTCGAGCCGGCCGGCTACGAAGGCATGAAGCTCGAGAAGCCCTCCACGGAGCCTGCGCCCGAGGAGATCGAAGCGGAGATAGGCAACCTCCGCACGCGCACGACCACGTTCGACGACATCAAGGACGAAGGGGCGCTGGAGACCGATTTCCTCATTTCCTCATATGAGATGACCTCCGGCGGCGAGACCGTGGCAAGCGCCAAGGAAGCGGGCCTTCGCCCTGCGGACTCCACCGTGCGCCGCGTGAAGATTGAGGGGCTTAAGGTTGCCCTTGTCGGCAAAAAGGCCGGCGACAAAGTGACGCTCGATTTCAAGGTGGACGCCGAGCACCCCGACGAGAAACTGCGCGGCAAGGACGCGACCATCGCCATCGACATAAAGAGCGTTCGTCGTCCGAGAGTGCCCGAGGCAACTGACGCATGGGCAAAGGAGCTCGGGTTCGCATCGCTCGAAGAGCTCAAAACAGTCATCGGCCGCAACGTGGCCGCCGCCAAGGAGACCCAGGCCGAAGAAGCCCTCAAGGCGCAGATACATGACAAGCTCGTCGCCATGCTGACCTTCGATTTGCCGGCGGACATGGTTCGGCGCCAGCAAACCGACATAATCAGGCGCGAGAGGCAGGCCCTCATGTATCGCGGCGCCACCGAGGATGACCTTTCAAAGGTCAGCGACACGCTGGAGACGGCGTCCCTGGAGCGCGCGGAAAAGGATCTCAAGTTCTTCTTCATCCTCTCACGGATCGCCGACAAGGAAGGCATCAAGGCCGCGAGCGCCGACATAGACATGAAGGTCGCGGAGCTCGCCGCGCGTTATCGAATGACGACCGGCAAGATGCGCGAGCGCCTCGCTCGCGAAGAGATGCTTCCCCAGATCGCGCTCCAGATCCGCGAGGAAAAGACCTTATCGCACATACTGTCCAAGGCGGAGATAACCGAGGCCGCCGCGCCTCAAGGCGCGCCCGAAGAGGCCCAGACCAAGGAACAACCCAAGAAGCCGCGTGTCTCAAAAGGCGAAGGTGAGGAAAAAGAGGAAGAAGGCCCAAAGGAGAAGTAAATGACGGACAAAGCCAGTCTCGCGCCTTACGCCAACCTCGTGCCGATCGTCGTGGAGAAAACCGGCCGCGGCGAGCGGTCGTACGATATCTTCAGCCGGCTCCTCAAGGACAGGATCATCTTCATAGGAACCGCGATTGACGACATCGTCGCCAACCTCGTCATCGCCCAGATGCTCTTTCTGGACTTGGAAGGCAAGAACCAGGACATATCGCTCTACATCAATTCGCCGGGCGGCCTCGTAACGGCCGGTCTGGCCATCTACGACACAATGCAGTTCGTCAACTGCGACGTGTCAACTTACTGCATCGGCCAGGCGGCAAGCATGGCGGCGGTGCTTCTCGGCGCCGGCGCCAAGGGCAAGCGCTTCGCACTGCCCAATTCGAGAATACTCCTTCACCAGCCTTGGGGCGGCACGCAAGGCACCGCCAGCGACATCTCCATACAGGCCGAGGAAATAGTGCGCCTGAAGAAGCGCCTCAACCAGATCCTCTCGAATCACACGGGCCAGGAGCTCGCCCAGATCGAGAAAGACACCGACAGGGACTTCTACATGGGGTCCGAAGAAGCGGTGAAGTACGGCCTCGTCGACGAGGTCCTCAAGAGTCCAAAGCGCCCATCGTAACTCCCAATCCGGGGCTGCGCCGTATGCGTGTTATCCTGGCCGCCGTAATAGTGGCTGTGATGGCCGGCTGTGCCGGTTCGCGCCATAACGTTCCCGAATACGGCGCTACGTTCTCCGAATTGTCCCACGAGGTAAGCGCGCTTCCGCCGTCCCCGAGGAAAGAGCGCATAAAGGACCTTCTCGACTCCCTCGAAACGCGGATCATCTCTTCCTCGCGCGCCGGCATGAGCGACGCGTTCGTGGACAACCTCACCAGGCTCGGCGAAGACATGGCGCCGTCCGAGCTCGAGTTGGCTTTCGCGACCGGCGCCCGCAACTGGACCGGAGGTACGGGTGACGACGGCATCGAGCTTCATCTCGTGCCGCGCGACGACGTCGGCAGCGCGATTAAGACGCCCGGAACCATCGACGCGGCCCTCATCAAGGAAAGCCCGGTAGGATTTGGCATCGGCGAGACGGTTCTCGATCGGTGGGCAATCCCGCCGGACCAGTTGCGTACGCTCTGGATCGCGAGTCTCTTCCCAGCCTATGTCGTCCGCCTGCCCTGGCACAGCGGCCGCCCCAATGTGTCAACCGCCACACTTACTGTCACCTTCATACCGCTTTACGGCCAGCCGCTTACGGTAAAAAAACGCATCGACATTCACTCGCCCGCTCCGGCAAACCAACCCGCGAGCCCCGAGGAAGGCGCCCAGCCGCAGATCGAATCTACCCAAAACTCGTAGGGGCGACGCATGCGTCGCCCGCTTCATAGGTGCGCTTCAGCGCACGCGTTCCATCCGACTCGCGACCACTCCCAATGCTCGCTTCACATGCGCGCGACTTCCCCATCGTAGGGGCGCGCTCGTCAGTCGCCCATCAGTACGACAGGCATTCTTACCTGTCGATCCTACAGGCGCGGTTCTTGCGCCTGCATCTCTGGCTCTGCACGGTCTTAAGATGACCTGCTCAACGCAGCAACCACCTCCTGCGGCAGTCGCGCCGGCTTCCCCTCGCCGTTCACCGCCGCATTGACCGTGTGCCCCTCCGCCGCAAGCGTCTCTTTCCCGTTGCCATCGTCGCGGAACACTTTGAAGCTGAACTTGAGCTTGAGGGGCGAGAGAACTTCAAGGGACGTCTCCACCCTTATGACCTCGTCGTATCCGAGCTTCGCAACGTACCGGCAGCAGGCCTCGATCACGGGCAGCGCCACCCCACGCGCCTCCATTGAGTCATACGGCAGCCCCGCCTGCCTCAAGAGATCGCTCCTGCCGAGTTCAAACCACTCGAAGTACCTCGCTGAGTTCACCGCTCCCAGCCGGTCCACCTCGGCATATCGCACGCGAAGAACACTTGTGCAGGTCTGCATCGCGTCCCCTTCATTTACCTTCGCATAGCAAAACGCACGATCCCGTGTGGCACTGGTGGCTCGCCCACCAGTGATCAACACCCCGATCCGCCGGTGGCGGATCACCTCAGTATCTCATATACTGCCGATAAACATCCAGAGCGTACTTGTAATCCGCGTAACCGACATTGGTCGAGAGCGAATGGTCCGACGCGAAAAGAAACCGCGCGCCACGCGACTTGAGCCCCTCGACAAACTCCACGACTCCGCGCCTGATAGTGTCGCGGTCCCCCGATTCAAGTATCCTCGCGTCGAGCCCGCCGACGAACGCAAGCCTGTCGCCGTACTTCTCCGCGAATGCGAATATATCGTTACCCGCCTTGACCTCCATCGGGTTGAGCGCGTCGAACCCCGCCGCGACGATGAGGTCAAGCGCCTCAGTCGTCCTCCCGCAGGAGTGCAGCACCACGGGCAGGTCGTACGAGTGGAAGAAGTCCACCATCTCCTTGTAGTACGGGAAGATGAGCTCCTCGAGGATCTTCGGTGAGCAGAAAAGCCCGTTCCTGTAGCCGAGGTCCTCATACATCCATATTCCGTCCGGAACGCCCCCCTCATCGAACAGGAGCTTGTAGTGCGCCTTGTAGAAATCGGTGTGGACGCGGTTGTAGTCGTGGATCCATCCCGGATCGAGGAGCAGGCTCTGGTAGAGCGTGACGTCCCCCATGCTCCGCCGCATGTTCTCCCAGACGAAGAGGTCGCCATAGTAGGTCCAGTACCCCTCTTCGCGCGCCTTCGCAAGCCTCTCCCGGTTGCCCTTGATATCGACCCTCTCGCGGTCGACCGCAAGAAGGTGCCCGCGATACTCCTTCTCCCATATCTCGCGGCTGGTCATCGTGAACGCAACATATTCCGGCGTGCCTGACTTGTTCTTCCACCACTTGAGGAGCGCCCCCGCCCCGTTGCGTACGATCTTCCACTCATCGGTCTCTTCGACCACATCCGACTGACCCCGGATCGGCAGCACGTCGAACCATCCCCCGCAGCCGATGATGTCGTAACCGAAGCGCTCTGCGGGATCAACGGGTTTGCCCGCCGAATCCGTCGGATACCCCTCCTTCACCCACAGCCTCAGCGTATCGTCCCAAGGGGAATCGTGCAGCCCGACCCGCGCGGCTGGTTTCTTCCGAAGCAGACTATCAACTACCTGACGTGAATCCTTCATGCGCTCCCCTGCCAGAATCGTAGGGGCTCTCTCGCTGAGTCGCCCATCACAGCCTCATAGGGTGCGCTTCAGCGCACGCGTTCCACCTGACTTGCGACCATCCCCAGTGCTCGCTTCACGCGCGAATGCCTTCCCCATCGTAGGGGCGCACGGCTGTGCGCCCGTCCGGCAGGCAATCCTGCCTGCCGACCTTACGGCGCGGTCTCTGCGCCGATCATCAATGCAGTACCTTCGGCCTTCAGCCTTCAGTCTTCAGCCTGACTCTTGTGCCTTTCCTCCGGTCTCCGGTCTACAGTCTCCAGTCTCGGTTCATGCCTTTCCTTCAGCCTTCTTTCCTTCGGACTTCAGACTTCGGACTTCGGTCTGGTGTCGATGATTATCGTCACCGGCCCGTCATTCACGAGCCTCACCTTCATATGCGCCCCGAATACCCCCGTCGCGACCTTGATCCCCGCCGTCGCGAGTCCGGAAACAAACGCCCCGTACAGCCTCTGCCCCTCTTCCGGCGGCGCCGCGGCGTCAAAAGCCGGCCGGTTGCCTCTGCTCGTATCCGCCGCAAGCGTAAACTGGCTCACCACGAGCGCCTGCCCCCCAACGTCGCCAAGCGCGAGATTCATCTTCCCAGCGTCGTCGCTGAATATCCGCAGCGCCGCCACCTTCCTCGCAAGGTACGCCGCGTCCGCCTCCCCATCCCCCTTCTCCACGCCAAGGAGCACGAGAAACCCCTTCCCTATCGCCCCCACAACAGCGCCGTCAACCTCGACCGATGCTTCGGAAACCCTCTGTATCACCGCCTTCACTCTTCTCTCCCTCGGTCACTCAGACGGCAGTTCATAGGTGCGCTCCAGCGCACGCGTTCAGGAAGACTTGCGACCGCCCCAACCGCGCCCGCACCGCGCCGACTCCTGCGCCGATCAATTGTAGGGGTGCTGCTTGCCGCGCCCGAAACGTAGGGGCGACTCGGCGAGTCGCCCACCGATACGATCCGCCCCCGGCGGATCGCTCCTTACGGCGCCGCCTTCCGCGCCGACGTCAGTCATTCATGCAGTACCTTCAGCCTCCGGCCTCCAGCCTGATCTTCATGCCTTTGCCCGAGCCTCAAGCCCCAAGCCTCAAGCCTGGAGCGAAGCGACACGCCCCAAGCCCCGCGCCGCAGCGTTCTATCTGACGCTCGATCCCCACTCGGTCTCTCTCAGCCATTCAGGGCCGTGCCCCGGACCGGCGCAGCGTCAAACGGAACGGTCGGACATTGGAGCGGTAGCAGTTCGCCTTCTGTCCGTTCGGCGTCCAACTCCCCGAGAACTGCATCCACCCCGCGAGACCGTCGCCGGCCATCCACTTGAGCGGGACGCGCGGACAGTAAGGCGTGAACTCCCTGGCCTCCCAGTACTCCTCGAAGTGCACGAGCGAAAACGGCCCCCAGGGCTCAGGGGCATCGAGGATTATGAGGTCGGAACCGTCGTCGCCGGAGAAGTCCCGGTGCAGGCGCCACGTGAGAAGAAGATACCGTCTGATGCCTGCGATGTAGACCATCTCCGGAAGCCCCAGCCACCGGTGCAGGCTCAATACCGGAATCGCCTCCTCGAGGTCTCCTGACCACGCAGGTTCGCCCGACGGCGAAAACGCGCACACCCATTTCCACGAGCCTGTGTTCATAATCTCATCGGCGCCGACGCGGCCCAATCTCAGGTTGCTTCCGTTGTCCCACTGATCGCCGGACACGGCGTAAACAAAACCATCGCGCGCGCCTTCGTTGTTCTTTCCGAAATTGATGAAGGAGGGCCCGCCAAACTTGTGCCCGCCAAACATGGGCGCGGCGATATTCGCAAGCGCCGGTACCCATTGTGCCCCTCTTGGCGTCGCGCTTGACGTCGGCGCATAGACGATTGCCGCGTCGCTGCCGTGCTGTGATGCGAGACTGTACGGCGGACGCCGTAGTCCGCGCAGGTTCTGGAATGCGAGATACAGGATGCCGCCGACGCAGATCATCCCGCTGGGTTTTGGCCCCATGCCCCCCCAGCCGAGGTAATCGTTCATCGGATTGACCTTCTCGATCCGGTAATCCGTTGGACCGCCAACGAACCTCTCGACGTCAAGTCCGCTCCCGCTCTCCCCCCACGCCGGATCGCCCGCGGATGTATAGATCTCGCCGTCATCAGCCCACGTCATCGGAAATGTGTCGCCCTTAACCGACACGTCCCCGTAGCCTATGCGCGCACCCGTCCATTCGAAGGACTTGATGACGGGACTAAGTGGAAGAGAGGATATCGAGGACATCAGAGGCTCCTTGGAAGACCGCTCCGGAATCGTCGAACGCGAAAGTGGATTGTAGCATCAACAGTGGCAAAGACAAGACCGCGATTCGCCGCGCCCTGCGTTGTGTGTAACCGCGGTTTCTGGCATGGGCGTCCGGCCGTGCCAGGCGTAGGGGCGCTGCTTGCCGCGCCCGCGTCGTATCGGCGCACGGCTGTGCGCCCCTGGTGGGGCGGACATTCCTATGCCTTGCTCCAGTTAGCATAGACGTAAGCCTTGAGTATTGCGGTGGATATGGCGATACCCTGTTGGGGATACTTACCTTTCAGGAGGTTTTCGCCATGTCCGCTTC